>Ga0172376_10000150_pt1 | contig 84846 bp, 80 predicted proteins | sample Lak35m_FD_121114 | JGI IMG/M metagenome (GOLD analysis project Ga0172376, IMG submission 121114) | Freshwater microbial communities from Kabuno Bay, South-Kivu, Congo - kab_092012_35m | ecosystem: Environmental > Aquatic > Freshwater > Lake | place: Democratic Republic of the Congo: South-Kivu... | reverse complement strand
GTTAAGGTGTTCGTGAGACATCTCGCTATGGGTTATCCGATTAGTTGCGTCACAACTATCGTACCCGAAAACGAGATGTCTTTTGTTTGAAAGGAAATTGCATTTCAGAATGGAATTCTAGAGTGCCGAGTTGACAGAACGCAAAAAATAGGGGATAGTGGAGGGACAGCAGTAATGTATGGCGTATGAAAGGACATAGGCCCGCATTTCATGAGGACTCCGCGCAGGAACTTTTCAATGAGCTCCATAGGCGTGTTCTCGACGAGGAAATCGAGACATACGGCGAATACTGCGACCTGGTCGCGGGACTTTTGGAGGAGAGGGTAGGTGAAGGGGTTTTCGATTCCGACGAGGAATTGCCGACGATCGAGAACGATCTTCGGGCCCGTTGGCCTGAAATCGAGGCGACGATAGTCAGATAACGGGGGTAGCCACAAGTCGCAAGTCGAAAGTCGAAAGCGGGAACAGGGAAAAGACAACAGATAGCAGGGAACAGATAACAGATAACAGATAACAGATAGCAGGGAACAGATAACAGATAACAGATAACAGGGGTCAGTTAACAGGGAGCAGGGAGCAGGGAGCAGATAGCAGATAACAGGGAACGGGGGGCAATGATCAATTCCCAATTCTCAATTTTCAAATAGTGATGGGTGCGGGGATGGATAACGGGGAGCAAGACGGTTCCCCGTTTTGGATTCCTGATCCCGTGTCTTTATCGTTCCAGACTCCCGACTTGTGACTTTCGACTTTATAGACTGGATTTTATGGTGACCGTCCGAAATATCTTCAAGCGTTATGGGCCGATCCGGGTTCTTCTCGGAGCGGAATTTTCGATCGCGCGCGGGCAGAAGGTGGCGCTCGTCGGGGCGAACGGGGCGGGAAAGTCGACTTTACTCAAGATCATCGCCGGCGAGGAAAAGGAGGATAGGGGAGAAGTGATCCGGGAGCGGTACGCGCATATCTCGTATCTCCCGCAGGAACTTCCGGAGGAGACGATCGACGATACGGCGCTCGGATACCTTCGCCGTGTTTCGGGTATCGCGGAGCTTGAGGAAGAGATGACGGAGCTCGAATCGAAGCTCGAGGATGAGCAGTCGCTCGAACGGTACGGGGAGCTCCGTGACCGATACGACCGTATGGACGGATATTCCTTCGGGAAGAAGGCCGTCGCGGCGCTTGTCGGACTCGGCCTGCCCGACGATTTTCTCTCGCGGAACCTTTCGGGCATAAGCGGAGGGGAGCGCCGCCGCGTGGCGCTCGCGGCCGCGCTCCTGTCGGAAGCCGATCTTCTGCTCCTCGACGAGCCGACGAACGACCTCGACCTGTCCGCCATCCTGTGGCTTGAATCGTATATACGGAAGAGCGCTTCGGCGGTCCTTATCGCGTCGCACGACCGGGTGTTCCTCGACGCGGTCGCGGAGAAGGTGCTCGAGATCGACTGGCACTTCCGCACGACGCGGATGTGGACCGGGAATTACAGTCTCTATTTCAAGGAAAAATCGGAAGAGCTCCGCCGGGATCGGGAAGAGTACGAACGCGCCGAGGAGGAGCGTGTCCGGCTGTATGAGACGGCGGATGAGAAGCGCGAGTGGGCGAAAATCGGCGGGGCGCAGGTGATGCCGGACAAGGATCGGATGTCCCAGGGGTATCATCGCGATCGGGCGGAGCGGAAATTCGGTGCGGCGGCGCACGCGCTCTCGACCCGGGCCGACAAGGTGAAACGCGTGAGTATCGCGGCCGTGCGCGATCCGCTCGAGGTTTTCTTCGAAACGGCGGAAGGGGAAGGCCGCGATATCGTGCTCGAGGGCGCGGTGGCGGGGTACGGGAGCGTCTTTTCCGCGGGACCGATAGATCTCGCCATCCCGTACGGGTCGCATGTGGGTCTCTTCGGCCGGAACGGGTCCGGAAAGTCCACCATACTCCGGATGATCGCCGGCACGCTTCCGCTTTCGGCGGGAGCGGTCGGACTCGGTGAGGATGTGAAGCTCGGCGCGCTTACGCAGGAGAACGACATCCTGCCCCGGGACAAGTCGGCGCTCGAATGGTTCGCGGAGAAGACCCCGATCACGGAAGAGAAGGAAATCGTCCGTTTTTTGCGGAAGTTTCTCCTCATCGGCGACGCGGCATCGTTCCGGATGGGTGAGCTTTCGCCCGGCGAGCGGATGCGGCTTTCCCTGGCATTCCTCATGGCGACCAAGTCGAACGTGCTCATTCTCGACGAGCCGACGAACCATCTCGATCTCGAGGCGGTGTCCGCGCTCTCGCAGGCCGTCGATCTGTTTCCCGGCACGGTCATCCTCGTCTCGCACGACCGCGCGTTTCTCGCAAGTCGTAATTTCAGCCAGGTCCTTTCCGTCGATCACGGAAAGCTTGTCGCCGAGAAGGATTACGACTCGTATCTCGAAAAGGCGATCGACGAGGCGAACCGCGGAGCGTGACGGATCGACGACACTTCGAACCTATCCGAAAAAACCGCGGACGGAATTCTCTCCGTCCGCGGTTTTCGATTGTCAAAATGAAAAGGCGACCCGTCGGATGCGTGCCGCCTTCGTTGTCGGAATCATTTTCCGAAGAGGGAAAGCAGGTCTTTCCATCGACACCGTATGAACAGGGAGACGTTCGTGAGTCTGACCCGGATGCGGAATATCAGATACCGTATGTCCATGATGCGTTCCTTTTTGGTTTCGGTTGGTAAGGATACCCGTCGAAATTAAGGCACCTTCCGTGCCGGATGTCAACTCTTCACAATGGGAAAGAATGCGTTTATACTGGTCCTACTAGCATTTCCACCATGAAGCAGAAGGAAAAAATCCGCTGGCAATTCGCCGGAGTGTTGGGTCTTGCGCTCGTTTCGGGTCTTTTGGCATATCCGAAAGTTTTTTCGTATCTTCCGATCCCGAACGCGGGTCAGGTCGAACAGAAGCTCAAGGTGAATCTCGGACTCGACCTGCAGGGCGGTATCCATCTCGAATACGCGGCGGATACCTCGCAGGTTCCGGCGGGCAAGAAGGCCGAGGCCCTTCAGGCGGCGCTGTCCGTCGTTGAGCGGCGCGTGAACGCGTTCGGTGTCGGCGAATCGGTCATACAGCTTTCGAAGTCCGGTTCCGAAGACCGTATCATCGTCGAGCTTCCGGGTGTGAAGGACATCGAGGAGGCGAAGAAGATGCTCAAGGAGACGCCGTTCCTCGAATTCCGCGAGTCCAACGCGGAAGCGCTTTCGGGGAAGATCACCCAGGCGAACGATGATTCGAAGAAGCAGGCCGAGGAGATCCTCGTCCGCGCGAAGAACGGCGAGGATTTCGCGACGCTCGCGAAAACCTACAGTCAGGATCCCGGGTCCAAGGATAAGGGCGGCGATCTCGGCTTCGCGAAGAAGGGGATGTTCGTTCCCGAATTCGACGCGGTCATTTTCAGGGACGATTTCCAGTCGGGGACCGTCTATCCGGAACTGGTGGAGAGCCAGTTCGGCTGGCACATCATAAAGAAGATCGAGGAGCGCGGTGAAGGCGACGCGAGGGAGGTGCATACGGCGCATATCCTCTTCCCGAAGCGCTCGATGGACACGGTTTCGGATTCGGTCAAATACAAGGCGACGGGGCTGTCCGGGAAGAATCTCAAGAGCGCCGCGGTCGACTACCAGTCGCAGGGATTCGGTACGCCGCAGGTCTCGCTCCAGTTCGACGCGGAAGGGGCGAAGCTTTTCGCGGATATCACCAAACGCAATGTCGGCAAGCAGGTCGCCATCTTCCTCGACGGCGAAATCGTGAGCGCGCCGACGGTGCAGAACGAGATTCCGGACGGACGGGCGGTCATCACCGGGAACTTCACGCTTGCCGAGGTGAAGGACCTGGTCCGACGACTCAACGAGGGCGCGCTTCCGGTGCCGATCACGCTCGTGGGCCAGCAGTCGATCGACGCTTCCCTCGGAGACAGTGCCCTGAAGCAGAGCTTGTTCGCCGGTTTCATCGGTCTCCTTGCCGTGTCGGTCTTCATGATCCTCTATTACCGATTCCTGGGATTCGGTGCGGTGTTCGCGCTGCTCATTTATTCGGCGATGCTTCTCGCCATTTTCCGGTTGTCCGGCTACACGCCGTTCCCGATCACGCTCACCCTGTCCGGTATCGCGGGATTCATCCTTTCCATCGGTATCGCCGTGGACGCGAACGTGCTCATCTTCGAACGGACGCGCGAGGAACTTTCATACGGCAAGACCGTCGCCAAATCGCTTGAGGAAGGATTCAACCGGGCATGGCCGAGTATCCGCGACGGACACGTCTCGACCCTTATCACGACCGTCGTGCTCACGATACTCGGAACCGGGTTCGTGAAGGGGTTCGCGGTCATTCTCGCACTCGGTGTCCTTCTCTCCCTGTTTACCGCGGTCGTCCTGGTCCACACCTGGCTCCGGTTCGTGGTCGGCGATTGGGCGGAGGGGCACAAGACGCTTCTCGTCGCGCCGAAGAGGGCTCCGGAAGCGGAGGAAGGGGAAAGTAGGAATATCGAATCAGGAATCAAGAATGGGAAGAAAGATCCGCCTGTGAAAAAGAAAAAGTCGAAGCATAAAAAGAGATAATTTCTTCGTTCCCTGTTCACTGCTATCTGTTGCCTGCCCTATGATCGATATCATCCAAAAGAGGAAGTATACCTACTGGTTCTCGGGGGTGCTTGCCGCGCTTTCGATCGCGGCGATCGCCGTGTTCGGGCTCCGGCTCGGCCTCGACTTCAACGGCGGGACCATGATCGAGGTCCGTTTCGCGAAGACGCCGGCTCCGCAGGTCTCGGAGATACAGGGCGCGCTCGCGACCCTCGACCTCCGAAGCCTTACCGTGCAGGCGACCGGCGACAACGGGGCGATCATCCGCTTTCTCGCCTCGGACGATACGGTGAACGGTCAGGTGCTGGATGAACTGAAGAAGACCGATGCGGACCTGTCCGTGCTTCGGACGGATTTCATCGGCGCGTCGGTATCCGGGGATATCCGGAAGAACGCGATCTGGGGCACCCTTCTTTCGGTCGTCGCCATCGCGGCCTATATCGCCTTCGCGTTCCGCAAGGTGTCGTTCCCGATCGGATCGTGGGAATACGGGTGGGGTGCGGTCATCGCGCTCGCGCACGACCTCCTCATCACGACCGGATTCTTCGCGCTGTTCGGGAAATTTCTCGGCGTCGAAGTCGGCGTGCCGTTCATCGCGGCGCTTCTTACCATCCTCGGCTATTCGGTGAACGATACCATCGTCGTGTACGACCGTATCCGCGAGAACCTGCTCCGTTCCCGGACCAAGTCCGATTTCGAGACCGTCGTGAACCGATCCGTGAACGAGACGATGTCGCGCTCCATCAACACGTCGCTTACGGTGCTCATCGTGCTTGCCGCGGTCGCGGTCTTCGGCGGCGAAGGGGTGCGCTGGTTCTCCGTGGCGCTCCTGCTCGGCGTGACCTTCGGAACCTATTCCTCGATTTTCGTCGCGTCGGCGCTTCTCGTGTCGCGATATCGGATGAGGGAGAGATAGGCGCAGGGGAGAGAGGGCCGGAATGGGACAATTTCGAATTTTGAAATGGGGACGGGAACAGATAGCAGATAACAGATAACATGGGACAGGGAGCAGGGAACGTCGAATCAAGAAGTAAGAATAAAGAATAAGGCGAGACGAATCAGATTCCTTATTCCTGATTCCCCATTCCGCATCCTTTATCCATTATTCCGCTCCGATTATGTTGAACATCTTCCAGGGCAAGAAAAAGAAGGACGGCGACAAAAGCCTCGAGGAACAGCTCGCGGCGTTTCCCGGTGCGCCCAAGCTCGAGGATATGAATCCGGCCGAGCGTTTCGCGATGAAGCGTTTCCTCAAGATGAGTCCGGAAGAGCAGAAAAAGATGATCGAGAAGACCATGACGCCCAAGAACATCGAGAAGAATAAGGCACAGATCATCGCCTCGATCGAGGAAATGCGGAAGAACCACATGATTTCCGACGACCAGTATCGTCTGATGAAACGCAAGTACGGGATCAAGTAGGCAGATAACAGGGAACAGGGAGCAGGGGCGGGAACAATGATCAATTTTCAATTTCCAATTTTCAAATAGCGACAGGAGCGGAGAACGGGAGAGTCGAAAGTCGGGAGCAGGGGAATGAAAGACATAAAATAAAGAGGACGGAACGAAATCGCATATGAACGAACGGGAATCGAAAATCGAGGAACTGCTGACGCGCGGTGTGGCCGAGGTCATCGATCGGGAGCATCTGAAAAAACGCCTGCTTGCCGGCGAGAGGCTCCGCGTGAAGCTCGGCATCGACCCGACGAGTCCGAACATCCATCTCGGTCGGTCGGTCACGCTTCTCAAGCTCCGGGATTTCCAGGAACTCGGGTGTCAGGTCGTCCTTATCGTCGGGAATTTCACCGGACTCATCGGCGACACGAGCGACAAGGACGCCGAGCGGCCGATGCTCGATGCCGCGACCGTGGAGTATAACATGGGTTCCTATTTCGATCAGGCCGCCAAGGTGCTCGATATGGATTCCGTCGAGCGGCACTTCAATGCCGAGTGGCTCCGCGATCTCGGTTTTCTCGAGATCGGCGAACAGGCGGACGCGTTTTCGGTCCACGAGTTCGTCTCGCGGGAGAACATCAGGAGACGGCTCGATGCGGGGAAGCGCGTGTCACTCCGGGAAATCCTGTATCCGCTGATGCAGGGGTACGACAGCGTGCGGGTGAAAGCGGATGTCGAGGTCGGCGGGACGGACCAGCGGTTCAATATCCTCGCCGGGCGGACGCTTCAGACGCGATACGATCAGGAACCGCAGGATATCGTGACGGTGAACCTCATCGCCGGAACCGACGGACGCAAGATGAGTTCGAGCTGGGGGAATACCATCAACCTTTCCGACGAGCCGAACGACATGTACGGCAAGGTCATGAGTATCCCGGACGAACTGATCGAAACCTATCTTGTCCACGCGACGCGCATCCCGATGGGGGAAATCGCGGAGATGGAAGCCGGCATGGGAGACGGAAGCGTGAACCCCCGCGACGCGAAGATGCGGCTCGCCCATGAGATCGTCCGGATGTATCATTCGGAGGAGGCCGCGAAGACGGCCGAGGAATACTTCGTCACGGCATTCTCGAAACGGGAAATCCCGAAGGATATCCCCGAAATCGCGCTTATGGGCGGATCGGAAGGCCTTGTCGATTTTATCGTGCGTTCGGAAAACGCGACGAGCAGGACGGACGCGCGTCGCAAGATCGAACAGGGGGGCGTCTCGATCGGCGACGAAAAGGTGACCGACTGGTCCCTTGTCCTGGAAAAAACCGTGCATGACGGGGCGGTGATACGGATCGGGAAGACCGGTTTCGTGCGCGTGAAAGGGGAGTGATCCGCTTGGTGAACGGCGGAAAAGGGGATCGTCGCGACGCGGGTCGCGGCGTTTTTTTATCCGACCGGGATCGGGGACCGGTCCGGTCCGTGACGTTTGACCGTGTCCCGTTTCCCGCGGTACTATTGGGATATTCATTGAAAAAACAAAGACTTCGGATCCCCATGGATCCGGAATATTTTCGAATGAAAAAAGAGCGGAGGGGAAATGTTTGAAATCGAAATGAAGATACGGATCGCGACCGACGGGAGATCGGTCTCTCATATCGTATCCGGTCGCACCGGTTCCGGGCGGCTGTCCTATTCGTCCGGAGACGGATCCGGTTTCATGATTTCCCGGGAGATATATCCGAGGGAGGTCCGATGCGTCGCCTGTGCGCTGCTGTCCGGATTTTCGGATCCCGATTCCCGGGAAGTGGAGGTGAAAGTGACGGAACGGGGGCTCAACCGCATCGTGAAGGAGTGTAACATCGTTCCTTCCGGTGGCGACGGTTCCCTGAAAATTTTCCTGAGAGACGTCGGGACCGGGATTTCCGAATCGATGGAGATCCTCTCCTCGGACCTGAAGTGTTTCTTCTGCTTCGTTTTCGGCGAAGAGCGGTTCCCCGAGGATATCCGGGAGGTTTTCGATGCCTGTCCGGAGTTGTGCCGCCCGGGATGCCTCGGACTCCCGTTCATGGGAAAGAAGGTGGAAAAGGTGCCCTCGTAATGAGCGGCACCTTTCTTGTTTCCGGGAAAGGCCGGCCGCAAAGCCGGAGTCCGGATGTCGCTCCGGAATATGCCTCACGATCTTTCCCGGACCGTTTACCATGGGCGGGTGTTCCGCGGCAGGATGAGTTGTCGGGGAAAGCCAGTTCCCATTCCACGGGTATCGGCCGATCTGGTCCCGATATGCTACCATATAATATTATATGGTAGCGCGTGGCGTATCGGGGCGGGGTCGATATAAACTGCGAATATGTAGACGTATGGCGAAAGTGAAACCGTCTTCCCTGTCGAGGGATGAGCGTGAAGCCGCACTCGCTGGCTTTCTCGATATCGTCACGAGCCTGAAAACGAAAGACGAGTCGATCGATTTCCTGTTCGGGATACTTACCCCAAGCGAGGCACTGATGCTTTCCCGCCGCATGCAGATAGCGGAATTGCTGCTCCGGGATTCATATACATACGATGGCATCCGGGAATCGCTCGGCGTCGGATATCGGACCATCGCCATGGTCGAACGTTGGTTGAATACCGGAAACGACGATCGGGACGTGTGGCTCGCCGGACTGATTCGCAGGGGATCCAAGGGAAAAAAGTCGACGAAGCGGGTCGGTTCGCGGAGAGGGTATTCCATGTCGTTGCTCGGTCGGTATCCCCATCATCGGATCCTGTCCGATCTCATCGCGCAGATTCTCCGATGAAGCGGCCGTCCGATACTACCATATAATATTATATGGTAGTATCGGGGTATGGACGGCGGATGTGGGCATGGGGCGTGTCAGCAAAGGGTGTATCCGACATATAAGACTTATGGGACATATGGGAAAACCGCAGATCGTTTTCGTCCACGGAGGGGATTCGTTCGCCAACAGGGAAGCGTTCCTTTCGTATCTCCATACGGTCAAGCCGCGCGATCCGATCTGGACGCCGGAACCGAGACCGAAATGGCGCGAAACGCTCGCCCATCGGTTCGTCGACCGGTCCGAGATCTTCATGCCAACGATGCCGAACAAGCAGAATTCCCGGTATGACGAATGGGAGATCTGGTTCGGATTGCATATGCCGCTCTTTCGCGACGACATCATCCTGGTCGGACACAGTCTCGGCGGCGTGTTCCTGACGAAATACCTCGCCGAGAATACGCTTCCGGTCAGGGTCAGGACGCTCGCGCTCGTGGCCGCGCCGTTCGAAGACACCGACGGGTCGGGATACTATTCCCTCGCGGATTTCATCCTTCCGGAGAATCTCGACAATGTCCCGCGACAGGCCGGAAAGATCCTTCTCTATCATTCCAAGGACGATCCGGTGGTTCCGTTCACGGAGTTGGAGAAGTACTCGCGCGCCCTTTCCGGCGCGGAGACATCCGTCTTCGAGGATCAGGGACATTTTCTCGGGGAGGATTTTCCGGAACTCGCGGAACACATCGAGAACATGCTCCGATGAGTCGGAGGACGGTGTCATCACGAACGGTTTCCTATGTCGCCAGATCCCATGGAAGAGAAGCGGGAGTCCGGTTTTCCGAAGATTCCGATCCTGTCACTTCTCGTAAGCTTCATCATCATCGTCGGATTGTCCGTCGCGCTGTTCGCCCGTTTCGGTGAGATCGGCCGGTTTTGGGCCGTCGCCGCGAAGGCCGAACCGTGGTGGCTTCTCGCGGCGGTCGGGTTCCAGGCATTGACCTATATGAGTGCCGGGGAGGTCTGGAATGTCGCGACGCGGGCGGCAGGGCATCCGCTCCGCTCGAGGATACTCGCACGGCTCGCGATCGAGCGGCTCACGATCGATCAGTTCATGCCGAGCGCCGGTGTCGCCGGACATGTCAGCACGTTGCAGGCCATGCGGCACTTCGGCGTACCGACCGCGATCGCGATGGAGGCGCTTTTCGTCGATCTCCTGTCGCACTACGCGGCATATGCCACGGCTGTCCTTCTCGCGTTCTCGGTCCTTTCCTTCCATCATGATGTCACGCCGATCATACTCATGACTCTCGGCGTGTTCGCGACCATCGCCTCCTTCGTCCTCATGACGACCATACTGTTCCTGAAGAATCGGGAATGGATCCGGAGCCTTCCCTCGTGGCTTTCCGCCCGGCGGACGGTTTCCCGGTTGGTTCGGGCGGTATCGCAGGTATCTTCGGAGCGCGTCCTTGCCCGGAAGGTGGTCCTTGAGGCGTCGTTCTTCCAGTTCGCGATCTTCCTTCTCGACGGGGCGACGCTTTGGGCAACGCTTCGTGCCGTCGGCGTTCATGCCTCGCCGAGTATCTGTTTCGCCGCGCTCATCATCGCGATGGTCGCGGGGACCGTGCTGTTCATGCCCGGCGGCGTGGGTGTGTTCGAAGTCGGGTCGGTGACGACACTGGTCGGGCTTGGCGTCCCGTTCGAGGGGGCGCTCGCGGGGACGTTGCTCCTGCGCGGGCTTACGCTCTGGATCCCGCTCATTCCCGGTTCGATCCTGGCACACAAGGATCTCGTATCAACCAAACAGTCCGCGACAGAAAAGGAAAAATGAAAACCCCGTTGCGGAGGCCTTATGGAGTCCGCTTCTTCCAAAATGAAAAAATGAAAACCCCGTTGCGGAGGCCTTATGGAGTCCGCTTCTTCCAAAATGAAAAAATGAAAACCCCCAATGCGGGGGCGCATATGGATTCCATGAAAAGCAGTTGTCGGAAAAAATACTTTTTCCCTGAACGCCAGGTGGATTCCATTGTGTTCAACGCCCCGTTCTGGAGGTCTTCACGGTCAGTATAGCACGGGAGGCGGATAACAGGGAAGGCAGTCACAAGTCACAAGTCGAAAGTCGAAATCGGGAACAAGGAATGAGATACTTTCGAATTTTGAATTTCGAAACGGGAGCGGGTACAATGATCAATTTTTAATTTTCAAATAATGACGGGAGCTGGACCGGTGTTTTTTTGACCGCGATGTCGTTCGGTGATACCATAAAAACGTTTTAATGCGCTATTCTTATGGGAATCGAACGGATCGCGGAAATCGGAGCGGAAGGAAGGAAATCGTTTTCGGAAGCCGTATCCGAGGACGCGCTTCGGGAGCTCGAGGTACGGTTTCTCGGCCGGAAGAGCGAGCTTACCGGAATCCTCAAGGGACTCAAGGATCTTTCTCCCGAGGAAAAGCGCGAGGTCGGGCCGTTGGTCCAGGGCGTGCGCACGGAGCTTGCGGAGGCGTGTTCGGCGGCGAAGGAGCGCATCGCGCGCGAGGGACGCGACTGGGAAGCGGAACGGATCGACGTGACCGCTCCCGGCACCGACGAACCGCTCGGGCACCTGCATCCGATCACGACGATGATCGCCGAAATCGGGACCATCTTCGACCGGCTCGGTTTCGAGATAGCGGACGGACCGGAACTCGAAAGCGAGTTCTACAATTTCGACGCGCTCAACGTGCCGGCGGACCATCCGGCCCGCGATATGCAGGATACCTTCTGGATCGGGAATGACGGTCTCGATGCTCGCTATCTTCTCCGGACGCACACGTCTCCGGTCCAGGTCCGTTACATGGAAACGCATACCCCGCCGTTCCGCATCATTGTCCCGGGTCGCGTGTTCCGGAGCGAGTCGACCGACGCGACACACGAGCATACCTTCCATCAGTTCGAGAGTCTCGTGGTCGGGGAGGCGGGAGACGTGACCGTCGGACATTTCAAGCATCTCGCGGAGACGTTCTTCGCGGAATTTTTCGGTCACAAGATCGAGGTCCGGCTTCGGCCGAGCTACTTCCCGTTCGTCGAGCCGGGATTCGAGTTCGATATCTCGTGCGTGTTCTGCGACGGGAAGGGTTGTCCCTCGTGCAAGGGGATCGGATGGATCGAAGTGGGCGGCGCCGGCATGGTCGAGCAGAAGGTGTTCGAGGCGGCCGGGTATCCGCGCGGGAAGTATCAGGGATTCGCGTGGGGATTCGGGTTGGAACGGCTCGCGATGATGAAACGCCGCATTCCCGACACCCGTCTTTTCATGAGCGGCGATCTCCGTTTTATCCGACAGTTCTGACCGAAGCTTCAGAAGCTTCAAAAGCTGTGAGCTGCGGAAGCTTCAGGAGAAAAAGCTGTAAGGAAACTTAAGAAGCCGCATCTATGATACACAGTTATAAGGAGTTGATTGTCTGGCAGAGAGCTATGGAGCTGGTAGCTGAGACATACTCTGTGACGGAAGTGTTTCCGAAAGAAGAGATGTATGGATTGGTGTCACAGATGCGACGAGCCGCGGTTTCCATACCGTCTAATATCGCCGAAGGTCGTCATCGGGGGACGAAGAAAGAATTCATCCAGTTTTTGAGAATAGCACTTGGTTCTATGGGAGAGTTGGAGACGCAGATGGAAATCGCGAAGATGCTCCCGAAAACAAAACGGTTGAATTTTGAAAAAATGAACGACTTGATTCTCGAAGTGGAACGTATGCTTCGAAGCATGATTCAAAAGCTTAATCCGAAATCAGAAAAAGCTCAGGAAGCTCGATGAAGCTAACGAAGCTAACGAAGCTGTATTTATGAAATTTTCCTACAACTGGCTCAAGGAATTGTCCGGAACCGAAAAGACGCCCGCGGAACTCGCGGAGCTCATCATGTTCCATGCGTTCGAGGTGGAGTCCGTCGAGCGGTATGCTCACGGTCTCGAATCGGTGGTGATCGGCCTGGTGGAGACGGTCGTGCCGCATCCGGATGCCGACCGTCTTCGCGTGACGACGGTAAGGGTCGCGGAAGGGGGGTCCGTGCGTACGATCGTGTGTGGCGCGCCGAACGTGGCCGAGGGACAGAAGGTCGCGGTCGCGTTGCCGGGAGCGAAATTGCCTGCCCGAAATGCTACGCATAACGTTGCAGGCGGGCCAGGCGGGATCGAGATCAAGGATGCGAGCATCCGCGGCGTCGCCTCGTCGGGAATGATCTGCGCGGAGGACGAGCTCGGACTCGGCTCCGATCACGAGGGTATACTGGTCCTGTCGGAGGATGCGCCGATCGGCATGCCGTTCGCGGAATATGCCGGGCTCGAGGATTCGATTCTCGACGTGAACATCCTTCCGAACCGCGGGTGCGACGCGATCTCGTATCGCGGGCTCGCGCGCGAGATAGCCGCGCTCGAGGGTCGGCGGACGCCGTCCGATGACGGCGACGCGTCGTTGACATCGTTTCCCGCTTCTCCCGTTTCCGTCACGGTCGGGTCCGACCGGTGCCGACGGTACGTCGGCGCGGCGTTCGAAAACGTTTCCTCGGGGCGGTCGCCCCTGCGGATGCGGTCGGCGTTGCTCCGTTCGGGACTTCGTCCGATCGGTATGGCGGTCGACATCACCAATTACCTGATGCTTCTTCACGGTCAGCCGATGCACGCGTTCGACGCGGATGTCGTATCCGGAGGGATCGTCGTGCGTCAGGCCTCGGACGGGGAGTCGCTCGAACTTCTCGACGGGACGACACTGACATTGTCTTCGGAAGACCTCGTCATCGCGGACGAGGGGCGCGCGCTCGCGCTCGCGGGGGTCATGGGCGGAAGCCGTTCCGGCATCACCGCGGATACGAAGCGCGTCTTTCTCGAGGTCGCGTCGTTCGATCCTTCCTCCGTACGCAGGACCGTCGCCCGTCACCGGATCCCGACCGACGCGTCGTACCGTTTCGAGCGGAACGTGGACACCGATCGGGCGACCGGGGCGACACTCGAGGCCGTCCGATTGTTCGCGGGCGAGGCGGGGGCGGCAGTGCTCGGAGTCACCGATACGATGGTCCGACCCGACGGACCGACGGAGATCCGTTTCGCGTCGTCGGTTTTCGAGGACATATTCGATTCCGGAATCGATCGTTCCGACGCGAAGGCGAAGCTTGAAGCGCTCGGTCTCGATGTCGTCGAAAACGGCGACGAATGGAACGTGACCGTCCCCTCGTTCCGACCGGATCTCCGTGACCGGTGGAATCTCGCCGAGGAGGTCGGACGCATGATCGGGTATGACCGGTTCCCTTCGAAACCCCCGGTCTCGCCGATCGTTTCCCCTCATGTGAACGGGCCGTTCGTGTTCGGTCACGAACTCCGCGCGTTTCTCGCCTCGTCCGGTTGGGATGAGATACTGACCTATTCCTTCTATTCCGACGCCGATGCGAAGCGGTTCGGCGAGGATGTGTTCCGCCGACATCTGCGACTCTCGAATCCGATGAATCCCGATCAGGCGACGCTTCGGGCGAGCCTGTTGCCATCCGCGCTCCGCAAGGCCAAGGAGAATCTCCGGTACCTCGATGCGTTCCGGTTCTTCGAACTGGGAGACCGCTACCTCGTCGGCGAGGACGGCAAGCCGGTCGAGGAACGGACCCTGTCGCTCGTGTCCGTTCCGAAGAAGGATGAGGACGGATTCGCGTTCCTCAAGGGATCGCTTGAAAAGCTGTTCCGCTTCGCGAAACTCGGGGAAATTTCCTGGGAGCCGCTTCCGGAAGACGGTGCGACCGGACTTCATTCGTTGTTTCATCCGACCCGGACGGCCGTGATTTCGGCCGGTGGCCGGGTGATCGGCATACTGGGGGAGATCGCCCCGTTCGCGGCGGAAGCGTACGGTCTTCGCGAAGGGGTCGTGTCGGCGCAGCTGTCCTTCGACGCGCTTCATGCCGGATCCGGAACCGTGCTTACGTTCCGTCCACTGCCGAAATTCCCGTATGCGGTCCGCGACCTGTCGCTTACCGTGTCGCGAAACGTGACGGTCGGCGACCTGGAGCGGGTAATCCGCGGGGCGTCGCCGCTTCTTCGTGAGTCGGAAACGTTCGATATCTACGCGAAAGGGGAGGAAAAGAGCGTCGCGTTCCATCTCTCCTTCGGGCATGATGACCGCACCGTCACCGGGGAGGAAGTGAACGGGGAAATGGGGCGGATCATACGTGAGGCGGAGCGGGCGTGTTCCGCGAAACTTTCCGCCTGATATCGATCGTATTTTATGGCTTCAAGAAGCCATAAATTGACATAAAACGACGTTCGTGATATAGTCAGAATCGTTTGGAGGGTATTTTTTCGTTTCCCTTCATCCCTGAAACAGGTCGGATTATCGCCTCGATGCCGCTTGCGGTGGTCGGGGAGGAAAGTCCGGACACACGATTCCGGCGCAAGCCGGAGGACCAGGTAGCGGGTAATGCCCGTCCGCCGTGAGGCGCGAGGTGCGAACAGAGACGCCTATGTCCGAAAGGACAGGGCGCCCGGTTCCGTAAGGGGTCGGGCGAGCCCGTGCGGTGACGCGCGGGGTGAAACGGCTAAATCCTTACCCGTGTGCAAGGCCGTGTCCCGGAGCGATCCGGGAAGTGCCGCTCGAGGCCGTCGGCAACGACGGTCCCAGATAAATGATGATCAATCCCGCACCTTTCCCGTATTTCGGTTCCGGCAGGCGATGACTCGGACACCGCCTGCCGACATGAATATGGAAAAGGTGCGGGATGAAAACAGAATCCGGCTTACGAGCCTGTTTCGGGGACGAAAGGACGCGAGATGAATACGTGACGTCACAGGACATGAAACGATCCGAGATCCTCTTCAGCGTGGTGCAGGTGCCGGTGGACTATCTCATGATCGTCCTCGCGGCCGTTTCCGTGTTTTTGCTGCGCGATGTCTTGCCGGAGATTTCCAACATACTCAATCCGAAGGTTTATTCGATGACCTTTCGGCCGTTTTTCCTCATCTCGCTCGCGGTCGCGCCGCTTTTCCTCCTGACCTACGCCGTCGAGGGTCTGTACTCGGTCCGTTCCTCCCGCTCCTTCTGGCAGGAATCATTCCAAGTGTTCAAGGCGACGTCGCTCGGCATCGTGCTCATCATCATCGCGGTCTTCCTTCAGCGGGATTGGTTCTCTTCGCGGTTCATCATCGTCGCCGGCTGGTTCGTCGCGACGGCGTATGTCTCGATCGCCCGCCTTCTGCTCCGCAAGATTCAACGGTACTACCTCGTGAGGAAGGGTGTCGGCGTCTATCGTGTCCTTCTCGTCGGGGGAAACGGCCGTCCGCGTCGGTTTGCGAAACTGTTCGCCAAGCATCCCGAGCTCGGATACCGCGCGGTGGACATCATGGAGACGGCGGGTCTTACCCGGATCGATGTCATCCGTACGGAGAAGGGGATCGATGAGATCATCGTCTGCGACCAGTCGATCACCGACGACGAGCAGGAGAAGATCCTCGACTACTGCCAGATACACAACATATCGTTCAAGTATTTCCCGACGACCCTGCAGACGTCGCGTTTCGCGATGCGGATCATGAACGGGGAGCCGCTCATCGAGTTCCTGCATACGCCGCTCGACGGTTGGGGACGGGTGTCGAAGCGCATCTTCGACGTCCTGGCTTCCGTGTTCCTCATCACCCTTTTCTCGCCCGTCATGGCGGTCGTCGCGATCCTCATCAAGCTCGAGGACGGTTCCGGGCCGATCGTCTACAAGAACGAACGCATCGGCGAGAACGGGAGAAAGTTCTTCGTCTACAAGTTCCGTTACATGCGGTGGAAACATTGCGTCACGCGCGACAATCCCGACTTCGAGGAGGCGCTCGCGTTCGAGAAGAAGCTTATCGCCGAGCGGAGCATCCGCAAGGGTCCGCTCTACAAGATCAAGGACGATCCGCGCAAGACGAAGGTCGGCGCTTTCATCGAGAAGTATTCCATCGACGAGTTCCCGCAGTTCTTCAACGTGTTCCTCGGACAGATGAGCCTGGTCGGTCCGCGTCCGCACCAGAAGCGCGAGGTGGAGAAATACCGCGAATACCATCGTCGGCTCCTTACGATCAAGCCGGGACTCACCGGCATGGCACAGGTTTCCGGCCGTTCCGATCTGGCGTTCGAGGACGAGTACCGTCTCGATGTCTTCTATATCGAGAACTGGTCCCTGTGGCTCGACATAAGCATCTGTCTCAAGACCGCCCGTTCGCTCATTGCCAGACGTCGGAACTAGTGATATAAAAATTGAAAGATCATGATATGCGCGTGACGGTGACAGGGGGGGTGTCGTCCCGTGTCTTATGGCGTATGAAAGAGAAATATCTTCTTCATGTCTGCTGCGCACCGTGCGGGATCGCGGTCATCGACGAGCTTCGGAAGACGTACGATCTCTCGGTGCTGTTTTATAATCCGAACATCCATCCCGAGGAGGAGTACCTGAAGCGGAAGCTCGGGGTGATGCGGGCCTGCGAGGAGTGGGGGATTCCCATATTCGACGGCGATTACGAACCGAACGAATGGGACAAGGCCGTCGCGGGTTTCGAGGCCGAGCCCGAGGGCGGTCTGCGATGTTCCGCCTGTTTCCGGTTCCGGTTGTCGCGTACGGCGGAAATCGCCGCAAAGAAGGGATTTCAGGTTTTCGGAACGACCCTGACGAGCGGACGCAACAAGCGTGCCGACGTGATAAACCCGATCGGTGAGGATGTCGCGAAGCGGTGCGGTATCCGTTTTCATGCGGAAGATTGGAAGAAGGGCGGCCGTCAGGAACTCGGCCGGAAGATGGCCGACGAGCGGGGCATATATCGGCAGGATTATTGCGGATGCCGGTATTCGATGCGAAGCCGGATTCCGGAATGACCGTTCCGGGCGGATGCCGTCCGGCTTGAGGGAAGGCGCGGGTCGGTGGTATATTTGAGGCGGTTCCATCCTTGTCCACCAGGCGTATGAAGCTCATCATCAGATGGTTTTCGGTGGCGATCGGATTTCTCGTGGCATCGCGGTTCGTTCCGGGCGTGCATGTGGATTCTTTCGCGACGGCGATCCTGCTCGCCGCGGTCTGGGGAATACTCGGCGTGCTCGTCCGTCCCGTGCTGGTCATCCTCACGCTTCCGGTGACGATTCTTTCCTTCGGACTGTTCATCTTCGTCATCAACGCGGCCCTCTTCGCGTGGCTCGGTCACATCATAGTGGGATTCACGGTGGTGTCGTTTTCCGCGGCGCTCCTCGGATCGCTCGTCATGTCGATTACCGGCGCCGTCGTGCACGGGCTGCTCGACCGGATAAGCGGGGAGGAGGATTGAATAGGACGATATCCCGGTATGCTAAAAAAATAATCCCGTACGGTGTTGCCGTACGGGATTTTCGATGGTCTTTCGACGTGGGGCCTATCGTCCGCCCGACTTTCCGGATCTCGCTCCGCGGGACCAGTGATTGTCCGGTTTCCCGTTTTCGAAACGGCGTCTTTGCCGGTGATCCCAACGTTCCTTCGGGAGCGTCTCGCGGATTTTCGGGTCGCCGGTATCGGGTCTCGCGGAAAAGCCGCTCAGTCTGGCCAAATCGGAAAATGTGGAAAGGAATACCTGGAGCGGAATCAGGAATCGCGACACGATCCGCATGTCTTTTTCGGTGCGTGGTTTTTCTCGCATGGGGAATCCTCGTGTTTCGTTGATGAAGTTGTCATTCGGAACATGTCTTCGGGAAAAGGTCCGGACGTCCCGACATGGGTTTTCCGGTCATCCCCTTGAATAATGGGCGACCAGTCTTCGTTCGTACGCCTTCAATTCCCGTTCCACGAGTTCCCCGAAGAGACTGCGGACGGGTCCGAATTCGGGAAACATGCCGAGTATCGGAACGAGTGCGATGTATTTGTCGAATATCTCGGTGAACTGCCCGAGCTCTTTCGGGAACATCCGGTATCTCTTATTCCGCGAGGCGCGGACGGCCGCGACCGCCACCGCGATGCAGGCGATCGTGATTATGACCAGAAAGGCGATCCATCCGAGAAAAATGATCCTTTCCTTCAGTATATCGGAAAGGATGAACGCCATGGCTGTCGAGAAGAGCCAGAAGATCTGAATGTTCAGGCGTGTGAGCGTATCCGTTTTTACGGCCATGATTCCTCCGGGGGGTTGTGTTTTGTAAGGGACTTCGTTCGCAGGGAACGGTATCAGCCGGACGGCATCCTGTCAAAACGGCCGGTTCGCGCCGGTCGGAGAGTCTGTTATACTGTCGGAAGAGGCTTCCTTATTCCCGAAGCGACGAAACGGAGATGAAAATCGCCCTGGTTCACGACTATCTGGTGCAGTATGGGGGAGCGGAAGGCGTCCTGCAGGCGTTTCGCGAGGTGTTTCCGGAAGCGCCGATCTATACGCTCATCCATGACCGCGAGTCGGTGCATGGCTGTTTCGACGATGCCCGGGTCCACACCTCCTTCCTGCAGCGATTGCCGGGAGCCCGGCAGGCGCACAGGATTTTTCCGCTCCTCATGCCGGGCGCGATCGAGCAGTTCGACTTTTCCGGCTACGATGTCGTGCTGTCCGATTCGGCGAGTTTCGCGAAAGGGGTGCTCACGGGGCCGGAGACGCTTCATATCTCCTATATCCATACGCCGATGCGGTACGCGTGGGACGACTGTCAGAAATATACGGAGGATTTCGGGTTTCCACGCCTCGTCCGTCGCGTGGTGCCGTTCCTCATGAATCCGCTCCGGCTCTGGGACCGGGCGAGCGCCGATCGGCCGGATCTCGTCCTGGCGAACTCGGGATTCGTCGCGCGCCGGATCCGGAAATACTACCGTCGGGAATCGCTGGTCATCCCTCCGCCGGTGAATACGGGGCGGTTCCATGTCTCGAAGGAACATGGCGATTATTTTCTCATGGTCGGTCGGCTCATCGCGTACAAGCGGTTCGATATAGCGGTCGAGGCGTTCACCCGTCTCGGCATACCGCTCAAGATCGCCGGGCGCGGGCCGGAGCTTTCCCGTCTCCAGAAGATGGCCGGCCCGAACATCGAGTTCCTTGGGCGGGTATCGGACGAGGACCTGTCACGCTATTATGCCGAGTGTCGGGCGTTCATCTTCCCGCAGGAAGAGGATTTCGGCATCGTGGCCATGGAGGCGCTCTCGTCGGGGCGTCCGGTCATCGCGTATCGCGGTGGGGATATCGAGGAACGGATCGAGGACGGGGTGTCCGGGCTGTTCTTCGACCGGCAGACGCCGGAGGCGGTCATGGAGGCGGTTTCGCGCTTCGACGACACCGTGTTCGACCCGGAACGGATCCGCGAAAAGGCGCTTCCGTTTGACAAAGAGGTTTTTAAGAGGAAAATAAGGGAGTATGTCGAGGAGGCGCTTGCGGGGAAGCGGAAGACGGAAATCCCGGTGCAGATAACAGGGAGCGGATAACAGGGAACAGGGAACAGGGAACAGGGAACGGTAAAAATTTTTCATTTTTGTAATCTTGTGATTTTTCGCGACAGCTTCGCGTGCGAACGCGTTCATAAGGATGAACGGACGATGTTAACGGGAACGGAGTCGGGATTCCTCGTTAACCGTTATCTGTCAACCGTTTACCGAATCTATGGAATTACGTGATTTCTGTCTCATTTTCGTCCATCGGAGGAATCTCTTTCTCGGGGTTCTCGCCGGATTTGTCATCCTGTCCCTTCTCATCTTCCGTTTTCAGCCGGGACGCTTCGAGACGAGCCTTTCCGTGAACGTATCCCGGTCGGGAACGCAGACGACATCCGATTATGCGTACGATCAGTTCTATCGTCTTCAGGCAGACGAGCGGTTCGCCGATACGGTGACCAGATGGCTCGCGGCGCCGTCCATCCTGGAAGATATCCGTACGGTGTCGGGAGTCTCCGCGGATGTCGCAGGTTCGATCTCGGCGAAGCGCCTTTCCTCGCAGATGATCGATGTCACGTACGTCTCGCGTACCCGGGACGGGTTCGGCGGTATGGCACGCGCGATTCCCGAAGTTCTCAACGGTGAGACGGAAAAACTGAACGCACTTTCGAAGAGTCCGGATTGGTTCACGGTGATGGCCGACGATCCGGTGGTTCGCGACGCGCGGCTTCCGGTCCGACTCCTGTTTCCGCTCGGCATCGCTCTCGGGGTGTTCTTCGGATTCTGGGTCGTCCTGATCCATTGGTATCTTCGGGGTGAGGATGGTATCGGACGGTAATTCATCGATAAGAAAGACGGTCTGCGGAGGGGTGCCGTGACGGACGAGTATGCGGATAGGGATAGACCTCCGGTGCCTGGCGAGCGGAAGGCGGAGCGGGGTGGAGGAATACGCGATAGGACTGCTCTCGGCGCTCTTCCGGACCGATACGGAGAGCGATTTCGTGCTGTTCCTGAACGAGTGGCGGGACGAGAAAATCGACCTGTCCTGGGCCGGGTCGTTTCCGAACGTCTCCGTCCGGCGGTTCCGGATCCCGAACAAGATCCTCAATCTTTCCCTGTGGTATTTCCGGTACCCGAAACTCGATCGGCTCATCGGCGGGGCCGACATATTCTTCATGCCGAACATCAACTTCTGCGCGGTCTCGGACCGCACGAGGCTCTTTGTCACCGCGCACGACCTTTCGTTCCGGGTCTGCCCCGAGACGTTCTCATGGAAACAGAGGCTGTGGCATTTCTTCGTCGACCCGAGGGGGCTGTTCCGGCGGGCGCATCGGATTTTCGCGGTCTCGAAATCGACCCGGGACGATCTCCTGAGCCGATACGGCATTCCGGAAAGAAAGATCGAGGTCGTACCGAGCGGAGTCGACCGACGGTTTCACGAATACGACCGGAACGATCCGAAGATGCTTGCCGTGAAGGAGAAGTATCGTCTGCCGTACTCGTTCATCCTGTATCTCGGCGCGTTCGAACCGCGCAAGAATATCGGGTCGATCGTCCGTGCCTATGACGCGCTCCGGAAAGCGAAGCATCCGGAGCTCGCAAAGACCGCGCTCGTGCTCGCCGGCGTGTCCGGATGGAAGGAGCGGGAAATCCTTCGGGAGGTGAGACATTCGCCCTTCAGGGGGAACATCATCCTGCCCGGCTTCGTCGAGGATGCCGACAAGCCCGCATTCTACAATCTCGCGAGCGCGTTCGTCTATCCGTCCGTCTATGAGGGGTTCGGATTTCCGGCGCTCGAGGCGCTCGCCTGCGGGACTCCGGTCATCGCGTCGAATTCCTCGTCGCTTCCGGAGGTCGTGGGGGATGCCGGCGTGCTCGTCGATCCTCACCGTCCGGACGAGATTTTCCGCGCGCTCGAGTCGGTGCTGCTCGACCGGAAATTCCGGACCGGGCTCCGGGATCGCGGACTCGCCCGTGCGAAGACGTTCTCGTGGGATTCCGCGGCGAAACGGGTTTCGGAAACGTTCGCTTCCGCTTCACCGAAAAAACGTGATGTGATAGGATAGGGACATGAATGGGAACCGATAATTTCCGGCCTATGGCAAACAGGAACGTCGGCGATCTCGATCGGATCGTCCGGATCGTGCTCGGGGTATTGATCTTCTCGGTCGCGATCTATTTTGAATCGCTCTGGGGCATACTCGGTCTCGTGATGATCGCGTCGGGGACGATCCGGTTCTGTCCGGTCTATTTCCCGTTCGGCATCTCGACCCACAAGGAAAAGGAAAAATAAGGGCGATCGGGGATATTTCCCGGACGCTCTTTTTTGTCGTTTCCCGACCGGTGGGTATTGCGGAATAAACAGTAATATGGTACGGTAATCCGTCCGGAATCGACGGTTCCGGATGGTCCGGAGAAATCCCATGCCTGAAAAACGAGCTGAGAAAGTCGGGGCACCGCATTTCGGTGAGCATTTCATGCTCGACGGCTACGGCGGTGACGAGAAATCACTGAATGACAGGGACCTTGTCCTGCGTTGCCTGAACGAACTTCCGGAGAAGCTCGGGATGCGGAAACTTTCCGAGCCGGTGGTGTATTTCGCGCCCGGGAACGACATCAAGGATCCGGGCGGTTGGAGCGGGTTCGTCGTGATCGAGGAGAGCCATATCAGCATCCATACGTTTCCGAAACGGGGATTCGTGAGTATCGACGCGTATACGTGTCAGAACGGGATGGACGCGGCTTTCGTCGAAAAGTATTTTACCGACGCGTTCGCGCTCGGGGATGCGGAGACGAATTTCGTCATACGGGGAAAAAGGTATCCGGAACACGATATCTGAAAACGACAGGAAACGTTTCTTAAAAAAAGGGGGAGACATGAATAAAAGGATAGTCTGGTTCGTCGGCGCCTCATTGGCGCTGGCCGTTTTTTTCGGAGTCATGGCCTTTCTGGGTCGCGAGTCCGCCGGTATGAAGCTGATCGTCAACGCGACGACGGCTGTCGACTGGGTTCTCGGGATAATGATCAGCGTGGCGGCGGTCTCGAAGGGGAAATCGATGAAGTCCGAGATGGGCGTGTCGGTTTCCAGGTATTTCGCCGTCGTCGCGGTGACGGAAGTCCTGTATGCGGTCGGGGCGCTGATGATCCTTTCCGCCATGGGAATGAACGTGATGCGGTATCTCGTCGAGCTCGACCTGTCCGGTCTCGTCTTCGGACTCCTGGAGCGTTTCGATGTCACCACCATACGGATTGTCGGGATCGTCGGCTGGATCGGGTTCGTACTGAATCGGACGGTCTCATTCGTCTCGCCGTCGTATCTGCTTATCGCCGGAAGAGGGAATCTCCATCCTTATTTCCGTATGTCCGCGTGGACGGAGATAGCGCTCGAGACCGCGACTACCGTACTGGTATTCCTCTCGCTTTCGGTCGCATGAAAAAACAGGGAAGGTGCATCCGCACCGTTCCCTGTTTTCATTTGGCCTTTCAGGCCGAGCTTCCCGACTGCTTGAGTCCGAAGAATTCCTTCAGGTTCAGGTAGAACCTGTTTTTCCAGAACATCAGGACGCCGTAGTCGAGGCTTTCCGGATCCTCGATGTAGTCCTTGACGATGCGGACCCTTTGGAATCCCGCCTCCTGATAGAGTCGTATTTCCGGGTCACGCGTCCGCCCTCCCTGGCTCCAGCCGAAGACATATTCCTCGATGTCCATGTCCGAATGTTCGGAATAGCGCGGGACCCTGGCGCCGAGGAACGCTCCCTTCTTGTTCGGGATCACGATCTTCTCCCAGAAGCCTTTTCTCATTATGGCATCCGGTACGCCGAGGGTCTGGAACTTCGGCAGGACCGAGAGGTCGACACCGAAGTACGAGTCTCCGTCCGCATCGTGCGTCGAGAGCGTCCCTCCTCCGCTTATGGCATCCCAGCTCGTGCATTTCAGGATTTCCGATTCATTCTTGTAGATGCCGCTCAGGGTTCCCGCCATCTCGTTGCCGATATACGCGCAATAGAGGATATGCGGGCAGGTCCGTATCTGCACCTCCACTTTTTCCGGTGTCCATACGTATTTTTCCGGAAACGGAGGTCCCCAGACCTCCCTGTTGATCCTTACGAAATCGTCGACTATCTCTTTCCGCGTACGCTTACGGGAAGAGATCAGGTCGGCAACGCTGTACACTTTGATGGTACTGCTCATGGCTTGTCCTCCCGTGAAGTTTTGAAGTTACTGGTTATCTGTCTATATGAAAGCATATTTTCAAATTTTGTCAATTGTCGGCGGGGGGAGTAGAATAGAGAAATAAGATATATAGGCCAGGAACATATGATGTTCGATGCCGGCGTCATCCTTCTTCTCATAGTGGGATTTTTCCTTTTTTATCTCGGTTTCTTCATCTTGTACAAGAATCCGAAGAGTCCCGTGAACCGGACATTCTTCATTTTCAATCTTTCCGTCCTCCTGTGGATGTTCGTCGCGTATTTCCAGGACGAGACGTTCGGGTGGATGGATCGGAGCGTCTTCCTGAAGCTCGATTTTTCCTTCGGGATGTTCATGGCGTTCTCGTTCCTGTTTTTCTGTATGGCTCTGGCCGGAATGGGAATCGTGAGGAAGCGGATGACCACGCCGATACTGTTCCTGATTCCGGTCCTGTTTTCGGGGCTCATCTTTTTCACCCCGTTCCTTCTGAGCGGATTCGCGGACGATGTCGCCGGGACCATCGTCCCGATCCTCGGGCCGCTCTGGCCGGCATACGAGGCCGTCATCATCCTTGTCCTGCTTTCGGGTATAGCGATCCTCGTCAAGTATTACCGGCTGGCGTCCCCGAAAGACCGCGGACAGTACCTGTATTTCTTCCTGGGAATCGCGTTGACCGCGGCCGCCCTGCTGTATACGAACGTCTTCCTGTCGGATGACAGCCCGTATTTCATATCGTATTACCGGCTCGGCATCTTCAGTAGTCTGTTCCTCGTCCTGCTTCCGGGATATTCCATACTGCGGTACCGGTTGCTGAGCGGGAGACTTCTGACCGTGGAGCTTCTCTCCCTGGTGATCCTGCTTATCGCGTTCGTGCAGATCTTCACCTCGGAAACAGCCTTCTATCTGATGACCCGGATCGCGTTTTTTGTGGCGCTGTCTTTCGTGGTCGGGCTCCTGGTACGATCGACCAATACCGAGACGAGGCGGAAGGAGGAACTTCAGGAGATTTCCGACTCGCTCGCGAAGGCGAACGAACGGCTGAAGGAGCTCGACAACACGAAGACGGAATTCATCTCCATCGCGTCGCATCAGTTGCGGACCCCGCTGACCGCTATCAAAGGATACCTTTCCCTTCTTCTTGAGGGATCGTATGGGGAGATCTCGACCGAGGTGACCGACGTGCTCGAGAAGATCAATCTCGTGAACCGGAATCTGGTCCAGCTCGTCGAGGATCTTCTGAACGTCTCCCGTATCGACGCCGGCCGTATCCGATACGCGTACGAACCGATCCGGATCGAGGCATTGGCATCGGAGCAGACGGATATGTTCATGCCGATGGCGCGCGACAAGGGCATCGGACTCAGCCTGCATCTTCCGGAAGAACCGCTTCCGGAGCTCATGCTCGATGCGGGGAAGATCCGCGAGGCCGTTTCGAACCTTGTCGACAACGCGCTCAAATACACGGAGAAAGGATCGGTGGCCGTTTCCGTCGAGTCGTCGCGGGGTGATGCGGTCCGTATCGTCGTCGCGGATACGGGCATTGGATTCCACAGCGAAGACGGGGAGAAGCTTTTCGGGAAATTCGTCCGGACCCAGGAGACGACCAAGATATACGTTTCCGGAACCGGACTCGGGCTCTATGTCGGCAAGAGTTTTGTCGAGGCGCACGGCGGCAAGATGTGGGCCGAGTCGGAAGGGGTCGGGATGGGTTCCCGATTCATCATCGAACTGCCGTTCGAGAACCCGCGGGCGGTCGCAGGGGAGGGAAGCGTGAAAAAGATCAAGATGGGATAGGCGGTTTTCCCTTGATTTCGGGCCCGGATTCGGATAGGATATTCCCAGGTACCCTTATAATCGTGCCGCTATGTCGAAAATACTGTTCGTCGAGGACGATCCGTTCATCGCCGAGATCTACAAGAAGAAATTCGAGGCGTCCGGTCTCGATGCCGTGAATGTCGGCACGGGAAAGGCGGTGTTGCGTGCGGTGAAGGAAGATCCGTACGACCTCGTCCTGCTCGATCTGGTCATTCCGGAGATGAGCGGCAAGGAAGTCCTGAAGGAGCTTCGAAACAATCCGGAGTATGATCGGAACCTGAAGATCGTCGTATTCAGCAACCTGAGCAGCGCGGAGGATCGGGAAGAATGTCTCTCGCTCGGGGCGAACGGATTCATCTCGAAAACGGAATTCACGCCGTCGGAAGTCGTGGAAGAGATACGGCGGTTCCTGCGTCAGTTCGCCGAGCAGGAACGGAACGACTCCCAAGGGAAGGAAGGCGCTCCGATGGGCGACGGCGACGCGGATCCCTCGCGGAAGCGCATACTGTTCATCGAGGACGAGGACGTGTTCGTCGAGATGTTCGGCAGACGCCTTCGTGACGAGGGATACGAGGTGACGGCCAAGACGGACGGCGTGTCCGGTCTTGCTGCGGCGCTTGCCGGCGGATTCGACATGCTGATCACCGATGTCATGCTGCCGGGAGTGGGCGGTCACGAGATCATCTCCCGCCTGAGGCAGGCGGAACATGGGAAGGATCTTCCCATCTTCCTCCTTTCCGCGTCGGTCGACGAGGAACAACTCGGGGATATCGCGGAGAAGGTTCCGGTCGATCGGACGTTTCTCAAGACCCGGAGCACGCCGAGCGAGCTCACGTATGCGGTGAACGAGGTGTTTAAGGAGTGGGAGGCGAAAGGGAAGGAATAATCGTGTGAATAACCGGGGGAACGATATGGAACGGATACCGATAGCGGAAACGCCGGCGCATGCCGGAGAAGAGGTCATGATACGGGGCTGGGTCGATATACGGCGCGATCACGGGAAGCTGGTCTTTCTCGATGTGCGGGATCGGAGCGGCAAGGTCCAATTGGTCATCCTGCCCGGTTCGGATGCCATCGGTTCGGTGGCGGATGTCCGGAGTGAGTACGCGGTCGAGATAGAGGGACTCGTCAAGGAACGTCCGGAACGGATGCGGAACCCCGAATTGGCGACGGGAGGCATCGAGATCGAGGCGAAAACGCTCCGTGTCCTCGGAAAGCCGTCGGTCGAGCTCCCGATCGACGTCTCGCAGGCGGACCTCGGCGTGAACCTGGATACCCTGCTCAACAACCGGACATTGGCATTGCGTAATGCCAAGGTCCGCGCCGTCTTCACTATCTATTCCGAGGTACTCCGTTCGTACGACGAAGCGATGCGCGCCGGCGGATTCGTCGAGATCAAGACCCCGAAGATCCTCGGCGCGGCGACCGAAGGCGGGGCGAATTTTTTCAAGATCAGGTATTTCGATCGGGACGCGTTCCTCGCGCAGAGCCCGCAGTTCTACAAGCAGGCGGCGATGAGCGCCTTCGAGCGGGTGTTCGAGATCGGGACGGTATTCCGCGCGGAACCGCATTTCACGGCGCGGCACGTGAACGAGTTCACCGGTCTCGATGCCGAGATGGGGTTCATCGGCGGTGTGGAGGATGTCATGGCCGAGCTTGAACGGACGATGAGACATATCTTCCGGAGTATCGGTGAGGCGTGCGCCGCGGAGCTTTCGTCGTACGGGGAGTCCGTTCCGGATGATGTCGCGATACCGAGGATCCGGTTGACGGAAGCCGAGGAGATCCTGCGACGCGAATACGGCAAGGAGTTGGAGGATCATGATATCGACGGCGAGGGGGAGCGGATGATCTGCGAATATGTGAAGAAGACCTTCGGTTCCGATCTCGTTTTCCTCACGCGCTATCCGACGAAACTCCGACCGTTCTATAGCATGCCGAGTCCGGACGATCCGTCGTCGACGGAAACGTTCGACCTCCTGTTCCGGGGCGTCGAGATCGCTTCGGGCGGTCAGCGCATACACGAGGCGGACATGCTTTCCGGGAATATACGGAAATTCGGACTCGATCCGGAGGATTTCAAGGATTATGTCGACATATTCCGATACGGGGCTCCTCCGCATGGCGGATGGGGGCTCGGTTCGGAGCGGATCGTGCAGAAGCTGCTCAGGCTGGGAAGCATCAAGGAAGCGGTGCTGTATCCGCGGGATGTGAAGCGGCTCACCCCGTAAATCCGGTATTTTCGTCCCGGTCATCCCTGACTGGAACTTTTCCATGAAATAGGATAGGATGGGGAGCGGCCCGTTCCGTCCTTTTTCGTCTTTTCCCTATGTCTCCACTCGCATCATTCTTCGGCAACCTGAAAAAAGACATCTTCGAGCGCGTCTTCGGGCGTTTTTCCCAGGATATCGGCATCGACCTCGGGACGGCGAACACGCTTGTCTACGTACGTTCCCGGGGCATCGTCATCAACGAGCCGTCCGTCGTCGCGGTGAACCAACGGACCGGCCAGATCCTCGCCATCGGCAAGAATGCGAAACGGATGGTCGGAAAGACACCGGGACACATCACCGTCACGAGGCCTCTGGTGAACGGGGTCGTTTCCGATTTCGAAGTGACCCAGCAGATGCTCCGGTATTTCATCAGCAAGGTCCACCAGGGCAATCTGATGTTCCTGCGCCGTCCGCGGGTGCTCATCGGCATACCGTCGGGCGTGACCGAGGTGGAGAAACGCGCGGTGGTCGAAGCGGCCCAGAACGCGGGTGCGCGGCAGGCGTTCCTCATCGACGAGCCGATGGCGGCGGCGATCGGCGCACGGCTTCCGGTGACGGATGCGGCCGGAAACATGGTCGTGGATATCGGCGGCGGAACGACCGAGATCGCGGTCATCTCGCTCGGCGGCGTGGTGATCTCGCGGAGTCTCCGCGTGGCGGGGGACAAGATGAATCAGGACATAGTCCGATACTGTCGCGACGAGTTCAATCTTCTCATCGGCGAGCGGACGGCGGAAGAGGCGAAAATCGCCATCGGAAGCGCATACCCGCTTCGGGAGAAACTCACGATGCCGGTCCGCGGACGCGATCTCGTCTCGGGGCTGCCGAAGGAGATCGTCATGACGGACGAGCATGTCCGTGAGGCGCTTTCCCATTCGATCCGCGTCATCACGAACACCATCAAGACCATCGTCGAGGAAACGCCGCCGGAGCTCATCGCCGATATCATGGGGCGCGGCATCATCCTGGCCGGAGGCGGAAGCCTCATCCGGGGTATCGACAAGCTGTTCGCGAACCAGACCAGTATCCCCGTCCGGCTCATGGAGGACCCCCTGACGGCCGTGGCCCGTGGGACGGGCGTGGTGCTCGACGACATGGAACACCTGCAGGACGTCCTGATCGAATCCGGATCGTCGAGCGCGCTTCGCTGAAAACGGCGGGGTGGCGCATCTTTGAACCGTCCATATATATCGCTATGGATCCGAACGGACTTTCCCACTCGAAATTCTTCCGTGCCATCGCCGTGCTCGCGGTGCTGTTCGCGCTCGCGTGGTGGGACCCGTCGCCTTTCGGAACGTTCTTGCGAGGCACGTTCCATACCGTCTTCCTGCCCGTGGAGAAGGTGTTCGCATCCGTGTCTTTCGGGTTCCGCGACCTGCGGGAGTTCCTGTCCTCCATCGGTGATCTGAAACGGGAGAACGAACGGTTGGCCGAAGAGAATGTCCGTCTTACGGCGGAGAATGCCGGGCTCGCTTTCCTGCGGGACGAGAACGAGACGCTTCGGAAGTCGATCGGGCTCGAGATACGGAAACGGTTCGATCTTCTTTCGACTGAAGTCGTCGCCTCGGGCGGTGAAGGGGAACGCGGATTCGTCGTCATCGACCGTGGGTCGATGCAGGGGGTTCAGGCCGGAATGTCGGCTGTCGTCGGTGAAGGAGTCCTGATCGGTATCGTCGACGAGGTGTACCCCGCGAGCGCGAGGGTGGCGCTCGTTACCAATTCCGAGAGCGCGCTCGGCGGTGTCACCGCGGGGAACGGGACGAAAGGGATCGTCCGCGGAGATCGGGGTCTGGGCATCTCATATGGCATGGTGCTCCAATCGGATCCGCTCACCCAGGGGGACAAGGTGATGACGTCCGGAGCCGGCGGAACGGTTCCGTCCGGCCTCCTGATCGGGACGGTGAGTTCCATCCGTGATTCCGGGGACCGATTGTTCCGCGAGGCGAGCATCCTTTCTCCGGCCGATTTCGGGAAACTCCGTTTCCTCTTTCTCATACGGAAGGAGCAATCCGTATGAGTTCCTCCTTCGCCAGAACCGCTTTGGTCGTCATTCTTTCCCTGATCGGGGCTTCGGTCCTGAACACGGCGTTTTCCTCGCCGATCCTGTTTCCGGTCATGTTGTTCTCGGTGGCCGTGTCGCTGTCGCTTTCCCGCGGGTTCGTCCGTGCGCTGCCGGCCGTGGTCATGATCGGGCTCACGGCGGATGTCGCGACGCTCGGTCGGATCGGCCTGTCCGCGGCCTTTTCCGTCGGGCTCGCCTATGCCGCGGGTTTCTTCTCCCGGAGATTCGCGGTCGAGCACGGGCTTATGCTGCATGTGTTCGCCGGCTTCCTGGTCGGGATGGGAGCCTTGGCATTCCTCTTCGTCGCGTCCTGGCTCGACGGCCCGTCGTCTCTTCCGGTCGTTCCGTGGGGGAACATGCCGGAGGCGTTCGTATCCGGGGTCGTATCGTTTTACATCGTCTCCGTCCTCCTGCACCGATTCGAGGAGTGGCTTTCCTATCTCGATTCGCCGAACGCGTTCTGATTCATAACCCGTGACCGGTACCGTTTTCATGTTCGGAAAACTCTCAAAAAGAAAAGGAAGTGAGATCGATGACGCGGTGCTTACCATCACGCAGAGGGAAGCCGCGAAGATCGAATGGCCGTTGCGCCGGAAATGGGCAAGGGGATATTTTTTCGTTTCCGCCGCGATGCTTTCGGTCCTGTTTGGTCGCGTCGTCCATATGGGTGTTTTCCAGGGTGAGAAGTATGGGGAAATGGCGAAACGGAACAGTATCCGGCAGATTTCCCAATCCGCGCCGCGCGGCATCATCTACGACCGGTTCGGTACACCGCTCGTCGGGAACGTTCCGAGCGTCGGGGCCGCGCTTATCCCGATGGACCTGCCGAAGGACGACGCCGACCGGGAACGTTTCCGGACCGGGATAGTGTCCGTGCTGCATGTCGATCCGGGAACGGTCGACACCGCTTTCGCGGTCCAAGGGGAGGCCCGGCTCTCCCCGTTCCTGCTCAGGGAGAAACTGACGCAGGAAGAGACGATCGCCTTCCTTTCGCGGCAGAGGGAGTTTCCCGGAGTCAATCTTTTCAAGTCGGCGTATCGCGAGTATTCCGACAGCGTCATTTTTTCCCATCTGCTCGGGTACGACGGGAAAATCACCGAGTCGGAACTTGCCGCCGGATCGGATTATCTGCCGACCGACATGATCGGAAAACAGGGGATCGAGAAGAGTTATGAGAGCGAACTTCGCGGCGAACGCGGATACGACCGCATTGAGGTGGATGCGCTCGGTCGTCCGAAAAAGGCGCTGGGATCCGTCGCGGCGAAACCGGGGAGCGATCTTGTCCTCAGTATCGACGCGGGTCTGCAGAAAAGGGCATACGATTCTTTGCAGGCGATGCTGCAGGAGAAGGGTCTGTCGCGCGGCGCGGCGGTGGCGCTCGATCCCCGGGACGGGTCCGTGCTCGCGCTCGTCTCGGTTCCGGGATTCGACAACAATCTCTTTTCCGAAGGCATCCCGGGTGATGCGTACAGGTCGCTTCTCAATGACCCGTCGAAACCGCTCTTCGATCGTGCAATCGCCGGGGAATACGCGCCCGGATCGACGTTCAAGCCGGTCATGGCCACGGCGGCGCTTTCCGAGGGCGTGGTGGACGAACATACGCAGATCGAGTCGAAGGGCGGCATCTCCGTCGGGAGTTTCTTCTTCGGGGACTGGAAAGCGCACGGGTTCACCGATATCCGTCGGGCGATCGCGGTCTCGAGCGACGTGTTCTTCTATACCGTGGGCGGCGGATACGGGAATATCGCCGGTCTCGGCATCCGCCACATGAAGGAATACGCCTCGCTTTTCGGATATGGGGAAAAATCCGGCATCGACCTTCCGGGCGAGGCGGACGGTCTTCTGGCCGATCCGGAATGGAAGAAGAAAACGATGGGTGAGCCGTGGTACGTCGGTGACGATTATCATTCGGCCATCGGACAGGGGTTCACCACGGCGACCCCGCTCCAGATCGTGAATTCCATCGCCGCCATTGCCAACGGGGGAACGCTGTATGTTCCGCGTGTCGTTTCCCAGATCAGACAATCCGACGGACAGGCGGTCGCGAATGCGCCGAAGGCGATCCGGAGCGGGCTCGCGGACCCGAGCATTCTCCGGATCGTCAGGGAAGGCATGCGTGAGACCGTGACCGACGGGACGGCAACGCCTCTCAAGACGCTTCCGCTTCCGGTGGCCGGCAAGACGGGGACGGCCCAGTTCGGGACGAACGGGAGGACGCACGGCTGGTTCGTTTCCTTTGCCCCGTACGACGACCCGAAGATCGCACTCATCGTCCTGGTCGAAGGACAGGAGGGGGATGAGACATATAATACGGTACCGGTTACGAAAGACATCTATGACTGGTATTTCCGGGAACGCCTCGGAGCTGGCGGACCGGCCACGCAGTGACTCTGAATATTCCCTTTATAGAGCCTCTTTTCAGATATCTTGACATCCGTCGCATCCGTGATACCATGGGAAGCACTTTTTTGTCCGAGGGGCCGTTCGGCCTCGCGACTCCGCTATCGCGGAGTCGTATTCGGATGTAACAAATGAGAAAGAAAACCATGGCAAAGATACTCACCCGGGAAGGCATGAAGAAACTGCAGGAGGAGCTCGAGGATAGGAAGATCCGGCTTCGGCAGGAGATCGCCGCCGCGATCAAGGAGGCGAAGGAACAGGGTGACCTTTCCGAAAATGCCGAGTACAGCGAGGCGAAGCACCAGCAGAACGAGAACGAGACCCGAATCATGGAGCTCGAGGCGATGCTCAAGGAAGCGACCGTGGTGGAGAAGACATCCGGATCCACGTCGGTCCAGATCGGCTCCTCGGTCGTGCTCGACTGCAAGGGCAAGGAGATGCGCTTCACCATCGTCGGTACGAACGAGGTGAACCCGGCACAGGGACTCATCTCGAGTGATTCCCCGTTCGGCCGGGCGCTCATGGGCCGCTCCAAGAACGACCAGGTCGAAATCGAGGTTCCGGCCGGTACGCTCAAGTGCGTGGTCATGTCGGTGGCGTAGATTCGGTTCTGGATTTCGAATGGGGAAACAAAATCGGCCAAAGGCTCCCGCAAGGGAGCCTCTTTTCGATATATCCGTGTCGCCGTGTCCGTTTTTTTTGTTATAATGAAAGGGTATCGGATGGAGTGCACCAACCCGTAATCCGTAACCGGTAACATATCGAGAGAAACAAACGTGTCGGACAGGGTCGTTTTCATAAGTCACGGATATGATTCAAGTCGTCCTTCTTTTCCTCGGTGCATATTTTCTTTTCGTCAAGAATATAAGGATCGCGAAAGGTCGCGTTATCGCAAGGCCGGGTTCCCTGTATCTCGGCGCCATCGTTATCGCATTCGGATCGATCTTCGGCCTTATCGGGGAGAATCTATGGTTGAACATAGCCTATTTCCTCTCTCTCGCGGTCATCATCATCGGATTCGTTTCGAAGGCATCAACGGCGTCTCCGGAGGGAGGAGACGTATCGGGGGCCGGGGAACGCGCATCCGTCCGGAATCTGATCCTCCTTCTGGTTGCCGCGCTTGCGATCGGAGGATACTTTTATTGGTGGTTGAACGTGAAGTAGTCCGCGCTGTCGGGCGCGTATTCGGATCGCGGTCGGCATTCAAAGCGGGCGATCGCGCTGTCGGCGAACGGTCAAAGGCTCCCGCAAGGGAGTCTTTTCGCTTGTCTTCGGGGTGGAAACCCGCTAGAGTGGAGGCATATATCCGTTCGGAATCAGAAAGACATTATGCGTGAAGACATCATCGCCGTGAAACGGGAGAAACTGGCAAAACTGACCGAGGTCTTCGGGACGGCATATCCGGAGAAGGCGGAGCGGACCCATACCGCCAAGGAAGCACTCGACGCGTTCGGGGAGCTGTCTTCCGCCGGCGCGGACATCGCGATCGCCGGACGGATCCGTTCGCTTCGGACGATGGGAAAGATCGCCTTCGCGCATCTCGAGGACGGAAGCGGCCGCATACAGATCTTCCTGTCCGAGACCGACCTCGGCACGGACTCGTTCCGGCTTTTCTCCGACACGGTAGAGATGGGTGATTTCGTGAACGTCCATGGGACGCTCTTCCTCACGAAAAAGGAGGAGAAAACGGTCTCGGTGAAATCGTGGCGGATTCTCGGGAAGTCGATGCGGCCGATCCCGACGGATCATTTCGGCATCGAGGACAAGGAGGAGCTTCTCCGTCGCCGGTATCTCGATCTGCTTTCGAATCGGGAGACCCGCGAACTGTTCGTAAGGAAAAATCTCTTTTGGCAGACCATACGCCGTTTTTTTGCGGAAGAGGGTTATCTGGAGGTGCAGACGCCCGTTCTTGAACATATTCCCGGCGGCGCCGAAGCGGAGCCGTTCATCACTCACCATAACGCGCTTGATACCGATTTCTACCTGCGTATCTCGCTTGAGCTTGCGTTGAAGCGATTGCTTGTCGGCGGGTTCGAACGCGTGTTCGAGATCGGTCGCGTATTCCGCAACGAGGGTATCGATCGCGAACATCTGCAGGAGTTCGACCTCATGGAATGCTATGGCGCGTATCTCGATTTGGAACAGGGCATGGAGATGGCGGAGCGATTGTATAAGGAAATCGTGCGCGTTCAGACCGACGGCGGCATGAAGACGACGTACGAGGGTATGGAACTCGATTGGTCCAAACCGTTCCCGCGCGTCGATTATTTCGAGGAATTCGGGAAAGAGACCGGTATCGACCTGTCGGGCGATGTGACGGTCGAAGCGCTTCGCGCCAAGGCGGACGAGCTCGGTATCAAGTACGATTCGGCCGCCGGCAAGGGGCGTCTCATCGATACGATCTACAAGAAGACCGTCCGACAGAAGCTGATCCAGCCGTGTTTTCTCGTGGGGCATCCGATCGAGGTGTCGCCTTTGGCGAAGTCCGATCCGAGGAATCCGAACCGCGTGCTGCGCATGCAGCCGATCGCGGCCAAGAGCGAACTCGGAAACGGCTTCGCGGAGCTCAACGATCCGGGCGATCAGCGCGCCCGGTTCGAGGAGCAGGCGAGGCTTCGCGAGGCGGGCGATGCGGAGGCGCAGATGCTCGACGAGGATTTTCTCGAGGCGCTCGAATACGGGATGCCGCCGGCTTTCGGTTTCGGCATGGGCGAACGTCTGTTTTCGATCCTTTCCGATCGTTCGATGAGGGAAACGACCATCTTTCCGCCGATGCGGGACCGCGCCTGAACGTCTTTCGTCCGGAATCGGAATGACCCGAAATCCCGCCCATGCATGGGCGGGATTTTCATCCGTGATACGGTGATCCCGGACGGGATGCTTCGGGTATTGATGGAAATGCCGATCGGTGGTATCATCGGTTTTTGTAAAGAACCGTTCATTAAAACCGGCCGATGGGCCAAGACGGAAAGAAAAGGAAACGATGAAACAAAAAGGAGGAACATGGAAAAGAGTCTCGAAAACAGGACGTTCGAATCTTTCGTGGCGTTGAAACGGTATTACGGCCATCTCCTGTCCGAACTGAGGCTGGATGGAAAGCTGAACGGAAAACGGATCTTTTTCCGAAGACGGGAAATCGCCGAAAGAATCGGGAACATCGTGAACGATTGTTCCAGGGCCCTTGAGAGTTTTCGAAAGGGAAGATTTTTGGTTGCGATCGACATCCTGACGACTATCCGGAAGCAGGAGGACCCGCTCCGTCCGAAGATCGTCCGGGGCGTGACCACCCCGGAATCCGGACCGAGGATGGTTTTCGATCCGGGCCGCGTCGCGACCTGCGATCCGGACGTGGCATGCGACTTTCTGAAGACATTGGAGACGAAGCTTCGGAAGTCGATAATCTGCGGTCCCACGGAAGAACGTTCCGTGGCGGTGTGAGGCACGGGGCCGACCCGTTAAACGGCGCGATGACGACCATCGCGCCGTTTTTTTTGTACTGGATGCCATGGGAACGGATGTTCGGGCGCTTTCTTTACAGGTCGCCGTATCGGTGGGAAAATGTCGGGACGGACGGACATTCGGCGGATAAGACGAACGGAAATGGATCCGAGGACAAGAAAGGAAATGCTTGCGATGGTCGGGCGCGAGGCGAGGAAATACTTCGTCGACGCGTCGGGGTGTCATGATTTCACGCATGTCGAGCGGGTGCGGACGCTCGCGAAGCGGATCGGCCGGGCCGAAGGGGCCGACCTGTTCGTCGTGGAGGTCGCGGCACTCCTGCACGACATTTCCCGCGCGGAAGAGATGCGTCAGGGTGGCGGATTCTGTCATGCGGAACACGGAGCCGGAGAGGCGCGGATCGTCCTCGGGAGGCTCGGGTTCGACGCGGACTTCGTCGACAGGGTGGCGCACTGTATCGGGACGCATCGGAAGCGGAAAGGCGCCGCGCCGGAGAGTATCGAGGCGAAAGTCCTTTTCGATGCCGACAAGCTCGATTCGATCGGGGCGATCGGTATCGGTCGGGCCTTTCTTTTCGCTGGACGGGTCGGTGCCGCGCTGTATTCGGGGAAGGAGGCCGAGCATGCGAAGGATCCGAAGCGTTACGAATATACCGAAGACGATACGGCCGTTCTCGAATACGAGGCGCAGCTGAAACGGATCAAGGACCGTCTGCTTACCGGAGCCGGAAGAAAGATCGCAAGGGAACGGAGCGCGTTCATGAAGGCGTTCTTCCGACAGTTCGCGAGGGAGGTCGATGGGAGGGAGTGAGATAAATTTCGAATTTTGTCAGCCGAAGGCTGATCACCCTCCGGGTGAAATTACAAAACGAAGGCGGGGAAGGGGATGAGCTTTGAATCGTGATATAATTTCTTCGATCATTATCGGAACAGTATGGATACTTCATTGTCGCCGCAGTTCGTTGTGATCCTGGTCCTGCTGTCTTTCTGGGCGCTTCCGTGGAAAGGTGTCGCGTTGTGGCGCGCCGCTCGCAACGGGCAGAAGACCTGGTTCGTCGCCCTGCTTTTGCTGAATACGGTCGCCTTGCTCGAGATCGTCTATATATTTTTCTTTTCGAAACCGAAGTCGGAAGAGACGTCCCGCTAAGGCGTCTCTCCGGCGGGTGGTCGGGAGGGGCGTTCAGCCTGATTCTTGATTCCTGATTCGTACCCTATGCCCGGAATCGAACTGGTCGTGCTGGTGGATGATGACGACAATGAGATCGGCGCGATGCCGAAGTCGGAAGTGCACGGACTCGAGACACCGCTTCATCGCGCGTTCTCGCTGTTCCTGTTCCGGAAGTCCGACGGCAAGCTCCTGCTGCAGCAGCGCAGCCACGTTAAGAAGACCTGGCCCCTGGTCTGGTCCAACAGCTGCTGCGGCCATCCCGGACCCGGTGAGGAGCGGATCGACGCGGTGGCGCGTCGCGTGGATCGCGAGCTCGGCATGAAGGCGGATATGATCCGTTTCGGCGTGCCGTACCGGTACCGGTTCACGCGCGACGGCGTGACCGAGAACGAGATCTGTCCGGTCTTCGTCGGTATCGCGTCCGTCGAACCGGACCCGGCGGCCGATGAGGTGGAATCGACGCGGTGGGTGGATTGGGACGACTTTCTTTCGGAAATCCGCGAACATCCCGGAACCTATTCCGACTGGTGCGAGGAGGAAGCGCTTCTCTTGGAGGAAAAGGGAACCGTTCGGGAACTGCTCGCGACGATCGGGGGCTGAGTCCGGGTGGACAATTCCCGGCGTTTCGGCTAGGATGGGCGAAGCGGGAGAGGGACAATTAGCTCAGTTGGTTAGAGCACTGCATTCACATTGCAGGGGTCGCTGGTTCGAGTCCAGCATTGTCCACAGCGACAGAAAGCAGATAACAGTTAACAGACAACAGTCGGCAAAAGACAGTCATACGGCGGATTTCCGTTCCCGTCTGCTGTTCATTGTTTTCTGTTTCATGAATTATGCTCGATATCCAGTTCATCCGCGATCACAAGGACGAGATAGCCAGGGCCGCTGTCGGGAAGAAACTTTCCTTCGACGTCGAAGCCCTGCTTTCCGCGGATCGGGAACGGATCGAGTCGGCGCAGGCGCTCGAATCGGCACAGGCGGAGAAGAACGGCATCAACGACCGTATCGGGCGCGCGAAGAGTGACGAGGAACGCCGGGCGGCCATCGCGGAAGGGAAGGGCATCAAGGAAAAGATCGAGTCGCTCGAGCCGGCCGCGCGCGAGGCGAAACGGAAGTTCGACGCGCTCATGGCGCTCGTGCCGAATATCGTGGCCGAGGATACGCCCGAGGGACTGAGTGATGAGGACAATGTGGAGGTGTCCCGACACGGGGAGATCCGCGATTTCGGGTTCGAACCAAAAGACCATATCGCCATCGGTGAGTCGCTCGGATTGTTCGATCTGGAACGGGGAGCGAAGGTCGCCGGGTATCGCGGGTATTATCTCAAGGGTGACGGGGCGTTGCTTGCCCTGGGACTCATGTCGTACGCGCTTTCGAAGATGACGTCGAAGGGGTTTCTTCCCATGATTCCGCCGACTTTGATCAAGGGTTTCCCGCTTTTCGGCAGCGGATACTTCAAGGGGCTCGAATACGACGGCGAAGTCGACGAGATCTATCAGGTCGCGTCGTCGGACAAGGAAACCGACGGGAGCGTTTCGAAGGATCGGAAATTTCTCGCCGGCACGTCCGAGCCGTTGCTTCTCGCGTACCATAGCGGCGAAACGATCGAGCCGGATGCGCTTCCGATCCGCTATGCCGGATTCAGCCAGTGCTATAGGAGCGAGATCGGTTCCTACGGCAAGGACACCAAGGGCCTCTACCGCGTGCACGAGTTCATGAAAGTCGAACAGGTCATTCTCGCTCCGGCGGATGTCGCCGCCGCGGACGCCCTTCAGCGGGAGATGGTCGGCATCACCGAAGAGATCCTGACCGAACTCGGGCTTCCGTTCCGCAGGATACGGATCTGTATGGGAGACATGGGAACCGGAAAATACAAGGCGTTCGATCTCGAGGCCTGGATGCCGGGACTCGGTCGGTGGGGCGAACTCGGGAGCGCATCGAACTTCACCGACTGGCAGGCCCGCCGTCTCGACGTGAAGTACCGTGATCCGGAAACCGGGAAAAAGATTCCCGTATTCATGCTCAACAACACCGCGCTCACGAGCGTGCGGACGCTTATCGCGATCCTTGAGAATCATCAGCGGGCCGACGGTTCGGTCACCGTTCCGGAAGTTCTCCGCCCGTTCGTCGGAAAGGACCGTCTTGTCGCGGCTTGAAAATAAGAGCCGTCGTGTTCCCGAAGAAAAACACTACCATATAATATTATATGGTAGTGTTTTCGTTTCAACCGTTTTCCGGCGGGATATCCCGGTTATTCCTGCGCGAGAACGGCGGCGCGGATGGCGGGGGATACCGATTCGTCCATGACCGGGGGAAGGATCCTGTCCCCGATCGGTTCGACGGCGGACGCGATGGCTCTTGCCGCGGCGACCTTTACGGCGGTCATATCCGAGGGCATCGGACGGGACGGATTTTTCGCATGCGCATCGAGGAGTCCGCGGAACAGTCCCGGAAAGACGAGTGCGTTATTGATCTGGTTCGGGAAATCGGAACGGCCGGTGCCGACGATGAACGCGCCACCCGCGAGCGCCTCGTCGGGGAGGATTTCCGGGTCGGGATTCGCCATGGCGAAGACGATCGGTCGTTCGGCCATCGTCCGGATATCGTCTCGGGTGAGGATGCCGCCCTTGGAAACCCCGATGAAAACGTCCGCACCGGAGAGCGCGAGCGAGAGGTCGCCCGCGAGTCCGCGCGGATTGGTCTTCGAGGCGATATCCCGTTTCGGTCCGTTGAGGTCGTCGCGGTCGGCGGAGAGGATCCCCTTGCTGTCGACAAGGACGATATCCGTGACCCCGTACGCGGAGAGCAATCGGGCTATGGCGATGCCGGCGGCGCCGGAGCCGTTGATGACGACACGAAGCGCGTCGATCGAGCTCCCGCGGAGCTTCGCGGCGTTTATGAGCGCGGCAAGCGTGATGACGGCGGTCCCGTCCTGGTCGTCGTGGAAGACGGGGATCGAGAGTTCCTTCTCGAGCCGTTCGAGGATCTCGAAACACTCGGGGGCGGCGATATCCTCGAGGTTGATGCCGCCGAACGAGGGCTCGATCTGTTTGCAGAATCGGACGATGTCCTCGACGCCGTCGGCCCGGATGCAGAGCGGTACGGCATCGACGTCGGCCATCTTCTTGAAAATCATCGCCTTGCCTTCCATGACCGGAAGACCGGCCGTCGGGCCGATGTTTCCGAGACCGAGGATGGCGGTCCCGTCCGTGACGATGGCTACGGTGTTGCCGCGATTCGTGAGAACGGCGGCGGTTTCGGGTTCGGCGGCGATGGTCCGGCAGACCTCCGCGACACCGGGCGTGTAGGCGAGGGCGAGGTCTTCGGGAGTTTCGAGCGGGGACTTGATGGCGGTGGCGATCTTTCCGCGGCTGTCGAGGTGGTACCTGATGGCCGGATGGTCTGTCTTCATAGGTATTTCCGTGAATTATCCGTTCGCACAGTATACTATACGCGTCCGCATCACTCCAGTTTTCGTCCGCCTTCTTCTCGATAGGAAGACCGCCTGGAATGGTTCGAATCCACGCGGAAGCCGAATCGTCGGCTTCCTTTATCGGTGCCGAATGAAAAACCACCCGGAAGGGGCGGTCTTTCTGTCTCGGTGTGGGTCGTGCTGGATTCGAACCAGCGACCGTTGGCTTAAAAGGCCACTGCTCTACCAACTGAGCTAACGACCCGGGATTTTTTCGGAAACAAGGGCAGTATAGCCGTTCCGGGGATAAGCGTCAATCGTCGTTCCGTTTTCGGGACCGTTCTGATATACTTATGTACTGGTACTTCCGGTATCGGGGAATATCCGAACATATGAAAAGAACGATCCTTATTCTCGTCCCGTTTCTCGCCCTGACCCTCTCGGGATGTTCGATAGGGCCACGGCAGGGCGCCGTGACACAGAATGTGCCGACCGTCCCGGGCGGACTGCTCTCGAGCGATCAGAAGGGGAGTATCTGGAAAAGTGAGGACGGCGGTCAGACGTTCCAGGTGAAATCGTCCGTCGACCAGACCAGGATGATCGATAAGGCGGATATCCTTTCCATCGCCTTTCATCCCACCAAGCCGAAGACGATCATTCTCGGAACCGTGAACGACGGCGTTTTCCAGACCGAAAACGGAGGCGAGTCCTGGACCCCGATCCCGTTCCCTCCGAAGCGCATCTACAGTTTCATACTCGATCGGAAAAATCCGGACAGCCGCATGTTCGTCTCGGGCGTGGTGAATAGTCGGGGGAAGATTTTCCGGACGGACGACGACGGGGCGAACTGGCACGAGATCTACACCGAGCCGGGAAACGACACGTTCATCTCGTCGCTCGCGCAGGATCCGTGGAATCCGGATATCATCTATGCCGGAACGAGTGCCGGAGTGCTTCTCAAGTCCCTCGATGCGGGCGGGACCTGGAAAAACATCGACGGGAAATCGGAGTACGCTCCGGTTTCGAACATCACGTTCGATGCGAAGCGTCGCGATTCGGTCTCATTCCTTTCGTTCGGGAACGGGATGTATCATTCGTTCGACGGCGGGAGCACCTGGACCGATTGGAAAGACGCGAAGAAGAATACGAAAGGAGGAGCCGTCGCGGAAACGCCGACCCAGATGCTGTTCCTGACAGCCGACCCGTCGCGATCCGGGGTTCTCTATGTCGGCACCGTTTCCTCGGGGATTTTCCGAAGTGGGGATGACGGGAAAACATGGACGCGGCTCAATATCATCGAGAGCGCCGGAAAATTCCCGATCCGATCGGTCGCCGTCGATCCCAAGGATCCGAAAGTCGTCGTTTTCGTCGCCGGAAAAGCCTTCTATCGCTCGGTGGACGGCGGGGAAACCTGGTCGATGACGGCGATCGATTCCGACCGTTCCGCATCGGTCGTCGCCTACGATCCGTTCGATTCCCGATTCCTCTTCATCGGTCTCCGGGAAATGAAATGACGGGCGGTCCGATTTCAAACGATAATCATTTTTTCAAAGGATATGGGAGAAGCGAAAAATATCATTTCGGGGAACGAGGACCGGTTCCGGTCGGCGCTCGAACATTTCCGTGCCGAGGCGGCGAAGCTCCGGACCGGTCGGGCGCATCCTTCGCTGGTCGAGGACATCCAGGTCGAATACTACGGTTCGCGGACGCCGATCAGGCAGATCGCGAGCGTCACGGTTCCGGAGCCGAGAACGCTCGCCATCCAGCCATGGGACCAGACGAGTCTTCACGCGGTCGCGGATGCCATCCGCATGTCCGACCTCGGATTGAATCCGGCCGATGACGGACATATCATAAGGCTTTCCCTTCCGGCTCTCACCGAGGATCGTCGCAGGGAGCTCGTGAAGACGCTCAATGCCCGGGCCGAGGACGCGCGCGTGTCCGTCCGGAATATCCGCGAGGAGATCTGGAAGGAGATCCAGTCGCTCGAGAAGGAAGGGCTCATCGGCGAGGACGAGAAGTTTTCGGGAAAGGACGACCTGCAGAAGGAAGTGGACCGTTGGAATGCCGAGCTCGAGACGGTGCGGAAGAAAAAGGAGGAGGAAATCCTCACGGTGTAATCCCATAGCCCTGAAACCGTCATGACATTCGCGACGCTCATCATCTTTTTTCTCCTGCTCGGGATACTCATCCTCGCGCACGAGTTCGGGCATTTCATCGTCGCGATACGGAGCGGCATCAAGGCCGAGGAATTCGGCTTCGGGTTTCCGCCCCGCCTGCTCGGTGTCGTACGGGACAGCGGGACCGGAAAGCGCCGGTTCCTTTTCGGCGATGCGGAAGTGAAGTCGGACCATACGATCTATTCCCTCAATTGGATCCCGTTCGGAGGGTTCGTCCGGATGAAGGGCGAAGACGCGAACGCACTCGTCGAGCCGGACAGTTTCGCGTCCAAGTCCGCAGGGATACGGATCGCGGTGCTTGCGGCCGGCGTGACCATGAACATGCTTCTGGCCTGGCTCATCATTTCTTCCCTGTACGCCGCGGGGTTCCCGCAGCCGATATCCGAGGAGAACCGTTCGATCGCGAAAGATATCTCGGTGCAGATATTTTCCGTCGCGAAGGATTCGCCGGCCGAATCGATGGGGATCCGGCCCGGGGACAAACTTCTGTCCGTCGAAGACGTTCCGGTTTCCGGACTCAATGAAGCGAAGGGGATGATCGATTCGCGGCTCGGAAAGGAAACGACGCTGTCGGTCGATCGGGGCGGGAACATCCTTTCGCTCAGCGGGGTGCCACGGGAGAACGCTCCCGAAGGCGAGGGCGCGCTCGGAATCTCCTTCGCCGAGACAGGTACGGTGCGGTATCCGTGGTACGAGGCGCCGGTACGCGGAGCCGTGGCGACATGGGACTCGACGGTCTCGATTCTCGGCGCGCTCGCCGATATCGTGAAAGCGCTCGTGGTCGGACGGCAGGCAGGCGTCGGCGTGACCGGGCCCATCGGAATCGTCTATGCCACGAAACAGATGAGCGAGCTCGGCATCGTGTACCTTCTCCAGTTCGCCGCGATCCTTTCGATCAACCTCGCCATCGTGAACATCCTTCCGCTTCCGGCGCTCGACGGGGGGAGGATCCTGTTCGTCCTGATCGAAAAGATCAAAGGGACTCCGGTCCGGGAGATCGTCGAGCAGCGGGTGCATCAGGTCGGTTTTTTTCTTCTTCTGATTCTCATGGCCGTAATCACCGTCCGTGACTTCTCGCAATTCCATATTTTGGAGAAACTTGGCAGACTTTTCCTCTGAAGACGGGAATCAAAGTGATTGTCCTGAAAAAATCCCTTTATAAAGGGATTTTTTCATTTATTTTGTGCCGATACATCCTCTTTTATCTTCTTTATTTCCATATATTGACAAAAAGCATATTTTCAGTTATGATAGCCAGTCAGACTATAAAAGGGGTCGTCGTACCTGGAGTGCGTCCCGATAGTCGGCGGTAATCCCGTTATCCTACTCGATATGAGCCATACGCTCGTGCCGTTTTTCCGGAATAATGCCAAGACGTCCGCGTTTGTCGGGCTTCTTTTCGCCGTAGTCGGATTCCTTTCGGTGGTGCTTCTCGGCCCGCGATACGCCGTGCGGACCGATTATCTCGTCAGTCAGGAGAACGCGGAGACGAAGGATTACTACACCCTTACCCGGTCGGCGGAGTATATGGGCAAGGTGCTTGTCGAAGTTTCCGGAAGCGAGCGGTTCATCGCCGCGGTCATCGATACGGGAAAGACCGATCAGGGATTCCTCCCGCAGGACAAGAGCGAGAAGCTTTCCGCCTGGAAGCGTATGGTCAGTATCGGGAAGCGACCCGACCTCGGCATCATAAGCGTGACGGTCTCCAACGACGACCTCTGGACGGCACAGAAAGTCTCACTCGGCATTTCCCAGGTGTTCACCGAAAAGAACGGCGGATTCCTCGGGACGGGGGACAGGAATGTTCCGGTCAGCGTCCTCTCCGGTCCGATCGCGGAGCGGAATCCCGGACCGGCGAAAATACTTGTCGCGGTCGGTGCCGGATTCCTCGCCGGATTCCTCGTTTCGCTCCTCTTCGCGTTCCTCCGATACGAGTTCGATCTCGGTCGCGGGACGGCGTTCCGGACGAACGACTGACCGATCCTCTCTTCTCCGGCGGGAACGGATTCCTGCCGGAACGAGAGGACCGGTATCGTCGATATCGGATATCCTCGGGAGTTTTTTCACAATCAACCACATAAACGAAGGAGGCGGTCATGCGGCTGCTGAAAACATACGTATCACGGTTCCTGATCGCGTCCGTCATTTTCCTCGGCGGATGCGCGGGAGGTCCGAACAATGTCGTTCTTCGGAACGAGAAATCCGAGGTCGTCCGTGAGATGGGCGTCGATCCGGTCATGTTCTCCGGTATTCCGTTCACGGAAAATATCCGGACGGGAAACTTCGTGGCGGTGTTGGCGGATTTCCCGCAGACCGCAGAAAGTTATGCCGAGTGGGATCCGCTCAGGGTCCGCTATCAGGCGCATGCCGTCGGATCGGACGGACGGGAATACCCCGCGTATGCCCTGTTCGCCGGTTTCATCGGCGGCACGCCGCGATATATCGTGATCGTCGAGGGTGTCACCGAACGGAAGGACGACATCAGGATCCTGACATTCTCGACCCTGCTCTCGAAGGCGTACTCGTTGAAAGCGAAGCCGGTGGAGGCGTTCGACGCGAAGAAATACAAGGACTCCGGGTCCTATCGCGCCGAGATTTGCACCGTTGCTGGTACTCCGCTCAGCGAATCCCGTCTCGTGACGGGGATGCGTGACGCGATCGCGAACTGGAACGTCTACAGGACGAAATCCGGTCCGCTCGCGACACCGCTTTCCGAGCGGGACGTGAAGTACCTTGCCGGAATCAATCCGCAGTACGGGTACTGGGAAAAGTTCACGGGAACGGCCAAAGTCGGCGCAAGTCCCGACTATATCGGCTCGGGCGTCGGTCTGGTCATGGACTTTCTCCGCGCGGGCGGGGCGAAGTCGGCCGGGTTCGATTACGAATCGGTCCAGTCGCGACTGCGGCAGGGCTACAACATGACGATCCTCGAGGCCATGAGGCAGAAGGATGTCCAAAGGATGTTATCGCAAAAGAAGAACCCGTAGGAGGCGGGTACGCATGAACAAAACGATGAGGACGGCGGTGACGCTTTTCCTGCTCCTGTTCTCCGTGAGTATCGGGGTTCGGGTGGCAAGAGCGGCTCCCGTCAAAACGGCGACGACCTATGTCGTCAAAAAGGGTGATCGGCTCTCCGTCCTGTTCGGATCGGGCTACCGAAAGGTGGCCGCGTTGAACGGGATAAAGGATCCGAACCGTATCAGGGTCGGTCAGAAACTCGCGCTTCCGAAAGGGGTAGGCGCGCGGACCGACGGAAAAACGACGGTGGCCGCTTCCGGATTCGTGAAAAAATCCGTGAAAGGCGACTTCCGCTGGAATCCGGGCATGGACAAGTTGTCGCGGATCCCGTCGAAGGGACCGAATGCGCTTCGCATCCTGATTCCGGATCTCGGACATGCCGAATCGGCGATCCTGTGGGGTCAGCTGGTCGGGACCCCCGAAAACGGGCGGTTCGTGCTCGAGGACGGGCGACTGGTGGCGGTTCTCGATGACGGGACCAGGCTTGATATGAACGACGGTCACATGATCGGCGCCAAGGCGGCCATCCGTTATCGCGGCGATCTCAGGTTGGGGAAGTCGCTCAAGGAGACGGGGTTGACGGCGATGAAGATCGGCGATCGGTGGGTCGTCAGTCCGAAGATATGCAGAAACGTATCGTCCGGACGACCGAAGCCTCCGCGCGAGATCCCTCCCTCGAAAGAGGAGCCGCCGCTTTCCGTGATCCCGGAAGAGAACGAGGAGATCCTGAGATGGGAACTCATCGCCGGAGCCGGAACGTGGGACAACAATCTCGCGCACGGTGATTGGCAGTATGCCGAGGGCGCGCTTCTGGTGCCGTTCGGCGACGGATTCGCGGCCGGTCCGGGGTTCTACGGTATGAGGGGAAGCGGAGAGTCCGAGACCTCGTGCTATGCCTGGAACGAAAGCGGTTTCGGTCCGCAGTTCGCGCTTCGGAGGGATTACCTGAAGGAGCAGAAGGACGAGTTCGGTCAGACCGTGCTGTATCCGGCCGGGTGGGGCATCAAGGCCCGCTATATCCCGAACGACTACGTGTCGGGAGGGAACGGATCGTACAGCATGACGCAGACCGGCAAAAAGCTCGGCCTGTACGGCGAAGTGTATGAGCGGACAAGCGAGGACTGGGCGCACGGGTTCACCGGAGAGTACTGGAGATATTTCGACGGGGATATCCGTTCCACCTGGAGCGGCGATCGTCCCCAGGACAGGGGATCGTGGAACGCGAGTGCGTTCGCCCAGTACACGTTCGACGAGGATTGGGCGTTGCGAGGAATAGTCGGCGTGTCCCACCAGAATTGGGACGGCCTGAATTATCTCAACGTGACGCCGGAAGTGCGCTATCGGAAATGGTTGCGTTTCGGACCGAGATTCTCTTTCGCGCTGAACAAGCCGGAGAAGTTTTACGGCGACGTGAGTCGGGGCGACCTGTTCACGGTCGGCGCATTCGTCCGGGTCGAGCTCGGTGACGCGATCCGCGATGCGGACCGCGCGGACCGGCAGGCTTCGGTGGAGAAGATCGGCATCGCGAAGGAACTGACCGGAGAAACGGTCACGCATGCCGAAACGCGATCCGCTTCCGTGGACGAACCGCTTGACGCGACCGTCCCGTAGCGGAAAAAAATCAGGAGGGAGAAGGGTGTGCGTCGCGAAACCGCGAACGACACGATCCATGCTTCACGAAGAAGGAATGACGGAGGAGACCTTACGAGCTCGTAGGCCTCCTCCTTTTTCTTTTCCGGTCCCGTCGGTCCATCCCGGGAAAGCCGGTTTTTCCCGTTTACTGCCGATTTTTCGGATGTTGACAAAATGACCGATATACGCTAAGATATCATGTTCTTTTCTCCCTGGAAAAAAGCGCTATTTCCCGAAGGGAAGGGGACGACGTATCATCGCATTCTTAAAAACAACGAATCGAAGGAAGCCCGAGGAGGGGCTGTATCATGACGACATTCAGAAGCATCGTACTGGGCGCCGGCGTATCGGCGGTTCTCCTGTTCGGCGCCGTGACGGCACAGGCCGAACCGAAATACGTGGCGGAAGCGGATCGTCCGACACTCGTCGTATCCGGCGAGCTCGCCACGCTGACGTTCAAGGCCGGCCATGTTCCCGCTCTCGTGGAAGTGTACGGCAAGGGCATAAGTCGGATAAAGCCGACGGGCAATGAGGTGAAGTTCAAGGCCAGGGATCACTGGTTCAACTATCAGGGTTCCGATGGCACCTGGGCACTCGTCGAGGACGGACCCAAGCGCGAGAAGTGGGCTTCGGGCATCGTGAGCGAGCCGACCAAGACATACGGCGGCAGGGCCGAACGCGGTGCCGCACTCGCGCCCGAAGCGACCGCCCAGCCGCTTCATGTCAGGAAGTGAACCGAGATTCCATGCACCGAAAAACAACCCCTTATCCGCAACGGATAAGGGGTTGACTTTTTTATAATAATGTATTATCATATAGTGTCGTGAAATGACGGATTTTCCTATGTTCAAGTCTTTCTTTTTCAGGGACGAGGGACGGTCGGAAGCGGTCGCGTTCTTCTTTCTCCTGATTTTTCTCTCGACCGACGCGGTCGCGAACGCGACCGTCGGTTTTTCGCTGGCCGTATTTCTCGCGACGGTCGTTCCGTCCGCGATGCTGGCGTTCCTGTATCCCCGGTCGGGACTCGCGGCATCCGTCGTCGTGACGATCCTGTTCGAGCGGTTCTTCACGCTCGCGCCGGTCGTTGTCGGCGAGGCGACATACAAGATCTACCCCCTCGACATGATGCTCGTCCCGGTTTTCGTCTCGTCTCTGTTCCTGTGGATCCGGGACGGGAGGCACCGGTTCCGGTTCCGGATGACGGACGGACTTCCGCTGATTTTCTTCGGTATCGTCTCGGTCATCTTCCTGGTCGGGGCGTTCGGGATCGGTGGTGAACAGGGATTTTCCGTCGCGTTTTCCACCTGGAAGAACTATGTCTTTTACGGAATGATTTTCTTCGCGACGGCCCTCCTTGTCCGGACGGGGAAGGATATGCGTATCGCGGCGAAACTTTTCCTCGCGACCGTGGCGACGGCGGGGATATTCCTCGTCATCGGACTCGTCCGAGGCGGCGGACTGTGGACGGAGTATACGCCCCTTTCCACTCCGGGAACGCGTTTCCTCGCGTTTCCGCATGCGTTCTCTTTTTCGCTCGCGCTCCTGTCCGTCCTTCTCTTTCTCCCGTATCGGCCGGCCGACGGGAATCGGAGCGGATTCCGATATTGGTCATATCCGTTCGTCGCCTTATTGGCCGCCGGCATACTCGGTTCACTCATGCGGCACCTGTGGATCGGCGTGGCGGCAACACTTTCCGCGGCGGTACTCGTCGCACCGAAGCGGTCCGGAAAACCGCTCGGTCGTTTCATGATCCGGTTCGCGTTTCCGGTCATGACATTCGCGATGCTTGGGATCGCCGTTTTTTCCGCGCTTCCCGAAAGTCTCGTCGGGAATGCCGCGGGACAGGGGTTCTCGGCCGTGAAAGAGCGGGTGCTCTCCATCGGAAGCGGAACGGACGAGAGCCTCGCATGGCGCGAGGCGGTGTGGGAGAGCGCGCTTTCGCGTTTTTCGGAGCATCCGTTCCGGGGCGTCGGATTCGGAGCATCCGTTCCGGTCGAACTCGGCGAGTATCGGGAATACGTCGAGATCCGCAACATGCATAATTCCTGGTTGGCGCTGCTTATCCAGACCGGCATTTTCGGAACGGTCGCCTTTTTCGCCTTTCTCGCATCCCTCGTTTCGGGATCGTTCCGTGCCGATGTCCGCGATCCGTTCCTAAAGGGTATGCGGACGGCGCTTTTCGGGGCGCTCCTGTTTCAGTTTCTGGTTTTCTTTTCCCAGCCGTATCTGGAGACGAACCTGCTTTCCATATTTTTCTGGGTGACTCTCGGATTGATCCGGGTGCTTCCGGAGACGGATGAAGCGGAATATTCCCTGACGACATAGGTCATGCGCATACTCGAAGTCAACAAATTTTTCCACGAGCGGCGCGGAGCGGAGCGTCATTTTCTCGACGTCATCGATCTTCTCTCTTCCGAGGGGCACCGGGTCGCGGTGTTTTCGATGGAGCATCCGAAAAATCTTCCGAGTCCGCTTCCGACCTTTCTCGTGAGCCGGGCGGGATTTTCGGACGGGGATACGGGAAATGCATGGCATCTCATAAAAGGCATCGGCCGGCTGTTCTGGTCCTTTGAGGCGCGCCGAACGATGAGGCGGGCGCTCGACGAATTCCGACCGGACGTCGTCCATGTCCACAACGCGTATCATCAGCTGCCCCCGTCGTTCCTGTCGGTCGTGCGGAAGCGGGGTATCCCGGTCATCCTTACGGTGCATGACTACCATTCCGTCTCTCCGGACAAGGATGCATACTACGATTCCGTCGGGACGTCGTTTTGGAGATTCCTGTCCGTCCGGAAATATACGTTCGCGAAGAGGCTTCTTCTCACGCTCCGCGCGTACTGGGACCGGTTCGCCGGTTTCTACGCGAAGAATGTCGACGCGTATGTCGCGCCGAGTCTTTTCGTGAAGGAAACGTTGGTCCGTGCCGGAATACCGGAACGGAAGATTTCCGTCATTCCGCATTTCGTCGGAACCGGCGTTCGGGAAGGGGATATGCCCGTTGGTCCGTACGCGCTCTACGCAGGCTCCGTTTCGGAAGACAAGAATGTCGCGGAGCTGGTTTCCCTGTTCGGGAAGATCGGATATCCGCTCGTGCTGGCCGGACGCGGGACCATGGATATCCCGGAAGGGAAATATGTCCGGTATGTCGGGGAGAAGTCTTACGGGGAACTCGGGACACTCTTGTCCGGCGCGTCGTTTTCCGTGAGTGCGTCGCGATTGCCGGAGACCTTCGGATTGTCCGCTCTCGAGGCGAATGCCGCCGGGAAACCGTTCTTCGGATATGCGACCGGCGCCTTGTCGGAAGTCGTCGAACACGGGAAGACCGGGTGGCTTGCGCGGGACGAAGAGGATTTCGTTTCGGCGGTTCGTCGGTTTCTTGCCGATCCCGGGGCGTTTGATGATGCCGATATGATACGGCAAAAGACTTCGGAACGGTTCGGACGGGAAAAATATCTCGAGGCGTTGATCGGGCTTGCCGAGGGATGTCTGGAAGAAAAGAAACGATCATCCGACCGGTGAAGTCGGTCCGCCGTGTTGGCAAAGACGGTATAATAGCCTAGAATGGGGAGGAAATTTCATCCTCTAACGTTTTTCCCGTATGTGCGGACCACTTTGCCCGATCGGACTTGTCGGTGGGATGGCTCTCGCGAGATGGCTCGGTGTCAGCGACCTCGTACTCGGACTGTGGATCGGGGCGCTGATCGTTTCGGCCACGGTGGTCACGGTGAAATGGCTGGCCAAGTACGGGAAGGATTTCAAGGGAAGCTTCGCGACGATCCTCCTTCTGACGGTGGCCATCACGGCATTCTCGGTGAGGAAACAGCTTGCCTGGCATGGCCCCGGACTGGTGTTGGGTCTGCCGCCGGTCGTGGCGGGAATCGCTCTCGGCGCGGCGGCGATCTTCGTCATCGACGCCGCGAACAAACGGATCATCGCCTCACATGATGGGAAGGTGTATTTCCCGTATCAGAGACTGGTCGCTCCGCTCGTGGGCATCCTCGCGACGAGCCTCGTCGTCCATTTCTTTTTTTCCTGATCCGGAAGACGGTATAATCCCCACGAATTATGAAAACTATGGACACATCGTTCGGATCCGTCGAAGGATTCATGGACAAGGTGAAACGCTTCAAGGAAGAAGGGAATCCGCTCGATCTCTCGTCGAAGGAGGATCTCGGTATCGGTATCATGAACCTGATCTCCTTGGAAGAGCATTTCCAGTTCAGTTTCGAGAAGACCCGGGACGAGAAATTCCTGGAGCTCCTGAAAAGCGTCCGAGAGATCCGCAAGGACATGCTCGCGAAGGTCGTGACGGATCCGAAGGGCGAGGTCTGGTGCATCTCGAAGCATCTGCTCGCCGCGAGCATGCGGCTTTCGGAAGTGGGGACGAAAGCGCTCGGACAGGGAAACGATACGGAGGCGAAGGAATATTTCGACAAGGCGTATTCGCTCTGGAACCTTTTTTGGGGGATGAATCTCGGATTGCTCGATATCGGGGACGCGGCCTCGGCGACCGGCCCGGACGCGAAAACGGAGTCGTTGCCGTTGCGGCCCGAGACCAGGACCGCTTCTTCGGATCCGAAAAAGCCAGCGAAGCATCATTCCGATCTTTTCGGAAAACTCGGTTCGGTCATCGGGGATATCATGAACTGTTGCCGCGAGTAGCGAACGGAGTGGCGGATATGGGGGATACGCGAAAGCCGGGCCTTCCCGTCGAAAGGCCCGGCTTTTCCGATGGACGGTATCAGCCGATCGAGATTCGGGCGTCGAGAATGCGGGAAACCGCGCCGTCGGGATGGGCCGAGAGCGGGTTGATGTCGAGTTCGGAAATCTCGGGGAAATCCTCGACCAGACGCGAAAGGCGCTCCAGGCATTCGGTGACGGGTTTCATGTCGATGCCGGCCTCGCCGCGGACGCCCCTGAGGAGGGGGAAGCTCCGGAGTTCCGAAAGCATTTCGGTCGCGTCCTCGGGGACGAGCGGGGCGAAACGGAATGAGACGTCTTTCAGTGTCTCGGTATAGATGCCGCCCATGCCGACGAGAATCAGGGATCCGAGTCCGGCCTCCCGTTTCACTCCGAGGATGAGTTCCTTGCCGTCCGGGACACCCATCTCCATTACAGTCACGCCATCGAGTCTCGCCTCCGGCTTCCTCGCGCGGACGCGATCGAGGAGTTCGGCGAATTTTCCGGATACGTCCTCCGGTCGGATATCGAGCATGACGCCGCCCGCGTCGGTCTTGTGCATGATGTCCGGCGAGACGATCTTGAGCGCGACATTCCCGCCGATCTCGTGCGCGGCGACGGCGGCCTCTCCCGCGTTTTTCGCGAACCGGCTTTGAAGAAGCGGGAAGCCGTAGGCGTAAAGGATCTCGCGTGTCTCCTGTTCGGAAAGCTGCGTCCGGTGTTCGGATTTCGCGGAAGCGATGACGGTTCCGGCGCGGCCCTTTTCGATGTCGTCGAATGTCCGTTCCGGCGAGAACCGGTTCTCTCTCCACGCGCCGACCTTGGAAAGAAGACCGAGCGCTTCCGCCGCCTCTTCCGGATACGTGAAGACGGATACGCCGGCTTCGCGGAGGATGCCCGTCCCGTGTTCGAGCGCGTGTCCTCCGGAGAAGACGGCGAGAACGGGCTTGTCGCAGGACCGTCTCGTCCTTACGATCGCGTCCGCGGTCTTGTCCGCTTCCGTCATGGACTGCGGGGTGAGGATGACGATGATGGAGTCCGTGTCCGGATCCTTGGCGGCAAGGGCGAGGGCGGTCTCGTACCGGTCGCCCTGCGCGTCGCCGAGCAGGTCGATCGGGTTTCCGGCACTCGCGGCCGGCGGAAGAAGGAGTCGGAGCGCGTCCGTCGTTTTGTGGAACAGGGGAGCGACGACGAGTCCGGCCTTCGTCGCGGCGTCCGCGGCGATTACGCCGAGACCTCCGGCGTTCGTGACGATGGTGACCCGTCTGCCCTTCGGGACGGGATTCGCGGAGAGGGTCGCGACGGTATCGAGGAATTCCCGTACCGATTCGGCGCGGAGGATGCGTGATTGTCGGAACAACGCGTCGTATGCGGCGTCGGTTCCGGCAAGTGATCCGGTATGCGAGCCGGATGCCCGCATTCCGGACTCCGTTCGACCGGACTTGAGCGCTATGACGGGCTTCGCCTGCGGGAGCGCGAGGATATCCCGTCCGAGCGTGATGAGCGCGGGCGCGTCGGACAACCCCTCGGCATAGAAGGAAATCACGCGGGTTTCCGGGTCGTCGGCCAGGTAGGAAAGAAGAGTCTTCTCGTCGAGGGACGCCTTGTTGCCGGTGCTGACGAATTTCGAAAACCCGATCTTCCCTTCGGAGAGGTCGAGTATCGCGGTCAGGAGCGCGCCGCTTTGCGAGAGGAAACCGACCGGTCCCCGTCGGGGAAGCCGCGGGGCGAAGGACGCATTCAGGCGGAGTTTCGGGTGAAGGAAGCCGAGACAATTCGGGCCGAGGATCGCGATTCCGGTTTCCCGCGCGATTCCGGCGATTTCGGACTCGAGCGCGGCACCGGCAGCCCCGGTCTCACGGAATCCGGCAGAGATGATGACCGCGGCGGAAACACCGTTGTCGGCCGATCGGCGAAGGACTTCCGGGACGGACGCGGCGGGTATCGCGATGATGACCAGGTCGGGGACCGAACCGATGGCGTCCATGTCCGGATAACATCGGATACCGTACAGCTCGTCGGCCTTCGGATTCACGGGGAAGACTTTTCCTTCGAAGCCGCCGAGGATGAGGTTTTTGGCGATATCGTTCCCGACGGTGCCGATCCGGGTCGAGGCGCCGATCAGGGCGATGGAACGCGGGGAGAACAGGCGGTCGAGGGATCCGTTTTTCATAGGATTTTTCGGTTTCTTTTCTCTCATTGTAGCCGAAAAACGGAAGATTGACAAAAAAAGCTTTGTTTGTTATCATATTCCGTTAACCATTGACTGGACGGACTATGTCTTTTCCGACTCTTTTCAGGGCGAAATACGTCGCGTTCGCGGCCATACTCGCCGTTTCGGTGATTCTTCCTCTCGTCGTTTTCGGGAACTCGCGGACGATCCATGTCGACGATAATGCGTCCGGGGCGCAGGACGGTTCGTACTCGCATCCGTACTCGTCGATCTCCGAGGCGCTCAGACATGCCGGCGACGGGGACGAGGTATATATCCATGATGGAAAATATTCGGAGAACATAACCGTTCCGAAGGGGGTTACGGTGAAGGGGAGCTATAAGGATCGCGGCAGGGTGGTCATAGAGGGTGGCAAGAGTCATCCGACGGTGACGATGAAGCACGGATCTTCCCTGAGTTTCGTGACGGTCCAGGAAGGAAAGGACGGCATAAGCGTCGCCAAGGACGCGAGAGTGAAGTTATACGACGTTCTCGTGAAGGGGGCGAAACGGGACGGTATCCGTGCCGATTCGGCGCCGCGCGAGAAGAATCACCGCCTGTATGTCGAGAAAGTGGAGGTGAAAGGGAGCGGGAAAGCCGGAATATTTTCCGAGAAGCGATATGTCGTGCTCGTGAACGACTTCATCCATGACAACGGGACGGACGGCATCGATTTCCTCGCGGGCACGCAGGCCTGGCTCGAGGACGTCCGTTCGAACGACAATGACGGAAGCGGTTGGAAGGCGGTCATCGACGGTTCCGAGATCTGGTCGCGCGACAATCAGTTCCGTCGGAACGGTCGCGAGGGAATCCAGGTGGAAAGCGACGGTGCCGCCGGAAAATTCGGCGTAAAGACATCGAAGACGGTGGAGAACGGCCGGTGGGGAATCGCGCTCATCGCCCGCAAACCTTCGGCGACCGACATGTGGAAAGGCGTCTTCCCCGAGGGGAATTCTTCCTGGGGAAACGCGTTCGGGAACGTTTCGTCGGTCATCCGCGCATACTAGCCGGAAGGTCGTAATCAGGAATCGCGACATCATGAAGATCGCATTCATCGGACAGAAGGGGATTCCGGCGAGATCCGGCGGGGTCGAGACCCACGTCGAACATCTTGCCGTACGCCTGGCCGCCCTCGGAAACGAGGTGACGGCCTATTCCCGTCCGCACTATGCCGATCCGTCCGTGAAGGAGTGGAACGGCGTCCGAATCGTATCGCTTCCTTCCGTACGGACGAAGCATCTCGATGCGATTTCGCATGCCGCGGTCGCGACCGCGCACGCACTGTTTTGCGGTTACGACGTCATCCATTACCAGTCGATCGGGCCATCCGTCCTCTCGTTCATCCCGAGGATTTTCCTTGGGAAAACCCTGGTCGTCTCCACGTTCCACAGTCGCGATTATTTCCATGGGAAGTGGGGGGCGTTCGCCAAGGCCTGTCTCCGTTTCGCGGAGCGGCTCGCATGCGGGATCCCGCATCGTACCATCACCGTTTCCCGGGGGATGGAGGCGTACGCGCGGAATCGGTACGGGTCGGATATCGTCTATATACCGAACGGGGCCGAGGCGGTTCCCGCCGAATCGACCGATGCGCTCGGCGTGTTCGGTCTCAAGGAGAAGCGGTATGTCCTTTCGGTATCGCGGCTCGTCGCGCACAAGGGGATCCATCATCTCATCCGCGCCTTTCTCGAGCTCGAGGATACGGGCAGACTTCCGAACAATTTCAAACTCGCGGTCGTCGGGACGCATGCCGGAACGCCGGGATACGAACGGCATATCCGGAACATGAGCGAGGGGCGCGACAGCGTCGTCTTTCTCGGCGAACAGTCGGGCGAGGCGCTTGCGGAGCTGTATTCGAACGCCGCGGTCTTCGTGCAGCCGTCGGAGGACGAGGGGCTTTCCATCGCGTTGCTCGAGGCCATGAGCTACGGGTTGCCGATCGTCGCGAGCCGCATCGAGGGCAATGAGGAGGCGCTCGGAGATGCGGGGACCTATTTCGAACCGAAGAACGTCGAGTCGCTCAAGGCGGAACTGGCGAGACTTCTCAATCGTCCGGACACGATGCGCGGATACGGTGAAGCCGCGCGGCGACGGGCGGAGGACCTGTACGGATGGGAGGCGATCGCGCGGCAGACGATGGAGCTGTACGAGGAGATGGCGCGTCTGCGTAACGGAAAACGATATGACATCGGACATCGGCAACACATCGCGTAGGCTCGGGGCGTTTTTCTCCGAGGGGAAAGGACTCGTCTTCACGGCGACGGCCCTGTTTTTTTCGATATCCGCCTTCGTCGCGCTTTCGGCCGGATTCCGCGGATATCAGGCGGACCTTTCCGTGCTCGTTATCCCGAAAGGGAAGGCCGTGTCCCGGTCGGCGGAGATCGTCGACAATGTCGTTTTCCTTTCGCGGACCGACGGGTTCCGCTCACTGTTTTTCCGGGACGCGGAATCGGTTCCGGGACTGATGACCATGGAGGGCTCGGATGAGATGTCCGGCGATGAGAAGCGGAAGACGTTCGATTCGATGGTTTCTGTCTTTCCGACCGGAACGGGAAGCGTGTTCTCGGTCCGCGCCTTTTCGGATAACCGGGACGACGCGAAGGATATCGCCCGGTCGGCGGCACTCTCGCTGTTCCGATACGCGTCGAAGTATTATGATGTGAAGGAAGAGGCGGACTTCCGTATCGTCGACGGACCGACGGTCGCGCCGAAGTCGTTGAACGGATTCCTGCTCCTGTCCGGAAGCGTCGCGTTCGGAACCGTTTTCGCGGCCATAGTCATGCTGTTCCTTTCCGGCACTCCCCGGGTTCCGTCGTTTTTCAACCGACGGAAAATGCCTCTGTCGATGATTCCGTTCAGCGCGGACATCTTCCAGCCCAAGCGGCCCGTGTCGCCCCTGATTTCCGATTCCGCCGTTCCGGACGATATCGGACGGGAAACGGAAGCCGTGTCGGAACCGGTCGCGGACACGGGAGCGGAACCGACCGTCATGGAACCCGGTCCGTCTTTCGGATCGGAACCGGTCGAGATCGAAGAAACGGAATCCCTGCCGGCGGAGCGCTCCGTTGAAGCCGCGACGGTTTCAGTGACGAAGAAGGCGCCTGCGCCGCTCAATATTCCGACGTTCTCGGAAGAGGAGGAGCGGTTCCTTAATGAATTCACGTTCGAGACGGTCGATGAGGAGGATGTCGACCATGCCGATGAGGGCGCGAAAAATGACGGCGCCGTGACTGAAGCCGTTTCCGGTCCCGTTCCCGCGACGACTCCCGATACGAAGGGATCGGTGACGGATGACGACGCTTCCTCTCCGTCGCGCGACGAGTATCGCCGCCGCCTGAACGAGCTTCTCCGCGGCTGATCGCCGCGACCGATATCTTTTCCGGATGTTTCCTATGGATGCCGAGCGGAAGGAAAAAAAGAGACATTCACTCGGATCGGGACTGCTTGTCGCGGTCGTTTCGGCATTGTTCCTTACGGGCTGGTTCCTGTATTGGGAACTGAGGAATCAGGGATTGGGATCGGCCGGAAACCTTGCCGAAAAGCTTCCGCTTCCGACCGACGTGAAGAACGATACCCGGGCAATCGGATTCCTGGCGGATGCGATCCTGCGTACGGACGGGACGGAGAGGACCTATCTCGTGCTGTTCCAGAACAATCTCGAGCTCCGACCCGGTGGCGGATTCATCGGTTCGTTCGGAATACTCAAGATGAAGGACGGTCACGTGACGGAATTCTCGACGCATGATACGGGCAATTTCGACGGACGCATTCCGGATTCCGTCGAGCCGCCGTATCCGATGAGGGAGACACTCCATGTCTCGTCGTGGAAGCTTCGCGATTCGAACTGGGAGCCGGACTTTCCGACCGACGCGAAGAAGGCGGTCGAGTTCTATTCGATGGGCGGGGGACAGGAATCATTCGACGGTGTCATCGGTATCACGGCCGACGTACTCGCTTCGTTCCTGACGGTGACCGGACCGGTCGAGGTCCCGGGTTTTCCGGGAACGTACGGATCGGAGAACGCCGTTCTCGATCTCGAACGTCAGGTCGAACAGGGATACATCGAACAGAAGATCGACTTCGGAGAGCGAAAGTCCGTTCTCGGACTTCTCGGCGGTCGGATACTCGAAAAGGTGAAATCTCTCCCGCCACAGGACCTGTTCCGATTGTTCCGGGTGCTGGTCGGAGATCTCAACCGCAAGGATATCCAGCTGTTCTTCGCCGATGAGACGCTCGAATCCCCGGTTCTTGCCGCGGGTTGGGGCGGGGCGTTCGACGGGAAATGGTCGGACGACTATCTCTTGGCGGTCGATGCGAACCTTGCCGCCTGGAAGACCGATTCGGTCATGAAACGGTCGATATCGTATGCGGTCGATCTTTCCGGAGAGACGCCGAAGGCGCGCGTCACCGTGCATTACGAGAATACGGGAACGGAGAAGACCTTCATGGTGAAGGATTATCAGTCCTTCCTGCGGATCTATGTTCCGGAGGGGAGTTTTTTCCGGGGCGTGGTGGGCGGGGCGACCGATCCGGTCTACGGGACCTTCATGGGAAAGAAGTATGTCGGAACGCTCGTACAGGTGAAACTCGGGGCAGGGAAGGATATCGTGTTCGAGTACGATCTGCCGAAAGACCTGGAGCGTGATGCCTACGACCTCAAGATCGCGCGTCAGGCCGGGACGGGAGATGTTCCCGTCACGATATCGGTCATCGGAAAGGACGGTTCGAGGACGGAAAAGAATATCGTACTTGACCGCGATTTCGTGCTGGGCAAGTCGGAAAACAGATAGACGGGAAGGGAAGCCGGGGCGGACGGTTTTCAGGGGGATCGATCTCTCCGAAGGGGAAACGGTTTCCCCGTTCTTTCACAACGTTTTTCCGTCGACACGGGAATGGGGAGAAATCTCGTCGTTCGGGCGTCGGCGGAAAACCAGGAATCAGAAACCAGAAACCGGGGGAGCGATGAAAAAGAGGAGAATCGTCAGGGGAGCCGATACGAAATCGGCCGCGCAGCTGCGCGAAGCGACGTGTTCGGTGGTAGCCGGACTCGGATGGGTCGTACACTTTCGACAATCGGGCGAGTCCGAGCATTTCTCATGCGATGTCGTATCGGTGGGGACGCTGTTCGGATCCGATGTGATCGTATTCCTGCATATGGCAGGCATCCTGCGGGAGCACGAATTCAGACGTCTCGAGATTTCCGCGCACTCGGCCCACGGCGGAGGACAATTCGTGCATGAAAGCGAACGGGAACTGCCTGCCGGCGCCGAGCTTGCGGTGGGTCGGTTCATAGGAATGCTGAAGCGGCATCTCGGAAAAGACGAACGATCGGCCTGATATCCCGTTTTTACGGTTCCGACGCGAAGGCGGGGTGATTCCATTGCAGACCGTGGCCGCATGCGATATGCGCGTCACGGCTTTTTTATTCTTCCGCTCCGGCGTTTTTCGGGGTACAATGACGACGGTAACGGGTCAAAAGTCAAAAGTCCGAGGCTCCATTCGGATTCCTCGCTCTCTTTCTTCTTCATTCTTCATTCGTTATTCTTTCTTCCCCGGTTATGATTTTCGATCTCGTTTCCCTGTTTCCCGAAAGTTTCGAGTCCTATCTCGGGGTTTCGATCCTGAAACGTGCCCGCGAGGACGGCCGTGTCGTTTTCGGTTTCGCGAACCCGCGCGATTATACGACGGACAAGCATCGGACGGTGGACGATACCCCGTATGGTGGCGGGGCGGGGATGGTGATGAAACCGGAGCCGATTTTCTCCTGTGTCGAGGACCTGCTTGGAAAGGGTGATGTTCCGCGGGAACGGATCCGGATCATCCTGTTTTCCGCGAAGGGAAAGCGGTTCACGCAGAAAGACGCTCGCCGGCTGGTTGCGGATTACGATCGTCTCATCCTCGTCTGCGGACGATATGAGGGTGTGGACGAACGGGTCGCGGAACATCTTGCGGATGAGGAGCTTTCGATCGGGGAGTACGTGCTCACGGGCGGGGAATTGCCCGCGATGGTGGTCACCGACGCGGTGACGCGGCTCATTCCCGGCGTGCTCGGAAACGCGGAAAGCGCGGAAACGGAATCACATACGGAAGAGGGGGTGCTCGAGCATCCGCAATATACGAAGCCCGAAGATTTCCGCGGATGGAAGGTTCCGGAAACGCTCCTTTCGGGGCACCATGGGGAAATAGCCGGCTGGCGCGAATCCATGTCCCGAAAGTCCGGACCGTCTTCGGAATCGGACGAATCATGAACGGTATGGGAGGGAAATCGCTGGTAAAACGGAAAGCGTCCGGGGGAGGCGGATCGTCGTTCGATCACCCGCTTCTTTTTTCCGTGTTCCTGCTGCTCGGCATCGGACTCGTCATGGTGGCGAGTGCGGGCGTGGCGTACGGCAATCTCCGGTTCGAGGACGGCTCTTTCTTTTTCAAACGCCAGCTTTTCGGCGTCGCCGTCGGGTTGGTCGCGCTCTTCGTCTTTCAGCGGATCCCGTACCGTTTCTGGCGGAAGGTCGCCATTCCGATGTTCTTCGGGGCGATGGGGCTGCTTGTACTCGTGCTCATTCCGGGCGTGGGGACCACGGCCTACGGCGCGGCGCGATGGATTCAGCTCGGACCGATCCCGCCGTTCCAGCCGTCGGAAATGATGAAGCTCGCGCTTTCCGTCTATTTCGCGGCATGGTTTTCCGGAAAGGCATCCCTGCGCAAGACGGATTTTCAGGAAGGCGTGGTGCCGTTCCTGTTCATGCTCGGTATCATCGCCTTCCTCATCATGAAACAGCCAGATACCGGAACGCTCGGCATCCTCTGCGTGATCGCCATGGCGATGTTCTTCGCCGCGGGCGCGAGGCTCTCCCATATGGGACTCCTTGTCGGATCGGGCCTCGGAGGACTCGCCGTCCTTGTTATGCTCGCGCCGTACCGCATGAAGCGTTTCACGGTATTCCTCGACCCCGATCACGATCCGAGCGGTGCCGGATATCAGATCAGGCAGGCGCTCATCGCGCTCGGTTCCGGAGGGGTGTTCGGGGTCGGTCTTGGACACAGCCGGCAGAAGTTCCTCTATCTTCCCGAGCCGATGACCGATTCGATTTTCGCGGTCCTCGGGGAGGAGCTTGGTCTGATCGGATGCGTCACGGTCGTCTCGTTGTTCCTGTTCTTCGCGTATCGCGGATTCCGGATCGCCCGAAACGCTCCCGACGAATTCGGACGTCTGCTTGCCGTCGGTATCGTCTCATGGATCGTCTTTCAGGCATTCATCAACATCTTCGCCATCAGCGGTCTCATGCCGCTCACCGGCGTGCCGCTTCCGTTCATCAGTTACGGCGGCACCTCGCTCGCGGCGATCCTCGGCGCGGTCGGTATATTGCTCAACATTTCCAAACGTCCTACAATGGAATAGCTATTATCATAGAATTATGGCTCGAAACGGCGACGAAGCGGTAATCCGGGTGGTGCTGACGGGAGGACTTACGGGCGGGCACACGTTTCCCCTTATCGCGGTCGCGCGGTCGTTTCGCGCCCGATCCCGCGTTCCGGTTGATTTTCTGTATCTCGGAAGCCGGGGGAGTTTCGAACGGGATGCCATGGATGGGGAAGGAATCCCGTCGAAGAGGATCCTTTCCGGGAAGATGCGCCGGTATTTCTCGATCGAGAACCTGATCGATCCGTTTAAGATTCCCGTCGGCTTCCTGCAGTCGCTTTGGCACCTGTTCGTCTTCATGCCGGACGCGGTGTTCGCGAAGGGCGGATCCGTCCCGGTCCCGGTCTGTCTTGCCGCGTGGGTGCTCCGTATTCCCGTCGTCTTGCATGATTCCGATGCCGTCGCCGGTCAGGCGAACCGTTTGCTTGCGAGGTTCGCGGCCCGGATCGCGGTGGCATATCCGTCCGCTGCGGCGTATTTCCCGGCGGAAAAGACCGCGGTCACCGGCAATCCGGTCCGGGCGGAACTCCTGGCTGGTGACGCGTCGCGGGCCGATTCGTATTTCGGTTTTTCGTCGGGGCGGCCGCTCGTCCTCGTCCTTGGGGGAAGTCTCGGGGCGCAGTCGCTCAACCGCGCGATCGCACGCATGTTGCCGGATGTCATCCGCGAGACGCAGATCCTCCATCAGACCGGAGAGAAGAACTATGCCGAGGCTGTGGCGCTTGCGGGGGAATACGGTATCAAGGCCGGTCGTGACGGATACGTGGCGACCCCGTTCCTTTCCGCGTCGGAACTTTCCGACGCGCTTGCCCGTGCCGATCTCGTCATTTCGCGTGCCGGTGCCGGGACGGTTTCCGAACTCGCGGCGGCCGGCAAGGCGGTCATCCTGGTACCGCTTCCCACGGCGGCGAACGACGAACAGCGCATGAACGCGTACGAGGTGGCCCGTCTCGGCGGGGCGCTCGTCCTTGAGGAGGCGAACCTCGGCGAGCACATGCTTTCCGGAAAGGTCGACGCCCTTCTCCGCGATCCGATGCTCCGCGCTGGCATGGCGGAGAAGATCGGGGCTTTCCATAATCCGGCCGCGGCGGATATGATCGCCGAGGGCATCATCAGTCTTACGGAAAACGCATGACGAAGAAGATTCACATCGTCGGCATCGAGGGGGCTGGCACCTCGGCGCTCGCCGCACTGTATCGCCGTCTCGGCTACGAGGTTTCCGGATCGGACGACGGCGATCATTTTTACGCGTCCGTCCTTGAGAAAGAGGGGATAACCGTCGCGACAACCTTTTCCCCGGACCATGTTCCGGCGGATGCCGATTCCGTGGTATATTCGACCGCTTTCCCCGGAAATGTCGAGGTCGTCCGCGCGCGCGAGCTCGGTCTTCGCGTCCTTTCGTATCCGGAGGCCGTAGGCGAGCTCACACGCGAGAAGATGAGCCTGCTTGTCACCGGTACGCACGGCAAGACCACGACATCCGCCATGCTGGCCGAGATCCTTCGCGCCGCGGGAAAGGATCCGTCTGCCATCATCGGGAGCCGGGTGCGGTCCTGGGCCGGTAACGCGCTTGTCGGAAAGGGCGACATGCTCGTGCTCGAGGCGGACGAATATCAGGACAAGCTTTCCCACTATCTTCCTTTCGCGGCGATCCTGACGAGTGTCGATTGGGACCATCCCGATTACTTCACCGATTTCGAAAAATACCAGGAAACGTTCAAGGTGTTCGTGCGACGGATCCCGATGCACGGGGCGCTCGTCTGCTCCGCGGATTCCGCGTCCGTCGCGACGGTCGCGGCCGAGGCCCGTTGCCGGAAAATTTCCTACGGGTTCGACGGTGACGCCGATGTCCGTATCGTTTCGCATGAGAGCGTTCCGGCATCGGAGTCGGGGCCGGAAGGTATCCGTCAGCGGTTCGGGATCGAGACGGAAAACGGATCGCTCGGAACCTTTTCACTCAGGCTTCCGGGCAGGCATAACGCGCAGAACGCCGCCGCCGTCATCGCGCTCTCCTCGTTCCTTCGGCTCGATATGGAAGCGGTCCGCGATGCGCTCTCCTCGTTCTCCGGTACGTCGCGAAGGAGCGAATATATCGGCTTATATGAAGGAGTGCCGGTGTATGACGACTATGCCCATCATCCGGAGGAACTCCGTGCGACGCTGTCCGCGTTCCGTGACGCGTATCCGGATCGCCGTATCGTCGCGGTCTTTCATCCGCATACCTTCACCCGGACGGCCGCCCTCCTTCCCGAGTTCGCGCAGAGTTTCGACGACGCCTCCCGGGTACTCGTGCTCGACATCTACGGAAGTGCCCGCGAGACCGCTGGAGGCGTCTCTTCGGCGGATCTGGTCCGGGAAATCAATCGCTTCGTCCCAGGCAAGGCCGAGCATGTCCCGACCATTCCGGAGGCGACGGCGATCCTTCGCGAAACGCTCGAGGACGGCGATCTTCTCGTCACCTTCGGCGCCGGCGACGTGTACAGGGTCGCGGAGGGTGTCGTCGGGAAATGATCGGTCACGGATCCGTGATATAATGTCGGGGATCGGGCGGCCCGACGACGGGCCGAATGACAAATACAACGACAAACATTATGGAAGTCCGAAGCAACGTTTCACTCGCGCCGTATACGACGTTTCGGATCGGCGGGCCGGCCAAACTGTTCGCCGAGATTTCGGACGCGAGCGAACTCGCGCTCGGATGCGAGCTTGCGGCGAACAATCATCTTCCGGTCTACGTGTTTTCCGGCGGGAGCAACATCCTGTTCTCCGACCAGGGGTTCCCGGGCCTCGTGATGAGGATCCTCGACGGCGGCTTCCGCATGCTCGACGGCGGACGCGTGTCGATCGGCTCCGGGCGGTCTTTGTCCGAATCGGCGCTTTCCTGCTGCGAATCGGGCCTGTCGGGCATGGAACGGTTGGTCGGTATTCCCGGGTCCGTCGGCGGGGCCGTGAGGGGGAACGCCGGCGCGTTCGGAACGGATGTGGGAAGTCTCGTCGTTTCGGTCAAGGCGCTCAATCGGAGGACCGGCATGATGAAGGAATACCGGAAGGAAGAGTGCGAGTTCGGATACCGCATGAGCCACTTCAAGAAACATCCGGAGCTCGTGATCCTGTCGGCCGAATTCCGACTGAACGAGGGTGCCGATCCGGCCGAATTGTCGGCGATCGCCCGGGAAACGCAGGAAAAACGCGAGAAGGGGCATCCGCAGGACGCGTTCTGTGCCGGTTCGTTTTTCATGAATCCGGTCGTCACGGACGAACGTCTTCGCGAGGAGTTCCGGCTCGATTCGGGAAAGGAACCGAAGGGCGATCGGCTTCCGGCCGGATGGCTTATCGACCAGGTCGGGCTGCGCGGCAAGACGATCGGGAACGCGAAAGTGAGCGAACTGCATCCCAACTATATCGTGAATACGGGCGGGGCGACGGCGGAAGAGGTGCTTACGCTGATTTCCATCGTGAAGCAGCGGGTCCGCGACGAGCTCGATATCCAGCTGCGGGAGGAGGTCCAGTTGGTCGGGTTCGGGCACGAAGAGGCGAGGCACAAGCGGTCAAAGCCCGAAGAATGGCCCTCGTGGCCGGTATGAAAGGATCTTCGGACCGTACGCGTATCACCTCCGCGGAGTGATATAATGACAGGGAGCGTAAGTCGTAACGAAAAGAGTATGAAAACGAAGTTCCTGGCGAAGGATTGCAAGATCCGGGAGAGCGAGCAGGAGTACATCCTGAAGAGACTGTCCGAGATAGGGAATCTTTTTCATGCGGATTCGTTGTTCGACATAGAGGTCGGAAGGGATAAGAAAGGCTTTTTCCGGGTCGAGGTGAACGTGCGCGAGCCGCACGAGCTTACCCGCGCCGAGGAAACCTCGAAGAGCGTCGAGGGGTCCATCGATATGGTCATCGACAAACTTCGCGTCCAGATTGTCCGTGAAAAGGACAGGAGGCGCGATCTGCGGGAGCGCGGCGCCCGGTCCATCAAGAAAAAACTGGTCGTCGACGATTCGGCACGGTTTTAGCCTTCGGATAAAAGAGCGGATAAGGAGCGGGGGATGTCTGGTTTCCTCGTCCGGTTTTCCCCTTTGACGGGGACGGTTTTTGCCTCTACAATGGGAAAGACAGGGATCCGACCGTGGCCACAAATCGGACATGGTCGGTTTTGGAAGATGGAGTGCGCTTTCCGATCCCGCTTTTTCTTGGTATTTCGGGGTTCGGATTCCGTGTCTTTGGATTTGTGATTTGTCACACGTATGGATTTCATGAAAAGGATATTCGGTTCGAATGAACGCGTCATCGCGTCGCTTCAACCGATAGTCGGGACCGTGAACGGATTCTCGGAAAGGACGGAAAAATTGTCCGACGAAGCGCTCCGCGCGAAGACCGACGAGTTCCGGGGCCGGCTTTCGAATGGCGAAACGGAAGACGATATCCTGCCCGAGGCATTTTCGGTCGTCCGGGAGGCGGCCCGTCGGGTCATCGGCGAGCGGCACTACGACGTCCAGCTTATGGGCGGGGCGGTACTGCATCAGGGCAAGATCGCCGAGATGAAGACCGGCGAGGGAAAGACGCTCACTTCGACCCTGGCCATCTATCTCAACGCGCTTTCCGGCAAGGGCGCGCACGTCGTCACCGTGAACGACTATCTCGCCTCGCGCGACGCGAACTGGATGGGACGCGTCTTCCATTTTCTCGGACTCACGACGGCCTGCATCCTCCAGCAGGGAATCTCGTACCGGTACGAACCGAACGTCGCCGATTCGGACGAGGTCTCGATCGAACACGGGAACCTGATTCCCGTCACGCGTCGTGAGGCGTACGCGGCGGACATCACGTACGGCACGAACAACGAGTTCGGTTTCGATTACCTCCGCGACAACATGGTCGGCGACCTTTCCGACATGGTCCAGCGCGGACTTCACTTCGCGATCGTCGACGAGGTCGACTCGATCCTCATCGACGAGGCGCGCACCCCGCTCATCATCTCCGCGCCCGACGCGGAATCCACCAAGCTCTACGAGCGCTTCGCCAAGATCGTGCCTCGGCTCCGCGCGGAGGAGGATTTCGTCCTCGACGAGAAGTTCCGGACGGTGACGCTCACCGACAACGGTATCAGCCGCGTCGAGGAGCTCCTGGGTATGCCGAACCTCTACGATCAGGGGAATATCCAGTACGTCCATCATCTCGAACAGTCGCTCAAGGCCCAGTTCGTCTTCCATCTCGACCGCGACTACGTGGTGCGCGACGGCGAGGTCCTGATCGTGGATGACTTCACCGGCCGCATCATGCACGGCAGACGGTACAGCGAGGGACTGCATCAGGCGCTCGAGGCCAAGGAGGGCGTCGCCGTCCAGCGCGAGTCGCGGACGCTCGCGACCATCACGTTCCAGAACTACTTCCGCCTCTACGGGAAGCTCGCTGGCATGACCGGAACCGCGTCGACCTCGGCCGAGGAGTTCTCCAAGGTGTACAAGCTCGACGTCGTGACAATCCCGACCAACAAGACGCTCGTCCGCAAGGACCTTCCCGACATCATCTACAAGACCGAGGAAGGGAAGTTCCGAAAGATCGCCGAGGAGGTGAAGCGGATCAGTGCGGACGGTCAGCCGATACTCATCGGCACCATCGCCATAGAGAAGTCCGAATACCTTTCCGCGTTGCTCGAACGCGAAGGGGTGAAGCACAGCGTCCTGAATGCCAAACAGCACGAACGGGAGGCGTCCATCATCGCGGAGGCCGGGCAGAAGGGCGCGGTGACCATCGCGACGAACATGGCCGGCCGCGGAACCGATATCAAGCTCGGAGAGGGCGTCCGTGAGCTCGGCGGACTCGTCATCATCGGTACCGAACGGCACGAGGCACGACGTATCGACAACCAGCTTCGCGGCCGCGCCGGTCGGCAGGGGGATCCGGGGACGACGCGCTTCTTCATCTCGCTCGAGGACGAACTCATGCGCCGTTTCGCCGGCGACCGGCTCAAGAACATGATGAACACGATGGGTCTGCCCGACGACGAGCCGATCGAGAGCGGGGCGATTTCCAAGATGATCGAGAGCGCGCAGACCAAGATAGAGGGGTTCAATTTCGATATCCGCAAACATGTCCTCGAATACGACGACGTGATGAACCGGCAGCGCGAAGTGGTGTACCGCAGGCGGCGCGAGGCGCTCGGCGCTCCCGCCATGGGCGACATGACGAGATCCCTCCTCGACGAGGAGTTCGACAAGATGGTCGCGTTTCACTGTGCCGGACACGAGGCCGAGTGGGGGGTCGGCGAAATCGCCGTCGAGGCGAACGGGCTCTTCCCGGTACTCGACGAGAAGGCGATATCGGCGAAGTTCGAAGAGATCCGCGACGATCGATCGAAGGACGAGGGGGAAAAGAAGGCGTTTATCCGGGCCTATCTCACGGCGGAAGGGGGAAAGGTCCTCGATTCGAAGGCGTCCGCCATCTCGGCGGAAACGTGGGACCGTATACAGCGGATCCTGTATATCCAGGCACTCGACCAGTTGTGGATGAATCATCTCGACGAGATCGAATATCTGAGGCAGGGCATCGGTCTTCGCGGATATGGCCAGCGTGATCCGCTCGTCGAATACAAGCGCGAGGCGTACAACCTGTTCACCGGACTTCTCGACGCGGTCCGAAAGACGTATCTCCTGACCGTCCTCAAGATAGAGCCGGTCGCCGCCGCGCCGGTCGCGGTTCCGGAACGGCAGAATATCATCCTGTCCGGAGCCTCGGATACGCCGGCGCAGTTCGGTGCCGCGGAAGGATCCGGAGACAGGGGCGGAACCGTCAAATCGGAACCGATCCATGCCGCACCCGTTGTCGGTCGCAACGACTCCTGCCCGTGCGGAAGCAGGAAGAAGCATAAGAAGTGCTGTGGGAAGAACCGTTGAGCGAGAAGCGGAAAGACCGTCGTTTCAAGGGAAAAAATCGGTGAGGTTCACTCACCGATTTTTTCATGCCGATCATGTTCCGTGAATCCGGAATGACGACGGAATAAAACAAGTCCGGCACGTCTTTCGACGACCGGACTCGGGGACTCTGAAGCGATTTCGTGACCGAGCAGTACGTCGCTGTCGAAGTCCGAATAAGCAGGTGGAATCGGAATCCGGAGAAACACGGGACGCAAGCGTCCCTCCGACCTACCGACAAGCCCCCATTCTTCCCGGGAGGGGAGCCTCTCCTTTGCCGCGCGTAAGCGACGGCATTCAGATATCCTATCCACCTAAAGCCTGTTCAAGGTCTCATCTCGATTCTGCCGATTAACGGCCGGAAGTCGCGAACTTCCGAATCCGACATGTCACCTTGAACAAGTTCTACCGTAAAGAACCATCACCTACACACACTAACCATGGGGAGTATACTCCTTTTTCCCCCGTTTGTCAAGCGTACGCGGGAAGGAAAAATTCCGAATCGGATTTTTTGCCCGTCTTCCGGGACAGTTGACTCGTGGAAAGGGATTCGAATAGACTGTCATGGTCCGATGATACGGCGATATGTCTGAAACATATGGAATTTTCCGATTTGGAAAACTATGATTACCGTCTCCCGCCGGAGCTGATACGCGGGCGTGGTGTCGAACCCCGCGATTCGGCCCGTCTGTTCGTCTACGATACGGCGTCCGACCGGGTGTTTCACGATACGTTCGCGAACCTTGCGGATCATCTTCCGGAGAAGTCGGTCCTGGTCCTGAACGAGACGCGGGTCGTTCCGGCACGGCTCATGCTGCGGAAGGAGACCGGCGGAAAGATCGAGGTCTTCGTTCTCGCGAACGAGATGGAGGGGCAGGGCGGCGATATTCCCGTACTCGTCGACCGGAAATGCGTTCCCGGCATGAAGCTCCTGTTCCCGGACGGAAGCTTCTTCGAGGTCGTGCGCCAGGAGGAGAACCGTTTTTTCGTGAAACTTCATTCCGATCGTCCGCTTTCGGAACTGCTCGATTCGTACGGCGGGGCCCCCATCCCGCACTACCTGGAAAACGGCGACGAGGAACGGGACGAGGCGGAACTCAGGAAGCGGTATCAGACCGTGTTCGCGCGTTCCGGCGCCTCGGTCGCGGCGCCGACCGCGTCGCTTCATTTCACGGAAGGCGTCTTCGATTCGCTCGGAAAGAAGGGGATCGGAACGGTGAAGGTGGGTCTCGATGTGGGACTCGGCACCTTCGCGCCGCTTCGTGAGGAGCACTTCGGGACGAAGACACTCCATCTTGAGCGCATAGCGGTATCGGAAGAAGCCGCCGGACGCCTCAACGGGGCGAAGGCTGACGGAAGGCCGATCGTCGCCGTCGGTACGACCGCGCTTCGGACGCTCGAATCGGTCGTGAATCCGCCATCGGAAGACGGACCGACGTTCCGACCGTATTCCGGCGGGACCGATATCTTCATCTTTCCGCCGCACCGGTTCCGTTCGGCCGACATACTCGTGACGAATTTCCACCTGCCGAAAAGCTCGCTTATGCTTCTTGTCGATGCGTTTCTCGCGGACAAGGGCGCGAAGCGGAACCTCGTTTCCCTGTATGGTGAGGCCATCCGCGAGGGATATTCGTTCTATTCGTTCGGGGATTCGATGCTGATCCTCTGACGCGTCTTGACGGTTCCGGGAAAGCGACATACGATTTATCCGGATGTTTAGTATTTTTTCAACTTGTGACGGGGGGTGAAATGATGGAAACGAAGTATTATTTTTTTGTGGAGACGGACTCGCCCGATGTCATGGGTGGGGTACTTTCCGGGCTTATGCCGCTCGTGGTCGGAGAGGATTCCCATATGTCCACGTATGTCATGCTTCCGGAAGGGCCATCCTTTCTCAGGTATCCGAAAGGCTGTTTTGATTCGTCGGCACAGGGGATACTCTGGTTCGTCAGAATCGTTGAAAGCGAAGAAGAGACCAGTATCAATCCGAGGGTCTGGGAACGACGGTGTGTCGCTTCGGCGTCCGAAAGGGGAACGTTGATCGCGTCCGTGGTCGATCTGTTGCGGACGGAGGGGGATGTGTGGCGGAATCGGTATGCCGAGTGGGCCGGGAAAACTCCGTGGGAAGGATGGTCTTTGCCGACGCCCGACCGGACGAAACTGATTCTTCGCCACGGGTATTCATCACCGGTGGAGAGGTTTGCCATCGGGGTGACGCGTTCATGATCATGATACTTCCCAAAGTATGTGCCATCGGACAAGGAAGTCCGATGGCGTTTTTATATTTCCCGTATGGTATCATGGCGGTATCATCGCGGTTTGTAACCTTTCATGAAGGGATATGCGATACGACAAACTGGTCCGAGACAGGATACCGGAGATCATCGGTGCGAAGGGAGAGGAGTGTTCTTTTCATATCGCGACCGATGACGACGAGTTCCGTGAAAAATTGTACGGGAAACTCCGCGAGGAGACGGAAGAGTTGATCCGAGACCGGAATGCAGGCGAAATCGCCGATGTTTTGGAGGTACTCGATGCGGTGATGCGGTTTGAGGGCGTGTCGCTCGAGGAGGTCGCGGAAACGAAACGGAAAAAAGCGGACGAACGTGGGGGATTCTCAGGCCGAATAATCCTTGAGGAGTCGTGATATGAGCGACGGACTTTCCGATTGAACTGTCATGCCGGCGAAGCGCGTCTTCGACTGGGCGGACATCGGTACTCCGGTCATCGTCCATTGATAGACCTGAGCAAAAAGGCTTAGTCAAGCATTTAATTGTCATATATCATCGGCGTTCGGACTGGAAAGAACGGCCGGGATATGCTATATTTTCCCTAGAGCGCCGGAAGTGCCGTTCCGGCTTTTTTGTTGGATGAGGCGTAATCAGAAGCATCGAGAACGTATGAATCAGGTGATCATCATGGCAGGCGGGAAAGGAACGCGGATGAATATGACGGACAAACCGAAGACGATGATTCCCGTTTCGGGGAAGCCGATCGTCGAGCATATCGTCGAGGCGGCCGAAAAGGCCGTTCCGGAAACGAAACCGGTCGTCGTCGTCGGATTTCAGGGTCATACGATACGGGAATATTTCAACGACCGGGTGACCTGCGTCGAGCAGAAGGAACAGCTCGGGACGGGGCATGCCGTAGCGTGCGCCGCGCCACTTCTGCGTGATCGGTCGGACATATCGCATGTCATCGTGATTGCGGGAGATCAGCCGCTCATCTCGGCGGCCACGATCCGGACCATCCTCGCGCACCATGAGGAGCAGGGGGAGACGATCACTCTGGGAACGGTCGTCGCGCCGGATTTCTCAGGCATCCACGAACACCTTCTCCATTACGGCCGCATCGTCCGCGAGCCGGACGGTACCGTGGAGCGGATCGTCGAATACAAGGACGCGACCGAGGAGGAGCGGGATATCCGCGAGGTGAACACGAGCGTGTATTGTTTCGAATCCTCGTGGCTCTGGGAGCATATCGACCGCCTGGGGAGTGACAACGCTTCCAGGGAATTCTATATCACCGATCTCATCGGCATGGCGATGAAAGAAGGGAAGAACATCTGTGCCATACCGCTTCCCGACCCGCTCGAGGGGCTCAATGTCAACACGCCCGAGCACCTCGCGGCGATCGAGGGAATCTTTTCGGAACGGGAACGATAGGGGGTTCCGATCGCGTAGGGCCCGTGGGAAGCGGAAAACGGAGACGCGGAAAAAAACGGAATGAGAAATGAAAAAGAGGTCCGCGTCGGAATTTTCTTAAGACGGGAGAAAACGGCCGTAGTGATTTTCACGTGAAGGAATCCCTTCGGATAAGGAAAAAAATTCATTTGTGGTGCATGCGGAGATCGGACACTTGACAGGTCGTTGATTTTTACTCAACTTTCGTGTATGATTGCAGGGATATGAAATGACGGTGGAAAACCTGACGAATGGTCGTCTCCGGTGAGTGATTCGAACACGTTCGCGTGTAATCTCTACGGGTATGAACATGAAGAGAAAAGTGGCGCCAATTGAAGAGTGTCCCCGGGAGGGGAGAACCGACGAGAATTTTACAGTTTCACTGTAAAGCTCTCGTCGGTTTTTTTGAGGGCGGAAAAAGTCGGTGGGAAAGACGGGGAGGGAAAAATAATGCATGGCCGTTTCCGTTAGCGATCAGTCACGAGGGCGTGCGGTCTCTGCGGGTACGGGCATCAAAGGAGTATGACACGGTTCACAACGGTCATAGCGAAGCGGAAAGCCGACAAGCGTCTGACAGATTTCCTGTCCGATCCCAGTCAGCTTTTCGATAAGGCCGGACGGCTTTTGGGAAAAGCGTCTGCTTCCGAAAGAAGAAAAGTCCGGCGATCATCCTGCACGAATGATCCCATTTTCGACACGCGGCGCGACCCGGTTGCCCATGAGAATGTGTCGATAAAGGCTTTAATAGGCTGTTATTTGAAAGGAATCGGATGCGGTCACGGGCGGCTTTTCGGGGAAAGGCCGCGGTTCGGTGCGCGACCGGGTTTTCGGCACGCATGGTTGGAAGGAAGGTCGGCGAGAGTTCGACAGACTCATACTGTCGGATTCTCGCCGGCTTTTTGACGAGCCGGAAGGTCGATGGGGAAAGCGTCCGGATCGGAGGGTGAAAATGATCCGAGCGGTTTCTCCGCATAATCCGTTTCCCGGCGCGCGCGGCGCCGCGGGAAAAAACTGGAAAGGAAGGTGAACACACTATGAAAAAGATTCTCATGCTCGCTCCGGCGTTCGCACTCGCGTTCGCGTTCGCGGCGTCGGCATCGGCGTCCGGCTGGGATTGGCAACAGTCAGGAACGACTGTTACCAATACGAACAGCGGAAACACGACGTACAGCACGACGACATCGTCGAGCAGCACGGGCGGGAATACGGTCACGGGAAGCGGATCGGTGTATACCGGTGACGCCACCTCGACTGCCAATTCCATCACGGTCGCGAACGCGAACGTGACGGCGACAAACACCGCCTGTACGACCTGCTCCGGCAAGACGACCGTGTCGAGTTCGAACGGCGGAAATACGACCGGCGTCATGACAACGTCGTCCGCCAAGACGGGCAACAACAAGATCGCCGCGTCCAATTCCAATTCCAACAATTCCAGAAACCGTTCGAACGGTCAGTCTGGAACCGGAACCATCGCGACGGGAGCCGCCCGGTCCACGGCACAGTCCATCACCGTGGCCGGTGTCAGCATCACGCTGATCAGGTAAGGACGGCCGTCAAGTCCTCCGATTCACGGGCGAAGGGAAAGCGGCCGTCGTCGCGCGCAGGGCACCGCTTTCCCGAAGGGCCCGGTCATGGGACGCCCGGAAACATTTTTCAACGAACCCGTATGAAAACGAAGACGCTTCCGGTAATCTTCCTCTCGATTCCGTTCGTCGTGCAGCCAATGATTATGGCGCGCGTCAGCGGAAGCGGGCGGACGATTGCCGGAGTGAGTTCCTCGGTCTCATCATCGGCGGATACCGGCGGGAATACCGGCGGAAGCGTGACGACGGGCGTCGCGACGGCGACCAGTTCGTCCGCCGCGTGGGTTTCCGAAAAGAACGCCTCCATCGAAGGGGAGGCCTCGGCCGTGGCGGACGGTAAGAAGGCCGAGGTGAAGGGGGCTTCCACGGGCGAAGACGTGCGCGTCGAACGGAATGCGGAAGACGGGAGCGCGGCGGCGAGTGTCGATATCATCCGGACGGATTCGGGGAATGATAGCGCTTCCGCGGACGCCGTGGCCGATGTCGGGACGAAGGACGGGAACGGTTCCGTTCCCCCGGCCACGGGAGAAGGGAGACGGGATGTTTCGGATGACGGGCGTTCCGTGCTTGCGAGGTGGTGGTCCGGAGTGAGGGGATTCTTCGAAAAACTGGCCGGGAAATCATGATCCGATGCGGGAATGAAATAAGGGAACAGGTATGAACGTATACACATCCATCATCCGGAGGAAGAGGGAGCGGAGCATGTCCGAACGCCTGTTCGCGTCTTTTCTTACCTGTTCGATGATCGGTTTCCAATTCGTTCCGCTTCTCGCATCGGCCGAGGTCGGATCCGTGGATGTGTCTCCGATCGGATCGGAATCGTCGAAGGAAAGTCCTCCCGATCCGGTTGAGACGAAGACGGAGAAACCCGATGAAGCGAAGAAGGAAGAGCCGGAACCCGAACAGAAGACGGAACCTGAACAAAAATCGGAGCCACTGGCGGAGGAAAATTCAACGAAAGCGGAGACGACCGGGGCTGGCGGGTCGGAAGGGGATATCGCGAATGCTGGTGAGACCAAGGCGGAAGACGTGGTTTCCACAGCGGGCGTGACAGGTATCGAAAAGGGCGACGGGAATAGCGAAGAAAAAAAATCGGATACGACCGCCGTTTCCTCTCAGGACATGACGGAGGGGTCGGGTGAAAAAACGGAAATCCGGCAGGATCCGGCAGGATCCGGAAATCCGTCGGAGGACCCTTCGACGGAGAGTGTCGTTTCCGATGTTTCTCCGGTGAACGGGCCGACGGGTGAAGCGGGGACGGATGTCCCGACCGGCGACGGCACCAAAATCCTGAAGGATGCCTCGATCGGCGGTGGCGCGACGATCATCGCCGATTCCGTAACCGGAAAGAAGGTCTCATCTCCGGATATCGTCGTGAGCGGTTCCGTTCCGACGTTGGTCGCCGATACCGCATCCGGAAACGGTTCCGCCACGATCCTTGCGGATGTTCCGACAGGCGACACGACGATGACCGGTCCGGCCATCGCGACCGGTGACGCGTCGGCTACGGGCGCGGTCGTGACGGATCTGAATGCGGACGTTTCCGGCGGCGCGACCAAGGAAGTGACGAATCTTTCCGGCCAGAGCACGGGCGACGTGAATCTTCTGAACGATTTCTTGGGATTGCCCGGCGTGACCGGACAATCGACCGGTTCATCATCCTCCGATGCCTGTTCCGCGACTCCGGTCGCAAGCGATCAGCCGGTGGTCGTGACGAATACCGTGACCGCTTCGGCCTCCACGGGCGACAATACGGTGACGGGTTCGACCGGGGACGCGTCCGTCACGACCGGTGACGCCGTAGCCATCGCGGCGGCCGTGAATCTCGTGAACCTGAATCTTGTCGGGTCCGGTTCGCTTCTCGCGGTCATCAACAACTTCGGAGAGTGGACGGGCGATATCATCGTTCCCGGTCAGGGGCTGCTCTCGTTCGGGTCCGGAGGGTCCGGCCTTCAGGTGACGGCGAACGACGGACAGGCCGTCGTCACGGGCAACGTGTCGTCTTCGGCCGATACCGGAGGGAACACGGCGGCGGATGCGGCCGGCGGCGCCTCAATCGTCACCGGAAACGCGGTATCCGTCGCCGGATCGCATACGATCATGAATACGAACCTGGTCGGGAACGCGTGGTTTCTTTTTCTCTTCAACAACTACGGTACCTGGATCGGACAGGTCATAGACGGGGACACGCCCATCGGGAATTCTTATTCGTTCCCGTTCGGCGGGTCGGGTGACGGGTCGTGCGGTACGGGGTGCGGGATGTCTCCCTCCGTTTCAAGCCATCCTCCGGCCGTCGTCACGAGCGATGTCTCGGCTTCGGCTTCCACGGGCGGAAACGCGATATCCGGCGTATCGGGAAGCGCATCCGTCACGACCGGCGCCGCGACGGCGCACGCGGGAATCTTCAATCTCGTGAACACGAACATCGTCGGTTCGAACTGGCTCATGGGAATTTTCAATAATTTCGGCACCTGGCGCGGGAATCTCATCTTCGCATATCCGGATCTTACGGTCTCGATAGACGACGGACACGATACCGCGATGCCGGGAGACTCCCTGACCTATCATGTCTCTATCGTGAACGGGGGATTGGCCGAAGCCGACGGAGTCAGGTTTTCCCTCGATCTTCCGGAGGGATTTTCTGGATCGGCCGATGTTCCGGAGACGCTCGGTCCCGGGGAGTCATTCTCATTCGACGTACCGGGAACGGTCGGCGATCTTCCTTCCGGAACCGCGCTGGTCGCTTCCGCTTCCGTAAAAACGGATACGGTCGAAAAGCACAGGGAAAACAATTCGGCGTCCGACGACACCACCGTATTCGTCGCGCAGAAGGAAAACGTCGTCGCCACGACGACAGATGACGAGACGAGCCTGCGACTGAAGCGGAGTACCGAGTCCCCGTCGACGATACGTGACGGTGGAAACGTGACTTATAAAATTGTCGTCAGGAACGACGGCAAGAAGGAGCTTTCCGGGGTCATCGTAAGTGACCGGATTTCCGATCCCCATGGGACGGAGCTCGCTTCCTTTTTCTGGCCGGTCGGCACGCTCGGTGCGGGAGAAGGCGCGATCATCGAGTATTCGGTCAATGTTCCTTCCGGCTCGGATCAGGGAGAATACGCCGCGTCGGCCCGAGCTTCCGGAGACTCGGATGGAAAAGACGTGAAATCGAAAAAGGCTTTCGCCGGGTTCACCGTCCTCGGCGGAGCGGTCGCGTATGCCTCCGAGGTGCCCGGGTCGCCGGCGGACACGTCTTCGGATATCCCTGCCGGGGTCATGCCGGAAGTGCTCGGCGTCATGGCGGAATCCGATCGGACGCTTCCGATCTGGATGCTTCTCTTCTCCGGTGTCGCCTACTATCTTTTCATCAACTGGTCGTTCTTTCCGAACACTCATCACTATGGCAAAGACTGAACTTCCGTTCTGGCGGGCCTGCCTGTTTCCGATCGTCGTGACGGTGGCCGCGGTCGTGTTCTGGTTCTCGTATTACCGGACGGTGTACTGGTGGCCGATAGCTCTCCTTGCCGTTTTCCTCGCGAATTACTCCTTTCATGTCGCCAGGACGAGGAAGAGGTCGTCGGATCAATAGGGGATCGATATCGGCCGTGTCGGTCGGCGTAATCAATCCTAAGAAAAAGAGTATGAAAAGAGCGCTCATCTTCAACAGGCTGTTCCGCGGCGTCATGTCGCTCGCGGTGTTTTTTCCGGTTTTCGCTGAGACGTCTTCCGCGGCGACGGTGAACCTTGTCACGAACCCGTCGCTTGAAACGGCGAGCGGAAAACTTCCGGTCGGTTGGTTGCAGGACAAGTGGGGGACCCTCTCCGCCACGTTCACCTATCCCGTCGCCGGCCATACCGGCGCCAAGGCCGCGAAAGTCACCGTGAGCTCGTATCGGAGCGGCGACGCGAAATGGTATTTCAAGAATGTTCCCGTCACGGCGGGAAACTATTATTCCTTCTCCGACTGGTCGAACGCGACCGTCGGTACGGAAGTCGTCGCGCAGTTCCATCAGTCCGACGGAAGCGACCGGTATCTCGGACTCGGGACGGTCACCGGAACGAACGCATGGAAGCAGTTTTCCACCTCCTTCGTCGTGCCATCCGGGACGGTGTCGGCGACCGTCTTCCATCTGATCGCGGCCAAGGGAGCGCTTACGGTGGACGACTATTCGCTTATCGACAACGGGCCGGCGCCGAAATTCGCCGAGGGAATGGTCACCTTCGCTTTCGATGACGGCTACGAAAGTACCTATGCCAACGGCCTTCCGATTCTCGACAAGGCGGGCATCAAGAGCACACAGGCCATCATCACGACCGGAACATACGATGACCCGGAATATGTCACGGCCGCACAGGTAAAGGCGATGGCCGCGAACGGACACGAGATCGCCTCGCATACGAGGACGCATCCCGACCTCGTCACGTTGACCGCCGCCAAGGCGAAGACGGAGATAACCGGTTCGAAGAGCGATCTTTCGACGTTCGGCATCACGACCGTCTCGTTCATGTACCCGTTCGGTTCCTACAACGATTCGATCATATCGCTCGTAAAAGGCGCCGGATACAAGGGTGCCCGTACGGTGGACGAGGGATACAATACCCCCTTGTCGGATCCGTACCGGATCCTGAGTCAGAACGTGAACAACGATGTCCCGTTTTCGACCATCAAGGGGTGGCTCGACACGGCCGTCACGGACAAGACATGGATCGTCCTGACGCTTCACCGGCAGGAGAAACTTTCGGACATTCCGGACAACCTGTACGCGAACGATCCGGCCATCCTTCAGCAGATCGTCGATTACGTGAAGTCGAAGAGTATGAAGACGGTGACCTTCGGCCAGGGCGTGGCGATGCTCAAACAGTGATTTCCCGTCTTTTCGGTGGGGATCATGAATAAGAAGTAAGAATAAAAGTATGAAAAATTCATTCCGTTTCGGTCGTCTGTTTTTCGGAAGCATGTTCCTGATCGCGGTCTTCCTCGCTTCCGCGGGGACTTCCCATGCCGCCGCAACGAACCTTGTCGCGAATCCGTCCCTGGAAACCGCGAACGGGAACCTTCCGGCGAACTGGTCGCAGGGACAGTGGGGAAGCCTTACCGCCGCGTTCGAATATCCGGTCGCCGGTCACGCCGGCAATGCCGCGAAAATCACCGTGAGTTCCTACGCGAGCGGCGACGCGAAATGGTACTTTGATGACGTGCCCGTAACGGCCGGAAGCGAATATGACTATTCGGACTGGTCGAACGCGTCGGTCAGTACGGACGTCATGGCCCGTTTCCATCTCGGTGACGGCACCGACTCGTATGTCACGCTCGGAACGGTGCCCGGTACGAACGCATGGACGCAGTTCAATGCCTCGGTCGCCGCTCCGGCCGGTGCCGTATCCATGACGGTCTTTCATCTGATCGCGGCCAACGGGACGCTCATGGTCGACGATTATTCCCTGACCGCGGCGGTTCCCGTCGTCATCACTCCCACGACGAATCTCGTCGCGAATCCCTCGTTCGAGACGGTAAGCGGGGTGCTTCCGCTCAAGTGGTCGAAAGGCCAGTGGGGAAACAATACGGCGACGTTCTCCTATCCGGTCACGGGTCATACGGGCAATGCCGCGAAGATAACCGTGAGCGCCTATACGGACGGCGACGCGAAGTGGTATTTCACGAACATTCCCGTGACGGCGGGTGACCTCTACACGTTTTCGGACTGGTCGAACGCGTCCGTCGCGACGGCGGTAACGGCGCAGGTCCATATGACCGACGGGACCGAACAGTATATCGGACTCGGACGACTCACCGGAACGAACGCCTGGAAACAGTTCACCTCCTCGTTCACGGCTCCCGTGGGTGCCGTATCGGTGACGGTCTTCCATACGATCGCGGCCAAGGGGACGCTCACGGTGGACGACTATTCCCTGTATGACAAGGGGCCGGCGCCACAGTTTTCCGAGGGAATGATTTCCTTCACCTTCGACGACGGCTACAGGAGCGTCTATACCAACGGCCTCCCGATTCTCGACGAGGCGGGCATCAAGAGCACGCAGGCCATCATCACGACCGGGACCTATACGGATCCGGCCTATATGACGAAGGCTCAGGTGAAAGCGGCCGCGGCGAACGGACACGAGATCGCCTCGCATACGAGGACACATCCCGACCTCGTCACGCTGACCGCCGCCAAGGCGAAGACGGAGATAACCGGTTCGAAGAGCGATCTCGCGACGCTGGGCATCACGGCCACCTCGTTCATGTACCCGCTCGGTTCCTACAACGATTCGATCATATCGCTCGTGAAGGCGGCCGGATACAAGGGCGCCCGTTCGACGGACATCGGGTACAATACGCCCTCGTCCGACCCGTATCGGCTGTTGAGTCAGAACGTGAACAACGATGTCTCGATCGATACCATCAAGGGATGGATCGACAAGGCCGTCGCGGATAAGACGTGGCTCATCCTGACGCTTCACGAACAGCGGAAGCTCCCGGACATTCCCGACAACCTCTACAGTAACGATCCCGCGATCCTTCAGCAGGCCGTCGATTACGTGAAGCTGAAGAATATGAAGACGGTGACCTTCGGCCAGGGCGTGGCGATGCTCGCGAAGTGACCGTCTGATCGCCGTCCCGTTTCCGACGGGCTCCTGCCGGGATGGCGACCCGAAACAGCACCGAGAATCATGATGTGAAGTTTTTTGACAACAAAATACGGAGGAGAAAATGGTTATGAACAAGGTTTCCGGTCGGTGGCGGCCCGGATTTCCGGATCGGATCCGTGGCCTTCGCCGGCTGGTTTTCGGTAGCGCGTTGATCGTCATGGTCTCGCTCGTTTCGGCGGAGGTTTCCCGCGCCGTCGGGAGGAATCTCATCGGGAACCCATCATTCGAGGCGGTGAACGGAGACATTCCCCTGCATTGGTCGAAGGGTCAGTGGGGGAATCTCGTCGCGGACTTCGGGTATCCGGTCGCCGGACATACCGGGGCGAACGCCGCCAGAGTGGAGGTTCGCGCCTTCGTGAACGGCGACGCGAAATGGTATTTCGGGGATGTTCCGGTGAATCCCGAAAAGGAATATGTCTTTTCGGACTGGTCGAACGCTTCCGCCAATACGGTGGTTACGGCACGATTCCGTTTTGTGAACGGTTCCGAGAGGTACGTCTGGCTCGGGACGGTTCCATGGACCGGAAAATGGCGGAAATTCAGGACGCATATCGCCGTTCCGATCGGCGCGGTGTCCATGACGATCTTTCACGCGATCGGACGGAACGGGTATCTCGTGGTCGACGACTATTCCCTGCGGGAAGTCGGTCCGGCCTCGAGATTTCCCCGGGGGATGGTCAGCTTCACCTTCGACGACGGGTATAGGAACGTCTATGACGACGCTCTTCCGATCCTCGATAGGGCGGGCATCAGAAGCACGCAGTCCATCATCACCGGCGGAACGTTCGTCGACCCGAACTACATCACGCGGGCCCAGTTGAAGGTGATGGCGGCAAGAGGACATGAGATAGCCTCGCACACGAGGACACATGCCGCACTCGCGACGGTTTCCGTCCGGCGGGCATGGGATGAGATCGCCGGTTCGAAGAACGATCTCGCCACACTCGGCATCAGGACGGTCTCGTTCGCGTATCCGTTCGGCTCCTATAGCGACGCGACCATGTCGCTCGTGAAGGGGGCGGGATATGTCGGCGCGCGGAGCTCCGACGAGGGCTATAACACGCCCTCGTCCGATCCGTATCATCTCCTGAGCCAAAACGTGAACAACGATGTCCAGATCGGCACCGTCACGGGATGGATCGACACGGCCATCGCCGAGAAATGGTGGCTCATCCTCATCTTCCATCGCCAAGAGAAGTCCCCGAACAATCCGTACGGCAACGATCCGGCGGTCCTTCGGCAGATCGTCGATTACGTGAAGGCGAAGGGTGTGAAGACAGTGACGCTCGGTCAGGGCATATCGATACTTCGGAAATGAACATCGGTCCGTCGCTCCGTTTCCGGCGGGTTCGCGTCGGGACGGAGTCGTCGTATCCGGAACCGAAAACGACGATTGGGAGTTCTTTGACAACAAAAACACAGGAGGGAAGGATGGGCAGGAAAAGCAATCTGTCGAGCTGGCGGTGGTGGCTCGGCCTGAAGGATCCGATCGTGCTCGGAGAGCCGAAGAAAAAGTACGGGATCACGATCATGATACCCGCGTACAACGAGGAAAAATCGATCGCTGAAACCATCAGGGGGGTCCAGGCGCAGACGGTTCCGATCGACGAGGTCATCGTCGTCGACGACTGTTCGACGGACCGGACCGGTGAGATCGCCGCGTCCATGGGGGTGACGGTCATACGGACCGAGACCAACCAGGGGACGAAGGCGACCGCGCAGAAGTACGTGCTGGAGCGCGGCTACGTGAAGACGGAGCTCTTCATCACGATCGACGGCGACACCCTGCTCGCGCCCGATGCCGTCGAGCGCACGCTTCCGTACTTCAACGACCCGATGGCCGGATCGGTATGCGGATACGTGATTCCGGCGAGGATCCGTTCGGTATGGGAGCGGGGAAGATTCGTGGAGTACGTCTTCAGTCTCTCCCTGTTCAAGATGGCGCAGAACCATATCGGTGCCGTCATGGTCTCGTCGGGATGCTTCACGGTTTTCAAGACCGATCTGGTCCGGGAACTCGGAGGATTCAACACGCGGACGATGGCGGAGGATATGGATCTCACGTGGGAACTGTCCATGCGGGACTACCGCATCTACTGCGACAACAACGCGTTTTGTTATCCGTACGATCCGCCCACGGGAAAGATTTTCGTGGCGCAGCTCGACCGGTGGTACCGAAGCTTCTTCCAGAACATGGCGATCCATTGGAAGGACCTGCTCAAGCGGGACAGGAAGCTGGCCGCCATCGCGATGGGGTATATGTTCGACGGGGGGATGTTTCTCATGATACTGATGTGGGCGATGCTCTACGCGGTGATCCATCTGACATTCGCGTCGCTTCTCATGGCGCTGGCGCTGGATACGGCGATCGTCGCCGCATTCGCGCTCATCGAGGGGATCCGGATCGGACGGTTCTGGCAGGTATTGGTCTGTCTGCCGTCGTATCAGGTGACGCGGTCGGTGACCATGTTCGTGTTCTGGCGATCGATGTGGAGGGAATGGGTCGCGAAGGACCGGCTGAATGTCTGGGTGAAGGGTCACTGACGACGGTGTGAAAAAGGCTGGTCTCGGCAAAGGTATCCGTGCAGTCATAATGGCGCTCTTCTGACTGCTTTCCCCTCGGGGAAGGTAGGAGGAAGGGCGGTCATTTCCGGAGATCCGGAAGGAGGCGCGCTTCACGATGCCCTTGTCGGGGCATCGACAACCAAACGGTCGGACAATCAAAAAAAGGAGAAGAGATGAAAAGGAAAGTATCGACACGGCTTATGGCGATCATGCTCGGTGCGGCCGGCATGTTCGCCACGGCGACGGCCCAGGCGGAATTCCCGAAGGGTTACCCGTTCAGTTTCTGGGGGGAATCCCGGAGCGATGCCGACAAGACCATCGCCTCGGGGCGGTTCGAACAGGGGGTGAAGGTCGCGGAACTCGGCAAATTGGGCGTCATCCCGTTCGTCGCGCTCGGCGGGAACTACGGTTCCAGGAAATCGGAATACTGGAACAACGACCTCATTCCCGAAATCGGGTTGAAGGTGACCCATCCGCTCAAACTGACGAAGGGCGGGTGGGGGAGCGTGAGTGTCGGAGTCCGCCAGCGGTGGTATGACTATTTCGACGGCACCGTCAGGAACGAGTCGAATACGGAAGCCTTTCTCCAGCTCGGTTTCGGCGGAGATTGGAAATAAAAACGGAAAAGGGAGGGACGAACAATGGTAGGAGTCGAAGGGGGCCTGATGGCGATCATCCATCTCGTGCTCAAACGGCCCATTCTCGGAGTTCTGGGCGTGGTGGGAGTGCTTGCCGTCGAATTCGGCGGTTATCCGGTCGGTAACGCCGTGACGGAATCCGTCCGGTCCGCGGGATGCGCGATAGAGGACGCCAAAACGGAGTCGATCACGTTCCTGAACGGGCAGGCCGGACTCGTCGAGGAGCGGTACCGCGTCATCGCCGGTGCGACGGAAATGTTTCGTGATATGGGATACGTGTTCGAGGATGCCCGAAAGGACATGTCCGCATTCCTGAACGGACAGTCGGTGCGCGCCGAGGCGCGGTACCGCCCATTCGGGAACGCGATGACGACGCGGACACGGGGGATGATACGATCGGTGACCGATACGCCGAGCATAGCACGGTCGTTCATCATAAAGCCCAATCCGATACAGGTGTCGGCCAGGGAGCGATCGCCCGTGATGACGGTTTCTCCGTCGACCGGGAAACAGTCGGAAGAGCGATCGTTGCCGGCCGGATTCCGGTAAGGCAAGATGATTCGGGCCCGAAGAAAATTCTTCGGGCCCTCCTTTTTTCCCATGCGGCTTGATTTTCCGCGTTTCCCATGATACAAAGGATGGGATGGGATTTTTGGAGGGGTATTGGCCCGCGCTAAAGAGGCACAACGCCGCATTCGCAACCGGAGGCGGGAGCATCGGTTCTCCTCTTTTGGGAGTAGTCGCCGATAACGGATTGGAAATTGAGCATTGAAAATTCGAAGTATTTGGGCCTGTAGTTAAGTGGT
>Ga0172376_10000149_pt1 | contig 84917 bp, 65 predicted proteins | sample Lak35m_FD_121114 | JGI IMG/M metagenome (GOLD analysis project Ga0172376, IMG submission 121114) | Freshwater microbial communities from Kabuno Bay, South-Kivu, Congo - kab_092012_35m | ecosystem: Environmental > Aquatic > Freshwater > Lake | place: Democratic Republic of the Congo: South-Kivu... | reverse complement strand
CTCGCCCTTTCCACGAGCGGCCGCTCCATGTCCTGGTCAGCCAACGGAGTCGAGTTACCCGGAGAGACCTCGCCCGCCAAACTTTTCAAAGCCCTCTTTGTCCAGGGCACGGATGAGGAGGTCGCCGCGGAGATGAGGAGCTTCCGGCGTGGGCGCAGCATTCTCGACACCGTCCTCGGCGAGGCAAAAGGGCTCGAACGCGAACTCGGGGCGCGCGACAAGGAGAAGCTTGAAGAATATCTCGCCTCGGTCCGCGAACTCGAGGTGCGCTTGCAGGAATCGGAAGACTGGGTGCAGAAACCCAAGCCGACAGTCGCCGCCCCACCGCCCAAGGAGGTGCCGGACAAGAACGACGCCATCGCGAGGCAACGGCTCATGAACGACATGATCATCCTCGCCCTGCAGACCGATTCGACCCGGACGATCACTTTCCAGCTCGCCGGGATGAACGCCGTCCCGACCATTCCGGGGGTGAAGAACGACTGGCACAATCTCTCCCACCACGGCAAGGATCCCGCGAAGATCGACGAGCTCAAGATCATCGAAGAGGCCGAATTCGAGGCTTTCGATGAATTCCTCACCAAACTCAAATCCGTCTCCGAGAACGGCAATTCGCTACTCGATCACACCGCCGTGCTCTACGGCTCGAATCTAGGGAACGCGAGCAGTCACGACTGGCGCAACCTGCCCGTCCTCGTCGCGGGAGGCGGCTTCAACCACCAGGGTTATGTCGCCCACGACGAGAAGGACAACACGCCCTTCGCCAACCTCTTCGTCCCCCTCGCCCAACGCATGGGCGTGGAGATCGACCAGTTCGGCAGCAGCACCGCGGCAGGGCTGAGAGGCCTCGAGGCCTAGCACGGCACGGCACGGGAATCAGACCCCCGCCAGCACCCCGAAAATCACTGCGATGACGTGGCAAAGGCTGCCGCCCATCACGAAGAGGTGCCAGATGAAGTGGCCGAACCGCAGATTGGGTTTCAAGTAAAAGAAGACACCGCCGGTGTAGCAAAGCCCTCCCGCCACCAGCCAAGCCATGCCCGTGGTATTGACTGAATCAATCAGCGGCTTGATCGCCACACAGATCATCCAACCCATGAGGAGGTAGAGGACGGTGCCGAGCCTGTTGAACCGGGGAAGCAGGATCGTCTTCAGCACCACCCCTCCGAGGGCGAGGCCCCAGACCGCGGCAAGGAGCGACCAGCCCCAGGGACCGCGGAGGTTCACGAGCAGCCAGGGCGTGTAGCTGCCCGCGATGAGCACGAAAATCAGCGCGTGGTCGAGGATTTGGAAGAGGCGCTTTTTCCCATGCGAAGTCACGTAGTGGTAGAACGCCGAGGCACCGTAGAGAAGGATGAGACTACCCCCGAAAATCGAAACCCCTGCGACATGCCAAGACGAGAGCGGGAGGGCGAGGTGCACCATGATGGCGAGACCGCCGACGCTCAGGAGCGCCCCGATGGCGTGACTGACCGTGTTGGCGATCTCCTCCGCGTGACTCTCGCAAAGAACGCTGCGTTCTTTCATCGACTCAGCATCGCAGGAATCCGGGGATTGGCGAAGGAAAAGATCTCCGGCGTCACCGCGAACGAGCCAAGGCGATCAGGATCGCCTTCTGGGCATGAAGGCGGTTTTCGGCCTGCTGAAAGATCTCGTCGGCACGTTCTTCAAAGAGCGTCCCACAGATTTCCTTGTCGCGGTAGGCGGGCAGGCAGTGCTGAACGATCGCACCCGGGTTCGCGAGTTTGACGAGGCCGGCGTGAATTTGAAACGGCGCGAGGATCTTCAAGCGCTCCTCCGCTTCGGCCTCCCGCCCCATGCTGACCCAAGTGTCCGTGTAGAGGACATCGGCTCCGAGCGTCGCGGCTTCGACGTCCTCGGTCAAGATCACGGGAGCCTCCCCGAGACGGGCCATGAAGGCGTCGTCGGGCTGGTAGGCCTTCGGCGCCGCGATGACGAGTTCGAAGCCGAGACGCTTCGCCGCCCAAGCCCAGGAGCGGCCCATATTGCAATCACCATCGCCGAAAAAGACGACCTTTTTCCCTTCCCACCCGCCGAGCCGCTCGCGAATGGTGAGGAGGTCGGCGAGGATCTGGCAAGGGTGTTCCTCGTCCGTGAGGGCGTTGATCGTGGGGATCTTTCCGTATTCCGCGAAATCGACCACATCCTCTTGGGCGTAGGTCCGGATGATCGCACCGTGGACCATTCGCCCGAGGACGCGGGCGGTGTCCTTGATCGGCTCGCCCCGGCCGAGCTGAATATCGTTCGCGTTAAGAAAAAGTGGACGGGCCCCGAGCTCGGTAAGACCGACTTCAAAGCTGACCCGGGTCCGCGTCGAAGATTTGGTGAAGATCATCGCCCAAGTCTCGCCCTGGAGATCCGTGGAGAAGGACCCGCGGGAACGCTTCGCCTTCAGTTCGACCGCGTGGTCGACAAGAGCGGTGATTTCCAACGCGGTGAGCGGTTCGATGCCGAGGAGGTGTTTCATGGCAAGGTTACGACAGGATTCGATCATCGGTCCGAAAGGGTCGAAAGGACGCCATGGAAGAGCGAGAGAGCCTCGTCGATCTCCGCGTCCGTCACGTTCAAGGGCGGCAGCCAACGCACCACCGTTTCCCCCGCCGGCACGGTCAGGAGCCCGGAATCCCTCGCGGCATTGACCACAAAGAGGGACGGCGTCTTGCCCGATCCGGCAAAACCCGCGACGGAGCCCATCGCCTCCGCATCGAGGACAAAGCCCAGCATCAAACCGACCCCGCGCAGCTCGCTCAAGATCGCAAAGTCCCACTTCGCGACCGCGTCGCGGATGCGGGACTCCTGGCGCTTCACGTTCGCGAGAACGCCCGCCTTTTCGATCTCGCCGAGCACGGCGAGGGCGACGGCGCAGGCCAGCGGCGTGCCGCCGAAAGTCGAGCCGTGCGTGCCGGGACCCAGCGCCGCGGCGTGTTCATCAGCGACCCAGAAAGAGCCCATCGGAAATCCACCGGCAAATCCCTTCGCCCAGCTCACCGCATCGGGCTCGACGGAAACGCCACGATCGGCGAGGACGGTGCGCCAGCCACACCAGTCGCCCGTTCGACCCGCGCCACACTGAACCTCATCGAACAGGAGGAGCAGGTCGAACTCGTCGCGCAGCTTCGCGGCTTCGGCGAAGAATTCGGGCGTGGCGGTGTGGATCCCACCTTCGCCTTGCACGGGTTCAAAGAGAATTGCCGCGGTCGTCTCATTCACCGCCTCGCGCAGAGCCTGAGGATCGTTGAAGGGCACGTGGAGGAAGCCGGGGAGGAGCGGATCGAAGCCGACTTTCACCTTTTCCTGCCCCGTCGCAGCGATGCCGCCGAGAGTCCGCCCGTGAAAGGACTGCTTACAGGTGATGACGACATTCTTGCCCGTCCCCGCCCCATATTTCTCCCAGGCGCGTTTCCGCGCGAGCTTGATGAGCCCGTCGTTGGCCTCGGCACCGCTGTTGCAGAAGAAGACCTTGCCAGGCCGTTCCATCATCGTCTCGACGACAAAACGGGCCAACCTCGCCTGCTCGCGCACCCAGTAGAGGTTCGAACAATGGATCAGCTTCGCTCCCTGCGTCGAAAGCGCGTCGACCATGACTTTCGGGCTGTGCCCAAGCGCGCAGACCGCAACGCCGCTGGAAAAATCGAGATAACGGCCTCCGCCCTCAGCCCAGAGCCAAGCACCCTCGCCGCGTTCGAAGGCGATGGGAAAACGTCCGTAGTTGCCGAGCACGTAGTCGTGCATGAGCTGCTCGGTGGAAAGCGACGCGTCGTCCTCCGCGGCGGCGGAGGCGGGAGTGGAGGAGGAATCGCTCATTTGACGATTTCGGTGCCGATCCCTTCGGTGGTGAAGATCTCGAGCAGCAGCGAGTGCGGAATGCGCCCGTCGATCAGGTGGACTTTGCCAACGCCGGCATGCAGCGCCTCGACCGAGGAGCGCACTTTCGGGATCATGCCGCCGCTGATCGTGCCATCGTCGATGAGCCCCTCGACCTCGTCGGCCTTCAGAGAATGGATCAGGGTGCCCTCATCCTTCGGATCCTTCATCAGGCCGAGGACGTCGCTGAGATAGACGAGCTTGGTCGCCTTCAACTCAGCCGCGAGGGCACTCGCGGCGAGGTCGGCGTTGACGTTGAGGCTCAGGAGGGTCCCCTTCTCCGAAGCAATCGGCGATACCACCGGCACGATCTCTGTCGAGATCGCTGCATGGATTTTGGAGAGTTCGAAGCCGACGACGCGACCGACGCGACCGAGGCTGACTTCGCGTCCTTCGTCCTGCGACCAGCCGGTGATGCGCTCGCCGATGAAGGCCTCGTTCCCGTGAATGCCGAGGGCGCGGCCGCCGAACCCTTCAATGCCCTTCACCAGGCCCGGATTGATCTCGCGGCTAAGAGTCCGTTCGACCAGCTCCATCGCCGCATCGGAAGTGACACGGAGTCCACCGACGAACTCAGCATCGAGCCCGGCCTCCCTCATCGCCGCAGAGATCGCCTTGCCTCCGCCATGGACGAGGACCGGGTTGATCCCCGCCACTTCCATGAAAACGACATCGCGGAGGAGACGTCTCACCAGATCAGGGTCGTCCATCGCGCTGCCACCAACCTTGATGAGAAAGGTGTGACCACGAAATTGCTGCAAGTAGGGCAGGGCCTCGACCAAAACGGCGGCTTTCTCGATCTGCTGCTGAAAGGTGGATGCCATGAGGACTGGAAAACGGAAGCGAGAACGATCGTCGGATTTTCCCCTTGGGCAAGGGGAGATTCGGTCACGGGCGGAGTGCGCTGGTAGAACCGGACTCGGGGATGAAAGCGGCGGGACGCCGGCTCGGCTTTATTTTTTTTTCACCGCGGAATATTCGGTGCGGTTGAAATCGACATACTCGGGGGAGAGGTCCGAAGTGTAAATCGTGAAGGCTCCTCTGCCGAGATTGAGGTCGATACAAACGGTGAATTCCGGTCCACTCACCGCGGCGATGAGCTTTTCGCCGTCCGTGTTCGCAGAGAGCCCATTTTGGGTGACGATGACCCCGTTGAGATGGATGTTCACCATCTCTTCCTTTACCCGCGCCCCGGAATACCCTACCGCGTGGAGGATGCGGCCCCAGTTCGGGTCGTTGCCGTTCCAGGAACACTTCACCAGCTTGGAATTCGCTACAGCGCGCGCGACGCGCTCGGCGTCGAGATTCGAGGCGGCACCGCGCACCTGCACCTCGACGAGTTTCGTGACACGCTCGCCGTCGGAGACGATGCGTTTGGCGAGTTCGAGCATCACCTCGGTGAGGGCCTCGCGGAATTCGGCGCTGCCTTCTCCTCCGCGGGTGATGGTCTTGTTTCCCGCCTGACCGTTGGCCATGACGATGACGGTGTCATTCGTGCTCATGTCGCCGTCGACGGTGATGCGGTTGAAGGAAAGATCGACCGCCTCCTTCGTCGCCGCGACGATCTCGGCCTTCGAAATCGCGACATCGGTCGTGACGAAGCAAAGCATCGTCGCCATGTGCGGATTGATCATCCCGGCGCCTTTCGCGATCGCTCCGATGCGCACCTTCACGTCGCCAATCTTCACCTGCACCGCGATTTCCTTGGGACGCGTGTCGCTCGTCATGATGGCACGCGCGGCCCCCTCTCCTTCACTAGCAAGCGAGGCAGCGAGTTCGGGAATCCGGGGTTCGATGCGATCGATCGGCAGGGGCACGCCAATGATGCCAGTAGAGCAGACCTGCACCTCGCGTTGCTTCAGGCCAAGAGCCTTCGCCGTCGCCGCCGTCATGGTGCGGGCGTTGATCAATCCCTCGGGACCCGTGCAGGCATTGGCATTGCCGCTATTGGCGATGATCGCGCGGGGCTCGGCCGACTTCAGGTAACTTGCGGAGAGGCGCACGGGCGCGGCGCAAACTTGATTCTGCGTGTAGACCGCCGCGCCCATGGTAGGGAATTCGGAATAGATCAGAGCGAGATCGAGACGCTCGACGGCCGGGTTTTTGATGCCGCAGGCGATTGCGCCTGCTTTGAATCCTTGAGGCGCGCAGACGCCTCCCTCGATGACTTTGACTTTTTTGCCCATGGTTGGAACGGTGGAAAACGGATCAGAACTGGAGCAACCCCGCCGTTTCCGGCAACCCGAACATGATGTTGAAACTCTGGATGGCCTGACTTCCGGCCCCCTTTCCGAGATTGTCCTCGGCGCTGGAAAGGATGAGTCGGCCCGTGCGACGATCGACGACCCAGCCAACATCAACGAAATTGGTGCGAACGACGTGCTTGGTGTCGGCGAAACCCCCTTCCCCGCGAATCCGGACGAAGGGACTGCCGGCGTAGGCCTCGGCGTAGGCCGCCGCGATCGAAACCGAGAGGGTCTCGAGATCACCGGTCGCCTCGCAGAAAACCGTCGTCAAAATCCCGGCCGTCACCGGCATGAGATGGGGAACGAAGGAGATCGTCACCTCGCCACCGGCGGCGATGGAGAGTTCCTGCTCGATCTCGCTGAGGTGGCGGTGTTTCGGCGCCCCGTAGGCACGCAGGCTCTCGTTCACCTCCGCAAAAAGCAAGCTCGTCTCCGCCTTTTTCCCCGCCCCGCTGACGCCCGAGAGGCTCGAGACGGCGATGCCGCCCGGCTTCACGAGCCCGTGGCGAAGCAGGGGCACGAGCGGGACGAGGATACTCGTCGGATAGCAACCCGGCGAGGCCACCAGTTCGGCTTTGGCGATGGTCTCGCGATAAAACTCGGGCAATCCATAAACGGCCTTCGACAGCAAATCCGGGGCCGGATGGACATGTCCGTAGAATTCCGCGTAGACATCCGCATCCCGCAGACGAAAATCGGCGCTGAGGTCGATGAGGCGCATCCCGCGCCCGAGAAGCGGCACCGCAAGCTCGGCCGCAACCCCGTGGGGCAGGGCCAGAAAGGCGGCCTCGGCTCCGGTCGCGACGATGGCATCGGGCTCGGGGTCGATGAAGGAAAGCCCCTCTGCCGCAGGCGCGCCGGCGAGGCGCGGAAACAACGAAGTGAGGGCCCGTCCCGCCTCCTGCCGCGAGGTCACCGCAACCAGATCGACCTGGGGATGCGTCACGAGAAGTCGGAGGAGTTCTTGCCCGGTGTATCCGCTCGCGCCGATGACGGCAACCTTGACCTTTGGCGATTTCATGAGCCGAGCAGCATGACACAAAATCGGATCGAGTCTAAAAAGTTCGCCAACCTTCCTGATTTTTTTGAGGGACAAGGCACTTGCGGAAATGGAAAACTCGGTCACATTCGCCTCTCCGGTCATTCGGCCGGTGAAAGTGACGGGACGTAGCGCAGTCTGGTAGCGCACCACACTGGGGGTGTGGGGGTCGCTGGTTCGAATCCAGTCGTTCCGATTCACTTTCTCTCCGCAGAGCTCGTCCTCCAACGACTGGGTTCGAACCAGCGAAACGGTTCGCCTGCCACGGTGCGGCAGCGCACGGTTGGGGCGAGCAGTCGCGAGCCGTTCCGCAGGAATGCGTCCTTCTGAGACGCAGTCCATCCAGTCGTTCCGATTCACTTTCTCTCCGCTGAGCTCGTCCTCCAACGACTGGGTTCGAACCAGCGAAGCGGTTCGCCTGCCACAGCTGGACTTCGGACTAATCGACTGCTGGAAACGCGAACGCCTCAGAGGCGAAACGTTCGCTCTTCATCAAGGCCTCGATCCTCCCTACCACTTCCGCCTGCGCGGCGGCGACATCATGCTTCTCTGAAGGGTCCTTATCGAGGTCGTAGAGCCGCACCGTGAGATCGGGATTGACGCCCTTCTTTTTCAGACCGGTGCGGATCCCCTTCCAACGCTGCCCCAGCCAGACGGCCTGCTGTCCCCCGTAACTGGGAAATTCCCGGTAGAGAAACGGTCGGGGGGCTTGCTTCCTCGCGAGCAGGGTGGCGGCGAAGCTGATGCCATCGATCTCCCCAGGCAACGGCGCGGGAAGGCCGGCGAGCTCAAGAAAGGTCGGAGTCCAATCCTCGAACCCGGTGACACGGTCGCTCGTGGAGGCTGCCGGAATTCGCCCGGGCCAGGACGCGATCTGGGGCACGCGGATGCCGCCCTCGTAGAGTTCCCCCTTCAGCCCGCGCAGCTCGCCGACGCTTTGAAAGAACTCATAATCGACCTCGTCCCTCAAGTGCGTCGCACCGTTGTCGGAGGTGAAGACGATGAGGGTCTTCTCCGTCAGTCCGAGCTCGGCGACAAGATCGACGACTTCGCCGACCTGAGCATCGAGCTTGGAGACCATCGCGGCGTAGGCGGCACGCGGTGTGAAGTGAGGGGTGTAGCCACCCTTAGCGCGGGTGAAGGGCGGATCATGCCACTTCCTTGCGAGGTAAGGCTCGAGTTCGGCGTCGGGAATGTGCAAGGCAACGTGGGGAATGATGTTGGGATAGTAGAGAAAAAACGGCCGATCACGATGTTCCCGCAGGAACCCCAGAGCCTGCTCGTGAATGCGGTCGGGCGCGTAGTCCCGCCCTTTAAAGCGGTCGTAGCTGCGAGGATCGTTCGGATCGGCTCCGGGTGCGAGACCTTCATGCCCGGGCACGGGCGGATCATTCTTCAGCGGAAAAAGCTCCCCGTCGCTCCAGAGAGTCGCAGGGTAGTAGCTGTGGGCATGTGCCTGGCAATGGTAGCCGAAAAAGCGGTCAAAGCCTTGCCGATTGGGATTGCCCTCGGACCATCGATTGCCGAGCCCCCACTTGCCGAAGGCTCCACAGGCGTAGCCCTGCGCTTTCAATCGCTCGGCGATAGTGACGTCGGCGTCGCGGAGAGGATGCTGCCCTTCAGGCCTGACCGAGGCGTTGTCGCGCACAGTGGCATGACCGGGGTGTTGGCCGGTCATCAGGACACAACGGGACGGCGCGCAAACCGGACTGCCGGAATACGCGCGGGTGAATTTCATGCCCGATGCGGCGAGTGCGTCGATGCGGGGCGTCTTGATCTTCTCCTGTCCATAACAACCCAGCTCTCGGTAGCCGAGATCGTCCGCGAGGATGAAAATGATATTGGGCTTGTCGGCCGCGGCCAGCGGGGTCGCGGAGAAGAAGCTACAAACGAGGAGCAAAAAGGGTTTCATCCAGAAAAGAGAATCCTAGATCGCCCCCTGGCGTAAAGCCTTCTTTGCTCTGTCCGCGTTTGCGGCCATATTTCCGAATGCCCCTGCACCTCGATCCGCTCTCGCGTCGGCGCTTCCTCGGCGGCGGAGCCGCCCTCGTCCTCTCACCCCTCCTCCCAAAGGTCGGAGTGCGAGCCGCACAGTCGGAAACCTGGGCGCTCCTTTCGGACACCCATATCGCCGCCGATCCGGCCCTCAAATCCCGTCAGGGGGTGAACATGGCCGAACACCTGCGCAAGGTCGTCGCAGAGGTGGTCGGTCAAAGGGAGAGCCTCGCCGGCGTCATCATCGACGGAGATTGTGCTTACGACGATGGCCAGCCCGGCGACTACTCGACCTTGCTGGAGATCCTCGGTCCCCTGCGCGAGGCCGGGCTGCCGGTCCACTTCACCCTCGGCAATCACGACGACCGGGCCCACTTCTCGGCCGCTCTCGGCGAGGCCACCGGAGAATCACCCGTGGAGGGCAAACATTGCTCCGTGATCAGAACCTCTCTGGCAAACTGGATCCTTCTCGACTCGCTTCGCCAAGTGAACCAGGTCGAGGGGGAGTTCGGCCCGGACCAGCTCGCCTGGATCGAAAGGCTGCTCGCCGAGAATCCTGACAAACCCGCCATTCTCGTGGGTCACCATTATCCTCAGGTCTTCCGCGACGACATCATTCCGAGTGATCAGAAGATCAAGATCAGCGGTCTCGTGGACAGCGAGGCCTTTCTCGATCTGATCGGCAAACACTCCGCCGCGAAAGCCTACATCCATGGCCACAGCCACACCTGGCTGTTGAAGAAGGAAACGAACGGCCTTCACCAGATCAACCTGCCCCCGACCGCCTACGTCTTCAATTCGGCAATGCCGAGCGGCTGGGTGCGGGCAACGCTCTCGGAGGGCGGCATCGAACTTGAACTTCGCGCCCTCGATCCCCGGCATCCACAGCATGGCGAAACGCACCAGCTCCCCTGGCGTTAAAACTCCGAACATTCCCCTCCCCGAAAACCGAAGCACTCCGGACCTAAGACTTTGAGCTTGAGCTAAGAGTAGGGTAATTCGCATCATGTCACTCCTCGGCCGCATCCGCACTCTCGTCGTTCTCCGTGAATCGGATCATGGCCTCTATCTCGATGCCGGGCAACTCGGCGAAGTGCTTCTCCCCAGCCGCGAAGTGCCGCCGGAGATCGAACCTGGCGACGAGGTGAGGGTCTTCGTGGCGCGCGACTCGGAAGACCGCATCATCGCGACGACGACCCTGCCCTTTGCCCAGGCCGGGGAATTCAAGGGACTGAAGGTGCTCGAGGTCAATCCGAGAGTCGGCGCCTTTCTTGATTTCGGACTCGCCAAGGACCTCCTTCTGCCATTCGCGGAGCAGAGCAAGCCGGTGCGGCAGGGCGAAACCGTCGTCGTGCGGATCCTCGTGGATCCGAAAAGCGATCGTCTCATCGCCACCAGCAAACTCGGCCGCTACCTCGACAAGACAGCCCCGAACTATGTGACGGGCCAAGAGGTATCGCTGATTCTTCTCGAGAGGACACCCCTTGGATACACGGCCATGGTCGATGGACGACACCGGGGGCTCATCCACGACAGCGAAGTCCGCCGTCCCCTCGCGACGGGCGAAGAAATGACCGGCTACATCCGCGCGGTCAAGGAGGATTACAAGATCGACCTTGCCCTGGAGCCGGTCGGCTTCGGACGAGTCACCGATTTATCGGGGCGCATTCTTGAGGCGCTCAAGGCCAACGGTGGACGAATCGAGGTCGGCGACGCAAGCCCGCCCGAGACGATCCAGGCCCTTTTCGGAGCGAGCAAGAAAGCCTTCAAGCAGGCCGTCGGCACCCTCTACCGGAAGCAACTCGTCGCGCCAGGTCCACACTCCCTAGAGCTCGTCAAGCGGCCGCGACGCTGAGCCGTTCTCCTCTCTCAATGAGCGACCCCACCACCCCCCCGATCGACGCAATGTCGTTGCGCCTTGCCGCCGCCAACGCCCTCATCCGCCGACGTCGCAGCATCAAACCTCAGGACATGGACGACCGAGGAATTGATCCCCGCCTCATCGCTGCGATTCTCGAAAACGCGAACTGGGCCCCGACCCACGGCATGACGGAACCCTGGCGCTTTTTCCTCTTCACCGACGCCGGCCGGGAGCGGCTCGCGGACTTCTGCCAGTCGCTCTATCGCAGGCTCACGCCCGATTCCGAGTTCCGTCAGGACAAATTCGACAAGCTGCGGAGCAATCCGCTCAAGGCGCCCCTCACCATCGCGATCGCGATGAAGCGACAGGGAATTGAGAAGGTTCCAGAAATCGAGGAGGTCGAGGCTGTCGCCTGCGCCGTGCACAACATGCACCTCACCGCCTCGGCCGTCGGCCTCGCCGCCTTCTGGTCAACCCCCTCGCTGGTCTATACCGACGAGATGCGCCAATGGCTGGGCCTCTCTGATCCTCGCGACAAATGCCTCGGGCTTTTCTACCTTGGCTGGCCCGCCAGCGAGAATTGGCCCGAAGGAAAACGCAGCGACCTCTCGGAGAAGGTCGTCCACGTCATGAACTAGCGTCTTTTCCCGGAACATGCGCCGATTCACGATCGCCGGAAATCTGCTTTTTCTGGTTTTGTTAGTTACGGAAAACCTCACCGGCGAAGAGTCCAAACCAGCCGTCACGACCCGCCCTGATCCCGCGGGAGAACTCCTGCGCGAATGGTTCGCGGAGGGCAAGGCGTCGGGAAACGCGGGCGACTGCTACGACAACCGCGACGGGGGGCACTCGCCGCTGGACCTCATCCGCTACCCGCAGCTACGCCCCCTCACTTATCTCCAGAGCCAACGGGACCAGAAAAAAGACTACGGCCCCGCCGCTGAGGTCCGGCCCGAGACAGTGATTGGTAACGCCTCGCTTGCGGGCCCGGCGGTGGGCGGAGCGAGCATCCCGAGACTCTTGTTTTCGACAAGCGGGGGGATGAATTTTCTAAACAGCCAATACCACGCCAATCAGCTTTATGTCTATCCCGAGCATCAGGATCACGATCCCGCCGGAGAGGTGGGGGCGGGATACGGGGACCTCTACCCGGTCAACTCGCCCTGCCTCCTCATCGCGCAGGGCTCGTCAGGTTCGGACCAGCCGCTCCTCGAGGCCGTCGTGATGACGCTCGCTTCCTTCCAGCCTGCGGTGAAGGAACAGCTGCGAAGGCAGAAGCTGCTGATGCCCGTCGTGCAGCAGATCCTGCGCAGCTCACTGAAGACAGTCAAGGAGCGCGACGACTACCTGACCGCGGTGGCCCATCCCTCCGCCTTCGCCGCCGAAACGATCGATGAAGAAAAAATGATGCGCCTGGCTCAGGGAATGAGTTTGGAAACTCTGCCTCCGATCTTTCACCTGGAACTCGTCCGCGAGTCACCAGCGGCGCGTCCCGGGATCGACTTTTTCGAGAGCCCCGAGCGGAAGTCGGAATCACTCGCCGACCAGGGGGCGGTGATCGCCCGCGTCTTTCGAGGGACGGCGCGTGAACGCGAGATCACGGTTCGCGCTGCCCGCGTCCACGAATGGGCGGGCCGTTCTGTGCGGATTCATTGGAGAGTCCTGCGCGGCGATGCGGAATCGGTGACGATCACCCGCTCCGAGACCGCCCCCGAGGCGACCATCCGGGTGAAATGGACGGAGCCCGGCTGGCCCGTGGCGGGATCGCCGGGTCTGACTTCACGCCGCATTGAGGTCGGTGTTTTCGCGGACAATGGCGAAACCTACTCGCCACCCTGTTTCGTCACCTTTTACTTTCTCCCCAACGAAAAACGCCGTTATGACGACCGCGACCGCATCCTCTCGGTCGACTACGATTCTTCCGACACCTTTACCGACGTCACCTTGACTGCGGCCAAGGCTTGGCGCGATCTCTACCATTACGACGAACGTTCCGGAGCCCCCACCGGTTGGACCCGAGAGGAAAGGGAAAAGCCGTCGGTGGAATTCGACGCCGAGGGCCGGCGACTGCAGGGGGGCGAACCCGTGCCGATGCGCTACGAAATCGACACGGTGAAACAACGGCTTCGATCGGTGGAGGAATGACGCCTTCACTGCTTCAACGACAGGGTCGAAAAACCGCTTCGAGCCACTTTTGATCGAGAGCGATGCCGGAACGGGTGGGGTCTTTTGAAAACGAGGCCGGTTTGCGTCCCTTCCCGTCGGACTCGCTTTTCAGCGATTCTTGGAAAATGAACCACGTTGCCATTTTTTTTCCGATCATCACCTGGGCTGGCGTTGCCCTCGGCCAAGAGGCCCCCGAAGCCACCGACTTTCCCGGCGACGCCCGTCTGCTCCTGCCACCGGCGATCCATGTGCTAGACGGGCTCGAAGCGAGCCTGTATTTTGACAACGCCTTTCTTCTCCTCAATCCGGCGAACGTCGCGATCAACGTGACCTGTGGCAAGGGAGCCCAGCAAAATGAACGCTGGACCCGGGCTCCCGCCCCCGGGGAGGCAGGCGATTTCCCCCTCACACTGGAGCTGCGTGACGGCGCCAACACCATCGTGGCCAGAGCCTCGAGCGTCGTGAAGGTCCGCCCACGCGCCTACCAGGGGCGACCGGGTGCAACTCGCTCTCTCCTCCTCATCGGTGACAGCCTGACGGCGGCTTCGCTCTATCCGGAGCGCCTTCTCGAACTGGCGAAGGAAGATCAAATGCCCCTCCGCCTCATCGGCAGTCGCGGCCCCGGGGTCGAGGAGGGCAATCCCCCCGGCGAGGTCAGGCACGAAGGCTACGGCGGGTGGACCGCGGAACGCTTTGCGACCCATTTCACCGGCAAAGCAAGGGGCGGACCCTACAAAGAATGCGGCAGCCCCTTCCTGTATCTCGACCATCCGGAAAAGCCTGACGAGACGCCGAAGCTCGACTTCGCACGCTATCTCTCCGACGTCGGCGAGACGCGGCATCCCGATTTTGTGACGATCCTCTTGGGCTGCAACGACACGTTCGGCGCGTCCGACGAGACGATCGAAGGTCAGATCGACCTCTTCATGGGATTCACCGAAATGCTCCTCGCGATGATCCGGGGCACATGTCCGGCAAGCCACATCGGCTTGATTCTTCCGATGCCCCCGGCGGGCAATCAGGACGCCTTCGGCGCGAACTACGGCAGCGGCCAGACACGCTGGCAATACCGTCGCAATCGGCATCGCCTCATCGAACGCCTCACCACGAACTTCTCGGGTCGGGAAAAGGAGAGGGTTCACCTCGTCGCGGCTCACTTGAATCTTGATCCGGTGAACGGATTCCCCTCGGTGACGGTTCCGGCACACGCCCGCACCAGCGTGACGACCACCCGCCAGAGCAACGGCGTCCACCCCTCCGCCGAGGGTTACCGGCAGATCGGCGATGCAGTCTATGCGTGGATGCGGAGTTTCGACCAAACGCCCCCATGAAGCCCCACTCCACGGCGTGACAACTCGGTGAGAAATGGACACCAACGGTGCGGGCAGCGGCAAAACCCTCCAAGACCCGTCAAAAACGCCCCATGTGTCGAGAATAATCCCTTGTTCCCGGATTTCCGGGTTGCCATCGGGCGGCTTTGAACCACTATACCCGCTCGCAAAAAATCGGTTCAATCCCCACCCTAAGGAAGATGACAGACCTCTCCAAATATAGAAATATCGGCATTTTCGCTCACGTCGATGCCGGTAAAACCACGACCACGGAGCGTATCCTCAAGCTCACGGGCAAGATTCACAAACTCGGCGAAGTGCACGACGGTGCGGCCACGACCGACTTCATGGAGCAGGAGCAAGAGCGCGGGATCACGATCCAATCGGCCGCAACGACCTGCTTCTGGGACGGCCACCGATTCAATATCATCGACACTCCCGGACACGTCGACTTCACCATCGAGGTGTATCGTTCGCTGAAGGTGCTCGACGGCGGGATCGGCGTCTTCTGCGGCTCCGGCGGTGTCGAACCCCAGTCCGAGACCAACTGGCGCTACGCAAACGACTCGAAGGTCGCCCGCGTCATCTGGGTGAACAAGCTCGACCGCATCGGCGCCGACTATTACCGCGTTCTCGACCAGATCAAAAACATCCTCGGCGCCCGCCCGATCGTGATGGTGCTGCCCATTGGAATCGAAGACCAATTCTGCGGTGTTGTCGATCTCCTCACCCGCAAGTCGTGGATCTGGGATGAGACCGGCCTCCCCGAAAACTACAAGATCGGCGACGTCCCCGCCGACATGGTCGACAAAGTCGAGGAGTATCGTGCGATGCTCATCGACATGGCCATGGAGCAGGAAAGCGACGATGCGATCCTCGAAGCCTACCTCGAAGGCACCGAGCCCGACATGCAGACGATCAAACGTTGCATCCGCAAGGGCACCATTGCCCTCGATTTCTTCCCGACCTTCTGCGGATCGGCCTTCAAGAACAAGGGCGTGCAAAACGTCCTCAACGCCGTCGTCGACTACCTTCCCTGCCCCACCGATGTGACTCCGCAGCCCGAGGTCGACCTCGAAGGCACCGAGACCGGCAGTTTCGCCATCGTCGATGAAGACCGTCCGCTCCGCGCGCTCGCCTTCAAAATCATGGACGATCAGTATGGCGCGCTGACCTTCACCCGGATCTACTCGGGCAAGATCAACAAGGGCGACACGATCCTCAACAGCTTCACCGGCAAAACCGAGCGCATCGGCCGTCTCGTGGAGATGCACGCAAACTCCCGGATCGAACGGGATGGCGCGGTCGCCGGCGACATCGTGGCCCTCGTTGGTCTGAAAAACGTGCAGACCGGTCACACCCTCTGTGATCCGAAGAATCCGGCAACGCTTGAGCCCATGGTCTTCCCCGATCCGGTCATCTCGATCGCGGTGGCGCCGAAGGACAAGGCGGGCTCCGAGAAGCTCGGGGAAGCCATCGCCAAGATGGTGCGCGAAGATCCCTCCTTCCACGTCGAGACCGACGTCGAGACCGGTGAAACCATTCTCAAGGGCATGGGCGAACTCCACCTCGACATCAAGGTGGACATCCTCAAGCGGACCCACAAAGTGGAGGTCGAAGTCGGCGCTCCGCAGGTCGCCTACCGCGAAACGATCACAAAGCGGGTCGAAGACTCCTACACCCACAAGAAGCAGTCGGGTGGTTCCGGTCAATACGGCAAGATCGATTACATCATCGAGCCGGGCGAGCCCGGCACCGGTTTCGTCTTCGAGTCGAAGGTCGTCGGCGGCAACGTGCCGAAGGAATTCTGGCCCGCGATCGAAAAGGGCTTCCGCCTTTCCAAGGACAAGGGAACCCTGGCTGGTTACCCCCTTCTCGACTTCAAGGTTACCCTCCTCGACGGCGGTTTCCACGCGGTCGACTCTTCGGCCATCGCCTTCGAAGTGGCGGCACGTTCGGGTTATCGTCAAACCATTCCGAAAGCCGCTCCGCAGCTTCTCGAGCCCATCATGAAGATTGATGTCTTCACCCCCGACAACCACGTGGGTGACGTCATCGGCGACCTCAACCGCCGACGCGGAATGATCAAGTCGCAGGATTCGGGACCGACCGGCGTCCGCGTGAAGGCCGACGCCCCGCTCAGCGAGATGTTCGGCTACATTGGTGACCTCCGCACCATGACCTCCGGTCGCGGCCAGTTCTCGATGGAGTTCTCGCACTACGCTCCCTGTCCGCGGAACATCTCCGACGACATCATCGCCAAGGCTGCCGCGGCGAAGATCGCGGCGGACAAGGCGCGCTGATCGGAACAAACCGACAATCTCTCTCGAAAAGGCCGGGCGCTTCTTGCCCGGCCTTTTTTCGTGTCCGCTCGTATTCAGAAAAATGTCGACTTATCCCGTGACCTGCCCGACCTGCTTCGAGGAGTTTGAGGTGTCCCTGCCCTCGCCCGACGAGACGCCTTGCGAGGTGGACTACGACTGCGAAGTCTGCTGTCGCCCCATGCTCATCGCCTTCGACGCCGACGAAGACGGTGAAGTCTCGGCCTGGGCGCGGGGATTGGGAGAGTAGGTGAAGCGGGAAAGAAAAGCCTCCCGGACACACCGAAAGCACGAAGATTTGACCGGAGAACCGACTCCGATCCATCGATCGGCCCTGCTGGAAAGGGAACCGCGCCGGGCACCCCTTTCGCGCCCAACAGCATTCTCACTCTTTCATTGCCTCGGGTGCCGGCGCGGGCGGGGCGCTTTCTTCCACCACCGGAGCCACTGCGTCGGCAGCCGCCGGAGCGCTTGCCATCGAGATGGGATCTTCGCGATCGGAGGCGATGCGGAATCCAGTCCAGTAGTTGCGCTCGCCCGGGGTCTCGGTGGCGCGTCGGGCGGTAAGTTCGAAACCGGCGGTGGTCGCAAAGGAAGCGCCTCGCTTCAGTGGCACCCGTTTGTCAGGCACGTCGGGGTGGGCATCCCAGGTCGCGGTCCACTCGCTGACATTGCCGGCGAGGCCGATCACCCCATAACGGCTCTCGTCCGCGGCGATCGCGTCGACCGGACACCAGAATTTAAAGCCGTCGACGCTGCCGGCGGCGACGCCCTCCTTTGATTCATGGTCAAGCCCGCTGTTGAAGTTTCCCTTCGCCAACTCGTTGCCCCACGGATAGACGCTCCCAGAGCGTCCCCGGGCCGCCTTTTCCCATTCCTGCTCGGTGGGTAGCCTTCCTCCGCGCCAGGTCGCGTAGGCATGAGCGTCCCAAAAGTCGACCCCAATGACCGGGCAGTTCGGATCGATCTTGCCGCCAAAAAAGGAGCCGCCCTTCTGCGCGGTCGCAAAATACTGCCCCCATTTCTCGGGTAGGTAGCTCGTCTTCTCGGCGGGCTGATCGGGATGGCGGAGCTTGGCGGCTTTGTCGGGATGAGCGGAAAGGTCGTCGAGGAACGCGGCGTATTCGGCGATCGTCACCTCGTAACGACCGACCCAGAATTCGGATTGATCGATCTCACCGGTGTCCTGAAAGGGAAAAACCCCCGAGGGAATCTTGATGAACGCCTCGAGATCGCGAACCTCCGGTCTGCTGCCCATCACAAGGAAAGTCACCACCGCGCCCGCCACAATGAGGAACCCGATGAGTGAACCGACGACGAGAGCGGTGCGGTTCGTCTCCTTCTCCGTGATCTTGGCCAACTCGGCATGGGAGAGCCCCTCTTTCGGATCCGGCGGATGCAGCGCCTTGCGGAGCCCCTCGATCGAATTGATTGCATCGATCCGGTCCGAGGCCATGCGCTCGACTAGTGAAAAGAGGGTGGGATCAGTGCCTGCCTTCTTGAGAAACGGATGGATCGCGGCAGCGAGCAGCTCCATCTGACGGCGCTCTTCCTCGGGCGCGAGCGGCAGGCCCCGGCCCCGCACCGGGTTGGCGATGCGTGGTTCGGCTCCCTTGACGATGAGGATGCTCTGAGCGGTGAAAAGACGGTGCGACATCCCACTGTCGCGCAGGTAGATCAGGGCGCTGGATACCGCCGAAACGACCTTCCAAAGGACCGCATCATCGAGCTCCGCACGACGGCGGGCGAGGTCACTCAGGCTCGGGGCATCGACCAGCTCGAGAGTGTAGAAGTTCACCCCCATTTCCTGATCGCACTCGTAGACGAGGGAAATCGCCGGGTGATTGACCGAGGCGCGGGCGCTCGCTTCGTTCACAAATCCCTGGACCCAGTTGATGTCCTTGCGATGCTTCCGATAGAGCGTCTTGAGGGCGACATGACGACCTATCGAAGTCTGCTCCGCCTCGTAGAGAGCAAAATCGGCGTCACGCTGGATCTCACGAAGGAGTTTGTAATCGCCGAGACGGGTGCCGACAGGCAAGGCCTCTTCCGGCAACGGAATCGGAGCGGATTCGGGTGAGGGGAGAGGCTGCGAAGGCGCCTCCTCGCTCGGTGCGGTCGCTATCTCGGGCACGGGAGAGCCGAAGGGTTCGCTCGCAGCAGCCCCGAGAGGCAGCGCCTCCCCCCCCGGATCGACGACAGGATCCACGGACGTGACGGTCAGATACCAATCCAGCAGCACGCCTCGATTGACCGGCTTGAAAAAGAGGCGCTCACGGTCAAAGACCCGGGGATAAAAAGCCGTCATGTCCCCGTGACTGCAGAAAACACAGGGAAAGCTTCCCATTTCGCCGTGCAGGTGATCGCGCAGATCGAATATCTCCCCCCCTTGGGCGGAGTCGATGTTGGCGACCAACATGGTGAGATGGGTCAATCCACGAGTCGCCTCCCATGCCCCCAGCGCATCCGCGGCCTCGATGACGCGGTCCACCTTCGTCTCGAGGATGGAGCGGACCGTGCGACGATCCTCCTCGGACGGGTCAATGATCAAGAGCACTTGCTCGGTTTGCATACGGTTTATCGGGGAACAACGGAATCGGGAAAAAGGGCGTTTTCAGGACCCAAGAAAGTCGGAGTCGTCGCCCCATCCTCGGAGCCTTCGCCCACGGGGTTTCCTCCGAAACGAAGCGCGGCGATATCCTCTGGCATCGCGACCTTGTCTTGCAATTCTTCCCGATAATACAACTCGACGGCGTATCCGTAAAAACTCCGTTCACCCAATTCGCGTTTTTGTTCCTCGGTGAAAATGGGCTGGAGGTAGTTCACCACGATCACCTCCCGACCATCGACCTGCCAGTCATAAGGCTCGGTCGGGTAGAGGTAGGAGGTGTCGGCCGTCGAGGGTCTCACCGCCCCGCCAGCGACCCGATCATAGAAGTAGACGATCAGGGAAAGATCCTCACCAGCCGGTTTCGCCGAGGGATCGGCATCGATCGTGACGCGGAGGCCGACTCGTTGTCCTTCACTGGTTGGAGCCTGCTCCTCGACCATGATCTCTCCGATCTTCAGCATCTTCGCGGACGGCGCGGGGACCGCAACGGCCGAGCCCGCCCCATCCGCGGCTAAAGCCATCCCGCGCAATGACCTCGCAGCGAGCGGATAAAACGGCCCCGCGCCGATCGCTCCGAGGGAATCGACTTTTTTCCAGTAGCCGTCCGCTTTTTCTTTCAAGCCCATCTTGCCGAGAGTCGCACCGATTTCAGCAAGGACCCGAGGCTCTTCGGGCAGCGCCGTCTCGACTTGGCGAAAAGCCTGGAGCGCGCCTTGTGTATTCCCACTCTCGCGGAGTTCCGCACCGGTCACCATGAGACGTTCGAGGATTCCATCGGAAAGCGGCTGGCTTCGGCTCGCCGCTGCGAGCGCCGGAAAGAGTTCAGTCGCGTCTACCGACGTCGGCACCGGGAGCCCGTGCCCCCCACTGCCTTCGACCGACGGGCGGGGAAACCCTTCAACGGGGGCCATCGCCTCCGCAACCGCCGGAGCGGAACTGACGGAACCTCGCACATCGGCAGGTTCGGCGGGGCCAGGAACAGGCTCAACCCTGACCGCGACCAAATCGGTAGGAATGGAGGGCTCGGAAGGCTCGGCTGGTGGAGGCGACGCAGTGTTAGGGACTACCTGGGCGGGCGGAGCAGGCGGAGACCCAGGCCCCTGACGGATCACTCCAATCGCCAAAGCGACGAGTTGGAGAAGCGCGATCGCACCGATCACCGTCATCGTTACGCGAAAGCCCCGGCCCGGAACCGGACCATCCGAAAAACCTGGTTCTGTGATGCGCTTGCCGACCATTACCCCCGCACTTGGTGCTCCGTTCCTTGGTTCCCAACGATCTTAATATCCGACAAATCCGGAAAGTCGCCACCCGCTTTTCACGCCCCATCTCCCCGCCCTTCCGGGCCAGCTCCTTCGAGTTTTTCAAACTTTTTTCAAAAAGAGTTCAACAGGTCCGGACTTTCACGCTACTGTTGCCCCGCAGACGCGTCCCCTGCCGGGAATGTCCTGCCTCCGCAACCTTCAAACCCTCTCCTACCGTGAGCAGCCATCTATCCAACGACATCCAAATCGAAGGGGACCTGAATTGTTCCTCCGACCTCATCTTCGACGGCTCCATCAAGGGCAACATCACCTCCAAGGGCAGCCTGACGATTGGTCAAAACGCCTCCGTGAACGGCAACCTCAAGGCCGAGAAGGCCTTGATCGAAGGCAAGGTCGTCGGAAACGGCGATTTTCAATCGTGTCGTCTCTCCCCCACCTCGGTGATCTCGGGGTCCGTGAACACCGTGAGCCTCCAGATGGAGGAAGGCGCCTCGCTCGAAGGCCAGTGCAAGGTCGGCAAAGCCAAAGCCTGATCGGCTTTCGCCTTTTCCCCACTCTCTCGAAAACGCTCCGGTTCGGCCCCGGGGCGTTTTTCTTTTCTGGCATCGCCTCGGCCTCCTTTCGGGTCAGGAAAAATCGCTCCTCACGAGTGAGATCCATGCCACGAACAGGACGAACCAGGCGAGCAAGCAGCCGAACGACAGGATCAGGGCGAGCCACCACACCAAGCGGCTGCGTGGCAGAAATCCCTCCGGCTTTCTGCGGTGGCGAAAGAGCATCACCAACGCGATCGGGGCCGTGAAGAGGGAAAACGGCGCCAAGAGCGTGACCAACAGGAGGGCGCGCCGCTCCACCAGCTTGGTCCGCCCCAGATAATCGGACGATCGGACGATCTCGCGGAGGCGGTGGACGCAAGGCAGGCAAAGATCACGTCCTGTCCAATCGACACTCGCCCGTCGAGAGAGGAAGCCGCCGCACTCATCACAGACCGTTTCCGCCCGCAGCGCGGGAAAGAACGAGCAGGAAGCCTCCCCGTCACCCGCCGCGGCACCCTCCACCCTTTTTTCTCGTCCACCGAAAAGGCGGGGATACATCGTCAGGCGCACCGGAACGCGGCAAACCGGACAGAAGTCCTCGAGCAAATCCATCGGACTCGCGACCCTGAGGGGGCTTCGGCACGAGGGGCACTGGAGTAAAGCCACCCCGGGTTCGGGAGAGAGTGCAGGCATGGGAAAGAGGCGAATTTACTTTTTCACGACACGAGTCGCGGAAATCCGGTCGTGAAGGGTTCTTTTTTCGGGATCAAAGGCGGCCATCCAATAGACACCCGAACAGAGCCCGAGAAGGGCGACGTAGGCGAAAAGTCCGGTCATCATTGCGAGGACCACCGAGGCACCGTTGTCGTCCCCTCGATTCCCCACGGCCGCAGTCACGGCGACGACCAGCCCAAACCCCAAAGTCGAAGGCCCGAAGACAAGGATGAAATTGAGCGGCTTTTTCGCGAGCCATCGCACGAAGGCCCGCTTGTAGGTCGGGCGCGAACCATCGGGATTCACCACCTTGGCTCCGATGATCAGTTTGCCAGGAGTCCCCTGATATCTCCCCACGGTCCAGGTCTCATAGGCGATGCTGAAACCGATCGTCCCGAGCAGGCCGAGTCCGTAGGCCAAAGCCATCGTCACACTCATCCCCGTCATCCCTTGAAACGATTCGGGATCGGCGTCCCCCACCGTGCTGCCGGCGAAAGCGGCGGCGATGTAGTAGGGGAGCATGAACAGGCCCGAGGGAATCATCTTGATCAGGTAATCGAGGAGGGAAGAAAGTGTCCGCCACCAGAAACCGACATATTCCATCGTCCTCTCTGTCGCGTCCGCGATCCGCTCGGCCCCGCCTTCCATGAGATGCTGAAGGAAATCGTCTTTCCAGTCCCTTCCGATCAAGGCCTCTCCGTAGGGAAGCATCTCCTCCACCGGATAGACCCTCCCGGAGTAGGCGCATACCCCGATCTTTACTCTCGGCGCCTCCTCCCTCCCTGCCTGCCCCACGGCACTGCTCGCGGACGCTTCGAGGGCGAAAAGATCAGCCGCGACGTCTCGAAAAGGGACCCACCCGTCGAAACCCTCCCGCCAGACGAGTGAGCTCGCCTTCAACTCGCCAGACCGATTCAGCTCGAGAAGAGTCGACTCTTCGACCGGACCCTGTCGGTTAGCGAGTAAATCGGAGTAGAACCAGGAAGCCATCGTCGCCCCAGAGTTTTGGCCGGGACCGCTCCGATGTAAATCCGAATCAGACTCGTTAGACGACTTTTCAACGACTCTGGCAGACCTTTTCCGGTCCGCATCGGCGAGACTAGTTTGGCAACGGTATCAACCTCCCTGAACCGGAGGCATCAGCGCGACCTCATCACCGGCGGATAGCGGAGTGGCAGGATCGGCATATTCCCCGTTCACGGCGAGGAGAAGGCGGCCACGCCATCCCTCGAGCCCTGGAAAACCTTCTGTCAGCGACGCGACGAGTTCTCCGATCGTCGATACTTCGGCCTCCCAGTCCAGCCGATCCGTCCCCGTGATGTCGCGCAGAACCGAGAAAAACAACACCTCCACTCTCATTCCCCCACTCCGATCCATTCACGTTTCAACACCCCGATGATGGGCAGATTGCGGTATTCCCCTCGATAGTCGAGCCCATAGCCGACGACAAATTCATCCCCGATGTCGAAACCTCGGTAATCGGCCTCGATCGGGATGGCCCGTTCGACCTGCTTTGAGAGAAGCACCGCCGAACGCAGACTGCGCGGACGGCATTCCACCTCCATTCGCTCCATGATCGCCGAAAGCGTTCGTCCCGAATCGAGAATGTCGTCGAGCACGATGACGTCGCGTCCCTCCACATCGGGGAGGCGGTTTTGGTGAAAGGTGACCGTGCCCGAGCTCGTCGTGCCGCCGTGGTAGCTGGCGACCGAGATCGAATCCATCCGCAGCGGCAGGCGGATCTCGCGGATGAGATCGGCGAGAAAGAGCACTCCGCCTTGCAGCACCGCAACAATCGTGAGATGCCCACCCGCGTAGTCGGCCGTGATTTTTGCTCCCATCTCCGCGATGCAAGAACGGATCGTGGCCTGATCGAAGAGAATGCGCTCGAGACGATCGTCGAGGCGGTTGGTGTCTATCCCCATGAGGCATTGGACATCGGACGCGCCCGCCTTTCAACCGGAAGATTGAGTGCCTCTCCGCTTGCAAGGGGCGTAATTCAAAGAGAATCGTTTCCCTCTAAGACCGCCATGAACGAGCCCGTCGTCAAAACCATCGCCGAACTTCGCTGCGACTATCACGCCGCCTCCCTGCGCCGCGGCGATCTTGCCGTTTCTCCCTTCGACCAATTCCGCAAGTGGTTCGGAGAAGCCCTCGCCGCGGGACTGCGCGAGCCCAACGCCCTGACGCTCTCGACGATTGGTCTCGACGGCCTGCCAAACTCACGCACTCTCTTGATGAAAGACTTCGGAGAAGACGGGGTGACGATTTTCACCAACTACACGAGCCGCAAGGGCCGGGAACTCGAGGCAAACCCGGTGGCCGCTCTGCTCTTTCTCTGGAAGGAACTTGAGCGCCAGGTCCACGTCCGCGGCCGGGTCGAGAAGGCCTCTCGGGAAGAGTCGCAAGCCTACTTTTTCTCGCGTCCCTACGCCAGCCGCATCGGGGCTTGGTCCTCGACCCAGAGCGCAGTGATCCCCGACCGGGCGTGGCTCGATGCCCGCGCCGCCGAGTTCGAGGCGAAGTTTCCCGACACGGGTTCCCCCGACTGCGTCCCCCTGCCCGATTTCTGGGGCGGTTACCGGGTCGTTCCGGAATCGATCGAGTTTTGGCAGGGACAACCGGGACGGAAACACGATCGTTTCATCTACCGTCGCGACGGTTCGAGCAGCTGGAAGATCGAACGTCTGAGCCCCTGAATGACTTCGGGCGGCTGTCGCTCGCCCCTCCTTGGCGGAATGGAACCTCGCCCTTTCACCGGCCTGTGCCACAAGGTGCCTTCCGGGATCCGAACGGCAGCGATCGACGGCGGTTCGCCCAGGCAGGTAACCGGCCAGTTCTCCGATTTCGCCCCCCCCTGAAAAAGGAAACGCCCTCGCTTTTGACGAGGGCGCCTTCAAAATCGTTTTGGGGTGGTAATCTGCGTTTCCGATCAGCCTGACGGAGTGTTTCGTGTTGCGGGGGCTCCAAAAGATTCCCGCGGGAAAGGCTTAGCGGGCGGCGATAAATTCTTTGAGCTGCGAGTAGACCGGCTGGATGGCTTCGTCAGCACCCTTTTCCTGGGCCACCATCACCTCGGAAATGCTGTCGGCGATCGCGTTGCGAAGGCGACTGACCATCTCGATGCCCTTGCGGGTGATCTGGACCATTACCTTGCGGCGGTCATCGGCGGCATGGAGGCGCTGAACGTAGCCGAGCTTCTCGAGGCGGTCCACCAAGCCGGTCGCGGCCGCGGTGGAGTGGCCCATCTTCTTCGAGATGTCGGTCATGGTCAGGTAGTCCTCATTGGCCAAGTAGCCGAGAAGGAAGAACTGCGCGTAGGAAATATTCCCCTTGTTCAGCTCCTTGGACAAGTCGAGCAGGAAGGACCGTTGCGCGAACATGATGAAGTCCGCAAGACGGTCGGCATTTTGCTCAACCTCGATTGTTTTGTCTTCTGTAATTTGCATGATGTTACCTCCTTGTGATTTTGAAAATTATGGAAGTAATGGAAATTTAAACGGAGCAAAGGATTTATCAACTGCGAAGTTTATATTTTTCACAATTGATGATCTTTTTGACCGAGAACTCCATTCGAATTCCCGATCAAACATCTCATTTTTTTTTAATTCCGCAATCTTGAATGGTAAATGTTTTAAAACCTTTCAAATTTGAGACAGATCCGAGCCTAGGGAATCTCCGTGTGTCCGAAACAAAAGGCGAGCTTTTTTCGTGGTGCGACTGTTTCAATTCCGTATCTTGCGACCAGCAAGAAGTTCAAGCGTTCAAGACCCCTTGAAAGCTTGGTCTTTTTCCCCTTCCGATGCGCTTTCTCCTTTCCGAAGATTCCTGGGCTCTTGACTCTCTCTTTCCCGGCGAGTGGGAGTGGATTCGCATCCTCCCCCGGCTCGCGTCCGGGGAAGATTTCCTCCCGGAATCCCGCGAGCGACTCCTCCCCTCCCCGCTCGCTCCGGATGTGATGGCGGATGAGAGCACCCTTTCCCAGGTGGAGGATTGGGACGAACTGATCCGACCCGAGCTGGCCGAGACCTTTGCCGAAGCCCGTGAAATCGTCGGAGAAGACCTCGAGCGGTGCGAGACCCTCACGATCGAATCTTACTCCGAAGACGATCCGATTCGGAGGGAACTCGCGGCGGCGGGCTTTCCCGAAGATCTCCCCGAGATGCGGCGCCTCGTCGTGCCCCACGAGCACACCGAGGCTTGGTATAGCACCCTCAACCAAGCCCGGCTTCTCATGAACGAGGAATACGACCTCGCCAATGCCGAGGACCGCCAACTCCTCCGAAGGCTCGATCCATCCCTTATCGAAGGAGACCGTCTTCTCCTCATCGCTCAGTATGAGCTCTATTCCGTGATCCAAAGCATCCTCGTCGACAATCTGATGCAGGATTGATTTGGCGTTTCCCTTTCTCATGAACGCCTTCGACGATTTTTCTTCTGAAAATGGCGACGGGCTTTGGTCGATCCTGGCCCCCGTGGCGATCGAGGAAGTCCAGAGGCGACTCGAAGGCTTCGCGGGTCTCGTCCAGGCCGCCCGCGAGGCAAAGAGCCGGGCCTACGCGCCTTACTCCCGTTTCCAGGTCGGGGCGGCCGTGCGCGTGGACGGGGCCATTTTCACGGGTGCCAATGTCGAGAACGCCAGCTACGGGGCAACCCTGTGCGCCGAGCGCACCGCCATTGCGAGCGCCGTCTCTGCCGGCCATCGCCGTCTCGAGATCGTCGCCATCTCCACCAGCGCACCACCCGGGACCCCGATCGAGCAACGCAGTCCCTGCGGCATCTGCCGTCAGGTCATCAGCGAGTTCGCCGGACCCGACACCCTCGTCCTCCTCGATGCCGGGGACGCGGAGGGTGGAAGGATCCGCGGCGAAGTGATCGCCTTTGGTTCGCTCCTGCCGTGGCGGTTTCGGTTGGATTGAGTCTCACGACTCCGCCAGTGCCCTCGCGCTCCGGTCTCCCCCCGCCAGATCGGCGAACTCGACGCCGGTGCCACTCGCTCCGAGCACCGCGTCGTCATCGACCTTTGCCAAGGGCGTGTAGCGGGGGTGATGCGAGTCCTTGTAGGGATCGTTCGACGCCGCGTTGTAGCAGCAGATCATCGCCCAGCGGGGGTTCTCGGAGTGGTTTGGTCCCGAGCCATGCAGAGTGTTGGCGTGGAAAAAGATCGCGTCGCCTGGCTCCATTTCGCAATAAACCTTTTCGAGCCGCTTTTCCGCCTCGGCGACCCGCTCGCGATCGGCTCCGGCTTGGTCTCCGGAGAGGAGGTGATTGAGGCGGCCCATCTTGTGCGAACCCTGCAGCACCTCAAGGCATCCGTTTTCCCGGGTCGCCGCATCGACCGCAATCATCACGCTGCAGAGATCAGGGAAAAGGACGCCATTCTGGTACCAATAGCCGTAGTCCTGGTGCCAGGCCCAGGCCCCGCCGGTGCGGGCGTCCTTCAGGATCATCTTCGAGTGATAATGATAGACCTCGCCGCCGATGAGTTGCTCGACCGAATCGACGACGCGGCGGCAGCGGGCGACCATGCCGTAGATCCCCTCGCCCGGATGGTTCCAAAGGGAGAGGCGCACCTTGTTGCCCTCGCCGTCGTCGCGCGCTACCGCAGCCCGGTCGAGGACGTGGTCGGCGCGTGCGGTCGAGCCGAGTCGTGCAATTTCTTCGGAGGAGAAAAGGCCGCGTTGGATTAGAAAGCCTTCCGCATGGTAACGTTCGACGTCCTTGGGAGAGAAAATGCCACTCATTCGGAGTATCCTGATGAATGGGAAACGCCTTGTAAATGTCAGAGTGAAGGCTCGAGAAGATCCACCCGTGCGCGCGCTGTCATTCACTCAAACGGATTGACCACCCGCAGCCCCGACTTCGCGAAATCCGTCACGTTTCGTGTCACCACCGTGAGTCCGTGACGCAGTGCAGTGGCAGCAATCATGCTGTCCAGCAATGGCATGGCAGCACCCTTTTTCCGAAGCCGTGCCATCAACGCGGCCCACTCCAATGCCGACTCCGGACCCCACGGAAGGCAGACCAATCGATCGATTCGACGGTCAAACCATGTCTCCAAAGAAGATCGTCTTTTGCCAGCAGGCAGGAGCAGAATGCCGAGCTTGATCTCTCCCAAGATCAATGAATCGATCGCGACCTCTGCCTCATGCTTTCTCAGCCAAGCGATCACCGTCGGAGACGGATTCGGCTTCGTCGCTTCGGAAAGAACATTCACATCGACGAGAAATTTCATCCGAATCCAGGTTCAACACCGTCAGTCGAACCAAACTCAGGAAGCGAATCGAGGAATCCCGGATCCGGGCAATCCAGCAGCCAATCCACCAAGCCTTCATTGGGCGCTGCCGCGATACGCCGCAAGCGGTAGTCTCCTTCGTCGAGTCGCTCCACTTCAAAGATCTGCCCTGGAAGGACGCCATCGAGTTCACGAAACTCGGCCGGCAACACCAACTGGCCTTTCGATGAAAGAGTGGTTTTCATTCACAGGTAAGATTCCGTCTTACGCACGGAATTCAAGGACGGTTTTCCAAGTTCAACGCAACCACGGACGCGATGCCGGAGTTGTCCCCGGTACCCGAGGTCGGGTATTCCTTGGCCTGCATGAAGCCCCTCCTCGCCCTCATCCCGGCCCTTTTCTCGCTCAGCGCGTTTGCCGCCGAACCAGCCGGCTTTCAATTGAGCGTCACCGTCGATCGGCCCAACGCCCTCTACGCGATCGGCGAAACGATCGACTACACGATCTCCCTGAGCCAGGACGGCAAGCCGGTCGATGCGGTGGAGGTGTCGTGGACCCTCAGCAAGGACGGAGTTCCACCGAACGAAAACGGCTCGGCCAAGCTCGTCGGCGGCAAAGCCAAGGCGAGAGGAACCCTCACCGAGCCCGGCTTCCTGCTCTGTCGCGCCAGCTTCCGCGAGACGCCACAGTCGGCACCGATCACCGCACTGGGTGGAGCCGGCATCGCAGCTCTCGAAATCAAACCTTCCCTGCCGGTGCCGGATGACTTCGAGGCTTTCTGGACCGCGCAAAAGCAAAAACTCGCCGCCGTGCCCGCGAAGGCGACCCTGACGCCCGATCCCGCTTCGACGGAGACACTGGAGGTCTTCGACGCACAGGTCGAATGCCTCGGCGCGCCGGTCTCCGGGTATTTCGCGAGACCCAAGGGTGCCGCCGCGAAGAGCCGTCCCGCCATTCTCACCGTCCATGGTGCCGGGGTCGTGAGCGGCAACCGGAGTGGCGCGATGCGCTGGGGAAACGAAGGAGCCCTCGCCATGGACATCAATGCCCACGGGATTCCCAACGGGAAACCGGCCGAGTTCTACAAGGCCCTCGCCGAAGGCGAACTCAAGGACTACCGGTCCCGCGGAATCAGTGACCGCGAAACCAATTACTTCCTCGGCATGTTCCTGCGCCTCGTCCGCGCGATCGATTTCCTCACGGCCCAACCCGAATGGAACGGCCGCGACCTCATCGTCTACGGCTCGAGCCAGGGAGGCTTCCAAGCCTTCGCCGCAGCGGGCATCGACGAGCGCGTCAGCGCGATCTGCGCGGGCGTGCCGGCTGGCAGTGATCACACCGGCGTCGCCGTCGGCCGGGTCAACGGCTGGCCGAAATTCATCCCGAGCCTGCCGGTGACGGTGCCCGATCCGAAGGTTCTCGAATCGGTCCGTTATTTCGACAACGTCAACTTCGCCGCCCGCACCCACGCGAAGGAAGCGATCGTCACGGTCGGTTTCATCGACACGACCTGTCCGCCCACGGGCGTCTACGCCGCCTACAACGCGCTACCGATCCGGAAAGAAATCTTCAACGACGTGAAGGCAGGCCACACCAACACGCCGGAAGCGAGCCGCGCCATGTCGGAATTCGCCCGCCGCATCATTCTCGATGCGCTGGCCGCGAAGAAGCCCTGACAAAACCAAACGGAAATTCGGTTACTCCGACAATCCCTCCAAAAACGCCCGCGCCGGAGCCGATGGTTTCGCGGCATGCACGATCGAATGCACCAGCGTCGCCTTTTTTCTCAAGCGCAGTCGCAGCGGCAGTCCGTTCCCGGTGATGCGGTGGAGCGAGGCCGGCAGGATCGCGACTCCCGCGCCCGCCACGCTCAGAGCCGCGACGGCCTGGGCCCGCGAGGCCTCCTGCACGATCCTTGGACGGAAGCCCTCCGCCAGACAAAGGCGGTGGAGCAATGAAACGAAACTCGGCGCCGCCTCGGCCGAAATCATCACGAAGGGTTCGTCCGCGAGTTCGGCGAGGCGCACTTCCTTGCGGGAGGCGAGCGGGTGATTCGGTGGAACAAACGCGAGCAATGCCTCCTCGCGCCAGTTCGTCGCGGCGAGTCCGGCAGGGAGCCGCTCGGGCGCGACGCCGACGAAGGCGACATCAAGTTCGCCCCGCCCGAGGGCGGCGAGTTGATCCGAAGGAAGCAGATCGTGGAGTTGCAGGCGCACGCTCGGATGCCGTTTCCCGAAGCCCGTGAAAACCGCGACGAGTTCGGGCGACAAGACCGCGCTGACGAACCCCACCTCGACGCGATCGGTCTCCCCGCGAGCGGCGCGCTTCGCCGCCTCGCCCGCGCGTCTCAGGCGCGGGAGGATATCGCGGGCCTCGGTGCGGAAGACGTGGCCCGCCGGGGTCAGGGCGACGCGGCGTTGGTTGCGTTCAAAAAGGACGACGCCCAGCTTTTCCTCGAGCGTGCGGATGTGTCGCGAGAGCGGCGGCTGGGCGAGATTGAGCCTCTCCGCAGCGCGGGTGAAGGACATCTCTTCGGCCACGGCGAGGAAACACTCGAGTTCGCGCAGGGAATATTCGGTCATACCGAAAAAGTATCACAGGCGATTTAAAATAGTATTTCCATCAATCGCAAAAATCCGGCATTCTACCGCCAGCAACTTTCACCCGACCCTCACATGTCCAAGACCCCTCCCTCTTCGAAGCCCGCCAAGAAATCCACCAAGCCCGCGCACCGTCAGTTCTCCGGCCCGATGCTCGATGGTCCCGATCGCGCCCCGAGCCGCGCGATGCTGCATCCGGTCGGCTTTTCGAATGACGACTTCAAGAAGTCCATCGTCGGCGTGGCCTCGACCTGGAGCATGGTGACGCCCTGCAACATGCACATCGACGGCCTCGCGAAGGAGTCGGTGAAGGGCGTCAACGCCGCGGGCGGCAAGGCGATCGAATTCAACACGATCACCATTTCCGACGGCATCTCCATGGGCACCGAAGGAATGAAGTATTCGCTCGTGAGCCGCGAGGTCATCGCCGACTCGATCGAGACCGTGGTCGGCTGCGAAGGCATGGACGGCGTTGTCGCGATCGGAGGCTGCGACAAGAACATGCCCGGCTGCATCATGGCGATCGCGCGGATGAACCGCCCCGGCATCTTCGTTTACGGCGGCACGATCAAGCCCGGCTGCCACAAGGGCGAGGACGTGGACATCGTCTCGGTCTTCGAAGCGGTCGGCAAACACAGCGCCGGCAAGATCGACGACGCCGAGCTCGAGGGTGTCACGGCCACCGCCATCCCCGGACCCGGTTCCTGCGGCGGAATGTACACCGCCAACACCATGGCCAGCGCGATCGAAGCCCTCGGCATGAGCCTGCCGAACAGCTCGGCCCAAGCGGCGGTGAGCGATGAGAAATTGATGGACTGCTTCGACGCCGGCGCCGCCGTCGTGCACTTGATCAATCAAAACATCCGTCCGCGCGACATCATGACGAAGAAGGCCTTCGAGAACGCCATCACCGTGGTGACGGCGCTCGGCGGCTCGACCAACGCGGTTCTCCACCTCATCGCCATGGCAAGCGCCGCAGGCGTGAAGATCACGATTGATGATTTCACCCGCATCGGAAAACGAGTCCCCGTGCTCGCGGACCTGAAGCCGAGCGGCAAATACGTGATGATGAAACTCGTCGAGATCGGCGGCACCTTGCCGCTGATGAAAACCCTCCTCGACGCCGGGCTGCTTCACGGCGATTGCATGACCGTCACCGGCAAGACGATGGCGCAGAACCTCGCCAAGGTGAAACCCTATCCCAAGGGACAGGACGTCATCCGTCCGCTCAAGAATCCGATCAAGAAGGAGGGGCACCTCGTCGTTCTTTACGGCAACCTCGCCCCCGGCGGCGCGGTCGCGAAGATCTCTGGGAAGGAAGGTCTTTTCTTCAAGGGCGTCGCCCGAGTCTTCGACTCGGAGGAACTCGCGATGAAGGCGATCCTTGGTCGCAGGATCAAGAAGGGCGACATCGTCGTCATCCGCATGGAAGGTCCCAAGGGCGGGCCCGGGATGCGTGAGATGCTCGGGCCCACCGGAGCGATCATGGGCGCGGGACTCGGGAAGGACGTGGCGCTGATCACCGACGGCCGATTCTCCGGGGGTAGCCACGGCTTCGTGATCGGACACGTCACGCCCGAGGCGTTCGTGGGTGGCCCCCTCGCCCTCGTCAAGAACGGCGACGAAATCTCGATCGACGCCGAGAAGCGCGAGATGACCCTGCATCTTTCCGCGAAGGAAATGGCGGCCCGCAAGAAGGCTTGGAAACAACCCAAGCCGCGCTACACCCACGGCGTCCTCGCGAAATTCGCGAAACTCGCGAGCTCGGCCTCCGAAGGCGCGGTGACGGACGGCAATCTCTGAGGAGACACCGTTTTAATAATCGGTCAGGGATTTCGGAGGAATCGCAACGCGCAGGGCGTTCAAGACGGCCAGCACGTCGATGATCTCCTGCGTGATCGCCCCGGCCACGGGTGGGAGAAAACCGAAGGCAGCGAATAGCATGCCGACGGCGCTCAGGACCATGCCTCCGACCGCGCTCTGGAGAGCGATACGGCGCATGCGGCGGCTGATGTGGATGAGCTCGTCGAGCTTGCGCAGCGAGCTGTCCATGATCACCGCTCCGGCAGCCTTGGCGGTGACGTCGCTGTTTTGGCCGAAGGCGATTCCGACCGTCGCGGCCATGAGCGCGGGTGCGTCATTGATGCCGTCGCCGACATAAAGCGTGCGCCAGTCCTTCGTCTCGGTCCGGACGATCGCGACTTTCTCTTCGGGGCTCTTCGCGGCGTGGACCGTTGTGATCCCGACGCGGGCGGCGAGGTAGTCGGCCTCGGACTGCCGATCACCCGAGAGGATCATGGATCGCTCGATGCGGTGTTTGCCTCCGAGATGGCGGATGAAATCAGCGCCGTCCTCGCGAGGCTCGTCGCGAAACCGGAAGGTCGCGGCGTAGTGACCGTCGAGCAGCACGACACACTCAAGCCCGCCCGCGATCGCCGGAAGCAGAGCGACTTCATCGGGCACCAACTCGGCGAGCCGCTTCCGATTCGTGATCAACACCTCGCGCCCCTCGACCCGGGCGACGAGCCCCTCTCCGGGCCTCTCGCTGATCTCGTCGACCGACACAAGATCCTTTCCCTCTTTCCTGGCCGCCTCGACAATGGCCTCGGCGAGAGGGTGTTTCGAATAGACCTCGACACTGGCGATGAGCCGCAGCACCTCACCGGGATCGACTCCTGGCGCGCCAGCCTGCCCCGTCATCTCGGGACGACCGTAGGTGAGCGTGCCGGTCTTGTCGAAGATCACCGAACGGCAACTGTCGATCGTCTCAAGGATACCCGGATCACGCACGATGATGGCGCGCTTCGCGGCGAGGGCGATCGATCCGATGATGGAAACGGGGATGGCGATGAGGAGCGGACAGGGCGTCGCCACGACCAGCACGGCAAGGAACCTCACCGGATCGCCGCTCGCGATCCATGCTCCGAGTGCGATGAGCACAGCGATCGGTGTATACCATGCCCCGAGCTGGTCGGCGAGCCGGCGCATTCGGGGGCGACGCTCCTCCGAGTCGCGCATCACCTCCATGATCTTGGAATAACGCGAGTCGATCGCGAGTTTATCGGCCCGGATCGTGAGGGAACTCTCGCCGTTGAGGGCTCCTGAGATCACCATCGAGCCCGGCGTTTTAGAGATTTGATAGGGTTCGCCGGTGAGGTAGGACTCGTCCATGACCCCGCGTCCTTCCACCACCGTGCCATCGACCGGGCAGATCTCGTGGGGCAGCACCTTGAGCAGATCGCCGACCGCGACCTCGTCGAGCGCGATTTCTTCGAAGGAGGTTCCCGCCTTCCGGTGGGCGACCGAAGGCATTCGCTTCGCGAGTGCCTTCAGCACCGACGAAGCGCTCTTCACCGCGTAGGCCTCGAGCGCCTCGCCGCCCGAGAGCATGAGAATGACGAGAGCCCCGGCAAGGTATTCGCCGAGAAAGACCGAGGTGACGATGGAAAGTCCCGCGAGGAGATCCGATCCGAACTCGCGGCGAAGGAGATTGCCCAGCAATCCCCACACGAGGGGTATGCCACCGAAAACATAGGCGATCCAGAGCGGCACGTCCGCCGCGTTCCCCCCGAACAAAGTTCCATAGCGGAGGATCAGGTGCACCGCGATCGCCACGAGGGTCAGTCCCGCGATACAAAGCTGGCGTCGGTCGGCAGGGGGATCGTCGGGGGCTGGCATGAGACCGAAATTAGCGTCCTCCCTCTTGAGCCTCCATGCAAGGTGATAGAAATCCCACCCTACCGCGAACACGGCCCCGCCTCCTCAGTTCGCGATCTTGTCTTTTTCGGAAAACTTCTCCACGATCGCGTCAGTCGCTCATGAGCCCGCTCCGTCTTGGTCTCCTATCGCTCCTGCTCGTCGGCACCTGCGTGCTCGACGGAGCGGATACGTCCGCGCTCCTCCGCATCCGCGAAGTGATTGACTCGGGCGAGAACGAAGTGCGCGTCGTCTGCTTCGGCGACAGCGTCACCGGTGTCTACTACCATAGCGGCGGACGCAGCGCTTATCCCGAGGTGATCCGCGACGCGCTCGAGGCCCGCCATCCCCGGAGCCGGGTGAAGGTGATCAACGCGGGCAAAAGCGGGCACACCACCACGAACGGTCTCGCCCGGATCCAGCAGGACGTGCTGGCGCACAAACCCCATCTCGTCACGGTAATGTTCGGACTCAACGATGTCGCAAAAGGCAACATCGCCCTCTATCGGAAAAACCTCATCGAGATCATCACAAAATGCCGGGCCGCCGGAGCCGAGCTGATCCTTTGCACGCCGAACGCCGTCTCGGAAACGCCCGATCGGCCCGCCGCCAAAGTCGCCGCCTTCGCCGAGGTCGCCCGGGCCGTGGCCGGGCAACTGTCAGTGCCGCTCGCGGACGCGCACGCCTCGCTCGGAGACCTGCGCAAAAGCTCCCCGGCGACCTGGCGGCTCTCGATGAGCGACGAGATCCACCCGAACCTTCGGGGCCAGCGCCGCCTCGCCGAGGTCATCCTCGGGGTCATCGAAGGAGAGGCGATCGCGCTGCCCGACAACAGCCCCGTGCCCTCGCCGCTCTCTTTCACCCTGGCAAAACTACAAAAAGATCTGCCGGTGAAAGTCCTCGCGATGCCGCCTTTCGACGGTCTCGCGGTGGAAGTCATCGCCGCGGTTCATCCTGGTGCGAACGTCACGCCATTGCCCTGGCCCACCGGAGGCATGAACCGCCGCACCTTGATGAAGGACGCCGCCCACCGCGTCCGAACGCTCACACCCGACCTCGTCATCATCGCGGTGCCGCGCGCCGCGGCGGCCAAAGACACGGAGGAATTCATCCACACGCAGATGTGGATCGCGTCAAACAGCCTGAGCCGAGGCCCCCGCGAGTGGGACGTGGTGGTGGTGCATCCCGAGGTCATCGAGGGCCCGCCAAGCGGCGCGGAAAACGAACACGATCAACTCATCCGCGAGATCGTTCCGTCCCAGGATCTGCCCCTCATCGACCGGCTCGATCCGCGTGATCCGCGTGATCCGCGCGAGGCAGGGGATGTTTTGCGGGAATGGTTGACGAATGCCGCAACCCCGTGACTCACGGGTAGCGCACCTCGACCGTCACGGTCTGCCGTCCCCACTCGAGCGCTTGCCGGTGGGTTTTGAAAAACAGGTCGATCTTGGCGCCTTGGATCGCGCCGCCACGATCTTCGACGATTCCGTCTCCGTAGCCGGGAACACGCATCCGCGTGCCGAAAGGAAAGACATTGGTGTCCGCCGCGATCGTTCCCTTTCTGGCTTTTGTGCCCGAGGCGGTGATACCCACCTTCTTTCTCTCGCCCTCCATCGGCCCGTAGGCATAAACAGGCTGCAAGAGCAAGTTTCGCCGCCACCCACAACATTCGCCGCACTGGCAGTATCCGGTCGCCTCGAGGGTGACGTAGTCGACCCGGCCGCTCCCTCCCAAGCTGGCGCAGCCCGCGAGGGCCAAACCGAAAACGAGGAGTAAAAACGTATTTACCAGAATCTTCATAATTTAAGATCCTCAATTTTCTGAAGTCTTCAAGGGAGTTTTGGGGGTTTTGCCCTCACGCTCTCCGAAGACCACCTCTTTCTCGACCGCGCTCTTTTCGGAGCAGACCGGAGAGAATGGCTGCGCCCGCTTGAAGCCGGATCGATCCGATCGCGTCTCGCGCCGGATGGCAGCTTCGAATTTTGCCGGGAGGGCGAGCGGGCGATCTACCTCGATCCCATCACGTCGAAAAATCCAAGTTCCAGCCTCAGAATCTCTCGTGATCTCAACTCGCCACCCAGGCGGGTGAGTCCCCTCAGTTCCCCGCTTCCATTGAACCGACCGGTTCGCGCCCCGGCTCTTCCGCTGTCTCATCGCTCTGCGACTTCCCGATCAAGGCGGAGATCCAGCGGAACTCGGTGCTGTTGTCGAGCATCACCTTCACGATCATCGTGAGCGGCACGGCGAGAAGCATGCCGACCGGCCCCCAGATGAAGCCCCAAAAAAGCACCGAGGAAATGACGACGACCGTGGAAAGTCCGAAACGCTCGCCCATGAAAATCGGTTCGAGAAAATTCCCAATCGTGAAATTGATCACGAGGTAGCAGGCCAGCACCCCCACTCCGGGCCAGAAGCCGTGCAAGATCAGGGCGAGGACGACCGGAGGAATCGCCGCGACGATCGAACCGATCGCGGGCACGTAATTGAACAAAAAGGCGACGAGACCCCAGAGGAGCGGGAAATCGACGGCGAAGAAATAGCATGAGATCGCGGCAAGGAATCCCGTCACCGAGCTTGCGACCGTCTTGATCGCGAGATACTTCTGGATGTCGCGCGATGTTCGTTGAAAGCGGCTCAGGTCAGGCCCACCCTCGCGCCGCACCTCAGTCACCTTCTGGGCGAATCGATCCGACTCGGCGAGCAGGAAGATCATCACGATCAGGGCAAAGACACTCTGCGAAGCAAAAGAGGTGAGACGCCCCACCAGATCAACCTGCCCGATCATACCGACGACCCGAGTGGTGTCCCAGTAGCGCTCAAAGAGCTCTCGAAAGGTCGGGATCGAGGTATCGAGGACAATGGCCATCTCGGGGGAACCGGGGGGACGAGTTTCGAAATCGGTGATCGACTTTGGACCGATCACCGGAACCGGTTCGGGCCTTTCAGGCTCGGTCCCTTCCTCCCCATTTTTCTCGGACTCATCCGACAGATCCATCCCGGCCCGCGTCCAGAATCCGCCGAGACGCTCGAGCTGGTGGTCCATCGACTCGGAGAAGGCGGCGGCCTGGCGACGGAATCGCTCCGCGTATTCGGTGCTCTGACTCTGAAGGTCGCCCACGACGCCGGAGAGGAGGAAGACGACGACGAAGAGGAAAAGGAGGTCGGTCAGCACGGTGGCGATGACCGCGAGCATACGGGGTATCCTGCGTTCGTGGAGCCAGTTCAGGATCGGTAGGGAGAGCATCGCCAGAAAAACGCCCAACATCACCGGGACAAAGAGGCGACCAGAGGCTTTCAGCCCCGCCACGATGATGACGACGCAAGCCAGCGAGAGGAGGAGGCGCAGACCATTCCCCGCCTGTTTTTTGAGTGAAGCCGAGTGCGCCATGACGAGCCCCAATCATCCCGCATCACCTCTACGAAACAAGACCTTTTTCCACGAAGTCACGCGACTCGGGTGTGCTAGGGTAGAAACCGGTTTTCCCATGAGATCTGCTCTTCGTTTCCTCAGCCTAGCCTTCGTTCTGCTGCTCACCCCGGGGATCGCACTCTGGGTCCACCGCAGCGAAATGACCCATCTCTGGTGGGTCGTTTTCGCGACGGGGATGTTCACTCCTCCGTTCCTCGGCCTCTGGTATCTCGTTTTCGGGAAGGCTCCGGTGAAAAGCCGCTGGAGGCGGCTCGGTGTGACTTTGATCGCGTTCGCCCTTCTCGGATTCCTCGCGAGCCGAGCCGTCCGCTACGAGGGGTCGACCTCAGGATCGTCTTTCCCGAAATTCGCCTGGACTTGGAGTCGACAAGACGATCGCCCCATCCACCCCCCCAGCGAGACGGTCACGACGACCAGACCAATCGATCTCACTGGGGCGGTGGCCGAGTTCGCCGACTTCCTCGGACCAGAACGCGATGGGATGTTCGAAAAACCGTCTTTCGGCATCGACTGGGGGTCGAATCCGCCCGAACCTGTCTGGCGTCGTGCGATCGGCAAGGGATGGTCGGGTTTCACCGTTTCAGAAAACCTCGCCATCACGCAGCAGCAAATCGGCGACGACGAGCATGTCTCCGCTTTCGACCTCACCACGGGAGCCGACCGGTGGACTCACGCCACTCCGCAGACCCGACTTCTTCTTGAACGGGCTGAAAACGGTGGTGCGGCCATGGGTGGCGATGGCCCTCGCTCCACGCCGATTCTCCACGCCGGACGCGTCTACACGATGGGCGCCACCGGCGTCATCCACTGCCTCGATCTTGCCACCGGGAACGAGATCTGGTCGCGCCATCTCCTTCGCGACCTCGGCGCGGTCGCACAACGCTGGGGCATGGCGAGCTCGCCCCTCGTCGTCGAGCGCGAGGGACTTGTCGTCTTCACCGGCCCGGATCGTCGAGGCCCCTCCCTCATCGCCTGTGATCTTGCCACCGGCGAAACCCGCTGGACTCACGAAGGGAGCGGAGGAAGCTACAGCTCAGCGCGACTCATGGAGTTTGCCGGAGTCCGCCAGATCGTCTCGATCGACTACAGCGCCGTCTGTGGAATCGATCCGGTTGCGGGGAAAAGGCTCTGGAGCCACGACTGGCCCGGCAACTTTCCGAAAGTCGGTCAGCCCATCGCCGTCGGCGGCGACCGACTCCTTGTCACCGCGAGTTATGGCGTCGGCAGCCTTCTCCTCAAAATCCGAAAGGGAGCCGATGCTTCCTTTGCAGTGGATCGACTCTGGAAGAGCACCTCCCTGAAAACCAAGTTCAGCTCCGCCGCCGTCATCGGTGATCATGCCTACGGACTCGACGAAGGCCGCCTCGCCTGCATCGCCCTCGCCGACGGCAAGCGCCTTTGGAAGAACGAGAAATTCGGCTTCGGACAGCACCTCCTCTTCGGCAACACGCTGCTCGTCCAGGCCGAGTCTGGCGAGGTCATCGTTGGGGCACTGGGACCCGAGCGCTTCATCGAATCGGGTCGCCTGCCCGCCCTTTCGTCAATGACCTGGAATCCGCCGACCGTGGCGGGGCGACTCCTCCTCGTGCGCAACGACCTCGAGGCTGCCGCCTACCTGCTACCCGCCCCCTGATCGACCTTCGATCCCAAGTCCAAGCATGTCCTTCTCCGTCCTCACCCGCGAATTGACCGTGAAGACCCGCGGCAAAGGGACTTATGAGATCACGCACGAGTTGCGTGGGTTTGTCGGCGCCAGCGGAATCCGCGAGGGCCAGCTCACCGTCTTCGTGCGACACACCAGTGCCAGCCTCGTCATCATGGAAAACGCCGACCCCGAGGCGCGGGCGGATCTCCACGCCTTTTTCGATCACCTCGTCCCGGAGACCCTGCCCTTTCTGGTCCACACCTACGAGGGTCCCGATGACAGCCCCAGTCACCTTCGCATGACCCTCACCCGGACCAGCGAAGTCATCCCGGTGCACCTCGGCCAGCCCGTGCTCGGCACCTGGCAGGGATTATTCCTCTTCGAGCATCGCCGCGCCCCCCAGACCCGAAAAGTGACTCTTTCCCTGATGGGCACGACCGATCTCCCCTAGCCCCCCGTAGCCCCCACAGCGCAGAAGAACCCGCATTCGCGCGGAGATTCCGGTTGTTGATCGCCCCGATCCCGACGACACTTTGCGCGATTCGGCGAAAATCGCGGCAACAACAAGTGCAACCGCCTTCACCCGTCCGTCTCTTGTTGACTCCATGAAAAACACCACGACCCTCCTGCCCGGTCTCGCCACCGTCCTCGGGCTTGGCTTTATGCCGCTCGCAATCACGGCCCAAGACGCCCCGCCTGCTCCGAAATCCCCCGAGGCTCCGGCCGCATCCGCGGTGCCAAGCGCTCCCGGCGCTCCCGGCGCTCCCGGCGCGGCGCCCGCGAACGCCGAGCGCCCCCAGCTCAAGGAGACCGACGTCGTCCTCGAAGTCGATGGCACCGCCATCACCGTCCTCGATGTGCGCGAGCTCTTCACCGCGCGCTACGGCCGCCAATTCGAATCCATGCCAGCCGAGCAGCGCGCCATGGTCGAGCCACAGGTCCAGCAAATGGTGATGAACGAGCTCATCCAAAAGACTCTCCTCATCAATGCCGCCGACAAGGAAGGAATGAAGGTGACTCCCGAAGAAGTGGAAAAGAGCCTCAAGGAAATCGCCGCCAAGATTCCTGAAGGAGCCTCCCTCGAAGAGTTTGCCAAGAACGCCGGCGTCAGTCTTGACCGCATCCGCCAGCAAATCTCGACCGACACGAAGGTCCGCAAGCTGTATGAAAAGGTGACGGCAGACGTCGCTGCTCCCGCCGAAGCCGATGTCAAAAAGTATTTCGACGAGCATCCCGAAGAGTTCGAGCAAAAAGCCTCGGTCGAAGCCTCTCACATCCTCATTTCCACCCAAGGCATCGAGGATCCCGCGCAGCTCGCCGCAAAGGAAAAGATTGCGAAGGAACTGCGGACGGAACTGGTTGCCAAAAAGGGAGAAAACTTCGCCGAGATGGCCGGACTCCACTCCGATTGCCCCAGCAAGGCGCAGGGCGGCGATCTCGGTGAATTCGAAAAGGGCCAGATGGTGCCCGCGTTTGAGACTGCTGCCTTCTCTCAGGAAGTGGGCGTGATCGGAGAGACGGTGAAGACTGATTTCGGCTACCACATCATCAAGGTGAGCGGCAAGAAGGAGGCCAAGACCCTCGCTTACGCCGACGTGAAGGAAGATCTCACCAAGACGCTCCTCGACCAAACCAAATCCGAAAAGATGAACGCCTTCGTCGAGACTCTCCGCGAGAAAGCCAAAATCAAGCAGCCCGGTGCTCCCGACTCCCCGGCGGGCGCCGCCGCTGGGGAGGCTCCCAAAACCCCCGCGGCCCCGGCCGCTCCGAAAAAGCCCGAGACCAGCGGCGACGCGGCACGCTGAGTTCCTCGTCCTGTCCCCTCTTCCGAACGCGTCCGGGCGACCGGGCGCGTTTTTTTTGCGTCGGACGTTTCCTCACTTCAGGGCACCTTCGATCGCGGCGGCGACTTTCGCCCCGAGGAAATCGTAGCCGGCGGCGTTGAAGTGGACGTCAGCGGGCGGCTGATACTCGGCGAGGTGCGGGGTCATCGCGGCGAAGAGGTCGTTCACGGGAACGCCGGTTTCCCTCATCACCGCCGCTGCCGCCTCATTGCGCTCGACGATCGATACGGCTGTCTGCCTTGTCGCAGCAACATCAGGTATGGGCGTCGTCGCGGCCCAAACGAGCTTCGCGCCGGTTGCGGCGAGCCGATCGACGATCTGGGAGAGTCGGGCGCGGTATTCGGAGATCGGAGTAGCCCGGTCGTGGATCCCGAAGTTGAAATGGATGAGATCCCATTTCCCATCGCCCAGCCAGACACTGAGTTTGTCGATCCCGGCCTTGGACGGCCCGCAATTCGCCGGTGCCCGATGGACGTTCGCCTTGCCCGAGAGTTCCTTTCGCACCGCCTGGGTGTAGCCGCGCGAGACCGAATCTCCGATCAGCAGCACCCGCGGCAAGGCCGGATCATCGTCCACAAAATCCCATGCGTTGCTTCGCCCCATGATCTTCTCCTTTTGATGAATCGGGAGATAAAAGCTGCCAAGATTCTCCTGCAGAACCTTCTCCCAGGCCTGACGATCCGGCGAAAGAGTCGCGACCCATTCGCCGTATTTCACCGCCACTTCGGCCTCGGCTGCCGCTTTTTTTGCCGCGGTCTCCTCGGCATTGGTGGGTTCGGCTCCGGGAGTTGCGCCCCACGCGAGAGAGAGTGGAATCGAGAGAGCGACCGCGGCAAGGAGAGTTTTCATCCGCCATTTATCGACGATCGAAGTGGGTGGGGTCAACCGTGAAACCCTCCGCACCGAACGCGCTGGGGTCACTTCATCGTGCCTTCGGCGACTCCATTGGTCGTCAATACGTGCACCTCGTGGGCGCTGGCATCGGGATGAAAAAACTCCCAGACGACCTCGCCTTCGCGGGTCACCTCGAGGAGTTTCGGTTTCTTCGGATCTCGCTGGCCATAGCTGCAGATCACGGTGTTGCCGTTGGCGAGCCGCTGGGCACCGCAGGGATCGGCGAGTCGGCCGCCGACCTTGGCGTTGTCGATCAGCCAGACGACCTTCCCCTCCGCATCGAATTCAACAACGCGGTTTCCATGGGTAAGGGTGACGAGGGTGTTGCCATTCTCGAGGCGGATGGCGGTGAAGGGCCACACCTCCGCCTTCCGACCGCCGAGTTCCTCGAGGTCGGTGCGGAAGGTCTTCACGACAGTGCCATCCGGCGAATACTCCTTCACGGCGAAGGCGAGGAGGTGAGGCACCAGGTAATTGCCGTTCGCGAGCTTGCGGGCCATGCGCGTCTGCATGTGGGCATTTTCCGTCTCCGGTTGCAGCGGCACGCTGGCCATGATGCCGCCATCCGCCGCGACCTCGAGCAGTTGAGGCCGGGCCCCGCGTTCGACGACGAGGGTATTGCCCGAGTCGAGCCTCACCACCGTGCCGAGTTCCTTGTTCCCTTCACTAAGCGCGTGGCTCCAGACCTCCCTGCCGTCGCGGGTCACCTCGCGGGCGCGGTTTCCTTGGGAAAAAAGCACGTTTCCACCAGGCAGGACAAAGCCGTCGCGCGATCCGCCCTGAGACTCCCACGTCGCGCGCCCTTCCTCATCCACGATCACGGTGTATTTGCCGCAGAGGAGAAACGAGTGCCTCACCCCCGAGGCACTTCGCTGCTCACCGAAGGGTTTCGGATCGGCGGCAGTGGCAGCTCCGAGGAGGAGCAGAAAGGCGAGTGAACGGGCAAAGCCGATTTTCATCGGAGCAGGTAGCCCGGTCGTGGCTCGGTTTCAAGGCCGTCATCGATCGGATTCACGGAAGCGGTTCACTCGCCACGCATGGCCCGCCCGAAATCGCCGGGTTCGTAGCCGTAAAGATCCTCGGGCAAGGCGGCATTGTCGACTCGGACGAGAAACCAGCCTCCCGGGAGAAAATGCTTCTTTTCCCAGGTGAAGACGAATGGCTCCTCGAGGCGGTTGATCTGCTTCATCACCTCCTGCCCCAGGGGGCCGACGGGCTTTCCGCTGATAACGAGCCGACCGGTGATGGTCGCCCGGGAACCCTCGATCCTGACCTGCGCGTCCACCGCCTTCACCACGAGGGCGAGGAATTGCCCGCCCGCATCGACCATCGTGGTGGCGAGATCCTCGCCTTGGAAACCCCAGCGATCCCCGTAGTCCTCGGCGACGAGCCTCTGGATGCGGGGATGACTACGGCGCTCAGTGCCGTCGAGCAGCGAGGCCTGCTTTTTGGCCAGCACGACGGAGGGCCGCAGTTGGAGGGCGAGGGCGCCGATCAGCGCGCCTCCCAATGCGATCACTCCGAGGATGAGCAGGTAACGGCGCGGCAACCACCCTTGCTGAAAATCATGTAGAGAGACGTTCACGTCTGGCATCTTCCACGAAATCCTTTACCTTTGTAAAGCGCCTCCTGGAATCGCATCGACTTTTCTCACGAAACCCACTCATGGCAACCTATCGCCCCAATGTCGCCGCGATCTTGCGGGATCCGGCCACCGGCAAGATTTTCATCGGCGAGCGGTTCGATCATCCGGGCAGTTGGCAGTTTCCCCAAGGTGGGGTCGATCGCGGCGAGGATCTCCTCGCGGCCCTCTACCGTGAGGTCGAGGAGGAGACCGGCATCGCGCGGCACCTTTACGATCTCGTTGCCTGCCGCACCGACTACCGTTACAAGTTTCCCAACGGCAAACTCAAGAAGGGCAAATACTGCGGCCAGGTGCAGACCTATTTTCTTTGCGACTTCCGCGGCAGCGATGCGGATGTGAACCTCACCGCCCACGAGCAAGAGTTTTCTCGCTTCCTCTGGATCGAACCCGCCGAGTTCAGCCTCGCCTGGGTCCCCCGTTTCAAGAGGCCGGTGTTCGCCAGGGTCTTCGCCGATTTTTTCGGGATCAAGCACTTGGAAAAAATCCCGAAAAAACCTTGAGCGCTTGAATCGATGGACGATTCCACCCGTCGACCCTCCGGAACGTTCATGTCATTCGGAATCCAAGGAAAAGTGGCGCTGCTGGTGATCGTGGCAACGGCCGCCTCCGCACTGCTGGTCGCCAAAGTGCTGACCGACCGGGCTGCCGAAGTGCTTCGAGAGCACGAAATCGTCGATCTCGGCGACGAGGCGTCCCTGCGCGGCTGGGTCATCATCGATGAAATCGACGGACTACGAGACGATCTGATCAACATCGCCTTCAGTCCTGATTTCCAACAGAGCGTGGAGGGAGACCATTCTACAGAGGAGCTGAAGGCTCTCGCCCGAAACCTCTGCCGACGGAACTGGGCCAATCGTCTCCGCATCGACCTCGTCACCCTCGGTTCCGCCGCCACCCCCCCGAGGGTGATCCACGAAACGGGTATCGTCGGGAAAGACGATCTCTGGTTCCCGGGTCCCGAAAGATCGGCCGGCGCGCGCATGCACTTTTCCCCGATCCAGCGGGTGCGTCTCACCCGCACGGACATCCCCGGAGATCCGCTGGAGCGCTGGGAGCCCGTCATCTGGGCCGTCGCCCCGCTCGACCGTCTCGATCGGGAGGCCGATTCCGCGCAGACCTACGTCCGGATTCTCATGACGCTGCACTCGCCCGAATCGCCGCGTCATCTCTTCGCGATGTTCGATCGAGGCGGGCACCCGTTGATGCGTCACGACGAGACCGAACCGCCCGAGCGGGGCAACGACAAGATTTTTCTCGAACTCAGCCAAGCTCCCGAGCTCCTCGACGCCCTCGAAGAGCGCCGCACTCCGCCCGATGATCCTGCCAAGGTTCGCGAAGAACCCAAGGTCGATCGGCTCCTTCGCACCGACTTCAAGAGACTCGCGAGTCCCTACTTCTTTCAAGAGGGCATCCCCGGACCAAAACTATCCGCCGCGCTTGAGGCGATGGACGAAGATGCTTTGGAGCTCTTTCTTGAGGACATCCAAGGACACTTCGGAAGGAAGGTCCGCATCGGTGGCATGCTTTCGGGGGTGCGTGAAGTTCGACTTCTTGCCCACAGCCGCGAGGAGCTTCTCGAGGTCCGCCCCCTGGTGCTGGAGCGGCTCAAGACTCATTTCGGGGCGAACTTTGACGAGGTCGATTGGCGAGGGCTCGTCGAATGCGACGAGCTCCATTCCTGGGCGGTGCGGCTTCTCATCGGCGTCGGTGAACAGCGCTCCGAATACCTTCTCCACTACGCTGTCCTCGATGACGAACTCGCTTCGTCGATCGAGTATGAAATGCTCACGGTACAATACCTGTCGGTCGTTGTCGCGGGGGGCTTTGGGCTCATCGGGTTCTTTTTCGCGATGCGCTTCATTCGTCCGCTCAAGCAGATGACCCTCACCGCTCAGAAGATCACGGAGAGTCCCCGCGAGAGCCTGCTTCGCGAAGTGGCGGGACTTGCCCAGCGGCTCGACCTGCGGCGGCGCGACGAGGTCGGAGACATCGCCCGGGCCTCAAAGCGCCTCTTCGAGGAGCTCATCTCCTTTCAGGAAGAACTCGAGCAGCGTGTCGGCGACCGCACCCGGGAGCTGCGCCGCGCCAACATCGAACTCGAAAGGGCGAACGAAAAGCTCAAGACCCTTAGCCACGAAAAGGATGCCTTTGTGGCCAAGGTGAGCCACGACCTCCGGCAGCCACTCAACGCGATTTTCCTCCAGGTCGAAGCCCTCAAACTCTCGAAACTGGACGAGACCCAGCAGATGGACGTGCAACGCATCCGCGACCACGCCGCGCGCGAGTTGAACCTCGTCAACGATATTCTCGAGTATCAGAAGATCATCATGGGGGCTGAAACCCTGCATCGTAACACGGTCGAAGCAGCTCCGCTCCTCGAGGAACTCGCCGCGACCCACCGCCCCTCGCTCGGAGCCAAGGCGGTGACGCTCTCGGCGGAGTATCCCCCGGACATCGGGGAACTCGTCGCGGATGAGCGCCGCCTTCGACAGATCCTCGGAAACCTCCTCGGCAACGCCTGCAAATTCACCTCCGATGGAAACATCCTCCTCGCAGCCCGCCCACAGGAGATCGGCGGCATTTCCTGGCTAGAGTTCACCGTCACCGACACCGGGCGGGGCATGAGCCCTTCCGAACAATCGAAGGCCTTCGTCCCCTTCGTTTCCAACAAAAAAGACAATGCCGGCGGGAGCGGGCTCGGGCTGTCCATCTGCCGCGAACTCGTCTCCCAGATGGGCGGCAAAATCGGTTTTGTGAGCGAGCTCGGCAAGGGCACGCACTTTAGCGTCTTCCTTCCCCGCGTGCCGACCTCGTCTCACTACGACCACGACAAGGATGAACTCGCGGACGCATTCGCACCCCCGATCGCCGAGGGGGAGGCCGACGGCGAAGACCACCGGCCGGGCAGCACCATCCTCGTGATCGATGACGACGCGAGCGTCCGGGATCTTCTCTCGCGCCTGCTTGAGAAAGACGGGCACCGAGTTCTCACCGCCGAAGACGGCCCCAGCGGCCTCGCCCTCGCCTCAGAGTCAAGGCCCGATGCCATCACTCTCGACGTTGTCATGCCCGGCGGCATGGACGGCTGGGAGGTGCTGCGTCTTTTGAAGGAATCGCCTGCGACCCGTTCCATCCCGGTCATCATGGTCTCGGTCATGGCCGAGCAAGAGCACGCCCTCGCGCTGGAGGTGGAGGACTACCTGGTGAAGCCGATCGACATCGAGCGGCTCGGACGAGCCATTCACCGCGCCACCCGTCAACTGCCACAGCGGAACCTCCTCCTCGTCGATGACGACGAGGATTCGCTCTCCTTAATGAGCCGACTTCTCGGCGCGGCCGGATGGCATACCCTTACCGCCCGCAACGGCATCGAGGCGCTCGCCGCCCTCGTCAAGACTCGGCCCGCCGCCATCGTTCTCGACCTTATCATGCCGGAAATGGACGGCTTTGAATTCCTCCAACACCTCCTCCTCGATCCGCAGCTCCGCTCCATTCCGGTGATCGTGATGAGCGGGAAGGACCCGACCGAGACCGAGCAGGCCTTCCTTCGCGATCGGGTCGGCGCGGTGATGAAAAAGGGAAGTCACAGCGTCGAAGAGCTGCTCGCCACGGTGAAATCACGCCTGCTCAAGGACGCGGAGGAGTAAGACGAGGAATATCCCGCCGACCACCGTCTCCCCAAAAGAATCGCGATGGTGGTGCCGATCGATTCCGGCCTTCGTCTCCTTCCCGAACCGAAGAGCACCTGCGCCATTGTCGCGCCTCGCTCGGCGGCTTAGAGTAGCAACGATGAAACTCGCGCGCATGCCGGACGGAGGTCCGGAAATTTTCCACACACTCCAGGGCGAAGGTCGTGGGGCCGGACGCCCCTCCGTCTTTATCCGATCCTCGCTTTGCAACCTGCACTGCCTGTGGTGCGACACCGACTACACGTGGAACTGGACCGACACCCCCCACCGCCACGAGCGCGACTCCGAGCCCTCCTATCAAAAGTATCAACGCGAAGAGCAGATCGTCGATCTTTCCATCGCGGAGATCGCCGCGATACTCTCCCGCCATGATTGCCGGAATTACGTCTTCACCGGGGGCGAACCTCTCATTCAGGAGAAATCGTGGCTCGAATTGATGTCCGCACTTGATGGAGACGGCGGTAGCAGGCCCCATTTCGAAATCGAGACAAACGGCACCCTCCTGCCGGGGACGGCCTTTCTCGATCGCGTCGACCAACTCAACGTCTCACCCAAACTCGCCAATTCGGGAGTGGCAGAGGAACTGCGCCTCAAACCCGGGACGATGAAAATCCTCGCCACCACCGGAAAGGCGGATTTCAAATTCGTGATCGGCTCCCAAGAAGATCTCGACGAAGTGCTCGCGCTCATCGTTGACGCCTCACTGCCGCGGGACCGGATTTTCCTGATGCCTAAAGCCCTCACCATCGCCGAGCTCGAGGCGAACCAAGGCAAGGTCGCGGCGATGGCGCTCGGCCACGGCCTCCGCTACTCCGACCGCCTCCACCTGCGCCTCTACGGTGCGAAGCGCGGGGTTTGAAACCGGTCATCCGGGGAAAATCCACTCGTAAGAGTCGGTGTGACTGTAGATCTCGTCGCGCAGATCCTGAGAGAGGCCCGCCAATCCCGGGAACATCGAACGGTGGTCGACTCCCATCATCGCGAGGCGACGGCGCAGGTAGCTTTTCCACTCGGCCGGGATGACCAGCTTGGACAAGACAAGGCGGTCGTTCCCGAGTTCGAAAAGCTCTTCGAACGTTTCGGGAGACGCGTCTTCCTTCGGGAGCGGGTGCGAGAGAAAGGCGACCCGCTGATTCCGCATCGCCTCACTCGGACGCCTGGGGCGATAGAGTCGCGCCTGATCGGGGATCTGCTCGTAGTCGAGCGAAATCGTGAAACTGGGCTCTCCCGGCATGATACGCCAGACGGCTCCGTCCTCCTCTGCATGCGCCGGATCGGTCGCAAAAAACAGGGCCACGAGGGCGTTGTCGCTCCATGCGGAAAATCGTGTCGGCAATCCGTTCTGCGCGCCGAGCGACATCCACTCAAGCTCTGTCGCGGGCTCATGTGGAAGGAGGCCGCAAGCCCGCTCCTTCCAACTCACGAGAAACGCCGCCTCAAGCTCGGCCCACGATTTGAACTCGCTTCGGGCGACTTCTTCGCGAAAAAGCCCCGGTAACAGGCTCCACGAGGCTCGCGCCTGCCCCCGGTATACAGGGGTCCTCTGGAATCCCAGCCTCGGCACCATCTCCTCCAGCAGTGACTCGATGCTTCCGACAACGACCGTTTCGACTTCTCTCATACTGGGCTCCTCCTGAAGGCAGGGTGGTCAATTTTAAAATTTGAGTTGCCTTGCGATAAATTTTAGTTATCTTGCAATAATCCCTCGCAGCATTGATCGATTTCTCACCTTTGCACTCAAATTGCAAGCAGTTTTTCGGATTTATTTACCTTTCTTGAGTCTAACGCTTGTTTAAAATGAAGATTCCCACACTGGATGAGATCGCCTTGGCGATTCCCCGGCTCGATTTGCCGCAGTTGAAGTCACTGCGCATGGCCGTCGACGTGGCGATCCAATTCCACACCCAAGGCACCCTCTCGAGCGACCGCCCCGAATTGGCAGTCAGTGAAGACGAGGGCCTTGCCCTGCACGACGAGGCTCGACTGATTCTCGAACAGGTCGAACGCAACGAACTCACCCTTGCCGATCAGGCGCTCCTCGCCGCCTTGTTCCTCAGTGATGCCTACCAGCACGACAGCTTCTCGAGCCGGGCGATCAACGACTTTATCGAGGAATGCGGCCGTCCCCGCATCGCCAACATCACTTCCGCGATTTCGGGACTGACGTCGCGGTCCTTCCTCCACGTCGACGACAAGGCGCTTTCTCTGAGTAAGGAGGGCCGGGCCAAGGCCCGCAGCCTCATCGGCATGCTAAAACGGCGCTCCGCCGCCGCGGCTTGATCAACGCTCTTTCCCCAGCGTGCCGGAAATATCCTGGGCCGAATAACTGCCCTCACGGAGCGTGTCGTTGAGGCGCATCACGTAGCGGAAATTAACCCCGCTGCCTCGATCGGCGAGGATCATGGTGCGGACGCCCGTGACCTGCTCTTCGATCAAAGTGGTGGGATTGGTGAAGGTGCCCACGTAGTAACCGACGAACTTCGCACGAGACGGACTACCCGTCGGCTTGCGCCACGCGATAAAATGCGCGGTGCGGGCCTTGTTGAAATCAAACAAAACGGGAATGAGTTCCCTGCCCTTCCCGGTGACCTTGACCCTCGCAGGTCCATTGACCGCGTTGTTCGGACTGGTGATTCCCGAAATGCGCCCTTCATAGGTTCCCTTGAATTTCTTGATCTCACTCTGCTTGAGCGTGGCGGCGGCCAAGGGCTCGATCGCGAAGACCGCAAGGACGGAGAAGAAAAGAAAGGGCGGAGAGAAAAGGGCTTTCATTCGAAAAACAGTGAAAGGATAACCCGAAAAAGGGGCGAAAAACCAGTGTTTTATGGACGGATCCGAGGGCCTTGGAACCGCTTTGATTTCAGATCAGCTGCCGCCTCTTCACGTTCAGGTATTGACTCACCGCCTCGGCACACAGGGCTTCGTGATCGGGAATGCCCAGCTCCACCCCGAAATGTCGGAGTTTCTTGGCGGTCTCGCGAAGCTCCTGCCATTGAAAATGTCCGGCAAGGTTTTCGTAAACTTCACCCGGGGTTCCGGGGACACGAAGAGGTGAAAAAAGCGGCTGGGCGGACTCGGGCCGCACCATGTTCACCAGGACGAGGTGCTGGCGGTTGATCAAGGGCAGGGCCTCGTAAAAATGCTCGGCAGTGAGGGGATCACTCAGGTCGACCAACATCACGAGCAGAGCCCTTCGCGTTAGCCGCTGTCGAAGGGCGATCATGAGCTGCTCGAAATCCGGTGCGACCGGCCTGGGCTCGAGCGTGTAGAGGGCGTCGCGGATGAGATTGTAGTGACCTTTCCCGTTTTTTGCCCGGATGAATCGATCTTCCTTGTCGGCGAAACTGATGAACCCGAAGAGATCACCCTGGCGCTCGGCGACGGAGGCGAGAATGAGAGAGCAATGAAGGAACTTCTCGAGCTGCGTCGTGACGAGCCAATCACCGCCGGCCGAATCCTCGCGATGGAGCCAGTCGTCAGCGGGCGCGCTCGCCGCCGGCACGCGGATCTCACGGGCACTCAAGCGCGAATGATCCACGACGACGTAAACTTCCTGGGTGCGCTCGATCTGATAGGTGCGCGTCACCGGCTTGCCACGGCGCGCAGTCGCCTTCCAGTCGACATCGGTGTAGTCGTCGCCCGGCTGGTATTCGCGCAACTGTTCGAAATCACGCCCTTTGCCGACCTGCCGGACGAGATGACTTCCATCGTTGCCCCGCATCAGGAACACGCTCGAAAGGCGACGACGCTCGGCATGCAGATCGGGATAGACGCGGACCTCGGTTTCCAGCGGCATCGACCGCCGCATCAGCCACAGCCCGAAGCGCGACCGAGTCTCGAAATGCACCCGTTCGAGAAAATAGCATCCGCGCCGCAGCGGTAGGAGCGGATACTCCACGGTGCGCCGCTTTCCGGCGGAAAGATTCTCGATCCGTCGGACGATCTCCCCATCGACCCGGAAATCTGCTGGAATCTCAATCCCATAACGAAGCCAATCAAGATCACCACCGCGGTTGGTGAGACTGAGAGGCACGGACACTTCGCGCCCTTTTGTGCATCGGATCAACTCGGAAAGCTCGAGCGAGAGCCCCTCGAGGAGCCCGCGCGAGAGGACGGCGTCCCCCAGCGCGACCAAGACGACGGACAGGAGGAGCAATGCCGCCGGGAGTTTTTCCGACCCCTCGGCATAAACCAGCCAGAAGGTGGCCGGGGTCACGACAAGGAGGGCGACCCAGAGCAAGGGAAGATGGGGCACCACGCGCATCGGGTTCGGGAGCGACCCACTCTACCGGGGCACGGCGACGGCTTCGAGCAGTTGGTTCACCGCCTCGCGCACGGAGACGCCCTCGATCTCGTATTCGGGGCGCAGAACCATTCGGTGCGAAAGCACGGGGTAGGCCATCGCACGAATGTCGTCCGGTGTGACATAATCGCGCCCCTCAATTGCGGCGAGGGCCCGGCTCGAAAGAAGAAGCGCACGGGTGGCGCGGGGTCCTGCCCCGACTTGGACGCTGTCAAGCTCGCGCGATCGGCGCACGATTTCGACGACGTAGGAGATCAGTTCGTCCTTCATCGTCACCGCCTCGAGGGCCTCCTGCATCCGTCGGATCTGCGGCTCGGTAAGGACGGAGTGGATCGAATTTCCGGCGAGAAGGTGCTCGGGGGTGGCCTGCCCGAGCGAGGCGACGGCCAACTTCAGTTCTTCGTCGGCGGTCGGGTAATCCATCTCGACACGGAGCAGAAAACGGTCTTTCTGAGCTTCGGGAAGCGGATAGGTACCCTCGTATTCGATCGGGTTTTGCGTTGCGAAAACGGTGAAGCTGGAGGGCAGTTCGTGGGTCTTGCCATCGATCGTGACGAGACGCTCCTGCATCGCCTGGAGCAGCGCCGACTGCGTCTTCGCGGGGGCTCGGTTGATTTCATCAGCGAGGAGGAACGAGGTGAAGACAGGCCCCTTCACGAGGTGGAACGCACCCTCCTGGAGATTGAAAACGCTGGTTCCGGTGATATCCGAAGGCATCAGATCGGGGGTGAACTGAATCCGTGAAAAATCGGCCCCGAGGACCTTCGCGAGCGTCCGCACCAGGAGAGTCTTTGCGACCCCGGGCACGCCTTCGATGAGAATATGATTTCCCGTGAAGATGGCGATGAGACAAAAATCGACCACCCGCTGCTGCCCGATGATGACCTTGGCGACCTCCGCCCGGGCACGCGACAGGATCTCGTGAACCGATTGGAGGGCGGCTTCGTTCGCTGGCTGGACGTCCATGCTGGCTTCATCGCACACGGAGCCGGGGCCGGGCAAGCGAATCTTGCGTGGACCGAAAGTCTCTCCCGAGACGATCGCGGTCCGTTTTGGTATTTTGCTTTTCCACGTTTGCCCCTACCCTGACCTCTCATGCTCGTCACACTCATCGCCGCCCTCGCGGGAGAAAGGGTCATCGGGGAGGCTTCGGGCCGCATCCCGTGGCAGCATTCCCGCGATCGCGAGCACTTCAGGACACGCACGGCCGGGCGATGGCTACTGGTGGGGCGCCGCACCTACGAGGAAATGGAGGGTTGGTTCGGCGACCGCACTCCGATCATTCTCACACGGAACGAGAATTTTCGCCCTTTCTCACCAGCCCATCGCCTCGCACGGTCAGTCCCGGCCGCTCTCGACCTGGCCCGTGCCAATGGCGTGCCCGAATTGATCGTCTGCGGGGGGAGCGCCGTCTTCGAGGCAGCCATCCCGTTTGCCGACCATCTCGTCCTGACCCGTCTCGCGATGGTCCTGCGAGTCGCCGAACCGGTCCATTTTCCTGACTTTACGACAGGCGGAGCGTGGCATCTGCGTCAGCTCGAGCTGTGGTCACCCGAGAACGGGGAATCGCCCGCCCGCCTGGAAGTCTATGCCCGCTCGGGAAAATGACTGCTGGCCCGTTCGCCGCAATGCGGGTAAGATCCTCAGTCGCCCTCCCCGGCCGCCGTCGTCCGTCTGCATGATTCAGCTTCGTCGTTTTCAGATCATTCTCCTCTTTGTCCTCGCCCCCTTCCTGCTGACCTCCTGCGGAGATGACGTGACCCCGGCAATGCGGATCGAACAGATCGAGAGCCTGCCCCTTTGGCAAAAGAACGTCGCCGTGGCCCTGATCGCCCTCTTCAGTGACGACCTCGCCGGGATCGCCGCCGGAATCCTCGCCAGCGAAGGCCTGATGCCTTTCGGATGGGGGCTCTTTGCCGCGTTGGCCGGCACCTACCTCAGTAATTTGCCCATCTACCTCGTCGCCAGGCTCGGCGGCATCCAGGTGCTTCGCAAACGGCCCTTCTGCTGGCTCATCAATGAGACCCGGTTGGTCCAAGCCGAGGAAATCTTCCGATCTCATGGCGTGAAGCTGATTTTTACCTCCCGCATCCTCCCGGGCTCGCGTTTCCCCATCTATGCAGCCGCCGGGATACTCAACTACCCGTTTTGGAAATTTCTTTCTTGCCTGATTCTGGCAGGGGGCCTCTCGACCCTGGTTCTTGTCTGGGGCGCAATGCTCCTTGGCGAAGTGATTTTTGAATGGCTCAGAATCTACGAGGCCTTTGCCATGCCCATCGTGATCGGAGTCGTGGTTGCCATTTGGACCATCGTGAAGACGCTCGAAATCCTCGCGACGCGCCGCAGCCGGCTCACTTTTCTCGCCCGGTGGCGGAAACTCCTCGGACTCGCCCGGCGCGCCCGCGCGAAGGCGGGATGCCAGCGCCAGTGATGTTCCCTCAACTATTTTTGACGCTGGTCACAAAAGTTTGGGCTTGTTGCCAAAGGCCTTGGAGTGGTATTCTTCCCGCTGCCCCGGGTCCGGATTTTCACTCTTTAAGGTAATCCCCAAAGTTCCCCAGTCCTTTTCTCGCCTCACTCTTCCATGGAAGACTCCGATCAAAATCCTCATGCCGCTCCGCTGAACACCGATTCAGCTTCAATCCCCTTGGCACCGCGCAAGCTCCGACCTCCGGGTGCTGACGAGGGGTCGGATAAGGCGGACGATGTGGCCCCCGGTGGGACTGCCGACGACGGCCATCTCCACGGCACCGATGGACACGACTTCGGGGAGGCACACGAACTCCCCGCGGAGGGTGCCGCGGGCGACCGTGTCTTCATTGTGGGTGAGGGCGAAGCCGTCCACGCGGCCGAGAAGCCCGCGACGACAAAGGAAAAACTCAGTGCGGTCCTGATGGCGGTGGTCATCCACCTCGTCATCATCCTCGCCCTCGCCTCTTGGTACATTTCCAGCCCACCGCCCCCGCCTCCGCAAATTTCGGTCTCCGCCATCGCCAACAACAGCGAGTCAACGATGGAGAACCAGACCCTCAAGAAGGCGACCCAGCGAACCGCTTCCACCGTCTCGTCGGCGCAGCCGGTGGTATCCAGCACGGCCTTCTCAAATTTCTCCGTTCCCGATACCTTCGATGCGAACGCGAACCTGACGATGGTCGCGATGTCGGACAGCGATGCCGGCTTCGGAATGTCGATGAGTGGGTTTGGCGACGTCTCGAACATGGCGGCCATCCCGGCAGGAATGCAATCGCGTTGTTCCATGTCCCAACGCATGAAGCGTCTTCGTGAGAGCGGAGGAGAAGACCGTGCCGAAAAAGCGGTGCGCGAGGGCCTTGAGTTCCTCACCACCAAACAAAACAAGGACGGTTCGTTCGGCGAAGAATTCCACGCCGCGATGACCGGGCTCGCCCTCCTCGCCTATCTTGGGCACTGCGAAACCCCCGAATCTCCGAAGTTCGGCGAAGGGGTGGTCAACGCCGCCCTCTACCTGATGGACCGCGCCCTCAAGAACGACGGCAAGATGACCAATGGCAAAGGTGGTCACCACGAGGCCTACGAGCACGCCATCGCCACCTACGCGCTTGCCGAGCTCTACACAATGACGAAGGAGAGCGGCAAAGAGATCCCCCGCCTCGAGTCGGTCTTGAAGAAATCCGTCGGCATCGTTGTTGACGCCCAGACCAAATCGGGAGGATGGCCCTATGGTTTCAAGGCCGAAGGCAATGAGGACATGTCCGTCTCCGGGTGGATGATCCAGTCCCTCAAGGCCGCCTACAATACCGGCCGCAACTTTTCGGGGGTGGAGAGAGCCCTCGATCTCGCGACCGAGAAGTATTTGCCGGCGATCCAGGATTCCGAAGGTGCCTTCAAATACAATCCCGACAATGCCAAGGGCAAGCCCTCCCTCACCGGTGCCGCGATGCTCGCCATGCAGATTTGGAAGGGCAAGGACTCTCCTCAATACAACAAGGCCCTTGGCTACTTGGTCAAAGCCTACGCCAATCCGTCTCCCGGGGGCAATTTCTACGCCCCCTACTACAACACTCAGGCCTTTTTCATGCACGAGGGCAAGGAGTGGGAAAACTACAACAAAATCTTCCAACCCCGCCTCCTCGATGCCCAGAACGAAGACGGTTCCTGGCTCTCCAAGGGTGTCGGCGGGCAGGGAGGAGCGGACGCCCAATTCCTCAATACGGCTTGGGCGATCCTGATGCTGGAGGTTTACTACCGTTACCTTCCCACGACCGACAAGGTCAGCGGGCTTGAAAAACGCTGATCGGTCCTGGCGGCCACGTTTTTTTTCACATCCGTCATCCGTCATCTTGTGATGTCGGCCCGGCTGCTTTCGTGGGAGCTCCAGATTCTTCTGCCGTGTCGAGTGTGTCACCGCCGGCCATGGCAAAGGATTGGCCTTCCGGTCCGCTACTGCAATGGATTGCGCCGCAAATCAAAGGGGCCGCTTTCAAAACGGCCCGGGCGCGCGTAGACTAGGGAATGCAACCCGAGGTGGTCGGAGAAAAATTTCAAATTGCGAGGCTGGCGGCGATCGATCCAACGCCCTGCCCCTGCGGTCAGTCACGCCGCGCCTTCATGAACGAGGCCAACACCGTCGCCTCGATGCACCTCGTCGAGATCAAGCACGATAGCGAGCTCCACTACCACCGGCACATGACCGAGCTTTACTACGTCCTTGAAGGCGAGGGCCATATCGAGCTCGACGGCCAGATCCATCCCCTTTCCCCCGGCACCGCCGTCCTCATCCAGCCCGGCTGCCGCCACCGTGCCGTCGGCGAAAACCTAAAGGTTCTCAACGTCCCCGTCCCCAAGTTCGATCCGACAGACGAATTCCCGGCCTAGTCCCGGTTTTTGACTTTGCCCGTTTTTCCCTTCCCATCATTCACCGCGCGAAGCGTGCTCCGAAAATGTCTAGCTTTTCCTCCGTCGAAGACCTCATCGCCGACATCCGGCTGGGACGACTTGTCATCATAGTCGACGATGAGGACCGCGAAAACGAGGGCGACCTCGTCTCCGCCGCCTCCAAAATCACGCCCGAGGCGATCAACTTCATGGCCACCCACGGACGCGGCCTCATTTGCGCCCCAATCACCCAAGAAGCCGCTGAACGCCTCGGTCTGCCCCTGATGGTGCGGCGGAATACCGAGTCGCACGGCACCAATTTCACCGTCGCAGTCGATGCCGCCGATGGAGTTACCACCGGGATCAGCGCCGCCGATCGGGCCCGAACCGTGCAGATCCTCTCCAATCCCCTCGCTGAACCCCGCGATCTCGTCCGTCCCGGCCACATCCTGCCTCTCCAAGCGAAACAGGGCGGGGTTCTCCGCCGGGCCGGGCACACTGAGGCTGCCGTTGATCTCGCCCGCCTTGCCGGGCTCGAGCCCGCAGGCGTCATCTGCGAGATTCTCAACGAGGACGGCAGCATGGCGCGCCTCCCCCAGTTGCTTGATTTCGCTGCAAAACACGACCTGAAGATCGGCACGATTGAGTCACTCATCGAATACCGCCGCAGTCAGGAAAAACTGATCGAGCGGATCGAACGGATCCAGATGCCGACCGACTATGGAAATTTTGATCTCGTTGTTTACGCCAGCAAACTGAATCCCGAGGAGCACCACCTCGCGCTCGTCAAAGGCGAGATCCGCTCCGAGGAGCCCGTGCTCGTCCGCGTCCACTCCGAGTGCCTCACCGGCGACGTCTTTGGATCAAGGCGCTGCGATTGCGGCAGCCAACTCCACAGCGCCCTCGCCCAGATTGAAGAAGTTGGTAGCGGCGTGCTCGTCTACATGCGGCAGGAGGGACGAGGCATCGGACTGGCCAACAAGATCCGGGCCTACAAGCTTCAGGAAGAAGGCCTCGACACCGTCGAGGCGAATGAGCGCCTCGGGTTCGGGTCGGATCTGCGCGACTACGGCATGGGCGCCCAGATCCTCTACGACCTCGGCGTGCGGAAAATCCGGCTCATGACCAACAACCCTCGGAAAGTCGTCGGCCTCGATGGGCACAGACTCGAGATCGTCGAGAAAGTCGCCATCCGCATCACCCCGAACGAACACAACGAACGATACCTGGGGACCAAGCGCGACAAACTCGGGCATTTGCTTTGACCGACTTCATGGCAAGACAGACGCGCCAGAGAAGCGGTCACCCATCAACATCTCACGACCCGCCCTGTTCGGGCGCTTTCGACCGCGGCATCGACGATTTCCTGTCCAAGTCTTGAGACTCCGACACTCAGCGGACCGTCAAGCTCCCGACAGCATTCGAGACAATCCAGCACGTAGGAGACCGGATTATCATGCGGAAAGACCGGGGCAGGTGCCTCAATCTTCTCTCCACGGGGATTCTCGCGCGTTCGCAGCGTGACAAAATGATCGTAATCCCAACTGGCGATCGTTCCCTTGCTACCGCGCACGACAAAGCCGGAGCGTGGCTCGGGTTGCTCGATCCACGGATCGGAGAGAGTTCCCCAACGGGTCTCGAATTTGGAAAGACCGGCAGCGTAACGAACGACGGTGACACTGTGCTCGTCGACTTCCAGCGGTCCACCCTCGACACGATCCCACATCGCCATGACCTCTAGTGGTCGCTGCCCGCCGTTGAACCAGGTCGCGAGGGTGGTGCCATAGCCGAGATAATCCTGCAGACTGCCACCTCCGTCGGATTCGCGGTAAAACCAACTCGAAGCCTTTTCCTGATCCGAAGGTTCCCGCTCGATCTTGCCGGCGCCGTGCCAGAGGGGCCCTCGGTTACCATCGTGGTAGTGCGTCTCGAGCACCTCACCAATGACTCCCGAATGGCAAAGCTCATGGCATTTCACATGGGAGGCAAGCCAGGCGAGAGGCCAATTGATCGCGAGCATTTTCCCCGTTTTCGCCATCGCCGCAATCATGCGATCGGCTTCGGCAAGTGAGGCAGCAAAGGGTTTCTCAACGAGAACGGCGGGACCAAAAGGCGCGACTTTTTCAACCCAATCAGCGTGGCGCGCAGCGGCGGGACAGAGAATGACCAAATCCGGTTTCGACTCGAGCAGACAGAGATCGACCGACGTGTAGACCCTTTCGTCCGGGACGAAGACCGTCTGCCGCAACTCCTCCATTCTCGCGGGCTGCTCATCACAGATCGCGACGACTTCGGCCCGGGGATGCTCGTTCGCCATGCGCAGCAGATCGCCCATGTGAAAATGGTCGAAATTGATGCCGGCGACCCTCCACTTCATCACTCCAAGACTCCAGAAATCCAAGGCTCCATTACTCCCCTTCCTCCGTGACGCGGGTCCTGTCCCAGAACGCCGCGAAGAAGATCGCCGCGATGATCAGAGCCATGATCGCCGGGAAGCTCCAAAAGGCCTTCCATTGGGCCATCGATCCGGAGAGAAGCCCGGCGTCAACCCCTTCGGGCATCTTCACCGAAAACATCCTCGCGAGCTTTTGAAAAAAGTCCAGAGACTCCTCGGGACGGGCGGCGATGATCGCCTCACCAAGCTCCCCGGTCGAGGTCAGCCGGGAAGCCGTTCCCCCGAGACCGATCCAAGACTTTCCAAAAACGATGGCGTAGCCGATCCACATGCCGACTCCCTGCGTGACGAAGACGAGCAGACTCTGCGCCTGTCCACGAACTTCCTTGGGCGCGACATGGTCGGCATACATGAAGCCGGTCACAAAAAAGAAATCGTAGCAGATCCCGTGCAGGGCGATCCCAAGGAACAACATCCAGGCGACCTGGTCCGGCGCTCCGTAGGCGAAGAGGAGGTAGCGGACGGACCACGCGAGCATCCCGGTGATGATCATCCACTTCACCCCGAGGCGGCGGAAAAAGACGGGGATCAGCAGCATGAAGACGATCTCGGACATCTGGCCGATCGTCATGGTCGAAGCGGGTTGTTCGAACCCGGCATTGGCGAGGAAGGGGCCCGTCATACCGAAGTAGTAGGCGAGCGGGATGCAAATGAGGCCCGAGCAGAGGATGAAGACGAGGAAGGAGGGTTTGGCGAGCAGTTTGAGGGCATCGAGCATCAGCAGGGCACGCAGGTCGATCTTCTGTCCCTTCGCCGGGGCCGGCGTGTGCGGAAGCACAAAGGAAAAAATTCCCAGGGCAATGGAGGCGTAGGCGCCCATTTTCATGATGCCCAGATCAGCGCTCCAGCCGAGTGCTCCGACCATCAAACCCGCCGCGATCCATCCGATCGTCCCCCAGACCCGGACGAGGGGGAAGTCGATTCGCCGGAGGTGGGTAAAGGCGATGGTGTTGCCGAGACCCAACGTCGGCATGTAGCAGAGCATGTGGGCGAGGAAGAGCTTCGACATCAGCTCCCCGTTACCCGACTCGGCCGCGCTCCCCGCGAGAAAAATGAGGACGCCGCCCACCAGAAAGAGGACGCCCATGATCACCTGTGAAGGAAAAAATCGATCGGCGATGATCCCGAGGAAAAGAGGAGCGAAGATCGCGCCGAGCGGCACAGCAGCGTAGGCGCTGCCAATGAAGTCGGCCAGCTTCGCCGCGTCGAGGGCGACGTTGATGGTCGAGAACCAGGTTCCCCAGACAAAAAACTGGAGGAACATCATCAGACTGAGAAGCGGGACGACGGGACGGAGAGCGGTTGGGGACATGTCAGGAAGGATAGGAGCAAAGCGTCCCGCGAGTAAAGCGGGAATGCGGGCACGATCGCAGGATGGCTCCCGGAAATCGGAGATCACGCGCCCCCTTCCCCGTTGGACTTCCTCCCGTTTCCGTTCACATTCCTTTGCCAGACTTACCGCATGCGCCAGCTCCTCATTACCTCCGCCCTGCCCTACGCGAACGGCCATATCCATATCGGCCATCTCGTCGAGTACTTGCAGACCGACATCTGGGTGCGCTTCCAGAAAATGCGGGGCCACCGGGCCGTCTACGTCTGCGCCGACGACACCCACGGCACCGCGATCATGATCCGCGCCCGGGCCGAAGGCCGCAGCGAGGAGGCGCTCATCGCCGAGATGAGCGAGGCGCACCAACGCGACTTCGCGGGCTTCGGGATCCAGTTCGATCACTACGGCAGCACCCACAGCGAGGCGAACCGGACTGTCTGTCACGAGATCTGGGCGGCCCTCCGCGCGGCCGAAATGATCGTCGAGGAAGAGATCGACCAGCTGTTCGACACGGAGCAGGGCACCTTCCTCGCCGACCGCTTCGTGCGCGGCACCTGCCCGAGATGTGGGTCGAAAGACCAGCCCGGCGACAACTGCGGGAGCTGTGGCGCGACCTACGGTCCCGTCGACCTCGTCGATCCGGTGAGCTCTCTCTCGGGATCACGTCCGGAGATCCGCGCGGCGAAGCACCTCTTCGTGCGCATCGAAAAGATGCACGACTTCCTCGCCGGGTGGACGCAGTCCGGCACGATCCCGACGGAGAGCGCGAACTACCTGAAGAACTTTTTCCTCCACGAGCCGCTCCGCGACTGGGACGTTTCGCGGCCCGCTCCCTACTTTGGCTTCGAGATTCCCGACTCGCCGGGCAACTACTGGTATGTCTGGTTCGACGCACCGATCGGCTACATCGGTGCCACGGCGGAATGGTGTGAACGCGAGGGTGAAAAACTGGATGACTGGTGGAAAAGCGACACGACCGAGATTCACCACTTCATCGGGAAAGACATCCAGTATTTCCATACCCTCTTCTGGCCGGCGGAATTGAAGACGGCGGGTTTCAGCCTGCCGACGCAGGTGCACATTCATGGCTTCCTCACCGTCGATGGGGAGAAGATGTCGAAATCGCGCGGCACCTTCATCCGCGCCTCGACATATCTCGAGCACCTCGATCCGGAATACCTGCGTTATTACTACTCAACGAAACTCTCCTCCAAGGTGGAAGACATCGACCTGAACCTTGGAGAATTTGTCGCACGGATCAACAGCGACCTCGTCGGCAAGGTCGTGAACCTCGCCAGCAGAACCGCCAAGTTCATCGCCGAGGATGGGCTCTCCACCGAATATCCCGACGATGGTGGGCTCTTCGAACGATTCGCCGATCGCGGCGAAGAAATCGCCGCCGCCTACGAGAACGGTGACTTCGGAAAGGCCATGCGCATGATCATGGAGCTGGCAGATCAAGCCAACCCCTATGTCGAAGAGAAGGCTCCCTGGGAGCTGCGCAAAGATCCCGCGAAGTCGCGCGAGCTGCAGGACGCTTGCACCGTCGCGTTGAACCTCTTCCGCACCCTCGTCATCTACCTCGCCCCGGTCCTGCCGGAGCTGGCGCGGAAGACGGGCGAGCTCTTCGACAATCCGATTCTCTCCTGGGCGCAGGCGAAGACACCGCTGACGGGACGCCCCATCGCGAAGTTCACCCACATGATGCAGCGCGTCGATGCCGCCAAGATCGAGGCGATGATCGCAGAATCGCGTGAAGGGGGCGGTGCGCCGGCCTCCGAGGCAACTCCGGCCCCTGCCATGGCGTCGCCGGACGACAAGGGTGAGGCTCTCGCGGCCAATCCGATTGCCCCGCAGATCACGATTGAGGACTTTGCGAAGGTGGACCTCCGCGTCGCCCGAGTCATCGCCGCCGACGAAGTGCCCGAGGCGAAGAAACTGGTGCGCCTGACCCTGAGCCTCGGCGGCGGGGAAACGCGCAACGTCTTTGCGGGAATCAAGGCGGCCTACGATCCCGCCGATCTCGTCGGCAGACTCGTCGTGATGGTGGCAAACCTCGCTCCACGCCAGATGAAGTTTGGTCTCAGCGAAGGCATGATCATCGCGGCCGGCCCGGGCGGCGAGGACATCTTCCTGCTCTCGCCCGACGTCGGCGCGGTGCCGGGGCAACGGGTGGGCTGACCCTCACATTCCCCCCGCCGCGAGGACCGCTTCGTGCACGGCGAGATCGTGGCCCGAGGGGTAGGGATTCTTCTTTTCCCCCCGGACGATCGCCGCAAGGTCGGCGGCATCGCCGACATAGCGATCATACGGTGTCGCGAATTCCACGGTGCTGGTGCCCTTGGGAAAAACCCGCTCCTCATCCCCGAAACGCCGCTCCCGCGAGAGGGAAAGCGTGACCACGGGCCGGTCGAGCGGCTGGAGGTGAAAGGTGCCTTCGGTGCCGCAGACGGTGAAGTGGCGCCGCGAAAACCCCTCGACCTCGAGAGCGGTGCTACGCACCGTGGCGGTGGCTTTCGGATATTCGAAGACCGCCAGCATGTTGTCCATGAGCGTGTCGTCGGGTGTCTCGAGACTGCGGCGCGGGAAGGGCACGACCTTGTCGGGCTTGCCGAGGACGGAAACAGTCAAATCGATGATGTGGCAACCGAGTTCGAACATTGTGCCTCCGGAAAATTCATCAAGGGTCTGGCGGTCCTTGGTCGGAATCACCTTTGACATCACCGCATGCGTTTCGAAGACCTCACCAAGCCAGCCCGCTTCCAACATTCGGTGGAGCAACTGCACTGCCGGATTGAAGCGATACATGAAGCCCATCTGCACGACGAGGCCTTTTTCGTCGGCGACTTCTATCATTTCCCGATATTCCACCATCGAGGCCCCGGCGGGTTTGTCGAGGTGGACATGGTATCCCCGGTCGACGGCGGTCCGGGCGTAGCGGAGGAGATCGCGCACCATCGTCTCAACCCCCACGACCTTGAGATCGGGAGTCTTCAGTCCCTCCTCCAACGATACGAAAGGAAACCTGCCGTAGAGCGGACTCTTGCGCGCTGCTTCGAGCAGCGCGGGATCCTCTTCGACGATGCCGACGACTTCCCAATCCGGACTTTCGGCATAGGCTTCGAGCTTGTTGGCGTGGGCGTGACCGGTGCCGATCTGGAGGTAGCGGAGCGGCTTGGCCGGAGCGGCGGCCCGGGCCATCCCGGATGCGGCTACGGGCAGAGTGGCCGCGGCGGTGAGGAAGCGTCTTCTCGTCGTCATGGTCCCATCTTAGCGATTCCGTTGCCGCAAGGCGAGGACTCGATCTCGCCAATTTTTCCGCTGCCCTTCCGCCACGATCTCGCGCAAAGTGCGCGTCTATGAACGAGTCCCGTTTCTTCCAACAAACTGCCATTGTGACTGGCGGAGCCGATGGCATCGGCAAGGCCATCGTCCAGCGCCTCGCCCGTGAAGGCGCCCGGGTCACCCTGTTCGACGTCAGCGCCGAAAAATCCGCCGCCACCGTCGCCGAGCTGGCCTCGGCAGGTCTCACGGTCCACGCCGAAACCGTCAACATCGCCGACGAGGATCAAGTGAAGGCCGGTTTTGCCGCCGTCGCCTCTCGCAGCGAGGGCGGGCGGCTCGACATCATGATCAATTGCGCCGCCATTGTCGGTCCCACGAACACGCGCATCACCCAGGTGACCACCGAGGCCTTCGATCTCGAAACGGCGATCAACCTGCGAGGCACTTTCCTCATGACCAAATACGCGATCCTGGCGATGGAGCCACGCCACTACGGTCGGGTTCTCAACTTCGCCTCCATTGCCGGCAAGGAAGGCAACGCCGGGATGAGCCCCTACTCCGCGACCAAGGCCGCCGTGATCGGACTCGTGAAATCGGTGGGCAAGGAATTTGCCGAGACCGGCATCACCGTCAACGCGATCGCCCCCGCGGTGATCCGCACCCCCATGGTCGACGGGATCCACCCCGACCAAGTCAAATACATGACCGACAAGATCCCGATGAAACGCTGCGGCACCCTCGACGAAGTGGCGGCCTTGAGTTGCTGGATCGTTTCTCCCGAGGCCTCCTTCTGCACCGCTTTCACCTTTGACCTTACCGGGGGGCGAGCCGTCTACTGAGCCTTCGGAAGGGGATCCATGGCGAACGCCGTTCGCACAGGCAACAGCAGGATGGTCTTCCAAGAAAAGCGTCTCTCTCAGGCCCCTTGAAAGAGAGCTTAAACCGAGAAGACCGCGATCGGGTTGTCACGCCCCGGGACCACCCAAAAGGCCGACAACCTCACGGCTTGCCCGCGCCTCGCTTCCACCAAGGCGCCGAGGTCGTCCCCCGTTGGTCTCCCTTGTAGACCACTTGGTTGTCGCGGAAATACACCGATTTTTCGTTGAACGGCTTCAAGGTGCCTTCTCCCACCGTTTCCGGAGCGACCTGATTCCCGGAGTAGGCTGCACCAGAAGCACCGCGGGACTCCACCTGCACAAGAGCCGTCGAGGGATCGGCATTTGGGCGACTGACAATGGCGCGCTCGCGCATCTCCTTCTCCTCGCGGGCGGCATCGGCCTCAGCTTTGCGTTGCTCCGCCTTTGCCACACGAAGGTCGCGTATCCGTTCCCGTCGTGTCACTTGATCCGGGGTCCGCAGGTCCGGGAGCGGGGGAAGGTCGATCAAAGTCTCTTCGGGAGTGGGCGCCGGCATTTGTCCCCAGAAATCGGAATCCCCAAAAGGCTGCAACCTCGATCCACTTGCGGTGATCCCGTCCTCTCCTCCAGGAAGCGCGTTATGGATGGTGATCTTCTGGGAGACCGCCTTGTTTTTTGAGTGGCCGGCGGCACTCGAACGTTTCTGACCAAAAGAAAATCGAGCCGTGTCGGCAGACCCACGGGCAGCCGCACTCGCCTTCTCCTCCGCCTCTTCGCTTCTGGCGATCGCCCGCCTCAGCTTCAAAGGGAGCTTTCTCTCGGGATCCCCCAAGTTCAGGTTGGGCATCGGGGGAAGCTCGCCCAGATCACCGTCCTGAGACTGCACACCGGTCCCTGCGGCCAAAAGCAACGAGAGGGCGAAGAGACTGGGGAGAAAGGACTTCATTCAGAACTGCTGGAGAAAAAGCGGAAAGGACGACTCGGCGTTTGACCACGTTCGATCTTGAAATCTTTGACCCTATTACGCAAGAGGAATCTTCAGACTTTGAGGGGGCTGAATCCTCGAAAACCTTAGAGACTCAGTTCGCCGGATAAAACGAGGTTGCTTGGTTTCCAAAGACCCGGTAGCTCGAATAGCGGTTGGTGCCGGGTTCGTAGAGGTAGAAGGTGACACCTACGGGCCCTCCGGATTTGCCACGCTCGATCCGGCTCTCTTCCTCCTCATCCTGCTCCTCCGAGGAATAGGAATCGCGGCGGTCGCCGAAGAGGGGGTCGAGCCCATCCTCAAGGGCCCAGCCGTCAGCTCCCTCCTGGGTCTCCTCGTCGCGCTCGAAGAGGCCGAGCAGGGGGTAGAGATTGCCTCCGTAGCCCCCGATGCCATCGTTGAACAGTTCCCCCTCGCGGAAGAAGGAGTCGTAAGTGTCTCTGAAGGCCAGACCAAAGAAGTCGAAGGTGTCGAAGGGAAGAGGGACGGCAGGCGCGATCGGCTGTTCCGGCAAACGGTTCGAGACGGGCTCAATGGCATCGTAGTAGAGCGTGTATAGACCCGCTCCGCTGACGCCGTTTCGATCGCGATAAAGAGGGGCGCCCCCGCCCAGGGCTCCGGCCGCCATGCTGTCAAGATTTCGGAGACCTCCAGGGCTGTTGACGAGCGCAATGGCGCCGCCCTGGCCACTAACCGCGTCAGTAGGAAACACGCCTCCTCCGGGGATGTTGCCCGAGGATGCCACCCCATTTTGGTCCCACCAAAGATCCGGAGTCAGATAGACTTCGTCATTTCTCCCCGCGAGGATTCCGTTGGCCTTGTTGAAAGGCGCGGCGAAATTGTCGGGAGCCTCGGAGAAGGTGAGGGTCCGCTCGTTGATGCGGGTGGTCGAGTCGATCAGGTTGTTTTCCCGGGTCGGCAGATAGAACTCCATCCGGCTCCCGTTGCCGAACCCGCCACTCGAGAACACGGTGCCATTGGTCGCCGTAAGAGAGCCTTGACCACTGTAAAAAGGGTTGAGGCGGCTGACCGCAATCTGAGCATTCCCAAAGGTGGTTTGGGGAGAGAGGAGAGGATCAAGGTGACCGATGAGCGCGGCGTTGAACGTGGCGTGGTTCCCGGTGGCTATGACGAGGTCTCCACCACGAAGACCTCGGGCGGTCTGACGGAAGAGGCGCAACGCATCGTCGATGGACGGAATATTCGTCGGTATGAAACTACCCGTATCGTGGAGGAAATCCCCGTTGCCAATCATGGCGTAGTTGTTCAAGGCTTCATCGGTCAAATTGCCGCCGGCGGCAGGGAAGTTGGTCTCGCTGCCCCGGATCACGGTTAGGTTTTGCTTGACGAGAACCGTGATGTCACCGCTCAGATCACCGGTGATCGAGGGACCTCCGTGACCGATCTGGGCAAATGCTCCGTAAATCGTCTGCGTGTCGACATTGGGCGTGGTTCCCCCTTGGAGGAGGGCATCTCCACCGACCACCACGGTGATGTCACCTGTCTGGTTCGCCGTTCCCACTGGTCCCCGGTTTTCCGCCGAGAAGTGCCCGATCTTGGCGAAATTGAAGGCGGAGGCGACGCCGTCCAGCCCGGCAGTCGGGTTTCTGATCGAATACCTCGCTCCCAGCGTGCTGCTGTAGGGATCCGTGCGGCGTTGACCGAGAATCGAGAGATCGTCGCCCGCATACACGCTAATGTTGCCGAAGGAGGGGGCATCGAGCTGGTAGCCGCCGTGTCCGATCGCTGCGAAGGCACCATGGACCGAAGTAGCAATTCCGTCTTGCGCCGCTGGCTCTTCCGACCAGGCGTTGGGGCCGCCTTCGACCCAGACGTCACCATCGACGCTCACCGAGATGTTGCCGGCAAACCCGGTGGGCACGCCGAGGCGACGCGCCGCGTCATTGCCTTGGTCCGAACTGAAACCATGGCCCAGTTGCGCGAAGGAGGAGTTCACCCCCTTGCCTCCGAGGACATAGAGGCTTCCGCCTGCGACCGCCGAGACATTCGCAGAGGCTGCCAAGCCCTTCATGTCCTCGCCACGGCCGAGCACCACGAGATCGAGGTTGTTCTCGATGCCTCCGTGTCCGATCACCGCCGGATTGAATTCCGAAGGTGAGGGCGCTCCGAGAGCCGCCGATGTATTCTCCGCGCGATCATTTTCCTCGGCGGCCAAAGCGTCGATGCGAATATCCCCAGAAGCGGAAATCGAAAGATTCCCGGACAACTCGATGGCCCGAGAAAATCCGGAAGGGGTGCCGTCGTCGACCCGTTCGTCGCGGCTGACACCGTGCCCGATCCGCGACCACCGTTGCTGGCCTTCCCCATTCTTGACGTCGACATTGCCTCCGTTCGCCACCACGGAAACGTCGCCGATCTTGTTTTGGTAATTGGTCGCCGTGTTGTTCACATTGAAGGAAATCGTGCCAAGCCCTCCGTGACCAATCTGGGCATAGGAGTTCCGGGTGCGGATGCCCAGCCCTTGGTTGTCGGCGTTGAACTGGGACAGCCCGAGATTGCCGCCATTCCAGGCAAACCGCTCGGCAGGCTGACGACGGCCGATCTGGAGGTGATCGACGGTGACGCCACCACCCGCAACGACTGAAATATTGGCAGTGTTGCGGGAGCCACCCACCAGGGTTCCTGCGCCCGAGGCGAGGAGATCCCGGGTTCCCACAGGGCTGCTGAGACTTCCGTTGGCCGCCGCATAGGCCACCGAAACCGCCCCGTTGTTTAACACCGAAGTGATGCTGGTATCGACGGAGTCGTTGAGGAAACGTTCGAGCCGGTTGAAGTTGCCTCCGACCTGACCGCGGTCCTCGATGCCCTGATGGCCAATCTTGCCTTGGGAAAGGGAGAATGCGCCGTTGCGGACGAGGACGTTCCCGCCGGCATCCACTTCAATGTCGCCAAGTATACCGGTGAAACCACTGCGGTATCCGCCATGGCCGATGTAGGCAGGCGCATGCAGATCGTAGTTGTTCTCCCCGTTGTTTGGATCAGCGTTGCCGCGCGCGTAGGGCTGGATGCTGCCACCACCGATCACATCGATGTTTCCGCCAGCGTGGACGCGAATATCGCCGAGGATGAAGGACGAGGTCTCGAAGTCGGCCAATTCAGTTCCGCCGTGACCGAGACGAGCGTAGTCGAACTGGTCGTTGCCGCCCATCACGGTAACGTTACCACCGGCCTCGACGTTGATGTCCCCGGTAATGGACATGTAGGTGAGATGACGGTTCATGTTGGCACCCACGTCGCCCACGTAACTCCGGGATCCCGTTGCGGTTTCATTGCCGTTGGGCATCCGGTAGCTCACGTTTTCACGACCGTCCGGCGTCGTGCCTCCGGCACCCGGAACAGCCGGGGTGGTGAGAATTCCTTGGTATCCGGCACCCATCGTCGCGACGGCGAAGGCGGTTCCTCCGTGGCCAATCGCGGCGAATCGCCGGTCGCGAAGCTGCCGTGAGGAAATGTTTTCCGTCTGATATCCTTTCACCACGACATCCCCCGCATTGGCGAGGACGTTGATGTTGCCGTGCATCCCGTTCACCGTCGAACCGTTCAGGGCGGCAACCGTGATCGGTCCGTTGGGGGCCAGGTTCAGAGGCGCGAGCGAGAGAACTCCCTGATTTCCGGCAGTCCCTTGACTGGTGCCGCGGCTGTATTGGTTCGCACTGTAACCGAGAGTCGTGTTGATCGCAAAGCCCGCCGCATTGACCCCGTTGTCAGGGAAGTTGGTTTGATTGAATCGACGGAGTCTCTCTGGATCGAGCGCCGGGTTGAAACCGGTGGTGATGGCCCCGGAAAAAAGCTCGCCGCGGCGAAGGTTCGGGTTGTCGAAATCTCCCGCCGTTGCGAAAAAGCGAAGCTGCTGATCGACCACGTTGGTGGGATTCCAGTAGGCGTGTCCGGTGAAGGTGTGTCCGATCGTCGCCGTGGCGCGGGTCGCCTCGCCGGCGAGAAGCGTCACGTTTCGACCCGCCTCCACCTGAATGTCTCCGTAGAACTCTCCGAATTGGCCGATTCCTCCGTGGCCGATCTGGGCAGAGGAGTTGGAAGACGGTGCCGCCGTGTCGAAGACCTGGGCGCCACGCAACGTCACGTCCCCCCCTTGGGTGACAGTGGCTATGACCTTCCCGGTCGCTCGATTGACGGAAATCGCCGACGCCACGTCAATGCCGGCGAAGACGTTGATGTTCCCATAAACAGGGGCAAGCCGAGCGCCGGAGACACTGTTCCGGTCATTGTCCGCGCCGTTAAGACTCCAGCGCCGCTCCATCTGCCCCCCCTCAATTTCACCTCCGTTGATGGAGAAATTGGCATTGGTAATATCCTCGCTCAGTCCAATGCTGCGGATCGACGTGCCGGCACCTCCACCACCGGTTCGGTTCGGGCCGGCGTGACCGATCATCGCACCGACCGACTCGTTGCCAGCCCCGACCGACAAGGTCACGCCCCCTTTGGCGAGAACATTGATGTCGGCGCCGTTCGCAGTGGCACCGAGAGCCAGCGCCGCGGCGCTGAGTGAACCGACACCGGCCCCATATTCGGGACGGAGAGCTCCCAGACCACGGGGATCCTTCGCCTCGAGGCTGCCCGCCGCCTCGATCTGTTGCCACCACCAATTCCCTGCCGTGGCACTGTTAAAATGGTTGGCGTAGGGAATGAAAGTCTCGGAAACCACGCCCGTACTATTGACCCCGCGAACGCCATCGACGATGCCATCACCATTGAGATCGACTTCGTTCTGACCGGCAACGGCAACGATCGGATTCCCCACCCCGGCGGCGGCCTGGTTGTTGGCCAATGTCGCATTGTTTCTCCCGTCGCTAAGAAGCCACGCGCCCGTTCCTTCGGGTGCCCCCAGCTTCATGTCGAGCCGGATCTGGATCGTGCCACCGTCGGTGCCGCGATTCAGACGAGGCGCGAAAAGTTGCCCCCCATCGCGGAACCCGATGATCGAGTAGCGGTTGCTGGCGGCGGTGTCGGATCCGGTGACACGGACATCAAAGCCCGCCACATTGGTATCCCCAAAACGACTGCCCACCTCGACGTGGCGGGTCATCGTGCTCGAACCGATGAAGACGCTACCGCCATTGTTGCCGAACTTGCCCTGGCCGACATAGAAATCCCATGCAGACTGAGGGTCGAATTGAAGGGCGGCATCCCCTTCGAGCCCTCCCCAACCCGCGAGGAGACTTACCGAACCAGCACCCGAGGTGCGGATGTGATTGCCCACGATGATCGACCCGGAAGCAAACGCACCGAAACTCGAGAGCGAGTTGGTCCATTGAATGGCGGAGTCGCGGTTGTTGGCCTCCGACCCGTCGTAGATTTCCCCGCCGCCACCGACGCTGTTGATGGCAATGTTGCCGCTGCCGGTCACGACGAGCACATTGGCTCCGTTCTGAAGAGTGCTGTTGATCGAGGCGATGCTGATCGTCGAATCGGTCACCGGAGAGATAAGCGGGGGAACGGCAGCCCCGGCCGCTCCGATCACGACATCACCGGGGTCGAAAAGAACCGTCCCAGCCTTGCCACCAACGGTGCCAACACGGGCATCGCCATCGAAGTTGAGCCGCTCTTTGCCGGAGACCTCCACCAGCCCCCCATCCCCTCCCCCGTCAAGGGAACTGGCCGAAACTTGGCCAAGGAAAAGGGTGTCGCCGTTGGCCCAGACGATCGCGGTGCCGCCATTGCCGCCGAGGGAGTCGGCGGTCAACACTGCCCCGCGCTCGACTCGGGTCGAGCGCGCTTCGCGGATGTCAGTATCGCGCCCCTGAAAATCTCCCCCGACGCGGAGGCGCCCGCCGGCGGAGAAACCGTCGACCGAAAGGTTTGCCGAGTCGTTGATGAGAACCGTCTCCCCGGAAACGGCGATGTCGCCGCCAACTCCAGCAGAGGAATCGGCCCGGACCGTTCCATCCACGGCAATGGCAACGACTGAATCGAGCTTCACTCTGCCACCGATCCGGCTTCCGGAGACATCGATCACCGAGGTCGATGCCTGAACCACTTGGGCACCACTCACCGTAACCGATCCGCCGCTGCGGGAACCGACCGCTTCGATGCGACCGGCGACAGTGGCTTGGCCAGCGCCGGCGTCGACCTCCACCTGTCCGCCATCAGCTCCCGCCGTCGCCACCATTTGCGCACCCGCCCCCACGTTGATGTTCGAGCTGCCGCCCGATGCACGCAGAAGCACCCGGCCGCTGCTGCGGTCCGCTCCGGTGGCACGGATCGCTCCGCCATTGTTGATGGCGAGGGCATAAACGTTGCCATGGGACTTCAACTCGGCGGAGGCCCCACGGATTGTGCCAGCGTTGTTGATCCCCGTTCCGGCGTATTCGGAGGCACCCCGCACCGAGATCTTCGAACCGCCCCCTTCTTCGAGGAGAATGTCACCCCCGGCTCCGATGGCCACGGTCCCGTTCAAAGCCCCGATCTGACCCTGGTTATCAACAAATCCGCCCATCAGGACGACATCGCCACCGCTGGAAGAAATCGTGCCGAAATTGGTGACGCCGGTATTGGATCCCCCATAGAATCGGCTGCTGCCTCCATTGGTGAAGTCAGCGTCATCGATATCCAGCGTCGAGAGGACGGCGTTGCCGCCGACATCGATCACCCCGTTCGATCCGACAACGATCCCGTTGGGGTTGATGACGTAGACATTCGCATTGCCCTTCAGCTGACCATGGATCTCAGAGATGTTTCCTCCGGTGACCCGGTTCAACGCGGTGCCCCGGTTCGGTTGCACGAAGCGGGTCATCTCTCCGTTGGCAATGGAGAAGTCCTGCCAGTTGATCACGACATTATTGGACTGCTGGTGAATGCGGAGTTGATTGGCCGAAATCCGAGCGATATCGGCGGCACCGTGAATCACCACGCCGTTGGCCGGATTCGCTTGGACCGGCCCGCCCGTCGTTACAAACGCGGGCAGAAGGAGCGACAGGATCCACTTCTGGAACCGCTTGCCGAAAAGAGTTTCTTTCATTTCAAAAAGGGAAGGTTGGAACACGAAACCAAATTCGTTTTGGGTAAGAGGGTCATCTCCTGTCAGCGCGTGATGGAAAGGCGGGTCTGTTCCACCCCGAAGACCCGATAGCTGGAATAGCGGTTGGTACCCGGGTCGTAAACATAGTAGCTGAGGGCTCCGCGACCCACCTGTTGGCCGGCGCGACGCTGTCGACGCTCGCGCTCCTCGTCATCTTCATCCTCGAGGAAGGTGCTACCGGGCTCGAGATCACGATACTGGCGCTCTCCAAAGCTGTCATCAAGCAGCTGCTCAAGGAAACTGCCACCGGCAGCGGGAGGAGCATCACTCTCCATGGCGTCGGAATAGGCGACGGAAGGCAACGCCTCGTCGTAGCCGTCGTAGAGGAAGAGTTCCTCGCTGCGGAAATAGGCGTCATAGGTATCCGCGAAAACGAAGGGATTAAAATCGAAAGGTGGGAGAGGCGGAACCGGGGGAACGGGCGGAACCGGAGGAACCGGAGGGATCGGGGGAGCCTCGCCACTGTAGTAGATGTTGTAGAGGCCGAAGGAGTGGAAAGGATAATCCCCCTCGGGCGTAAAGGTCGCATCCGACTCGGCGAGACCCGTCGCCGGGAACTGGTGCTCCACCGCGACTTGTTCATCCGCACGGTTCGTCCCAGGCGCAGGCGTCCGCACATAGGCCGCATTGTTGATGTAGGTGCCCGCAGCAATCCGGTTCGACGAGGAGTCCGGCATGTAAAATCGGACTTGATCCCCGAGAATACCACCCGCCGCGCTAGAGATGACCGAATCCGCCGAGGTGACAAACTCTCCGGTCCCACCAACATTGGGATTGTTCCGGCCGACCGCGATAAACGTGTCGCCGTCTGAAAGACCTGAGACGGCGCTGGGGCTCAACTTGGTGTCCACGTGACCGACGATGCCCATGCCCATCGAAAACGTTTCCCCAACGCTGAGGTGGATGTCGCCGTCCCAAATGCCGCCACCACGATTGCGCTGATCACCATTGCCGATCTTGCCCCAGTTGTCGATTCCACTCGTGGCTCCGCTATTGAGCGTCAGGTTGTTCGAGGCGATGACCTTGATGTCGGCGTAATGATCACCGGGGCTGAGATATCCGCCGTTACCGATCTGGGCACCCGAGCGTCGGCCATCGCCCGCTTGGACGATAACGTTACCGGATCCACCCAGGGCGTAAACCTTGATCGTTTCTCCAGCGAGGCCAAGCTTGCCATTGACCGTATCATTCGCGTGTCCCACTCGAGCGACATTGGTCTTGTCGGCATCCACGTCGTTGGTCTGGGCACCTCCTCGAATCGCAACGCTCCCCTCTCTCGTGCTGACGATGATATTGCCGTTATGATCACCGGAGGAGCTGAAGCCTCCGTGCCCAACCTGGGTGTAGTGAAAGCGACCAAAGTCACTCCCCAGAGATCCAAGAGCGGTATTGCCAGCGATGAGATTCACGTCACCCGTCGTCGTGGTCAGCGAAATGTCTCCCACGTGACCGGTTCCGAGGACATAGGTCCCACCGTTGATGTCTCCGTCCCATCCCCCGTGACCGATCTGCACAAAATTGCGACCATCGTCGTTGTTTTGGATGTTGTTGAGAGGATGAGCGACCTTGGTTCCGGCGATCATCTGGATAGATCCCGCAACCGAAGCGGTGATGTTCCCGGTGAGGCGACCCGCTTGATTCGGGGCGAGACCGATCTGGGCCAAGAGGCCCGCCTGACTGCTGCGGCCGCCGTGCCCGATCATCACATAGGTGTCCTGACCGTTGCCGCCAATCAGTGAAAGACCCGCGCGGGCCCCACCGCCGATCGTTCCCGGAGTGAGACTCCTCAAACCGGATCCGCCGATGATGCTGATGTTGCCGAGATGGGAACCGTCGGCATCAAAACCGCCGTGACCAACCTGGGCATACTGGTTGGCTTTAGCATAGCCGAGGGTTTGACCGGCCATCAGTTCAACGAGACCTCCCGCGTTGATGTTGATGTTGCCCGAATGGGCGCTCGGAGAGCTGGTGCCACCGTGACCAATGAGGGCGTAGGTGTTCCCGAAAGCTCCGGCGTGGAGGCGGACATCACCGCCGGAAGTCAAGTTGATGTCACCCACGAATCCGACCGTATCACGCCCACCGACTCCACTGAGACGGCCGCCGTTACCCAACTGCACGTAGGCTTCGTCCGAGTTCCCCGAGGTCCACTGATAGTCGGCACTCACCACCGAAGTTCCCGTGGGGTTGATGGTCGTCCGGGTATTCGGGGGGCTGAGGGGATTTGCGTCAACAAAGGATCGGAAGCGAAGACGTCCCGTGTCATAGTCGACCGTCGCCACCACCGTATTCGCCGGGATGGAGGGCGTGGCCGTGACACTACGGATCTCCCCGTTGAGGGCCGGATTCTCGACGAACTCCGTCCCGGCTCCGGCCACGTTCAACCTCACCGAGCCGGGCATGACCCGCCCATGACCAAGGAAAACTTCGTTGGGGCGCAGGGCAGAATCAGATTCGGCGGTGCGCTCGGCAGCGATCGCCACGTTGGCGGGCACTGCCAGGCTCGAATTGAAATAGCTGTAGTTGATGTTGCGGTTCAGCTGGTTGCGATCGTTTTCAAGATCACCGTTGTTGGCGGTGACCGCGGTCGTGTTGATCGTGACCTGCCCAGTGGTGTAATTGATTGTGCCATGGGAAGCCCCGTGGGTGCCGACCGCATAGTTGCCACCAACGGCGGCCGCGGCGCGATAGAGTGTCCCCGTGGTGCCATCGCCATTCGGCGCATCACGGAGGTCTTGAGCGCCCGTGCTACCGATGTCGATCAACAGCGTCCCGGGAACGATATTGCCCCGGTGAGCGGCCTCGGAGGCACCTGCGTTCCCATGATAGAGCGTGAATCCACGCTGCATCTGCGACGCCTCCTGCAGCGTGTTGAGAGCGTGCCGATTTCCGATCCAATAGTTTTGGACGGCAAGCCCCCCCCCATCGAGTGCGGCTGGAAAATTACTGGGCCCCTCGATGAAGCCCGCAACGTAGCCGGAGACGGAGCCGATGGGAGAGGCTTTCGGCCCGATCATATGGAAATCACCACCAGAGGTGACGTCGATGCTACCCGTGTGATCCCCATCGAAATCGTAGCCTCCGTTGCCGATCATCCCGAAGGCTGCGAAACCTCGCCCGATCGCCACATCCTGCCCCATCGAGAGGAAATTATTGCTCCCGTCGCGATTCACCACCCCGATCAGGGCGCCGCGCTCCATCATCATCGTGCCGGGACGGGAGGCATCGAAGATGACGTCGCCGGCAGCCGAGACATCAATGTTCGCACCGAGGATGGTCGGCGTGCCGCCCGTGCGGTAACCTCCATGGCCGATGAGTGCAAAATCGCGATCACCTCCGCCAGCAGTGAAGCGAAGACTCCCTTCCTGCGCGGTCACATCGATCTCATTGTTCAGCGAAAAAGACCCGGTGAAGTTCACTGAACTACCACCGTGACCGATCATGGCATACTTGATGTTTGTGTCCCAGTTTTGACCTTGGACCGCTGACTGCGGGATCTGGGTGCCAGAGGCCAAGGTGCCGACAACCCGCTCGGCGAGTTCCGAGTTTCCAGCCGATCCCGACCCCCTCTCTCCCATCGCCCAGTCAACGTAATCGGGAGAAAGCCTGACGTCGGATGGCCCCGAAATCCGGGAAGTAAACTCCACATCCCCCTTCGCGGTTACCACAATGTCAGACGCCCCGTCCCCAGTGATCGCCTGAGTCACGTCCTGACCTCCGTGCCCCACCTGAGCCCAGCTTTGGCGCATGCGCCCACTGCGAAAAATGACGTCTCCGTCAATGGCCCCGACCCCCTGCCCGGCAGAAATAGAGATCTTTCCCTCCTTGCTGCCGCGCACGTCGCGGCCGCCGTGACCCACCTGAACGAAATTGTATCCGAACCCCCACGAACGGTCGGCACGTTTTTCCTCACCTCCGACAAAGAGGATGCCACCCTGATCAGCAACGACACTGATGTCACCGCGATGACCCGTGCTAAGCGCATCGACGGCACGGATACTCTGACCGCCATGACCGATCATCCCGTGGCCGTAAAACATGTTCCCGGCCCGAACTTCGATTCCAATATCGCGGAAGATCGCTCCGCCGCCGGGGAAAAGGTAAGGATCGGTGCCTGGACCAGGGTCCTCGACCCAGACACCATTGGCATCATACCCCATATTGTCGCGAACTCGGACCGTTCCGCCAGCGAACACATTGATACTCCCGGTGATCGATTGTTCCGGCAAACGGGTATTGACGTTGGTTCCCGGGTTTGCAAAAGAGGTATTGAAGGGATCGAAGAAATTCGCGACCAGCGCGGTATTCGCTTGGGTGAACTGCCCTCCCGTGGCAGGCTCGTTCTCGGCGGAGCCACCGTGACCAATCTGCACGTGACTGAAGAGAGTTGAGGGATCCGCCGGAGAGTTGACGTCGAGAGGCGTGCTGACGCCCAGGACATTGCCGGTGTTGCGATCACTGGCCGCACCGGTGCGCGGCAGCTGGTTAAATCCGACAAGTCGGACGGCACCCGTCGTGGCAGTGACCGTCACGTTCCCCGATTTCTGTTGATCCCAGATCGTGCGGCGATTGAAGTTACTCGCCGTTCCGTGCCCAATCTGCGCAAAGCCGCCCGATCCACCATTGCCGCGAAGCTGGATCCCGGCCCCGGCAAGACCGCGCCCACCGCCCTGAGGAGTGACCCCGTGGGCGATCACGGTGACATCCCCGTGAAGGCTCGCGGACTGGCGATAACCACCATGCCCGATGAGCGCATAGTCGCCACCTCCGGTATCCGGCGAGACGAGATCCTCAAAGCCCGCCTCAAACTCACGCGCGGCCGAAACAAAGACATCTTCTGCCGCCGTCACCTTGATCGGGGCATTCACGCGGGCGGCGTGACCGAGATAGTTCGTGCGCCAAGAAGCTCCAAAATAGACCCGGTTGTCATCCCCCGTATCGAAAACGAAGCCTTCACGGGTCGTCCGGGTGGGCGAAGCCGCGGAACGCTGCGACTCGGCATCGTTAATCCCTCCGTGGCCGATCTGGACATAGTTGCGGTTGCGGTTGTCAGCGGCACGCATGTCGAGCCGGCCGCTCAGACCGATCTCGATCGCCCCGGTAGCTCCGTAACCAGCACCGCGGAACTGACCACCATTCAACGCGGTGCCGCCAAGGTCGGCGATGTAGTTCTTTGCTCGCACATTGCCACCAGCGTTGCCCCACCACTCGTTGCGCGTAGCAAAAAAAGTCCGGCCCAACTCGTATTCGTATCCGTTGTCGTGGAAACCAATCTGGGCCCAGCGGTCGTCACCCACCGTATTGCTGGCAGTGACGAAAAGATCGTGCGATGCCACGCTCGTGGATCCGAAACGACTCCCCACCTCCACAAATTGGGCTCCTGTAGTCGAGTTCACGAAAACCGAGCCATTGTTGCGCCCAGCGGCGTCGTTACCGACAATGCCGTCGTTGATGGTGGCAAGCACGGCAGCCATGCCGAAGGCGGCTCCATTGGTCTGCGCGCCGCCGCTCAGCGGATTGACGAGACCAGTCGCCCCATCCCATCCGGCGACGACGTTGATTTCTCCCGCACCCGCGCTGCGGACGGAGCGGTTGAAGCTGATGTCCCCCACGGCGAGAAGCGTCAAGCTCCCGGGAGTGGTCGCGGCGTTTTCCTGATACCATTCGACCCGGTCGTTGATCGTGATCGAACCGGCCGGCCCGGACGCGCCGAAGTTGGAGGTGATGACGACACTAACGCCCTGGTCAAGCAGCGTCGAGAGAGAAAGGTTGTTGACGTTGTTGGTCGAAGCCGCCGCCGCGCTGATCGTGATGTCGGTCGGGTCGAGAAGAAGAGTGCCGGCTTTCCCGTTCGTGGCGGTGAGATCGACGCCTCCGTCAAAGGTAAGCCCCTGTTTTCCCGAGACCTCGACGAAGCCACCCGCCGTGACGCCGCTTGCCTTGATCTCGCCGTCGAAGAAGGTGTCACCGTCGGACCACAGGATGACATTCCCCCCGCGTCCGTTCCCTACGGCGGAGGCAGCGATCTCCGCACCGTCATCGACCCGGAGCGATTCAGCATTGCGAATGCTGGAATCTTTTCCCTGAAAGCCCCCGCCGATCTGGACGTTTCCGCCGCCGATTTGACCCGAAGCATCGACCGACGCCCCGCTGGCCACGGAGATTGATTTTCCTTCGATGGTGACAGTGCCACCCACGTCGGATGAGCCGGTGGCGTTCACTGTCCCGCCGATCACCGTCGCACCGGCACCGGAAATCGCCACCGAACCACCGGTCGAGCCGCCGACGTTGACGGAGGCTCCCTCAGCGAGCGTCACGTTCGTTCCGCCTACCCGCACACTGCCGCCCGCCATTCCCGCCGCGCCCGAAGCATCGATCTGACCGCCCCCCGCGCCGCTGGAACCGAGCTCCACCTCACCACCACTGATCTGGATCTGACCGCCGGTGCCGTCGCTGTTCCGAGCCGATAAACTACCGTTGTTCACGATGCGCCCCTGGGAACCCGCACTGAGGGTGAGGCGACCCCCACTGAAGTTGTAGCCGCTCGCGCGAACGATCCCGTCGTTCTTGATGGCGAGCGCATAGACGTTTCCGTGCGCCTTGAGCTCGGCGGCGGCCGCATTGATTTCGCCGGTATTCTCAACACCGACCTGACCACTTCTGCCCCCCGCCTTGACGGAGATGCTGGCCCCGCCGGCCTGATCGACCATGATGTCACCACCTGCACCGAAGGCGACCGTGCCCGCGGGTGCGGAGACCGAACCGGAGTTCTGGAGGAAGTTTCCGAGGAGCACGACATCGCCGCCCGAACTGGAGATGGAACCGTAGTTTTTCAGCGCGGCACCTGTCGCGCCACGGTAGCGATCGCGGCCACCATTGAGGAAATCCTTGTCAGAGACGTCCAAGGTCGACATCGTGAGCATGCCGGCCACGTCGACGGCGCCGCCCTGACCGACGACAATGCCGTTTGGGTTAACCACCGCGACCCCGCCATTACTGGCCTTGAGTAGACCGTAGATTTCCGTCGGATTCCCCGACACGACCCGGTTCATCGTGAAGGCATTGCGCCCTTGATTGACGTTGGTGATTTCGCCGCTCTGGATCGAGAAGCTCTCCCAGTTGATGATGGCGCGTTGAGAAAGGTTGTTGATGTCCAGCCTCGAAGAACCCATCCCCTGAAAATTGACGTTGCCGGCAACCACATTCGCCCCCTGCGGATTCGCGCCCACCCGCACCGGGTGAAGGACGAGACCAGGGGTGATCGTCACCAAGACCAGGACCTGAAACAGCAGGTTCCGGCGGAAAGAAGAAGCGATGGATTTCATGGATTCGAAAAACGAAGGTTGGCGGGGAAGGAGCGAACTCTTTCCCATGCCATCATCCTAAGGGGATAAACGGTAATGGGATGACAGCATCGGGGGCGCTTGTAAATGCAAATTTCACCATTTTTTCACGCCGGGTTCATCAGGGATTGTCGCGGTCGCAATGCCTGTGACAGAAAGGATGAGACGTTTTTCCTTCCATCTGCGTTCCCCTTGCAGAAATCCGTCACAAGTGAAGATAGAAAGTCTGGAAATTCGTAATTTCCTGATGTCTCAAAGACTTACTTTCGCGAAACCAAAACCTCACCGCCGCCCGCCTTTTTCGTCGCGAGGTAGAGGCTGCTGATCCCTCCCCATTGGGGTTCCCACTTCGCCCCGGACAAGCCCGCCTCATGGATCAGCGCAAGCATGGCTGCTCCGGAGGGAAAACGCTCGATCGAGTCGCCCAGGTAGGCGTAGGCTTCACGATTGCCCGTCAGCCAGCCGGCCAATTTCGGGAGAAGGTGATGCAGGTAAAAACGATAGGGCGTCCGCAGGAGCGGGAGCGTCGGGAGGGAAAAATCGAGGACCACGACGATCCCTCCCGGTTTGAGAACGCGGGCGAACTCACGCAAGGCCCGGGACCAGTCCGCCATGTTGCGCAGCCCATAACCGATCGTGAGGGCGTCGAAGGTCCCGTCGGGAAACGGGAGGGAAAGCCCGTCGCAGACGATCAACTCGGGTAAACCGCGCTTTTTCGCCTCTGCCAGCATCGGCGCACAGAAATCGGCGCCGATGACGCGCGCGCCCGGGACGCCATCGAGGATGGTGCGGGCGAGATCACCACTGCCGGTGGCCACGTCGAGGATGAGTCGACCACCGTGCTCGCGAACGTGGCGGGCGACTTTTTTTCTCCAAAGCACGTCGATCCCGAGACTGAGAACGTGATTGGTCAGCACGTAGCGCTTTGCGATGGACGAGAAGGCCCGATGAACGAACTCGGGGTTTTGATCCTGGGTGCGGGAAGACATCGGACGAAGTTACGGAAACGGTTTCGTCGCGGACGCCTTCCGGACGGAAAGGCGGAGAAAGCCTAACACATCCCCCGCCTCGCCGGGATCGGCGAAAAAAGTGCTCACGAGAGGACTCGAACCTCCACGGGTCGCCCCACTAGATCCTGAATCTAGCGCGTCTACCAATTCCGCCACGTGAGCAGCGGGCAGTTAAGAAACACGCGTCTCCGGCGATGACAACCGCTTTTATTTGCGGTGGATGCGTTTGGGCGTCACGATGCGCCCGGATGCCAGCCCCCGATTCCCCGCCGATGAAACCAGTCTTGCGAGAACTCCGGGTCTGGCGAGACGAAACATTCCGGACGGCGGCGGAAAACATGGCTCTCGATGAAAGCCTTCTCGATTGGTCGCGCGAAACCGGAGTGGCGGCGATCCGTTTCTACGCGTGGGATCACCCGGCCAGAACAGTGGGATATTTCACCCCGCGAAACGCTTTTGATTTTGTGAGTGAAGACGATGTCGTGCGTCGTTTCACCGGGGGGGGACTAGTCGAGCATGGCGACGACCTGACCTTCGCCCTCGCCGTTCCCGCCGGGGAGGCTCTCGCCTTCGCCAGCGCGGAGGAACGCTACCGCGGGATCCACGAGGCCCTCGCGGCCGCCCTCATCGGAGCGGGGATGGCGGTGATTCCGGTGGCTCCCGACCGGGAGACGAGCCCCGGCCCCTGCTTTGCCCATCCCGTGCCATGGGACCTCATCCACCCCTTCTCAGGCCTGAAAATCGCGGGAGGCGCCCAGCGCCGCAGCCGCGGTGCCTTCCTTCACCAAGGGAGCGTGCGACTCGCCGAGAAGCTGCGGTCGACGCAGACTCCGTGGGTGGAGGCCTTCGTCTCCGGGCTGGCGGGATCCGTTGGTCCACTCGACCCCGCCAGCGAGGAGCACCTCGTCTCCGGCGCCACCGCTCTCGTCGGGATCCGCTACGGAGATCCGGTCTGGAATGCGGGGAAAAAACCTCCGGAATGATTCCGTTTCTTCCCATCTCCGATCTTGCGGAATTCGCGGTCCGGCGTCAGTCTCCGCCATCGAACCATGCTTGCCGAAATCCTTACTCCTGAATTCCGCGAGGTCCTCCTCGAAGCCATCCCGGTGATCATCTCCCTGATCATCATCGAGGGCCTTCTCTCCGTCGACAACGCCCTTGCCATCGCCGCGATGGCCTCGCACCTGCCCGGAAAACAGAAGTTCTGGGCCCTCCGCGTCGGCATCATCGGTGCCTACGTCTTCCGGGGACTGGCCCTCCTTCTCGCTCAATACATCATCGAGAACCCCTGGTTGAAACTTCTCGGCGCGGCCTACCTGATTCACTTGATGGCCCATCACTTTGCCTCGCGCGACAAGGCAGCCAGGGCCGAGGCGGCCGAAGCCGCCGCCGAGGAGTCGCGTGCCAATGGCGAAGCCGTTGCCGCCGTCGGCAAGGTGGCCCAGCGCGGCTTTTGGGCCACGGTCGCGTCGATCGAACTGATGGACCTCAGCCTCGGTGTCGACAACGTCGTCGCTGCCGTCGCTCTCAGCGATGAGATGTGGGTCGTCTGCACCGGGGTGTTCATCGGCATCCTCGCCCTCCGATTTGTCGCCGGACATTGCATCAAGCTCATCGAAAAATTCCCCGTCCTCGAGCACACCGCCTTTCTCCTCATCGGTTTTGTCGGGCTCCTCCTCGTCTTCGAACTGACCATGCACCACGACGTCAAGACTCACGAAAAATTCATCGGTATCGTCGCGATCATCGCTTTCACGATCTGGTATTCGAGGAGCGCGGGAGTCCGCTCGGTGATGAAGCCGGTCAACGCCCTCCTCCTGATGCCGGTGCGCCTGTATGATCTCGTGCTCGGCGCGGTCTTCTGGGTGCTTCTCTCCCCTTTCCGCCTCTTCTTCAAGAAGGCCCACCTCCCCGCGCCGATCGAGGAAGTCGAGCATGCTCTCGAAATCCTCCACGAGGCCGAAGAGCGGGAGAAGCATCCCTCGTGAAGGGATCAGGTCTTCGTTTCGACAGCCGACGCCTCGGGATTTTCCCCGATCTCCGGCTCATCCGGTCTCACCTGCTTTCGGTAGGCGAGCCATTCCTCGCCGAGACGGAAGCTTACCGCCAGCAATGTCGGGCCGAGGAAGATTCCGATCAGGCCGAAGGCGAGACCCCCGCCGAGCACCCCCATGAAAATCAGGACGAAAGGCATTTTGTTGCCCTGGCTGATGATGAGGGGACGGATGAAATTGTCGATCGAGCTGATCCCCAACGCTCCCCACAGGAGCATGAAGACCCCTTCGCCCGTGGACCCGTTTTGAAAAATCCAGATCGAAGCCGGAATCCAGATGAGCGGCGGCCCCATCGGGATCACCGACACGAGGAAGGTCATGAGACCGAGCAACACGGCGGCCGGCACGCCCGCGATCGTGAAACCGACCCAGGCCATCAAACCCTGCGCCATGGCCGTGCCGAGGATTCCGTAAACCACCCCTCGGATCGTTCCTCCGGCGACATCGCGGAGGAGGTGATCACCCCGGTCTCCGGCGAGCCGTCTGCCGATGGCGAGGGCACGATCGCCCAGCTTGGCTCCGTCGCGGAAAAAGAAAAAGGCGAGGAACATGCTCAGGGCCAGCTCGAGAACACCCCGCCCGAGCGCCTTTCCGATCGTAAGTAACCAGGATGTGAGCGGGTCGATGAATTGCTCCGCCGCGACGAGGAGCTGTTTGCTATCGGCCGCATATTCCCTCCAGGTCGCCGTCATCTCCGCCCCCACCCATGGCACCCGGCCGAGCCAATCCGGTGGAGCCGGTGGCCCTTGGCGAACCCAGGCCAAGGTGGTCGCGGCGAACTCTCGCACATCCCCGGCGAGCGTCAGGACGATCACCACCGATGGAACGAGAAGGACGAACGCGATCACGAGAGTCATCAGAAACGCCGCGAGAGTGCGGCGTCCTCGCACCCAACCGAGAAGGATGCGGAAGGCCGGCCAGCTTGAGAAGGTCAGGATCACCGCCCAGAGCAGTGCTGAAAGGAACGGCTTGAGGACAAAAAAACAGCCAACCACCACCAGCGCAAGCACGGCGAGGACCGCAACCTGATCCGTGTTCGCAACTTTGCGTAGATTGGGGAGGGAGGGCGTCATGAACGGAGGATCCTAGCCCGGCCCGGATCCTCACGATAGCGACTTTTTCTTCAGGGTCAGTTCCCGTAGCGTGATGACGATCAGGGTCAGGGCGGTGATCGGCAGGATGAACCAGAGCATCGCGACGCGAAGGGTGCCGAGCGCTTCGTGATTCGTCGCCGTGAAGATCAGGTAGACGAGGTAAGCGATGTAGAAAAAGAGGAAGGCCGCGCCGTTGAAGCGGCTGATGCGGTAGCCGACGAAGAAGATCGGAAGACAAGCGACCGCGACCGCGATCATCACCGGGATGTCAAAGCGCAACGCCGCCTCCGACACCGTGATCCCCGCCGGGGCGACGAGCGAACTGAGCCCGAGCACGCTCAGGATGTTGAAAATGTTCGATCCAACGACGTTGCCCACGGCGATGTCACGCTCACCCTTGATCGCCGCCATCACCGAGGTCGCCACCTCCGGCATCGAGGTTCCCGCCGCGACAATGGTGAGACCGATGACGAGTTCCGACACCCCGAACGCCTGGGCGATCGAAACGGCACTGGAAACCAGCCATTTCGAGCCGAAAACGAGACCGACGAGGCCGACGACGATGAGCAGGCTGTTTTTGAAAAGACTCGAGGGAGTTTTTTCGCCAAATTCCTCGTTGTATTCCGCCTTCACCTCTTCGCT
>Ga0172376_10000147_pt1 | contig 85076 bp, 56 predicted proteins | sample Lak35m_FD_121114 | JGI IMG/M metagenome (GOLD analysis project Ga0172376, IMG submission 121114) | Freshwater microbial communities from Kabuno Bay, South-Kivu, Congo - kab_092012_35m | ecosystem: Environmental > Aquatic > Freshwater > Lake | place: Democratic Republic of the Congo: South-Kivu... | reverse complement strand
TTCCAGCAACGGCGCCTCAGGGTTCGTTATGAGAAGCGCGCTGACATCCATCAGGCTTTCCTGACAATTGGATGTATCATGATCTGCTGGAACCGCTTAGCACGGTTGTGTTAGAGCCCCTAAGGACAAGAATGTTTCAACACCCTATGAGTTATGTCGTTTATTCGGAGTTGTTCGATGGTTTGCCATCCGAGGCAAGAAACCGCATATACAAAAGATTTTGGGAGATCTTGTCACAGAAAAAGGAAGACGGGCGGTATCGGCATCTTTCTTTCGAGGACCGTAACGCCATTCTTGAAATAATGCGCGAAACAAAAAACAATCTTCCAGAATATTGGAACGAGAAGCCTTCGTAATAAATTGAGAGTTTTTATTGGATTTTATTCGATTGGAGGGAGACTCTGGATGCCAAGGCAGCATGTGTTGTTAGTGATCGCGTTTGGAATGGCCTGCGCCTTTGGCGGGGCTTCGATCGTCCAAAAAACCGATGCTGAGCCATTGCGTGGCGTAAGGGCTTTTGGCGCACTCGGAGATGGCGTTTCCGATGACACGCAATTGATACAAAAGGCGATTGATTCGGCAACCGGGAGCGTCTTTTTCCCCGCTGGAACTTACCGGATTACAAAATCACTGGTTGTCAACCTTGACAAGGTTGGGCCATTGGCCCTGTCCTCGGACGGGACCGCAACGCTGAAAATGTCAGGCGCCGGGCCTTGCCTCATCTTCAAGGGGACGCATGGCGGTACGGCGCTGCCAACAACAGTGCGAGCGGAAGTTTGGGCACGCGAAAGGATGCCGATGATTTCCGGCTTGGATATCGCGGGTGATCATCCTGAAGCCGATGGGATTCTCGCCGTGGGAACCCTAATGCTCACGATTCACAGGGTTGGAATCAGGAATTGCCGTAATGGCGTTCACCTGAAGGAGCGAAACCGGAACATCACCATTTCGGATTGTCATGTGTATTCCAATTCCGGGATCGGAATTTATTACGATCATGTCAATCTTCACCAATCGAACATCGTGGGTTGCCACATTAGTTACTGTGCGGGGGGAGGTATTGTTTGCCGGGGCGGTGAGGTGCGAAATATCCAGATCGGAACATGCGACATAGAAGGGAACATGGGCAAGGACCAGAATTCCACCGCCAACATCCTGATTGATTGCGAAGGAGGTTCCACCGCCGAGGTGGCGATCACGGGTTGCACCATCCAGCACTCCAACACCAAGGGTTCCGCCAATATCAGGATCCTTGGCGCTGGCCAGGGAATCCGCAAGGGATCCTCGGGAAATTGGGGGCATGTCACGATACAAGGGAATGTTCTTTCGGATGTTGAGGATAATGTTCATTTGCGGCATTGCCGTGGCGTTGTCATGACAGGAAATACATTTTGGATGGGATATAAAAATAATCTTGTCGCTGAGAGTTGCAGCCACCTAGTTGTTGGTTCGAATCTGATGGAGAGAAATCCGGCCTACGATTATGGAACGAGCAAGGATACCCTTAATTCTGTCATCTTCAGCAAATGCAAGGACTGCACTATTTCCTCTCTCCACCTCCAAGGAGTCGTTGGCAAAGATGCTGGTATTATTTTGGATTCTTGCGAAGGAATCAATCTGACGGGGTGCTCGGTGTTGGATTGCTCCCCAGTGGGCATACTGTTGCGTGGAACAACGAAAACACAAGTTTCAGGTTGCCTTGTCAGGTCGTCCGCGGCACATGTCATGGATCGCCGGGATTCAATAATTTCAATTGACGATGATGGATCAAACCAGATAGCGGGTAATCTCACTGAGGTCATGCCGGTGATTAGACGAAAGATGGATTGATTCGCCAATCATCCAGCCCTCACTTGGGATGAACCTGACGACCCTCGAGGTAGGTTGCAAGGCATTTGGTATTCCTGATTTCATTCACCGGGCAGGTGAGGATGTCGCGGTCAAGAAGCACGAAGTCGGCCTTTTTTCCAGTCTCAAGGGATCCGACGAGATTTTCCATGAACATCAATTTGGCATTATTGATTGTGTAGAAGGAAATGGCTTGCTCCCTGGTGAGCGCCTCCTCAGGAATCAGCGGATCAATCCTGTTTCTCCCAATCCTGGTGATGGCCGTTTGCATACCCAAGAATGGGTTGTAAGGATTGACGGATGCCATGGAACCGATTTTTTGCATGTGGTCCGATCCGCCTCCGACGGTCACTCCCGCCTTGAACAGGCTTTGCAACGGCTGGAAATACCTGAGCCTTTCATCCTTGAATTGTTTTCTCAAGGTGTGGGAATCCAAATAAAGCCACACCGGTTGGATATCAGCCACGACCCCGAGCTTTTTGCAGAGTTCAATCGCTTCTGCGCTCATGAAATTGGAGTGGGTCAGGCAGGGACGGGTCTTGGAAACGGGATGGGATTTGTCTACTTCCATGTAAGCGTTGAGAAGTTCATGGACAGCCCCGTCACCCACCGAATGCGCGGTGAACTGGAGCCCTGCCTTGACGGTCTCCTCAACCAAGGGTAGCAGCCTCTCCCTTGGAATGAAAAGAAGCCCCTTGTATTCCGGGTCGGTGATTGAATAGATCTCGCTCTTGCCCCACGGTTGCCTCATAAATGCGCTGCCAGTAAGCATTCCGCCGTCAAGGAAAGTCTTGATTCCAATGATTTTCAGCATGGTGCTTTCGCCACGGAGTCGATGTTGGGCGATTTTTTTGAGGTTTCCAAGGATTCCTTCCATGCTTCCGGCGGTGCCCAGCCCGTGTGATATGGCCACCCTTACTGTCAAAGAGTTGTCATGAAGCAACGATTCATAGGTGGATATTGATGTGCCGTCGGCATTCCTGTCGATGACGCCGGTGATGCCCACGGAGTTGTAATCATGAAACAAGGACGAGAGCCTTGTCTTCCGATCTTCATTGCCCGGGCTGCGCGCGGTCGAACTTGACTTGATCAATCTTGTACAACTGCGAATGATGCCGGTCGGCTCACCATCCTTGTCCAGCTCCACCTGCCCGGGGCCACCATCGGTGACCTTGAAATTTTTCCCGATTCCGCTTGCGGAGAGAGCGATGGAATTGACTGAGGCATCCGGTCCGGTGGAAAAAACCACGGGATGGAAAGGTGCGGCATCGTCCAATTCCTTTCTTGTCGGATATCGCTGCTCCGCCAACCTCGTGATGAACACCTGGCGAATGGAGATCCATTCGCCCTTGGGAAGCGCCTTGGCGCGCATCCTGACATATCCAAGGACATCATTCACTGAATTCATGGAAGGAATCGGATGATCGAACTCATGCATGGCCGCTCCCAAAGGATGAACATGGGAGTCGATCAGTCCAGGAATGACCGTGCCACCTTGGAGGTCCACCGATCGCGTGCTCTGGACCTTGAGTTTGAGAACTTCTTCGGAAGTCCCGGTCGCGATAATGACACCATCGCGAATCGCCATGGCTTGCTTAATGCTGAATTTTTGATCCGCCGTTATGATTTTTCCGCCATGAATGATCAGGTCGGGATCTTGCGAGAGTGAAGGAATCGCAAGAATTGCCAGAAACAAAAACATGGTTAGTTCCTTGAAGTTCGTTTTGTCATCAGGCAAAACGCCATTGCGGCAGGGATGCGTTTCCGCGCAGTCCGGAATGGATCAACCGATCGCACTCGTTATTTGTTTCCTTTTTTCTTTTCTGGATAGACAAGTTTGGCATGGTTCAGGATTTCCTTGAGTGACTGGACGGCCTTGGTTGCGGCTTCCTTGCTTTCGAAGCCCGTCAGGCCAGAACCGCCAACCAGTTTGCCTTGTGAGTCACGAACAAAAAACCGAAACTTGCCATCCTTCCCTTCGGAAATTTCAACGGTCCCCTGCGCCGCGACATTCGTGTCCAAAGGGAGTTTCTTGGTATCCGAATCAGTCTTGTTTTGCTGTTTCGCCATCAATGGCGGAATGACTAGCAAACAAAGCGAGCCAATGGCAGGGAAAAACCAGGGTGGCCCTTTCATCTATTGAAGTCTCCCGGCCAGAGGCCCAGTGGAATTATTGACTGTGGGATTTTCTGCCATTTCCAACCCAAGTGCAATGGGGGTGACATGTTGAAGCGTGCTTGTTTGTTCATCAATCATTGGATGGCGGCCATTGCTGAATTAGACTGAAATCCAGAAGGGCTAATAAGGCGCTCGCGAGAAATCACCATGGTCGCTTTCCAACCATTCCCGATTGTGTTTGCCCTGCTTGGAGTGTTCAACTGGCAAGCAACGGCCCCCGAGAATACCGTCATTGTTTTTGCCTCTTGCGCCAGGCAGGACAAGCCTGCTCTTGCCTGGGGGGCCATGGCGGCGATGAAGCCGCAGTTGTCCGTTTTGCTTGGCGACAATATTTACGGCGATACCGTCGACATGGAGGTCCTCAAGGCCAAATACTCCCTGTTGTCAAAAGTTTCAGGCTTCAAGGCGCTCAGGGAAGCCTGCCCGATGATGGCTGTTTGGGATGATCATGATTATGGTGTCAATGATGGAGGCGCCTCGTATCCCCAACGAGAGGCATCGCGAAAGATCCTCCTCGATTTTTTTGGTGAGCCGCAATCTTCATTGAGGCGAACCCAATCCGGCGGCATTTTCACTTCAAGGATCTTCGGTCCAGACGGGAGGCGAATCCAGGTGATCCTTCTTGACACGCGTTATGAAAGGTCGGCCCTCAAAAAGGCGCCGGGCGGACCATCCGCGGGTTACCTTCCCGATTCCACCAGCGCGGCGGTCATGCTTGCTGAATCACAATGGAAATGGCTTGAAGGGGAGTTGAAGCAACCTGCGGAAATCAGGCTCATTGGTTCCAGTATTCAGGTTGTCTCCGAGGATCACCGCTTTGAAAAATGGGCAAACATGCCTCTGGAACGGGAAAGGCTTTTCAAGACGATCCGTGCTTCGGGAGCGTCTGGTGTGATTGTCATGAGCGGAGACAGGCACCTTGGCGACATATCTTCCATGGATGCCGGCCTTGGGTTTCCGCTTATCGATATCACCGCAAGCGGCATCAATCAGGCATCGCAGGCCTACAGGCAGGCGGAACCAAACAGGCATCGCATCGCGGGTATGCCATGGGGGAATCATTTCGGGGCCGTGCGTGTCTCGTGGTCGACCAACGATCCGTTGGTGAGCCTGGAATTGCGCGACGAAACAGGCGGCCTGGTGGTCTCGCACCGGGTTCCGCTATCGGCACTTCGCCCCAAATCCAAGATGGCAGAGGCCAACAATGTCAAGCTTGCGGAGGGTGAAATCACCCCTGCCGTGGCGCGCGAAATGGTTGGCAAGAAAGTCATTGTGCGTTTCAGGGTCGAGTCAACAGGCAAGGCCAAGGATGGATCAAGATTTTTCCTCAATTCCCAAAAGGATTTCCGGTCTCCTGAGAACCTGACTGTTGTTGTGGAGGTGGCCAAGCTTTCCGATGGTCTCAAAGCCAAGGGGCTCAAGGATGTCCAGGCCGACTTCGAAGGCAAGGTGGTCCGGGTCTCAGGCATGGTGACCCTGTTCAGGGACTCGCCGCAAATCATCCTCGACTCGGCTGGAGATATCAGTCTTGAGCCCTAGGCCTGTTTTGTCTCGACAGCTTGTGGTAGCGAAATCCGGGAATGATAAAGCCCAGAGGCGCGACGGAGGCAAGTATCAACTGGTTGAAGTGCCAATCAGGCATGAAGGTTGCGGAAATGGCCATGGGAACCAATGCCACGAAGTTGAGTGCTCCGTAGAGGTAGAACTCACCCGAAAGCATTCCAGCCTTGGCGATGAACATCATTCCGGCAATCACGGCAAGAATGGGGGAAAGGGCCAGGGCATCCATGCCCAGGATAAGTTCCGTCAGAAACACTCCAATCACCGCCATGACCGCGCCAGCCCAAAGGTGGGCCACTTGGCGCTCGATGAAAAAAACCGGCCCTCCCTGAATTCTCAGTTGCCAGGATATCGCACCCCAAACGGCAAGTCCGCCTCCCCATAGGGCCATCAACCCGGTTGGTTGGTCCAGATTGGCGATGGCAGCCGCCCAGGTCAGCAGTGACAAGGCCAGGATCATGGCCCCATGCCATAGCCACAAGAGGCCCCAGTTTTCAAGTATGGCGGCATGTTGCGTTTCACGGAACAACCTGGCAAGGATGATGGGCGCCAGTCCCTTCCAACCTGTCCGGCGGACCGATATGGGACCGTGTTCGCGCCAGGAATCAAGGTCGCGGCACAAGTCATCGGCCGATGCGTATCTCATTTCTGGTCTTTTTTGGAGGCATTTGAGGCATATCAACTCCAGGTCGGCATTGATGTTGGGGGCCAGGATGGCCGGCCTTACCGGTTCCTGGTCAAGGACCAGAAGCAGTGTTTCCATGGGGGTGGCGGCGCGAAATGGCGGCCTGCCCGCAAGCATTTCGTACAAAATAGCTCCCAAGGAATAAACATCGCTGGCTGGACCGGTTTCCCCGTAGGCCCTGCTGACCTGTTCTGGCGCCATATAACTTGGCGTTCCGAGGATGGCTCCGCTGATGGTGGCGGGATGATTGCGTTTTTCAGCGGATCCCGAACCGGGATCAAACACCTTCGCCAAACCGAAGTCTGAAACATGTGGAACGCCGGCCCGGTCGAAGATGACATTCGACGGCTTCAGGTCGCGGTGCAGCAATCCAGACTTGTGCGCGCATTGGACGGCCTTGCCGATCATGCTCACGATCCTTGCCGCCTCATCTTGCCTAAGCGAGGCTTTCGCCAGGCGTTGCGACAGAGTTTCACCCTCAAGAAGTGGCATGACATAGAAAGGCTGGTCACCCACGGTTCCGGCATCAAGGACTGGAACCACATTGGGATGAATGATTCGCGATGCCGATTGAGCTTCCGACTGGAACCTGGCCAGTTCGGCTTCGGTTGCCGATTCGCCCTTGCGAATCATTTTCAGCGCGACAATCCGGTGCAACGCTGTTTGCCGCGCCTTGTAGACAACACCCATTCCCCCTCTACCGAGGACTTCAAGCAATTCGTAGCGGCCAAACGGCCTCGGGAGAGGCTCTGCCGAATCCTTTCCTTCCAGTGGTTTGTCCGGGGGAGGCTGGAGGGATTTCGCGCTGCCCAATTCCTGCAGAAATTCAACGGTTGCCCAGAGTTGCCTCAACTCGTCGGCCAGTTCCGGATAAGCGGTTGTCGCCCTTTCAATTTCGGGATCGGAGCCTGAAGCCTTGGCCGCCTTGAATTGCTCGATGAGCGTGGCAAGCAGCAGGTCGCTATCCGGTGAAGTCATCCGATTGGCTCCCGGAGTTTCCAGCTGCCAGCGTCTCCTTGAGCCGTCGAATAGCCCTGAGGTATCTCATCGAGGCCGCTGCCTCGGTGACACCTTGGGTCGACGCGACCTCCTGATTGCTCATCTGTTCAACATGACGCATCAGGATCACTTCGCGGTCGTCTGAATTCAACGAATTGATGGCGGAAATGAGGTTGTTGCGCAATTCATGGCGCATGGCCTCGCTGGCCGGGGTGGGTTGGCGGTCAAAAAGTTGAGCTGCCAAGTCCATGGATGATTGGTCGGACATTGGGCCGCTGGACAAGTACTGCTCACGATCAAGGCTTCTCCGTTGGGCCTGTCTATGCCTGCGGTGGGCGTCAATGATGTGATCCTGGGCGATGTGTCGCAGCCAAAGTTGAAAGGGCATTGAAGGGTTGGCCAGATATTGGGCCAACCTCTTATGGGCCTCGAAAATCACATTTTGAACGATGTCACTGGCATCCTCCCGACGCGAGATGGCAGGGTCCAACCGCGAATCAATCATTCTCCGAAGGCGTTCCCTGTGAAGTTGAAGAAGGCTTTCACCTGCCTGTGGATCTCCCATCCGGGCTTTTTCCACTAACACGGCTTGGCGTTGGGTGTTGGCCTCGTCCATCATCGTGAATTCTCCCCCAAGGGCTTTCAGCCGTTCATTAATTGTCATTGTAGGGTTGTGAAAGATGGGGACGGATAGCGGCTGATTTATGAAAGATGCGGGTCCGCCTGAGGGGATTCCTGATGACTCTCACGGTCAGGGCCGGGGAACCCTGGCGGCAAAGCTCTTCTTGATTGTGAGTAGGCACGCGCCGCATCGACCTCGACAAATTCCATTTCCGGGTAACGAAGACAAGTGAGGCGGCCTCCAAATACACACCCGGTATCAAGGTTCACGGTTTGATTGACAATCGTTGACCGGGCAACGGGAGTATGGCCGTAAGCAACCAACGCCCCGCCACGATATTCAGAAACCCAATCGCGGCGGTCTGGGGGCAGATCCTCGTCAACACGGGGTGCCGGTTCCCCGAAAAGCGCCATGTTTCGGACAAACGATGAGTCCCTGCCATGGAATTCCTCACGCAATCCAGCGTGAGCAGCCACAAGTCTCCCTTCATCCAAAACCAGATGATGCGGAAGATTGTCGCAGAAATCGACAAGTCCGCGAATCGCCTGGCGTTGAATCTCCTCTCCCAAGGCATTGAGTTCATGAAGCGTTTGCTCAAGATTTGGCCTTGGTTCCTGCCTGCTGGCACGGAAATGCTTCACCACGCGCATTTCATGGTTTCCTTGAACCGCCAGGGCGGAACCGCTGGAGACCATGGCCTGAACCAAGGCTAGTGTCTGAAGTATCTTGGGGCCGCGGTCGACATAATCGCCTAGAAACAGGGCTTGCCGTCCTTCAGGGTGTCGCCAAGGAATTGTCAGGCCATTGAATGTGGCAACTGTCTCCGCACTTCGTTCATAACCCAGCCTGGACAACAGGTTTTCCAATTCGTCATGGCAACCATGGAGGTCGCCAATGATGTCGAAGGGGCCGCGGACTTCCCTCCGATTGCAGGGCAGTCGGACCTTCTGAACAACCGATTCCTCGAGTTCGCCATGGCTCGAAATGAAGTAGACCCGGTGAAAACCTTCAACGCCCAGCTTTGGTTGGCATTCCCTGAGCAACTGTGTTTGTGCAGAAACATCCAGCCGGGCAATGTCTGGATCATGTGAGGTAAGGTCTTGGTTTTGCTGCGGAGGAATATCGAAGACTATGGCTACTGCTGGCGCGTGATATCTTCTTGCTAGCGCTAAAAGGTTCTGCCTTGTCCTGAGTCGTAGATTGCAAGCATCAATTACCACAAGTCGCCGCCAAGCTAACCTCATGCTTGCCAACATGCCTTCAAGTTCCAAGGCATCGGGAACAGATTCAGGATTGTCTGCCGAATCGGTGATGTCCATTCGACAGCGTTCAAGGGAAAGTATTTCCCTTGCATCGAAATGGCGTGATGCAAATCTGGATTTGCCCGTTTTTGCGGGACCGATCAACACAACCAAGGCTGTTTCCGGAATCGAGATTTGCATTTTGCCGGCCTCCTTGGCCCGGCAAGAGACATTCAACGAATTCAATTAATATTTAGCAGGATTCCGTTGGGCCGTGCAATCGCCATCCGGCATGCCCTTGCACCCAGCAACCTCAATGAAGATTTTCATGATCAGAACAGCAAACTGACTAGCCTTGGGAAGCCGGAATACCCGTGATACGAGCCATCCAAATGCAGATTTGATGGATATTATTCAGATGTGAAGTCAAGCGGCTTTTGTGTTTGTGGCCTGAACGACATCGCCGCATATGTCATCCAACAAGGTCCTGGTTTCTTCCAGGGCTTTCATGGCCGCCTCGGCCCGGATCCTCCAGCGATGAACTTCGATAGCCATTCTCCGGTCTGGGGATTCGGCGGATGTCTCCGCCGCGATCAGGAATTGGTCAAGCCTGGTGAGCAATGAATCGTGAATGATTTCACATGTTCCTGTCACGGTGGAACGGAGGATTGAATCAGTTCCTTGGTCGCCAATAATTCCATTCAATGCGGTATGAAATCGCAAGTATTCCAGTTCCGCTCGCTCTGAGGAATCAGGGGCCTGGCAAACCCACTCAACCGCCTGCACCAAGCCTTCAGACAAACGCTCAAGCTGGGATTTCAAGTCACTCCAATCCTCAGGCGCAACCGGGAAAGGCTTTTCAGCGGGAGGATGAATCCGTTTGTTCCACACCTGGTCCATTTCGGCCAATTCTCCACGGAGTCGGGCAGTTTCGATTTCGGCTTTCACCGCCCTGGCATTGGCTAGGCTTGAGTTTTTAACGGCGTCGCGAATGGTTTGCTCGAGTTGCGCTTTTTGCCGCTGCCTTTGCTCCAGGAGAGTTTCCAGAAGGGCCTCGCGTTCGCTGATCATTTGCATGCGGTTGGCGAGGTCGATGGAGGCTTGTTCCATGAGTCTTATCGTGTTTTTCGCATCGGCTTCCCAATTTGCGCGAGATGCGATGGCATCAATTTCTTTCGCGGAAGAAACCGTTTTGATTGCATCATTGAATTGTCCTGAGGATTTATCATTGGTTTCGGGAATTTCACTTAACAGGTGCAGATTTTTGCTTAAACGGCTAACTGTGGAACTCAGGTCAATCGATTGACTGGATGCACGGTGAGGAGTGATGAAAGATGCCAAATCCGAATTCGTCGGTGGATCTATGGTCACTAAGAAATTGGACTCAATCTGCTGCAGGCTCTTGGCATCAAGGGGCGTCAAACCGCGTCGGTGGCGGTTGGACAATCGTTTCCAAAGCTTGAGTAGCTTCTCACGAAGTCTTGCAAGCCTGGCTTCTTCCAATTCAAGTTTTTCTTCAGCAATTGGCATTAATGGCGGTTTTGGGGGAACGGACAGGCCGTTTCCATTAGTCTGGGGCAAGGTGCTGGATTGGACCGAATGCCTGGCAAATATTCGCAATCTTTTCCCAATTTTTCGAGCTCTTCTGGTTAAATCAGCCTCCTTTCGCAGAAGTAACCATCGGCACTCCAGGTTCTGGACATGCTGCGCAGCCATGAGGGCAGCATGGTGACGATTGAACAAGGGGGCTCCATCGATTGGTTCGATGGATGGGGCTGCTGATTGGAATTCGAGAATCAGGCTTCCAATTCCAAGCCGGTCACCGCTCTTGATCGTTGAGGAAACAATGGGTTGGCCATTGATGGAAACCGGATCATTGGAGTCCGCGGATCGGACGAGCCAGTCTCGTTCTGTCCGCGCAAGAATGAAATGAATGGGTTTGATTGCTGTATACGGCAGCCAAATATCGGAACCGGGGTCGGATCCGGCAAGAGTGATTGAATTTGACAGCATGATCTTGTTGTTGGATAGACGGCCTTCCACAACCGTGAGATAGGATTCGGGGCCATAATTGCAGGGTTCTTGGTTTTCCGCTCCTTGGAAAAAACGATTGCCAATCATATTTCCAGCTCCATTCATCCGTCATGTTTCATCGGCTTTTGCGAATCCAAGGTTTCAATTTGCTCAGTTCGGCTACGCTCAAGCAGTCCGGCCACAAGTAAACCAAGGAATCCGAAAAGGGTTCCAAGAATCCAACCTGCCAACACATCGGTTGGCCAATGCACGCCTAAATAAATTCGGTTGAATCCGACAAGAATTACCCAGAAGGCACCAGTCAAAATTGCTGCCGTTTTGGTGAAATTTGAAACATGCACACTGAGAAATGTGCCGACAACAAGCGCGACGAACAAACTGTTGATGCCCGCATGTCCGCTGGGAAAACTCAAACCGCTTACGGTAGTTTCAGGCAAAACCCATGGAACGATGTTTGGCCGCTCCCGTTCTACCAATCTTTTCAGGATTTCAATGGCCAACGCCCCGGCAACCAGGAAAAGGGGCAATAAAACGGCCCTTAAACGCAGTTGAGGATGCCTTAGACACCAACAAGAAAAAAGTGCCATGAAACAGCAGACTGGAATGGTTGATGTTGCCCGACTGAGAAAAGTCATGGCCACCGACAACCAAGGCTGGCGCGCCTGATGGATTCCGTAAAGCAATCCGTGGTCAATGCCTTCCAAGCTGAACATCAGTTGCCCTTAAATGAGTTGGGTCTTGAAATCCAATTGGTTCAGGAACATCGGTAACGGGCGGCAGGGTGGTGACGCAAGCGAATTAGCCCAAGGGGAAAAAGATTCATGTCAAATCCGATTGTTGTGATTCCTGATTATCTGACGGAATGCGGTATTGAGCGGGAGGTTTTCGGTGACAAGGTTGATATTCGGTTGATTGGCGCGTTGCATGAGGATCAACTTCTTGATTTGGTTTCAGACGCCGAGATAGTTTTACTGTTTCATGACATATCTATTACGCATCTGTCTTTGTCTAAAATGGATCATTGTAAGGCAATTGTGAGGTGTGGCGTTGGATATAATAATGTTGATATAGCTGCCGCTGGCAATGCTGGAATCGTGGTTTGCAATGTTCCCGATTACGGTACCGAGGATGTTGCTGACCACGCCATGATGCTTCTGCTTGCGGTGACGAGGAAGTTGCTACCTTCTCATGAGGGAATTCGAGCAGGTGCATGGGATTCAACAGTCGTGTTTGGTACTCCTCGGTTAAGGGGCAAGACACTTGGATTGATTGGCTGCGGGCGAATTGGAGCGGCAATGGCCCTGAGGGCCAAGGCGTTTGGGATGGAGGTTTGCTTCTACGATCCGCATGTCAAACCTGGCACTGACAAAATGCTTGGAATCAAACGGGTTTGGTCAATTGAGGAACTGTTTGAACAGGCGCAATTCATCAGTATTCATTGTTGGCTAGATAACGAAAGCGCCCACATTATCAATCGCAAGACATTGGCTCACCTGATTCCGGGATCCGTGCTGATCAACACGGCTCGAGGGGGGTGCGTGGATGAAAAAGCCTTGCTTGATTCCTTGGATACCGGAAGGCTTGCGGGCGCCGGACTTGATGTTTCCGAGGTGGAACCAGTTAGCTGCAAGGATTTACGAACGCATCCACGCGTAGTATGGACCCCTCATGTAGCCTACTACTCAGTTGAAGGATACCGCGAAATGCGAATGAAAGGCGCGGAAGAAGGCAAGAGGATATTAGCGGGAAGAAAGGCTTTGAATCCGGTCAACCTTCGCTGGCTGCATAATCCAAGGTTGCCGAGCGCCATTCCGGGCGTCTTGACAAATTGAGGCGGAATAATTGGATCAGGTGGTTATTCCGGAAGATTGGCGAGACAAAAAGCGCTTTCATCCCAAATTTTCTATTCTTCTCATTCTATCCATTTGCGCATGATGGTTGCATGCGAGGCGCACGGGTTGCCGGGTTGTCTCGAGGTGGCTAAAACAAGGGTTTATTGCCGGTGGAATCAACCGGTTCGACGCTTTTTTGGTGGAAGGCAATGCAATTCAATCTGATCGACAAGATTGTGGATTGCCAGCCAGGCAAGCAATTGACAGCGATCAAGAATCTCACGCTTGGCGAGGAGTACCTTGGGGACCATTTCCCAGGTTTCCCGGTGATGCCAGGCGTTTTGATGCTGCAAACCCTGGTTGAAGCCGGGTCATGGTTGCTTCGTGATACCGATCATTACAAGTACAGCATCATTGCCATGCGGGAAGCCAAGAATGTGAAATACGGTTCATTCATGGAACCGGGCAAGACAATGACTGTTCATGTTGAAATTGTTGAGGCGGGTGAAAACGCGGCGGTGTTCAAAGGAAAAGGTGAATCTGGTGGGGTTTCGACAGTTTCAGGTCGTTTTACGCTAGCCAAATATAACTTGGCGGACCGGAACCCATTATTCGCAGAACTGGACAAGGAAATCGTTAATTCCCTCAAGCGACGGCATCTTCTTCTTTGGCCCGTCGCGGCGAAAGGTTAAATAAGAAATGACAATGCAAGGTAAAGTCGCCGTTGTGACGGGTGCGAGCCGCGGAATAGGTCGAGCCATTGCTGAAGCCCTAGCTGACCAAGGCTGCAAGGTGGTGGCTGTCTATCGGGGTAGCAAAGATGCGGCGGAAGACCTTGAAAAAGCGGTCTCCCAGCGTGGCGGCTTTCTCAGGATCATGCAGGCTGATGTCTCCGATGAAGCGCAAGTCAAGGCGCTGTTTACTCAAATCGAATCGGATCAAGCACTTGGGGCAATCGATATTCTTGTCAATAATGCTGGCGTGATTCATGATGACCTTTTCGTCCGGTTGGAATCCAAGGATTGGAACAAGGTTTTGCAAACCAATCTGTACGGAACAATGAATTGCTGCCATGCGGTCGCATTTTCCATGATGCGTAAGCGTCAAGGAAGAATCATCAACATATCCAGTGTTGCCGCCGATTTCGTGAATGCCGGGCAAACCAATTATGCCGCTAGCAAAGGCGCGGTGAATTCGTTCACCAAGGCTTTGGCCATGGAGTTGGCCCCGCGCGGGGTTACGGTGAATGCAATTGCCCCGGGATTCATTGAGACTGACATGACCGAGGTGGTGAGGAACCGGGCGGGAGACAAGTTGAACCAGATTATTCCCATGAGGCGGCTGGGCCAACCTGCGGATATCGCCAAGGTTGCGGTATTTCTCGCCGGAGATGGAGGGGCCTACATCACGGGACAGGTGATCACGGTTGATGGTGGCCTCAGCTTGGGGCCGGCAGCCGGCAAGTAGTTTTGATGGTAAAGTTGCCGGGGCTGATGCCCCGGACTTGGATCGGCAGCGGGGGCCGGACAAGGCATTCAACGAGGGGCGGGGTGCCCCTGACCCAAGGCTTCCCGCGTGAGGATTGATGACATGGCCAGCCATGAAGAGGTCTTGAGCAAGGTTTCGTCGACATTGGTCGAAGCGCTCAACATTGATGAAGACGAAATCAACCCCGAGTCCACCTTGACTGGTGACCTTGGCGCCGAGTCCATCGACTTCCTGGACATTGTCTTCAGGCTTGAACGGGAATTCGGGATCAAGATTCCCCGGGAGGAACTGTTCCCCGAGGCCGCTCAAACTTCGGATGTCGAACTGCTCAAGGATGGCAAGTACACCCCCAAGGGTTTGGCTGAATTGAAGAAAGGAATGCCTTTCGCGGATTTCTCGGAATTTGAAAAGAACCCCGAGGCGTCCCAACTCACGAACCTCTTCACCGTCAACATGATCGCTCGTTTCGTTCAGGACAAACTGGCCAAGGCGGGCAAAGCCTGAATCGGAATGGGCTTGGCCGAGGGAGGGATGCTCTCTCCCTCCCCAGGCTCATGTCCCGGAGAGTTGGCCAATGCGCTGGATTTGGATAGACGGGTTTCTGGAGTTTGAAAGTGGCAAGCGTGCCCGCTCTGTGAAAAACCTTTCCTCCGCGGAGGATCACTACGCCCAGCACTTCCCGGATTACCCGGTCATGCCGGCCGCCCTCATCCTCGAAGGCCTCGCCCAAACGGGCGGAATCCTCGCGGGTGAAGCCAATCAATTTCGTGAAAAGGTCGTCTTGGGAAAAATCAACAAGGCATCCTTCAGTCGAGAGTTCACGGTTGGCGAGACACTGCATTACGAGGTGGAACTCGTCCATATCCGACCGGAGGGGGCCACTGCCTCGGGCAAGGTCCTGGTTAATGGCATCTGTGAAGGAGAGGCCGAAATTTTCTTCGCCCACCTTGATCAGGCGAGGTCTCGGCAGGCCTTTGGCGAAGGGAATTTTGTATTCACCGGGGAGATGAGGCATCTCCTCGACCAGGCCAAGCGGGCGGGTGCCCCGAAACCAAGCCAAAGCTGATTTCGCCATCGAATTGTGATTTTCAAGGGGGGAGTAGGAATGGCGCCTTCAAAAAGGAGAGCGGTGATCACCGGCGCCGGCGCCATTTCCGCTGTTGGTGACACGCCCGGAGACCTGTGGCAGGCCTGGCGCGACGGACGAAGCGGCATCAAGCCCATCTCGCTTTTCGATACCTCCGGTTTGCCTGTCAAGATCGCCGGGGAGATAACCGACTTCGACGCGAAAAATTACATCGACAAGAAGGATCGCAAGCAACTCAGGATGATGGCCAGGACCATCCAGCTTGCCGTGGCCTGTTCCCAGAAAACCCTTGAGCACAGCAAGATCGACAAGGCCAAGCTTGACAAGACACGGTTTGGCGTGATCTTCGGGGCGGGTCTCATCGCCTCCGAGTTGCCAGAGTTGGCGGATGCCGCCCACAAATCAGCGACCCCCGTGCGCGGGCAGATGAATCTTGAGACTTGGGGGCGGGAAGGAATTCCCGTGATCCAGCCCCTTTGGATGCTTCGTTACTTGCCGAACATGCTGGCGTGCCAAGTTTCCATCCTTCACGACGCCCAGGGCCCCAACAACTCCATCACGCAAGATGATGTCGCTGGCTTGCTCGCGGTGGGGGAAACTCTTCGAATCATGCGCCGAAACCATGGCGATTTCTTCCTGGTTGGCGGAGGGGATAGCCGGATCAATCCCTTGAGTCTTTCGAGGCAGTCGCTGTTCCTGCCTCTCGCGAGGCGATCCGAGGATGTGCATCTGGCTTGCCGGCCGTTTGATGTTTCCCGGGAAGGATTGGTGCTTGGTGAGGGCTGTGGCGTCCTGGCCATCGAGGATTTGGGCCATGCCCAGGCCCGGGGAGCCTCAATTATTGCCGAGGTCGCGGGCTTTGGTTCCGCTTTCGACAGGCGCCGCGACGGGGATGGCATGGCCAGGGCCATCACCACGGCCTTGGCGCAATCAGGCGCGCCTGCCTCCGAAGTGGATCATGTGAATGCCTGTGGATATGGAACGCCTTGCGAAGACATCCTTGAGTCTCATGGAATCCAACTCGCATTCGGGGATTTCAAGGTTCCGGTCACCACCCTCAAGGCCTGCACGGGCCATACGGGCGCCGGATCCGGCACCCTTGAGTTGATTGCCGCGGCGGAATGCCTGGCCCGGGGCGAGGTTCCCGCCGCGCCACATCATCGCCAGACGGACCCGAAGTGCCCCGTGAATGTGATCACCGGATCACCAAGGAAATTGCAAAAACCCTATGTCGTCAAAACCAGTTTCACCCGTGAAGGTCAGTGCGCGGCGGTGGTGCTCAGGCGCTGGGACGGTTGATCCCGCATCACATCCTTGGAGTCACTTCAAATGTCGTCCGGCAAAAGGCGGGTTGTCATCACGGGAATGGGGGCCGTGACGCCCCTTGGGCATTCCGTTGACACCATGTTCCAGGCCCAACTGGAAGGCCGCTCAGGGGTAGGCCCCATCAGCAGGTTCGATGCCAGGACTTTTCCCACAACCTTCGCAGCCGAGGTGAAGTCGTTCAACCTCGGGGTTTGGTTCAAGGACATGGGCCCGTGGAGGAACTGCGGAGTCAACAGCCAATTCGCGGCTGGTGCTGCGCATCAAGCCTTGGAATCGTCGGGTTTGGTTGGCCTGATCAGTTCCGGAAAGGTTCGTACGGATCGGTTTGGCATCTACCTGGGATCAGGTGAAGGGATTCAGGATTTCAACAACCTCATGTGGGAAACGGCCCAGGCTTATGATCCATCGAGCCGGTCGTTGGACTATCCGGTTTTTTGCCGGGGAGCCCGTGAATCGTTCCATGCCGAGGCCGAGGAGGAGCAGGAACTGCACTCCACGGCGTATCATCTGGCGTCCCATTTTGGCCTTGAGGGGCCGAATTACAATTGCCTCACCGCCTGCGCGGCCAGCGCGCAGGCCTTGGGTGAGGCCCTCGACCTCATCCGGTATGGTGACGCGGACATGGTTTTGGCGGGTGGCGCCCACAGCATGATCCACCCTTTCGGAGTGACGGGATTCAACCTTTTAACGGCACTCAGCACGAACAATGCCAACCCCCAAGGCGCCTCCAGGCCATTCGATCGTGAAAGGGACGGGTTTGTCCTTGCCGAAGGCGCGGGGATGTTGGTTCTGGAGGAACTGGAGCATGCCCGCTCCAGGGGAGCCAAGATTCATGCCGAGTTGACGGGATACTTTTCAACCGCTGACGCGTTCCGCGTCACCGACAGCCATCCCGAAGGTCGTGGAGCCATCGCCTGCATAGCCGGTGCCCTTCAGGATGCCGGTTTGAACCCGCAGGACATCGGCTACATCAACGCGCATGGAACAAGCACACAGGTCAATGACAGGGTCGAGTCACTTGCCATCAAGCATGTTTTTGGAGAGAATGCCAAAAAGGTGCCCTGCAGCAGCATCAAAAGCATGATGGGGCACCTGATCGCGGCGGCAGGGGCGGTCGAATTGATCACCTGTGTCGAGGCGATGAGGCTTGGAGTGCTTCCACCAACGATGAATTACGAAAATCCGGATCCCGAATGTGACCTCGATTATGTCCCAAATCAGGCGCGCAAAGCCACGGTCGATCACTGCCTTAGCAACAGCTTTGGGTTTGGCGGCCAGAACACATCGCTGGTGGTAAGCCGATTCGCTGGTTGATCCGGTAAACTTGGGGACAACGCATTGTTTTGGATCATCGCGACCATTGCAGCCATTCTTCTGGCGTTGCCTATCGGCTGCCTGATTTTGATTTGGCTGTACATCTATGTTTATTACCTCAGCTATATCGCAAGGATTTTTCAGGAGAGGCCGCTTTTTGCCATCAATCGCGGGCAACCCATTGAAGATGCCGAGGACATGTGGATCGACGGCCCGGGTAATTCGCGCCTGAGGCTTTGTGTCCTGCCTTCGTCCGGAAGGCGCAGGGGAGTCGTGCTATTCGCTCCTGAATACGGCTCAAACCGATGGTCCTGCCTCGATTATTCGCATTTCCTCAGGGATGCCGGCTACGACATAGTGTCCTATGAGCCAAGGGGGCAGGGTGAAAGCGATTCCATCGAGGGTTACAAGCCGCTGCACTGGGTGACCGATTTTGAAGTTGCCGACGCCAAGGCTGTCCTTGGATGGATGAAGAGGCGCTACGCCGGTCAGGTCAGTTCGATCGGAGTCATGGGAATCAGCAAGGGTGCCGGTGCAGCCACCATCGCCTCCGTGAATGATCCATTCGTCGAATGCCTTGTCACCGACGGCATGTTCGCGGTTTACACCACGGTTGTTCCCTACATGAGGCAGTGGGTCAAAATCTACAGCCGGTTGCACTGGCTCCAGAATATCCTTCCCAACTGGTTTTATGGATCGCTCGCCAAGGCTTGTTTCTTCATGGTGCAGCGTGAGCGAAGCTGCCGGTTTCCATCAATCGAGGGAGCTCTCCGACATTTGGGAGAGAAACCAACACTGATGATTCATGGCGAGAAGGACAGCTACATCAGGCCGGTGATGGCCGAGAAACTTCACCTTATTGTGGCACAGGCTGGATACGCCACCCATGACTTCTGGTTGGCCCCCGGCGCGAGGCACAACGAGGCTTATGCCAAGCACCCTGAGGAATATCGAACCAGGGTGTTGGCCTTCCTAGACGATCACATTCCCGCGATGCATTCCCCGATGCCGGTCGGCGCGCGGGGCGGCTGAGGCCTCCATGTCAAATTCCGGCTCAGGATCATTCGGGAAATTCTTGCTCCGGAAACTGCTCGATATCGTCATCGCGCCTCCCATAAGGCGCAAGCTACGCTCATTCATTGAAACCGTCGAGGATCCGGCTGGCATCCAAGGCAAGCTCCTGATGCGGATCATCCGCAGGCATCAGGACACCGGCTTCGGGCGTGACCACGGATTCGCTTCCATTCGCAACCTTGGTGACTTTCGTCGGGCTCTTCCCATTGCGGGATACGAGAGGCTGTCTCCCTATATCGACAGGATGCGACGGGGCGACTACAGGGCCCTTTTGGCGGACCAGAAAATCCACATGTTCGCGTTGACGAGCGGAACCACGGCGACCCGCAAGCTGATTCCGGTCAATCCGAGTTACCTCGCCTCCTACCGCCGGGGCTGGAACCTTTGGGGGCTGCGGGCCTTCCAGGACCATGTGAAAATCCCCATGACACCGATTGTCCAGATGTCGGGCGACTGGCAGGAGGAATTGACCGAGGGAGGGATTCCCTGCGGCGCCGTGACGGGCCTGACGGCGACAATGCAGAATCCGATCATCAGGCGGGTTTACGCCGTGCCAGGGTCGGCGGGCCGGGTCAAGGATCCCGTTGCCAAGCAATACCTGGCAATGAGATTGAGCATGCCGAGGCAGGTTGGCATGGTTTTGGCCGCCAACCCGTCGACCCTTGTCAACCTGGCCAGGTTCGGAAACGATCATGCCGATGAGCTGATCAGGGACATCCATGATGGCAGCCTTTCGGTCAGGCAAGAGATTCCCGCGGATATCAGGCGGGAAGTTTCGGCGCGTACCGGCAAACCCAATCCAGATCGCGCCAGGGAACTGGAACGCCTGAGAAAGAAGGAGGGAACGCTCTATCCGAAGGATTATTGGCCCGAATGGACGCTCCTTGGAAATTGGACCGGCGGCAGCATGGGAGCTTACTTGCGCCAATATCCGAAATATTTCGGAGCCATGCCCATCAGGGATGTCGGATTGATCGCGAGCGAGGGCAGGATGACCATTCCTGTCGCCGATTCAAGCCCCTCCGGAGTCCTTGACATCGTTTCGCACTTCTTTGAATTCGTTCCCGAGGGGGAAATGGGCTCCCAGAATCCCAGAACCCTCCTGGCGCACGAACTCGAAGCGGGCCAATCCTATTTCATCCTGCTGACGACCGATTACGGACTTTACCGTTACGACATCCGCGACCTCGTTCGCTGCACCGGCTTTTTCGGAAAGACACCGATGCTTGAGTTTCTCAACAAGGGAGCCTATTTCAGCAATTTGACGGGAGAAAAATTGTCGGAATATCATGTCACCCAGGCTGTCGCGAGGGCCCTTGCCCTGCAGGACATGAGCCTGGCGAGCTATTCCGTCGCTCCCATATGGGATGAGCGGTTGCCCTGCTACGGTTTGCATGTCGAGGCCGGAGAATTGGAATCCACATCGCGGGCCAGAATGTTCGTCGAATCCGTTGAAAGGCTGCTCATTGAATTGAATGTGGAGTATGAGTCGAAGCGATCCAGCCAACGCCTCGGACCCATGAAACTTGTGTTCCTGAGGCCCGGTTATTGGACGGAGTGGGACAGGAAGCGGCTTTCGGCCACGAGGGGCGCGCCTGAGCAATACAAGCATCCGTGCCTCATCAATGACTTGGCATTCCATACTGGACTTTCCAAGGCGGACTTGGCAAGTTAGACGTTCAAGTTGTTACGATGTAGGCTTTCGATTCTCATGTCTGAGCCGATATGCGAGGCTTCCTCACTTTTCGGGAAGAACAGAAAGGAGACTGGAATATGCTAGACCTTCTCAGCAACACCTATGTGATGATTGGCATGGCCGTGGCCGTGATCGGATTGGGCGCCGTACTTTTCCTCAACAAAAAGGGGACCGGTTGACCTTTGGCAGCCCAATCACCTGACCTTGGCCTGGAATCGCACCAGCGCGCTTTCGCCTGCCGAAAGCGTTCCCAGCTCCCAACGCAAGATCAGGCTCCCCGACTCATTTTCCTGCAAGGTGAAAATCGATTCCTTGTTGCTTCTGGAAGTTCCTTCCACGAATTCGAGTCGTGGAGAAAGACTGTCCACGATTGCGACATCACGAAGATCCTTGCCTGTCATGTTGGAGAATCGGAGGGTGAAAGTGACAATCTCGCCAGGTATGGCCACACTCTTGTCAGCCGATTTGTGGAGAACCATGGGCTGATCGAGAACAATCAGGTTCTCCTTGCAGTCGGTCAGGAGTTCCTTGGGGGAGAGTTGGCTCGAAACCACCTTGGGGCCGCTCTCAGTTCCGGCCAGAGCCAATGCCCTTGTCTCTGAGATCAACTGTCGAATTCCAATGGCTCCGGTTTTGGTGAGCAGGCGTTCCTCGTTGACGGTGGATTGAGGCCTCTTGCGATCATTGACTGATTCGATGGTCCTCTCGACCACATTCGCCATGGGTGTTTGAATAAGGTCTTGGGCTTGAAGGACTTGAAGCTTGAGCACCCTTCCCGCGTACTGTGTCAAGCCGATCCCTCCCGGGCGCTGGCGGCTTCTCAACCCGTTGATCCGCGTTTCCGTCACGGTCGCGAGGCTTGGTTGCTTGAAGTTAAGCCCATTGATCCCCTGGCTTACCATGGTGCCTGCCGGGTAGGTCTGGTGGTCCATCTGGCCCAGACCCGCCACCTGAACCAGAACACAAAATCTTGGTGTGTAAATGCAGACGCGGTTGGATGGCACCACGCGTCGAGGTCCCTTGGATGGGGTGAACTCCGCCACCGTATCCTCGGGATCTATTCCAACGGCCTCTCCTTGGCCACCAATGACAGTTCTGGGAAAACGATCACCGCCATCCTTGATGACCTCGGTGTTGGGGCAGGGAGGACCGAGGACGGGATCCCATGACGGTTGTATTAGGGGAATCCATGGTGGCGAAGAAGGCGTCTTTGGACCTTCCTTGTCAACACGCCAAACTGTGCCGGCGACCGCGGATTTTGTGAATTCCGCCTGATCAATGGAACGGGAACCCGTGACAATCCGGGCGACTGGCCTACCCTTGGCCAATGCCAAGCGGAGGAGATCGTCCCCGGGTTCGACCTCGGTAACGGGAGGATTCTCGGGCAAGGAGGTTTTTGGTATCGCCTTTTCTGGATATTCAACATAAAGCAGTTTGGTCAGTAATCTCCCAGCTGAAGCCTGGTTGAGTTCCTCCGCCGACCATCCGATCGCCGCGACATGCCGCTCGGGTTTCAGGTCCGGGGGCATGACGATGGTTCCCACAACTTCAACCGTGGGAAAAAGCGAAATACCGACTTTGGAAGTCAGCTTGATCCGGTATCCGTATCCGGGCCTGAGACCGATGACATCCTTGCCTAATTCAAGAACTTTTTCCCTGTCGGCCGGGATGGAGGCGGTCCATCCTTCTGGTGGAATGATTCTGACAAACAAGTAGGGGGCTTGGCCCTGAATCTGACGGGACGATTGAATCGGGTCCTGGGCCGTTGCATACCCTAATCCCGCGCCGATCAAGCCGAAGCCAGCGATGATTGTTCGCATGTTTCACCCGCCCATCCTTGCCATGAGATAAACCGGGCCGCGCGCTTGTGGGATATTGCCCGGGGAGGCAAGTCGCTCCCTTGTCGCGCGGACCCGGAATGCGGGAAACCAGGGCGGGCAAGCCCGCCCGAGATCCAATTAGTTGCCACTCGCGGCGGGAGCCGGCAAGCCGGGGGCCGGTGGTGTCCTAGGAGAGACTGGCGCCGGCGAGCCAACCGGCTTGGGACCCGTGGCGCCACCCTCGGGAAGGCTGAGCGGAGGAAGGCTGATACCTGGGGGCAGGGGCGATCCGGCCCCCAGGCCGTTTCCGGGAACCGCACCCATCGGAACGGGCGGGAAGGAATAGGGTGCCATGAATGGCCGGCCGCCCATGGGGCCCGCTGGGCCGCCGGGCATGGCATTCATCATCGGAGAAGCGGGGCCGGCGGCGTCCATTGCCGGTGAGTGCGCCAACTCGAGGTCGATTTTTCCAAGGCGGACAATCAGGAGAATGCTGCCCCGCCTTTGGGCTTCGGCAATGGGATCGATGCCAGGCTCAAGCCTGCTGCTAACAAGCTCATCAGGCCCGCCCGCGACGGCCAAGTCCTGGAACTGGGGATCCGGCAAGTAAATCACCTTAACGACAAAGTTGCCCGCTGTGACTTGCTGCAGGTCTTCCTGGGTGATGCTGACCGGAACCGAGCTGTGCGCAAGGAAGGTTGCCGTTTTGCTGTTGGCGGGCACAACTTCAAGGGTTGGGTAAAGATCAAGTCCCGGCGAATTCGGGATCTCGGTCACCTTCAGGCGATAAATGGCCCCTTGGGCGAAGTTGTATCGACCAGGGCTGGTGATGGCCTGCTGAGTGAATCCGGGCTTGCCTTCAGCGTCGGTGGCAAACCAGGCCACCTTCATGCCCGCCATTTCATTGAAAAAAACCTGTGTCCTTGCGGCCATGAACGGCACCGGGGCCCCGCCCATGGGAAGCGCTCCCGCCGCGGCCACCACGCCCGGGCCCCCCGTCATGGGCATGTGCTGGAGTTGGCCCGCGCCCGGAACCAGTTGGCCGGGGACTGGCAAAGGGGAATTACCACCTGAAAAGGGATTCATGGCTGGCATCGGGCCACCAGGCATTCCGGGAACGGCGGGAACTCCGGGCGGAGAAATCGCGCTGGATGAGGGAACCATGGCACCCGGAACCAGGCTGCCCGTCAGGTTTCCATGACGGAAGCCGACCTGGCTGATGGCGCCGTTGGAGTCCCGGCCAAACTTGGTTTGCTGGACAATATCAAGAGGCTGGCTGCTGGCGATCATCGCGCGGGCCGCCGCCTCGCCTGTCGGGGCGACATGAGTGTAAGGAGCGGCAACCTGAACCGGCGCGCCCCAAGGGCCCACCGCACCGGGAACCCTGGGCCCGGAAGAAACACCTTGCCTGATTCCAGTGTCGGCAAGGCCGCCTTCAAAGGCCTTCGACATGAACGCGCCGGAACCGGAATTGACCGGCCCCTCGGATGTCACGCAACCGCTGGCAACCGCCAGCAGGCCACCCAACATGGCCATCTTCTTCATGGGTTCATCCCCCTGTTTGGGTTGGGCGAAAGCCACAACCGGCATTTGTCGGGATCCAATGGCTCCCCGCAACAATGCGGGCCCCGGGCCAAAAGACCCCGTTGCAAGAGTCATCGGCGCCCGCGCGACCGGAACTTCTGGAAAATCCGTCGCGGCCGGCCTGCTGGCTGCCACCGGATTAGCCGGAATTGCGGGTTTAATTCATCGATATTTCAACTGCCACGCGGAAAATTCAGTTATTTTTAGGCACATCCAGTAGGAGTGCCCCATGTTCAGGCCCACGGCCATTTGCCTGCTTGTTGGAACCGGATTTCTGTTCGTGCTCTCCGGTTTCGCTCCGGAGAATCTTCAGCTGAAAAAACCCGGGCATTCATGGCTTTTTGCTGAAAAACCCAAGGCTTCATCTGTTCGCGATGAAAACGGTGACTGGATGGGAGTGATCCAAGGCGCGCCGGTCCATTCCGCCGAGTCGGGTTCCCTGCAGTTTCGTGGAGGCAATGATGCGATTTTGATTGGCGGCCGTGGCGCGCGCCTCAAGGGACAGGCCATCACCCTTTCCAGCTGGGTTCGCATGGATGCGGGCGCTCGCAAGGGTGGCATCATCGGCCAGGTGCAGGACAACCGTTATGGCGGCAAAGGTGTATCGCTTGGCTACGATGTCGCCGGTTTCAGGATGGGCCTGGCGGCCAATGGAAGCGGGCAAAACGACGGAACCATCACCTGGCTTCGTTCCTCCTCCGGGCTCAACACGGGAAAGTGGACTCATGTCGCCTGCACCTACGACGGCACCACCATGAGGCTTTTTGTCGATGGCAATGTCGAAGCCGCATCCGTGGCGCAATCAGGCCCCATTATTCCTGCGAATTCGCCACTGATCATTGGAGGATATGCCGACGATGATGAGAGGGTTCCTTTCATCGGCGCCATCCACTCCGCCTCCATTCATGAACTGGCCTTGAGTCCGGAAGAGGTGAATGGCCTTTTTGAGGTTGGCAAGGCCATCAAGGCGAACAGTTCCGCTCCCCAGGGGGCCTGGTATGTCGTTGCCCCCTACCTGCAATATCCGACCACGGAATCCATCATGGTTGCCTGGGAGACGAGCCGGCCTGTTGCCGGGCGCGTTGAATACGGCCTGTCCACTCCCTTGTCAGGCAAGGTTCCTTTTCAAGCGGGCACCATGCAGACGGTCAAGATCGATGGTTTGAAGCCGGGAGGATCGTATTTCTACCGGGTTGTCTGCGAGGATCCCTCGGGAGGCGAATTGGCATCCCCGCTCCTGAGTTTTCAGACAGATTCAGGCCCGGGTTCGCCATTTGTGTTTGCCACGATCGGCGACACCCAGCGAAATCCGCGGATCACGGGCCAGGTTGCCACCAGGGCCATGGAAAACCGTCCCGCGTTTGTCCTCCATGCCGGTGATGTTGTGGACAATGGATCGGACAAGTCGGAGTGGGTCAACGATCTTTTCCGTCCATGTCAGGAACTGTTTGGCCGCATCCCCGTCATTCCGTGCATTGGCAACCACGAACGGAACCACGCCTTTTACTACCAGTACTTCGCGCTTCCCGAACCCGAGTACCATTACCAATTCACCTTCGGCGACGCCGACTTCTTCAGCATCGACAGCAACAAGTCGCTGATTCCCGGATCGGCGCAATACAATTGGCTCGAAAAGGCATTGGCAAGTTCCAAATCCAAGTGGAAATTCTGTTTCCACCATCATCCCGCCTACTCAAGCGATAGCGACGACTATGGCGACACCTTTTCGGGCAAGCCATCAACCCTCGGTGGTGCCAACCCCCGCCATCTGCTTCCGCTTTATGAAAAGCATGCCGTCGACATGGTGATCAACGGCCATGTCCACCTTTACGAACGCACGCACCCCATCAAGGGAGGGAAGGTCGACCTCAAGGATGGGATTGTTCACCTCACCACCGGCGGCGGTGGTGGCGGCTTGGAAAATTTTGTGCCACACAGTTCCTGGATCAAGGCGGTTGGACGGGTTGACTATCACACCTGCATCATTCAAGTGGATCCCAAGGCCATTCATCTCAAGGCCTACGACAAGGACGGAATCCTTTTCGACACATGGATGAAATCAAAGTGAGCGATCGACACGGCGCTATAAATCAGTTTTTTCTAATAATTTGGCCGGAATGGTTGATCAGGTGGTGAATTTCTTGCGTCGAGCCGAAGAAAAACATAGAATTAATTCTCCCGCCTTGCCGAATTTCCAAACCCAAGAGAAAAGCCATCATGCTGGAATTATCGATGGGTTCCCACCGTCTGGTTGGTGACTCCTCCCGCCGGGATGTGATCCGCATCGGGTCGCTGGGTTTGGCCGGAATCACGCTTCCCCGGTTGCTGGAATCCCGGGCCAATGGCGCGGCGGCGCGGCGGTCGGGAGCGATTGACCGCAAGAATGTGATCGTCATGTGGATGCAGGGCGGACCCAGCCACATCGACAGTTTTGACCCCAAGCCTTCCGCCCCCGGAGACATTCGGGGCGAGTTTTCCGCGATTGCGACCCGTACCCCGGGTTGCCAGGTTTCCGAGCACCTGCCGCGCATGGCGTCGCGGTCCGATCTCTACAGCATTATCCGTTCCGGATACTCCTACAACGCCAGCCACGGCGTCGCCGATGCCTACATGCTTTCCGGCTGGCGTTTCAACGCCTCGACCGTCTACCCGACTTACGGAAGCGTGGTTTCCCGCGAACTCGGATACCGGCAGGGCCTTCCCCCCTTCGTCCAACTCGGCACATCCATCGACAACCGGTTCAACGGCGGAGTCGCCGGATACGCCGGCGCCGAACACAACCCATTCCTTGTGGCCGAGGACCCTTCCAAGCCCGATTTTTCGATCGACGGCCTGTCGCTGCCGGGCGGGATGACGGCGGACCGTTTCGCCCGCCGCGAGCGAATGCTGGATTCCGTTGATCGCTGGCGCCGGCAACTCGAGGCCTCGGGCACCGACCTTGGCGCCATGAACAGCTACTACGAGAAGGCCGCAGGCTTGGTGACCTCGCCCAAGGCCAGGCAGGCTTTCGACCTTTCCCGCGAATCGGATAAGCTGCGCGAAAGGTATGGCAGGACCAAGCTGGGCCAATCCTGCCTTCTCGCCAGGAGGCTGGTCGAGGCCGGTGTCCGTCTTGTGACGATCACCATGGGTGGATGGGACACCCATGCCAACAACTTCAAGTCGCTCAAGGGCAACCTTCTGCCGACGCTTGACAACGCCTATGCCACCCTGCTTGAGGACCTGTCCGACCGCGGTCTTCTGGAAGACACCCTGGTTGTCTGGCTGGGCGATTTCGGCCGCACCCCGAAAATCAATTCCGCCGCCGGCCGCGACCACTGGGCCGGTTCCACGGTGTTTTGCATGGGCGGTGGCGGTGTCAGGACCGGCTTGGCTGTCGGCCGCAGCGATCCCAATGCCGAGCAGCCGGCCACGGATCGGGTCGAGGTTGAAGACATCGCCGCGACACTTTATCACCTTCTCGGAATTGACACCGAGAAGCATTATGTGGCTCCGGATGGCCGCCCTTTCCGAATCCTTGTCAAGGGCAGGGTCCTTGGTGAAATGCTGGATTCTCGAGCGATTTGACTTCCTGCCTTCCGTCGGGGGAATCTCCCATGCTGATGATCGCCCACCTCGCGTTGGGATTCCTGCCGCTGGTTCCCGCCCCGTCCACCACCGCGCCTATTTCCTTCGCCCACGAAGTGCAGCCTTTGCTCACCCGCCTTGGATGCAACATGGGCGCCTGCCATGGCGCCCAATTGGGCCAAGGGAGCTTCAAGCTGTCGCTCCGGGCCTTTGATGATGCCGCCGACCATCGTGAGATTGTCCGTGGCGCCAACGGCCGGAGAATCGACCTCAACAATCCGGAGAACAGCCTGCTTTTGCGCAAGGCGACGGCGGAAACCAGCCACGCCGGTGGCAAGAGGGTTGATCGTTCGGACCCCGGGTACCAAAAAATCCTCGCTTGGCTTGCCCAGGGCGCTCCCGCTCCCAAATCGAATGATCCTTTGCTCGAATCCCTCACGGTTTCTCCCACCGAGCTGATCTTAAAGCCTGGCCAACAGCGGGACTTGGCCATCAGCGCCATGATGGGTGGCAAATCATCCGCGGTGCTCGACAGGGCCAGCCTCGACTCGCTCAACACCGAGGTCGCCACAGTCGACAGGAACGGCCGGATTGTCGCGAAATCCGCCGGTGAAACCCTTGTTGTCATTCGTTTCGAGTCGCTTGTTCAGGTTTGCCGTGTCATCGTTCCCCACGCGCCAATGAAAACTTCGGCCCCACCATTCGTGGCAACCGGGGAGATCGACAAGATCTGGCAATCGCGCTGGTCAAAGCTGGGCCTGTCTCCCACGGCGCCCGCCACCGACGCTGAGTTTCTCAGGCGCCTATGGCTATCCGCGACCGGTTCCATACCAGATGTCGCGACTGTCAGGGCCTTCTTGGCGGACCCATCACCCGACAAGCATGCCAAGGCGATCGACAAGGCGCTCTCAAGCCCGGAATATACCGACCATTGGTCCTACAAATGGGGTGACATGCTGCGCGTGAACCGTGATTCCCTTGGCAAGAAGGGGATGTGGGCCATGCACGGCTACCTGCGCGAAGCGTTCCGTGACAACCGCCCGCTCGACCAGATGGTTGGCGAATTGTTGGCGGCCACGGGAAGTCCCTACGCCGCCGGGCCCCCCAACTTCTTCATGGCCGGCAACACGGAAGACTGGACCGAGGCCGCGGCCCAACTGTTCCTGGGCGTGCGCATCCAGTGCGCCCGCTGCCACCATCATCCCTTTGAAAGCCTTTCGCAGGCCGATTACTACGGCTTCTCAGCCATCTTCGCCCGGGTTGGCAAGAAAGGGTCGACCGAGTTTGGCCTGCAAGGCAAGGACACGACAATTTTCATCAAGGATGAGGGGGAATCGAGGCACGCCAGAACCGGGCAGGTGATGAAGCCCAAGGCGCTGGGTAGCCCGGTTCTTGAGGATCCCATCGATAGGCGGCAGGCGTTGGCCCGCTGGCTTTCCGATCGCGGGAACCCGGCTCTGGCCAGGAACCTGGCGAATCGCATGTGGGGGTATGTCTTTGGCCGCGGCCTTGTCGACCCCGTCGACGACCTGCGTTCGAGCAACCCATGCAGCAACCCGGAACTGCTCGATTATCTCGCATCCGTGCTGATTCGCGCCGAGTACGACCAGAAGAAATTCCTCAGGGAAATCCTGATATCGTCGGTTTTCCGCCTCTCGGCGATTCCTTCCCATGCCCTCGACCCCGAGGCTGTCTACGCCACGCATTACCACCCGCGCCGCCTTTCAGCCGAACAAATGCTCGACGCTGTCGACATGGCGGCCGGCACACGCGAGAAATTTCCCGATGTTCCCTTGGGATACCGCGCCTCCGGCCTGCCCGATGTCGGATTCGCCTCCCGTTTCCTTGATGTCTTCGGCCGCCCCAAGCGCGTGGTGGTGTGCGAGTGCGAACGCTCCACCAGCGCCAGCATGAGCCAGGCACTCCTCCTGATGAGCGGAATCCAGTTGCAGAAAAAGGTTGGCGACTCCGCTGGCAGGGTGGCCCGTTTGCTGAAGGAAAAGGTTGCCGTGCCCCAGTTGGTTGAGGAACTGTACCTGGCATCGCTGGGACGAAAGCCCGACGCGGTGGAAACCAAGTCGGCAATCGAATCGGTCGCCCAGGCGGGCAACCTTCGCGAGGGTGCCGAGGATCTTCTGTGGGCCCTCCTGAATTGCCGAGAATTCCAGTTCAACCATTGAGCCTCTATCGCCTCACAAGGCTCCCAATCCCGGCCCGTTCAGCCCGCGGGTTGTGGCCAGTCCATCCGTGATGTTGAACAGTCCGGGATGCGTTTCCTCCCAGCCCTTGTTGGCGGCGGGCATATACTGCCGGGCGTTGGCCTCGATGGCCGCCATTCCCGGAATATGCGCCGCCAGGCTGGCCGAATGCACGAGGCTGGCACCCGGGCAGGTGAGGTCCTGCACGCACAGGAACATCCCCATCTTCCGGGCCGCCGCCGCCATCAGCAGCGATTGGGTTTGCCCCTTGCACGCCTTCAGCGCCGCTCCCGTGTAGCCCATCTCGCGGGCCAGTTCGAGGCTTTCGAGGTCCACGAGTGATTCATCGATCACCACCGGCTTGAGGGCCGAGGCCCGGTGCATGGTGTTGGCCCGGTCGGCCTTGAGGTCACGCTTGGTGGGTTGCTCAATGTAGGCGACACGGTCGTAGGCTTGGCCGCAAGTCTCCCGAACCTTGGCGAGGAACTCAAGGAGATAGTCGACCGATCCGCACCGTTCGTTGAAGTCGAGGGAATACTGCCACGAATCGATGCCGCGGGTGGCTTGCGCCCGGCAAGCCACCCGCTCCACCTTGGACACCCGGCCGACATCCCATGCCAAGTCGTCGCCGTTGAGCTTGATCTTGAGATGGGTCAGGCCGTTGAAGGGAATCCATTCCTCCAAGGTTTCCGGCAAGCCGTCGCCCACGGGGCTGGCCAATTCCGTGGCGTCGAGAGGATCGAGCGCGCCCACCAGGTGGTAAAGGGGCAGTCGGGCGACCGGTTCAGGAAGCACATGGTCGCCAAGGAACACTCCCGCGTATTCCGGTCCCAGAAACCTTGAGAGGTCTCCTGGCAGCAGGTCTTGGCCATAGCATTTCCAAATGCTGGTTCCCAGCAGCTTTCCGTAACCGTCGTGAAGCGCCGCATCGAATGGACTCGCGGCCACCAGCGCCGCCAGCACCGGAACGGGTTCGGCAAGGCCCAACTTGTCGGTCGCCTCATCGGCGAAGCCTTTCATGCGTTTTTCCATGGCCCAGCCCAAGTCCATCGGGTGTCCGGTTTCAGCCACCGTCCGCCAGGCTTCTCCCACCCGGTTGCCGATCCATTCGAGGGCCCCGAGCGTCTGTCCATAGGCGAGCGTTTTGGATGGGAACGACCAGACATTCCCAAGCGGCATGGAACCCAATCCGGTGGCCCTGGCCCCGTTCGATCCCGCCACGGTGACGGCCGCGTGAAGCAGGGTGGCCCTGTCAACCGCCACGCCGCCAAACTTGATGGGAGAACGGTATCGGTGCTCCTCGGTTCTCCAGTGGACGGATTCGACGCGCATGGTGGTCATGGTTGGCTCCGGGTTGGCTTGGCCTTATGCTGTTGGGCCGTGGTGCTGTTATAAGGAGTCGCCAATGCTGGTTGTGACATTGTTCTTTGCGATGCTCGCCGACCCCAACCCGGTTGCCGTGGCGGAAGAGGCCTACAAGAAGCAGGATTACGCCGGCGCGGCGAAGGTGGTCGGGGCTTGGGTCAAAATCAACCCTGATTTGCGGGATGGCCTTTCCCTCCTGGGTGCCGCCGAATTCATGCGGGGCGACATGAAGGCGGCCCTCGAGGCTTGGGATCACCAGGTGAAGGTGCACAAGGCGAGCTACGCGCCCCACTGGCAGCGCGGCATCGCCCTTTACTACGCCGGCAGGTACAAGGAGGGCCGCGAGCAGTTCGAGGCGTATCAGGCCGTGGACGGCAACGATGTGGAAAACTCCGTTTGGAAACTCATGTGCGAGGCGAGGGAAGAGGGGCGCGGCCTGGCCAAGGGGCGCAAGGCCATGCTGCCCATCGGCCTCGACAGGCGCGTGCCGATGATGGAAGTTCTCGACCTGTTCGCCGGTAAATCCACCATCGAGAAGGTGAAGGCCCAGACCGCGCAGGCTCCCAAGAACCAGGGCGACAAGCCGAAGTTCTACGAGGCGCTCTACCTCGGGCTGTTTGAAGACCTTCAGGGCCATGCCGACGCGGCCACTGGCCATTTCAAGCGAGCCATGGAACTGGAACCGGCATCGGTGTACATGCGCGAGGTCGGTCGCGTTCACCACGATTTGGCCAAGGCCGGAAAGCTGCCGTGGAAGGGTGCCGCGGCATTGCCCTGACCCTTAATGATAATGATTTGTACGCTATGGATCCTTGAAGTTGGATCGATCCAACAACGATGGCCATGGTGGTTTTCAGGTCAGGCTTTTTCGTTGAAAAGTCCCGTGTAAGGCCGGCGCGTTGCAAAATGCCGACGCTGTCTTGTTCCTTGAGTCAAATCGCCGGGATGCTAAGCCATGCCGTTGCCACCATTTTTTTCTGAGTCGATCCCAAGGGAGTTGATGCGGCTGGCCCGCGAGGATGTTGAAAGCGATTTTTACAGGCTTGTGCTTGCCGATTGGCTTGAGCAACGAGGGGATGCCGACGCGATCGAGTTGTCCCGAATCTTGCGGATGAGCTTTGGCTGCGACAATCTGGTGCTTCTAGAAAATTCTATGGCTGAGCGATTTCGACCGCTAGCGGGAGCCAGGCGCGGATGGTTTTGCGGACCGTGGAATGGTGATGAAACCAGCTTGGAACGGTTGTGGCTAGCCTCTTCGCGAACAATTGAACTGCCTGGCAGAAACCACATGGAATTGGAGTACATCCCTGCGGGCACCTTCATGATGGGCAGTCCGGAAACGGAGAAAGAAAGAGGCTCGGACGAAACCCACCACCAAGTGACGATCTCAAAACCGTTCTACATGGGGAAATATCAGGTTACCCAAGAGGAATGGCAAACGGTGATGGGCAACAACCCAAGCCATTTCAAGGGAGCCCGATTGCCGGTGGAGCAGGTGAGTTGGGATGATGCGAAGGCGTTTTGCGCGAAGGTGAAACAGCAGACAGGCCAAGCGATCCGTTTGCCCACGGAAGCCCAGTGGGAGTATGCGTGCCTGGCAGGAACGACAACGCCGTTTCATTTTGGCACGGAACTCAATGGCACCCATGCCAACTGCGCTGGGAACTACCCCTACGGAACCACTACCGAGGGGCCATTTTTGGGAAAGACCAGTACCGTGGGAAATTATCCAGCCAATGCCTGGGGCCTTCACGACATGCACGGGAATGTGTGGGAGTGGTGTTCGGACTGGTATGGCGAATATCCAGTTATAAGAGTTACAGATCCACAAGGTCAACAAAAGGGTGAGAATCGGGTGCTGCGGGGCGGGTCTTGGCTCAACTACTCCTTGTACTGTCGGGCCTCGTATCGCGACGGGAGCAATCCGGGCTACCGCTTCAACGGCAGCGGTTTCCGGGTTCTCCTCCCCCTGGACTTCTGATTTTGTTTGATATCTTTTTATTGCTTTTTGTGGTGTTGGTTTTGGTTTGGATTGGTATTGTGTTGGATTGGATTTCCAAACTTGCGCCATGTGCGGATGAGAATGGACCTGAACCGGTTGGCTAGGGCACACGTCCCTCGATCTGCAAGGTGATGTCGGTACGGTTGGGCCGCCGACAGGGGCCAGCATGTCGACCCCGTGCATGTGACAATCGGCGGCCCTGCGCCCGTGAGTTCAGCGCAAGGATTGACCCTGTATTTGGATTGCCCGGGGTGGTGCGGGCGGCCATTGATTTGATTGTTCAAATGCTTCCAAAGATCTTCTTGCAGGATTGGTGCCAAATACTCAACAATCGGAAATGTGCCGCTGAGCAAGCCTTATGCCCATCTCCCTTGCCCCACCATGACCTGATATAATTTTGCGAAGTGCACCCGTAGCTCAGGGGATAGAGCATCGGTTTCCTAAACCGAGGGTCGCAGGTTCGAATCCTGCCGGGTGTATTGCTTTGATTCATTTTCCTTGAAAGTATTTTTTGGTTTGGAACCCTCGTTTCCACTTTGCCTTGGATGGACTTGGCTAGCGAATCCCCCAACCCCATGGATCGGCCTCGATGAAGCCAATCCCCGCATCTCGAAAAGCGCATGTCCTCGGCCACTTCCGATGGTTGGCCATGGCAGTAAGTCCGATGGCCGTGTTTCTGGCCATGAGGTGGTGGATTCCCTCGTCCGAAGGAAGCCAAAGCGAATCAGATATTTTGAATGAACCGGTTTCCATCACGCTTTTTGCCTGGCAGGCAGGCCTTGCTTTATGCCTGGCCTACCTGGCCACCACGGAATTCATGCTCCGCGTAATCATCGCGGCCCTGCCGGGACTTGTGTTGGGAGTGCTCATTGGCATTTCATTTGGAAACACCGGACCGGGGTTTGTTGTCTCATCAGGATTGGGCCTGTTGCTGTTTTTCATCATTTATTTCAACCTTCAGGAGTCGGCTTGGATTGGTATCAAGTGTCCTAGATGTTTCAGGCGCGGAACCCTCAGGAGGAAAATCATCAAAAAGACTTTGCTGGATTCTTATAAAACCCGAGATGAGAACAATCTCGAGGAAGTTCACCACATCTATAGAAAAACAGTCCGACTCAGTTGTTCATCATGTGGTTTTGCAACCGACAAGGTTTCGAAAGGGACATTGGATTTTGCGGATGAGTTTGCCTGACTTGTTTTTAAAGATGATGGTTACTCCATGCTTGACCCTGATTCGTCAAAAAAGCTTCAATGCCAAATACACAAAACCATCATCTGAGCCAAAGGCCCCTTGAGGGATTCATTACAATGGCCTCTCTCACTCCGGTGCCATGCGCCTCTGTTCAGGGTTCCTATTGGAATTTTATCAATGCACACTTTTTGTTTCATCGTCTCAATATATATAATTTAAGTCTTTATATAGATAAGACTAAGCGACCTGATTCCCTGAGTGGCGAAAACCAACCCGCGACTTATTGTCAGATCCATTGAAGGCTCACGGAACAGCCTTGGCTTCAATCGGAAACCGGGCTTGGAAGTCGGCCCGGGCCGTCACCTGGGTAGGGACTTTCTCCCCTTTGGGCGAACCAGAGGATGCGGTTCAGGGTGTCCTCGTCGGCATGGTCTTCCTTCGTGAAATCCATGGCGACCGACCTTTGGGCCCATTTCAGGGCTGAACCCCGCAAACGGTTCATGTCGGGATTCATTTCGTCGAGAGGAACGCGGTTCGGCACCGCCTTGTAGTGAGTGAAGTCGGGTTTGTCGTGGAAGCAACCCACCATCGGCGTGGCGGCAAGATCCATTTGGTTCATCGGCGGCAGGCCAAGGAGCAGTTCAATGGTCTTCACCATGCCTGTCTGGTTGTAGCCGTTGGAATCCACGCCTTTGCCTCGGCTGTAGGGGCTAATGCAAAAACCCACCGTGCGGTGGCCATCGACATGGTCGAAACCGGCTTGGGGATCGTCCTCTGTGCATACGATGCAGGCCTTGGGCCAAAACCGGCTTCGGGAAACCGCCTCAACAACTTGGCCCAGCGCGAGGTCGTTGTCGGCCACCATGGCGCGCGGAGTGGGACTGCCCGGCCGCGTTCCCTCGGTGTGGTCGCATGGCAGGAAGACATAGACAAGGTTCGGCATGGCCCCGGCTTTCTCCCACGCGGCCATTTGCCGGGCAAATAGCTTGGCGCGGTAAATGTCGGGAGCCGTGCAGGGGAACCCCGGATAGCCGGGGTGGGTGAATGGCTCCAGCGCCTTCACCGTGGGCTTCACGGTAACCTTGACCTTGCCCGTTCCCTTGAGGGTGTCCTCGTAGGAATCGAGCCAGGTGAGGCCGGGAGCGAATTTCGACTGGCAGTATTCCCCCATGTTGAAGATGGTTTTCTTGCGGGCCAGCGCGTTGTCCCACAGGAAGCCGGAAGCGGCGTAGGCGAGAGGATCATCGCCCTCATAGGGATAGCTGCGCGTAAAGCCGCCAAACTGCTTCTCGAGATAGTCGGTGACATACGCCTCGGCGACCCATTGGTGGCCATCGGCGGACAGGATGCCCGAGCAGTAGAAGTTGTCGAGCAGGACGAATTCACGCGCCAACTTGTGGTGGTTGGGGGTGATTTCCTCGCCAAAGATGCAAAGTCTTGGATCGCCATTGCCCTGCTTCATGTCACCGAAAACCTGGTCGTAGGTGCGATTTTCCTTGATGACATAGATCACATGCTCGATGAGGCTCGGTTCGCCATGGCGTTCCGGCAATGGCCTTGGCGCAATGCCAGCCCTTGGCTTCTCGAGCCCCGACAGGGATTTGGCGAGGCGGTTGTTGGTGGCCACCCTGGCGGTGAGATCCTTGAGGTTGGTAGGCTTGGGAATTGGAATCAATGAAACGGATCCCAGGTGGTCGTGGGAGTTGCGGCCTTTCTCGGGATCTCGTTTGGAGGCCAATGAACCCACCCCCTTGACATTCGCCACTATCAGCGTGTTTCCGGTCGGCGCGATCCTGATGGCTCCGGGATACCACCCGGTGGGAATCAATCCGCCGATGGCGCTTGGCCGATTCGCGATGGGGCCATGTTCGCCGCCGGAGTTGTTCCCCAAAACCACGACGGCCACGCAATTGTTGGTGCCGTTGGCGATGAACAGCGTGGTGCCATCGGGCGAAACGGCGACGGCATTGGAACCGCTGCCGAACGGTAGGCGCGATTCGGGCTTGGCGCTGATGGTTTCGACAACGGTGTCGTAGGAAGTGTCGATGACGCTCACGGTGTCGCTGTTGGCATTGGCCACATAGGCGAACCTGCCGTCGGGCGACAGGGCCATGCCCGAGGGGTGAAGGCCCACGGTGATCGACTTGGCCACCTTCCATGCGTCGCCCGATTTGGCGAGCACTGAAACGGTGCCGGTGTTGGCCACCGTAGTGACCGGATCGACCTTCACCGGTGTGCCCGAGGTGCTGAATGGGGCATTTTCAGATGGGCGGTCGCCCCCCCAGTTGGAGACATAAACCTTGGCGCCGACCACCAGGGGCATGTAAGGCGCCACCCCGACGGGAACAACCGCTTCGGCCTTTCCGGTGGAAGGGTCGATGAGTTGGGCCTCGTTCCCCCGATTGGAGCAAACCCAAAGCTTGCCATCGGTTGTGGCTGCCAGGCCCGTCGGGTAGGCGGCGCCGGAAGATCTGCGGCCGCCTTTGGCCTCGGGAGTCTTGAGTTCGAATCCGTCCCCTTCCCAGGTAAGTTGTTTTTCGGGATTCCACTTGGCGACCCGGATGCCACTTGCCGTGTCGGAAACAAAAATGCGGTCACCGATGGCTGCCAGTCCCACGGCGCTGAAACCGCCACCCTTGCGGCCCGGGGTACCGGCGGGAAGCACCTGACGGATTCTCCCGGAAGGGAGGTCCACCACGGTGAGGTCGCGCATGTTCTTGATGACGACCGCATTGCCGTTGTCAGCGATGATCAGGTCGACTGGCCGGCCGGGAAATTCCACCTGGGTTCCCGCGGGCGTGAGGATTTGGTTGGTGGGAACGACCACGCTCCCGTCGGGTTGCCTGCCGACCTTGAGCTTGTCGGGGTTATCGGCCGCCATGGCGTGGGACGCCATCAGCACCATGGCGATGATTGGCCGGATTGTGGGCATTTGCTGACTCCAGCGGAAAAGGTGGATCGAGGATAAGCCTTGCATCCATGAACAGGCAATGATGGGGCGGCAATTTCATTCGAACTTCTTGCGGGCAGGGCCCGGGAACTTGCCAAGCCTTGGATTCTTGGTGATAGTGTGGTGCCCAATCCCATGGACCTTGCAAAGGAAAATCTGCCGTGAATCGTCGCCGTTTCATCCAATCGTCTGTAGCTGTCGCCTCGACCGGCCCCATTCTCATGGGAATGGAAAACAAATCGGGCAGCAACCCGCTGGTGACCGGGCAGGGAGAGCACCGCTATGAGGTGATTCACGATTGGGCCAAGCTGCCTTCCCAATTCAGTTGGCAGACAACGCACAATGTCGCGGTCGATTCCGCTGGAAACCTTTATGTGATCCACGAGGGAAGGGAGAACCTCAAGGATCATCCTTCCATCTTCGTTTTTGATTCCAAGGGCCAATACATTCGGTCATTTGGCCAACAGTTTCAGGGTGGTGGCCATGGGATCGAGATCCGCAAGGAGGGTGGCGATGAATTCCTGTATGTTTGCGCCTACCAGCAGGTGAAGTCGTTCGCCAAGCTTTCGCTCAAGGGCGAAACGGTCTGGCAGAAATTCGCTCCCATGGAATCCAAGGTTTACGCCAAGGACGAGGACACCAAGCCGCAAAAGGTTTGGGGCCGCGACAGGTTCCTGCCAACCAACTTCGCCTGGGTGCCCGGTGGAACCGATTTCCTGCTGGTTGACGGATACGGTTCGTTTGTCGTTCACAGGTTCGACAAGGATGGCCATTGGAATTCGATGTTCGGGGGCGCCGGCAACGGCGAGGGCAAGTTCAACACGCCGCACGGCATCTGGGTGGACACAAGGGGCACGGAACCCCGGATTGTCGTTTGCGACCGTGCCCATCACACGCTGCAGTTCTTCGACATCAACGGGAAGTACCAGAAGACCATGAAGGGATTCGGGTTGCCCGCGAATGTCGAAACCTACAAGGGCCTGCTGCTTGTGCCCGAACTGCATGCCCGCATAAGCATCCTTGACTCAACCGACAAGGTAGTGGCCACGCTGGGCGATGATGTGGCCCGGGTGACCGGCAAGGATGGCGGCAAGATCCGTGGCGACAGCAAGCAGTGGCAAGCCGGGAAGTTCGTCCATCCCCACGACGCCTGCTTCGACGCCGACGGGAATATTTTCGTGGCGGAGTGGGTTGCGACCGGCCGTGTAAGCAAACTACGGAAGGTTTCCTGAAGCCTTTCGGCGCTGATCAATGGGCTGATGCCCTGGTGGGCGGGCATCCTTGTTGGTGGCCCGCCCATGTCATTTCGGTTGATTGCAACCGCTCATGACCTTACCTGAGGCCCTGTTTGCCGGATTCGCCCAGTATCTGGAAATGATGGATCCCGCCCTTGCGGTCATCCTTGTATGTCCAAACGATTTTTTTGTCCCTCGTGATTTCCAAAAGCTTGATTTCGCCGGCCTTGGCGTGATGACTGGTGATGACGGTGTTGCCATTGGCCAGACGATGCACGCCGCAGGCGTCGTTGATCGGCTTGCCTGGCAGGTCGTCGTTGGTGACCCTCCAAACCTCCTTGCCGCTGGGATCGACCTCGATGACGAGGTTGCCAAGGGTGCAACCGATCAGGGTGTTGCCATCGGGCAGCCTGATGGCGGTGAATGGCCAATGGGGAGTCTTGGCTTCCCACAAAACCTTGCCCGAAGGGTCGTATTCCCGAACCACCTTGTCGAGAAGTTGAGGAACGAGGTAGTTGCCGTTGGGCAGTTTGCGCGCCATGCGTGTTTGAAGATGGTGGTCCTTCACCTGGGCTTTGAGCGGAACCTCGGCAATGACCTTTCCCGCGGAATCAACTTCAAGAATCCTGGGGTTGGTGCCGGCTTCGGTAAGCAGAACGGTATCCTTGGGCAGAGGCTGAACCGTGTTCACTTCCGATTGGGTTCCCTTGTGCAGGAAAAGGATTTTTCCCGCCCGGTCGACCAGTGCCGCGGCGCCGCCCGGGTAAGCCTTCGACTTGCTCAGGGCCAGCAGGACATTTCCGTTTTCCAGCACCCAGCCATCACGCGATGAGTGGGGGTAGGCCCAGGTGGTTTTGCCAGATTCATCCAGGATGAATGTTTCACCTCCGGTTGCTAGGAACCCGTGGCGAACGGGTTCCGCCGAGATCGCGAGAAAGACCGACAAAGCCTGGCACATAAGCATGGGAGGGAATCCTGGGTTGGGTCACTTGACTGGATGATTGTCGGGTGGCGGGGGATGGTCCGCAAGCACGGTTGCCATGGACATGAAAAACATCATGCCGGGTCTTGGTGATAAGAATGAAAGCCACATGAATTCCCGCCAACAAGACATGATTGCGATGGCCCCGTTGGCCAAGGCGAACTTTTGGCTTGTTCGTGTCCGCGGCCGGATTGAACAGGTGGGCAGGGGGTTGGTCAAACCAGAAACCATTCATGCCCTTCGCGTGGCGACAAGGCGGGCCGAGGTGGCACTGGAATTGATTCGCCCGGCACTGAAGCGCAAGCAAAACCAGCATCTGCGCGAGCGATTGATTACCACGCGAAAGTCCGCCGATGCTGTCCGAAACCTCGATGTTGTGATCGGCTTGCTGGCGGGCGAAAAAAAGGCGACCTACCGCCACAATTGGCTTGAACAAGCGAGGCGGGACAGGAAAACCGCGGTCAGGAAACTCGTGAAGTTCGCCCGCAAGGAAAAACGATTTTGGCGGAAAAAATTACCAAATTCACCAACGGCCAAGCGAAATGCCTCGATGCTCGGCATTGAAAGCCATTTTCTGAGGGGTTTGGCCGTGATGGTGGCCCGTGTTTCACGGAAATATGCCGGAGGTGAATCAATTGGGAAGGGGTGGCATGCCCTGCGTGTGGCCGCCAAGAAAGCCCGATACAGCCTTGAGCAATCGAGGATGGTTGCACAGGCCGAAGACACCCGGCATTTGATCAGAATCTTGGAAGAGATCCACGACCGTTTGGGAAGGCTCAGCGACAGGAAGTTGATGACCAGGGACTTGGCCGCCCGCAAGAAACGGTGTGGCAGGCGATTGTGGGAGTCGCTTCTTGTCAAGGAACGGGCCATGGTCGGGAAGGCCAAGTTGGCGGTCCGGGAATGGATAACCTCGGTCAGATGCCGCTTCAAGTCCGCGGCAAGGCGGTTTGTCAAGTCGATTGGGCTGACTTTGTTGAGGCGAGCGACACCATCACCAAAGTGATGAAGCTCAGCGGTATTGACACGATTCCTGGATTGGAGAATGGAACAGGGGCCTGAGACGGTGGCAATCCGTACAGACCCCACATGTCGGGGCACAACGCGATGAGCCCTAGCGATGAGATCATGCCAACCGTGATGGATGCGATGATTCCAGCGGAGGTGACTCTGGGCCAGAAAAGGATCATGATGATCGCGGGCAGGTTGGCGGACGCCGCCACGGCGAAGGCCAGCCCGACAAGGAATGTCACATTCATGCCCTTGAAGACGATACCCAAGGCGATTCCGACCGCGCCCACACCCAACGCCGCGCCCTTGCCAAGCATGATTTTGGAAGAATCGGATAGGGCAAGCGCCAGATACCTGTCGGCCAGGTCGTGCGCGACGGCACCCGAGGCCGCCACGACAAGGCCGCTGACGGTGCCAAGCACCGTGGCGAAGGCGATCGCCGAGATGAACGCGAACAGCAGGTCGCCAAAGGAGCGGGCCAATAGAGGCGCGGCCATGTTGCTATCGGCGGGATTCAGAACGCCGGAGGTCATGGCCCCCAATCCCATGAACAGCGTCAGCACATAAAAGGCGCCGATGGCGGCAATGGCGACAATGGTTGATTTTCGCGCTTCCTTTGTCCCGGGAACCGTGTAATAACGAATCAGGATGTGCGGCAGGGCGGCCGTGCCGAGGAACAGTCCCAGCATGAGCGACGCGAAATCAAGCCTCTCCAGCCAGGTTCCCTGCACCTTGAATCGCATGCCGGGGCGAAGCAGGCGTGACCCATCGGTTTCCGACGGATGGTAAACGGTGACAGCGGATCCTTCCGCGTCGGTGAATCGCGACTCCTTCCATCGGGTCACCTTGGTTTCAGGCGACCCGATGGCCGCGATCAGCCCGACAGGTGAAACGGGCCCCGTGGCGCAATCCGGGTTTCCAGCGATGCTTGCCAGGGATCCGACCTGCCTGATCTTGTTCAGCGGGCCTTCCGGCATTCCGTTGACGAGTCTGGCGCCACCGGCCTCCTTGACAACGGATTCTGTTTCCCTGGCAGAGGGCAAGCCTCCATCCGATATATCTACCCGCCACCATCTGGAAACCCCTTCCTTTTGGAGTTTCACGAATTTCTCTCCCGATGCGGTGGTGGCGAATTCGGAAGCCGTCGAGCCTTCCGTGGTACCCGTGATGTTTTTCTTGTCGTCGACAATAAGGGTGATGGATCCATGCCGGTGGAATGGCACCGCCCCTCCCTGGTCGGGCGAGGTTGAAAGGCCTCGCCAGCAAACCGCCACGACAAGAACGAGCGAGAAGATGATGAGCAACCCGCCCTTGAGGAACTGGACATAGGTGGTGGAAGCCATTCCCGCCGTAGCGACGATCACCATCACGATGCCGCCGACCATGATGACCCCCCAGTGATGGGGCATCCCGAGGAGCGGTTCGACGAGCACGCCGGCCCCAACCATTTGCGGAATCAGGTAGCACAGTGAGACCACCAGCGTGCTGATGGCGGCGGCCAGTTGGATCCCCTTCGAGTTGAACTGGGCATCCACGGCATCGGCGAAAGTGTAACGGCCCAGGCGGCGCAATGGCTCGGCGATGACGAAAAGGGCGACCACCCATCCCGCAAGGTAGCCGATTGAATAAAGGAAGCCGTCGTACCCCTGGGTTGCGATCAAACCACAGATTCCAAGGAACGACGCGGCTGAAAGATAGTCTCCCGCGAAGGCGATTCCATTGACAAACCAGTGAATCTGGCCGCCGGCGGCGTAGTACCCGCTGGAAGTCTTGGTCTTTCGGCCCAACCGCACTGAAAGTCCCACGATGAAGGCCACGAAGGCCAGGAATATTGCGGTGACCATGGTTTACCTGCCCTCCTCCCGTTTGCGGCACAGGGAGTCATAGGCCAGGGCGAGGCCGAATGCCGCCAGGATAAGTGCGAGTCCGTAAACGACCGCCAGATTGATGCCCCACAACACGGTGATTTCCATCATTGCCGGAGTCGTGAGGTTGATGACAACGAACCCGGCATACATGGCCGCGTAAACGAAGAACAGGATGAGCCCCAGCCTGGACTTGTATCCAGCGGCCGGATCTGGCGCGGTGTCCCGGTTGGCCGGTTCATGAAGCATGCCGAGAGTACCTTTTTGATGGGCTGGTCAATCAGCGGGGGCCAAAAGGGGAGTGAGCACTTTCTCGATCATCTCCTTGCGGGCGAGGCCGGAGATCCACTCCCTTGATATTCCCGATTCACCGAAGAAGGCGCCGGCAAGCTGGCCGGTCACCGCCCCCGTGCTGTCGGAATCCTCCCCCAGGTTGACAACCTTGATGACGGCCGTGCTGTAATCCGGGGCGTCATGGAATGCCCACAGTGCCGCCTCAAGCGTCTTGACGACATGTCCAGTTCCCCGGATCTCGGGAGGTTGGTTCTCGCGGTAGGACCCTCGAACAACACGGGCGATTGATGCGGGGATTTTGCCGTCATTGAGCAAGGGTTTGAGAATGGGGCCCGAAGGGTCGAGGACCGCCTCGCGAGGCATGCCTTCGATCAGCCCGGCAAGGAGAAGGGCCAAAACCCTGGCGCCATGCCTGCACTCTGGTGCCGCGTGCGTGACGGCGCTGGATTCGTCGGCCAATTCACCCAATCGCGCGGCTTGATCCCTCATCAGGTGGGAATAGCGAATGCTCACGGGTGAAAGGCGCATGATCGAACCGTTGCCTTGTCCGATTCTCGACCCGGAATTGCCGGCGTCGCCTGTTTTCGTGAACGCGATCAACCCGCTGAGCGTGGTGCCGCCGATGTCGAAACAGGTTCCATTGACCGAATAGGCGCCTTCCTTCCACCAGGACACATACCTTGTTGCCTGATCATGGGGATTCCAGCCGGTGGCCAAGCTGTCAGCCAGTGCCAGGGCCATGCTGGTGTCATCGGTCCATTCCCCCGCCTTGAGGTTGAAAGGACCGCCGGCGCGAAAACCTGTAACGGGCTCGAAGGTTCCCGGTGACCGGAACTCGACGCACGCTCCCATGGCATCGCCAACGGCCAAGCCATAAAGGGCGCCGCGCTTCCGGTCGATCAAGGACATCAGGGTCTCCGGCACGGATCGCGATGCGGTTCCCGCTTTTCAGAAGGGATGGCGGGGTGGGAAAGCGCATCCCCGGAAGCCTGGCGCCCGGGGATGCCTTGCCAGGATCAGGCCTCGTTGGCCTCGTACTCGCGCTTGGTCACGATGCCCGGCTGGGGAACTGGATAACGGCCGTTCTTGTCGGCCTTGATGGGTGCCGGGCCATCGATCACCAGCTTGTCGACGGTGGGGGCGAATTCATGGTCGCAGTTGAGCATCTCGTCGTAGGTGACAACGCGGCCGGTGTGGGCGGCCATGCGGCCCATGGATGTGACCAGGCTCGCCTTGGCGCCGCGCTCAACCTCGTTGTGGGGCTTTCCATTGCGGATGGCGTCTATGAGATGGTCCCATTCGAGCTGGTAGGGGTTGCGCTCCTGACCGAAAGCCCAGGTCTGTTCGGTCTTGACCATGTTCTGGCCCTTGAAGATCCGGCAACGGGCGGGTGTGTGGCCCGAGGTGGAAATGATCGCCGAGCCCTTGCTGCCGTGGGCATAGCTGGCGAACTCGTTGTGGGCGCCGTTCATCGTGCGTCCCTCCATGAGGAACTTGGAGCCATCGGCGAAGGTGTACTCGATGGAGTAGCTGTCGAAGTTCTGGTCGATGTTGTTGCCCCGGTAATGCCGGCCTCCCGAAGCCTGGGCCTTGACCGGCCAGGCATCCTTCATCCAGCAGCATTCGTCGATGTTGTGGATCAGGAAGTCGGAAACGGCTCCGCCGGAGGCCCAGAGGAAGCTGTGGAACCGGCGGATTTGGTAAGCCAGCTCCGAGAGATTTTCGGGCTTTGGACCCGAGAAGGCGCTCGCGGTGGGGCCCGCTTGACGGTAGGCGCGCATCAGGATGATGTCGCCAATCTGCCCGTCCTTGATCCGCTTGTGCAATTCCTCGCGGGCCTCGCAGTGGCGGCACATGAGGCCAACGGCCACCTTGAGGTTCTTTTTCTTGGCTTCCTCGCCAAGGGCGAACATTTTCTTGGTCGTCGGGCCGTCGACTGTCAGGGGTTTCTCCATGAACATGTGGAGGCCCTTGTCGATGGCGTACTTGAAATGAACCCAGCGGAAGGCAGGAGGGGTGGCGCAGATCACCACATCTCCGGGCTTGAGCTGATCCATCGCCTGCTTGTAGCCATCGAAGCTGATGAACCGCCGACCTTCCGGGACCTCAACCTGGGCCGGCTTGGCGGATTGGATCGACTTCAGGCTTCCCTCCAGCCTGTCCTGGAAAACATCAGCCATGGCAACGAGCTTGATCGGGCCGCTTTTGGTTTCAAGAGCATTGAGTGCCGCTCCCGTTCCACGCCCGCCGCAGCCGATCAGGGCCACCTTGATTTCATCGCTTCCCGCGGCGTGAACAAGCGGCGCGTTCAGGGCCGCCGCGGCGCTGGCGGCCACGACACCAGCGGTTTTCATGCTTTCTCGGCGGGTTGGGCGGGAGGGGGAGTCGTTCATGATGACCTCGGGGAACTCTAAGGTAATGGTGCGCGACCGGGAATCCTCGCGCGACAGCCATCACTATGACTCCAAGGCCGGCTGTCCTCAACACATTTTTTGCCCGGAGACCGTCCAGAATGTCGATCCAGTCCGTGGCCCGCGGCTTGGGGCGTTTGGCATCGGAGACCCAGATCAGGCCGGTTTCCGGCCTGATCATCGTGGATGGCCGGGGAAGGGTGGCGATGGCCTATCAGGAATATGCCAACCAGGGCTGGTGCTTTCCCAAGGGCGGCATCGACCACACGGAAACATCAGCCGAAGCCGCCGTCCGTGAAGCCCGCGAGGAGATTGGCCTGGAGGTCGAACTGCTCGCCATGGAGCCTCTGTCATTCACCGGCAGGGCTTTTCATGATTCCCTGGGTTTTGGTTCTCCAAGGGTGGCGCGATCCGTCATCCATAAGCCGGTGTGTCGGTATTTCGGTGAGCGACACGAAGTCACCAAGGGTGAATCGCCGGGCGATTCCATCAGCAAGGGAGCCTATGACCTCATCTTCCGAGCTTGGACCGTGGAACTGGGTTTCAAACCATCGGAACCGGAAGTGTTGGAGGTCTTTGATGCCACGCGTTCCATGTTGGTCACATGGTTGCAATCACCCACCTATCATCTCGCGGCATTCCGCTCCCATGTACCCCATGAGATGACCGGTGAAACCGATGAGGCCGCATGGGTCAACCCTCTGGAAATCATCAAAAGAGCCAGCGAGGGGGTGATGACCTTGCCGCAGAAGATGCACGGTGATGTCGTCAGGGTCGCGGCAATGTCAGGGTTCATGAAAATGATTGAGATGGCCGCGGCCAGCGCCCAATCCAGCGACCGGCCAGACTTGTGGTGATTGAGTCTATCGGGGTTGCCACTCGGCGCGGACCCGGGTCGAAGAAGCGGGTTTCACAAGGATCAGCGAACCGGGGGGAAGGGTGCCACCGGGGGCAAGTTTTCCCTTGCCATTGGCGAGGAAATCAGCCGGGGGCGCGCCGTTGATGTCGATCCTTGCGCGGCCCATGCCCGCGGGTGCCGGTGGCAGCCTGAGGATGGCTTTGCCATCGACAAGCGGGAGATCATCCAAAGGCAGTTCTCCCGAAACCATCGAGTAGGCTGGCCTCCATTTCAGGTTCGCCGGGGGTGTCGCCTGGCTGGCCCTTCCCAGCCAGGCCCTTGCGGCGGGGCTGTCCTCAAGCGCTTGCCATGTCCGGATAACTGGCCTGGTTACAGGAGCGTAGGGCCCCGACTTACCCAATTCGGAAAGGAAGCGGACGAGGTCGGTTAGTTCCCGGTCGGTGAGGGTGTCGGCAAGCCCCTCGGGCATGAGCGACTTGCCATCCTTGATTTCCTCAATGCGACCCTTGGGCACGGTGACCTCGACGCCATCGGCAAGCCGGAGCATCACGCCGGCGTCATTTTGCCGGATCTTGACGCCTGTGATGATTTTTCCATCGTCGGTGGAGACGATCGCGGTATGGTAACCCTCCTTGATTTTTGCCGAGGGCTCCAGAAGGGATTCCAGGAGATAATCCGGTTGGGCGCTGGCCCCGATGCTTGTCATGTCCGGCCCCACCAACCCTCCCGAACCACCGATGGCGTGGCAATTGAGGCACTGGAGTTGACGGGCCCGGTAGATCGACTCTCCCCGTGCCGGGTCCGCCTTGGGAAGGGAGGCCAGCAAGGCGTTTTTCTCCTTGGTTGTCCAACCCTTTCGAGCCAGGCCCAAACGCCCGGCGGCTTGAAGGGCGTCACGAAGCGCTCCATGATCCTGGCCGGACCCCGTCACCGAGCGAAGCGCCAATCGCGCGGAATCAGTGGGAACCTGGGTTCCCGAAAGTGATTTCGCCACCAGTACCGAGGCCCCCTTGCGGGAAAGAACGGCGTTCACGACGGCTTTCGCGTCATCCGGGGAAGCGCCGGCCAGAAAGGAGGCGATTTCCGGCGCGGCCTTCACGGCATCGGCAGAAACCAAAGCCACCAGGAGTTCCCTCAGGTTTTCTGGCTTGGCTCGCACCGCTTCCACAAGGGCATTGGTTGCCGCGGTCGTTCCCGCCGATCCCAGTCCCTCGATCGCCGCCGACCGCACCATGTTGTCGGCGTCCTTGATGGCCTTGATGAGCGCGGGAACCAACGAATCATCTTTCCACGCGCCAGCCAGTTTCATCGCCGAGGCGCGCACATCCCGCGAGGGATTGCCCATGAGTCCATTCAAGGTCTCACCAGCCTTTGAAACTCTGACACCTCGTGAAATGGCGGATTTCACAAGGGATTCCAGCACAGGGGAGATCCGTTCCTTGGGAAAAGACGAACCGTTGATGGTTTCGAGCACCAAGGCGGCTTCAGGCGGGCCGCCATCTTGGGCGATGGAGGCCAACACATCGGGAAGGCGGCGCGCATCGACCTTGCCCAGCTTGACAAGGCCCGCCAGCCGTCCAGCGGCACCTTGCGCCCCGACTGCTTGCAATGAAAACAGAAGGTCATCGACCGACACATCAGCGCCCCACTCTCCCTTGTCAAGGGCCGTCAGCCAAGACGGGGCAAGTTCGTCAAGGGTTAGCCACAGGCTGTAATCAAGCCAGCGGTCCGTGGGCAAGGCCCTGGCCTTGAGCGCCAGGGATGCGGCCTTGGGCTGGTTGGTGAATTGGCCCAAGGCGCGAATCGCTTCCAGGCGGACCCGTGGATCCGTGTCGGTAACCATTGATCCGATGCGCTCGAGCGCGTTCGGTTTCCGTTCTCGATCGTCAACCAGAACGCGAACACCCGCGGCGCGGATTCTTGGGTCTTCGGCGTGAAGAACCTGATCCAGCAGTGCGTCGGGATAAATGTCGAAGCTTTGCCAGGCCCACAGCATATCGAGGTGGATCGGAGTTGCCGGACCCTTGGGAAGGGCGCTCGTGGCGGACTCGAGCGTGGGCATGGAGGCTTTCAACCCCCTTTCAACGAGGGCGCGACGCGCCTGGTGGCGCGTGTACTGCTCAGGTTCGCCAAGCAGGCCGACCAAGGCCTGGGGAGACATGACGGAATGGTCGTTCCTTGGCGGCAAGGCGCGGCCCGAAGCCGTCACCCTCCAGATGCGTCCATGGGTCTTGTCCCGGCGCGGATCGCGGAAATCGACCTCGCCATGCTGGATAATCGGGTTGAACCAGTCGGCGATGTACAAAGCGCCATCGGGGCCCATTCTCACATCGATGGGCCTGAAGGCCGGGTGATCGCTCTTGATGACCTCGGTCTGCTCGCGGCTGATGAACCCTGATCCGTCATCGGAGAGCTTGAACCGGCAAACCCGATGTCCGCGGAAATCACAGGTGATCGCGTCACCCTGCCAGTCATCGGGGAAGGCGCGGCTAAATACCAGTTCGAGGCCGCAGTGTTTCGGAGATCCCGGATTCAACCCGGGCAGTACGCGCTTGGCCCCGACGGCGGTGGCATAGTAGGCGCGCGGAACCACGAAGTTGATACCTTCACCGCCGGCCCCGTCGGTGGCGAAGGACTGTCCGAATCGATCATGGTGATGACCCCACGGGTTGACCAGACCCCGCTGGACCACCTCAAGCCGCTGCGTCGGGGGATGAAACCGCCATATGCCGCTACCCCCCAGCCTCCGAGGTCCATGCGGGGTTTCAATGTGGCTATGGATGTAGATCGACTGGTTGAAATGCAGGCGTCCATCAAAATGCCACCGCACCGTATGGACCATGTGGTGGGTGTCCTCGGTTCCGAATCCAGACAGGACGACGGTTCGCCTGTCGGCCTTTCCGTCCCCGTTGGTGTCCTCAAGGAAAACGAGGTCGGTGGAGTCGACGACATAGGCCCCGTTTTCCGCCGGTTCCACTCCCGTGGGAATCAATAGTCCATCCGCGAAGACCGTTGTCTTGTCGGCCTTGCCATCTCCGTTGGTGTCCTCGAGCACAAGGATCTTGTCACGGGCGGATTCCCCCGGCTTGATCTGTGGATAGGTCTCCGAGCATGCCACCCAAAGGCGGCCCTTGATGTCCCAGCTCATCTGGATGGGCTTGGCCAGAAGCGGATCAGCCGCGAACAAGTTGGCTTCAAGGCCGGGCGACATCTTGAAGGTGGCCCGTTCCTTTTCCGGATCCGTCTCGACGGTTCCCGAGAAATTCCTCTGCGCCAAGGCCGACTGGGCCAGGATGAGGATCAGGGCTGGAGTGGCCAATCGGATCATGACGACACCTTCCGGATCTGGTAACGGACACTGGCTGGCACGGAAAGCCGGTCGATTTCAGCCTCGGCTTTCTCGATGAAAGGGTCAAACTGCGGAATCTCGCGCGCGTTGTTGCCTTGCTCATGCTTGCGAAAACCAAAAAGGTAAGTCTCATTCTGGGGACGCCAGCGATGAAAAAACTGCATGTTCTTGGCGACGATCTTCTCGCGCAGGCTCGCGGCCTGAGCCCATGGCGCCCCCTTCGAGACCATCACGCCTTCCTTCCATGCCGCGGCATCGGCCGACGCGACCGCCTCGCCGTCGATGAGGAGTTCGTGCGAACCCTGCCCGAGGCCCGTGGTCCGGACAACCCTTGGATTGCCGGGAGATGGAAGGAATTTATCGATGGTTTCCTTGCCGTCATTTGCCACTTCGAGGGGAGTCGGCGTGGTTGAGGCAAGCCCTAGCGCCTTGGCGAAGGCCGCCGCCGTGGACCGGTATCCACCCGGAGTCATTTGCAGGCCGTTGGTGGTTTGTCCCGCTGGTGATCCTTCCCACAACTTTTCCAGTGAAACCACCGAGCATCCCTTTGAAGCCGCCAAGGACCGGATCTCGTCGGCAATCCTGGCCAACCGGCCATTCACGGCGCCCGGATCGGGAAGGGGCGACGGTCGGGATTCCACGGGCGGCGGGATGACCAGGACGAACCGGGCCTTCGATGGGGAGAGGGCATCAAGCAGCCGTTCGTAACGGGACCGGAATTCCTTGATGTCCAAAGATTCCACAAAAGCCTCGTTTGTTCCGTACTGGAGCCAAATGACAGTCGGCTTCATCGCCATGGTTTGGGAAACGAGGGCCTTGAACCCTTCCGCCGGAGAACCGAATCCCGCCCTGGCTTCCCCCAGCAGGGTATCGCCGCTCCATCCGAGATTGCGGATGATGATCTTGCCGCCTGGAAAGGCGCGCGCGATTTCGAATTCCCAGTCTCCCGACCGGATTTCCTGTTCAACAAGGGTTCCTCCAAGCCAGGCGATCCGGTCGCCAGGAACCACGGGAGGCGAAAGTCCCGCCGCCACGGCGGCAAACATCAACGCGAGCACGGTGAACTCCGCTGTTACTTGGGATTGAGAAGATCTTCCAGCAACTTGTTGACCAGTTCCTTGCGAAACGCTTCCAAGCGGCGGGTCTGGCTTTCCTGTTCCCGCAGGATTCCCCTCAGCCTGGCCAGCTCGCTGTCGAAATCGGTGGCTCCACCCATCAGGTTGAGGGCCTCGTCGATGGCGGCCAGCAGTTCTGCCGATCGTCGCTTGCAGGTGCCGAGCGCCGCGATCCGGGTGGAGTCGTTGCCGCCGCCTTGCTTGCGGAAGTCTTCGACGGCGCCACGCACGCCGGGAACGGCTTCCTTGTGGATCTTCTCGATGGCCCTTGCGACCTTTTCCTTCTCATCCCTCACGGGGAATCCACAAAGGCCGGTTTGGCGCGTGAGCCTACGGAAATCCCTTTCGATCTCCTCGGCGTTGCGGCGGGCGTCATCCAGGACCCGGTCGATGAGGTCAGCCTGGTTGCGCTTGGGATCCAGCCGGTTGCCCGCCTCTCGAAGGTCGGAGGGAGTCGCGGGAACATCGAGCAGATAACGGATGGGAGTCCGCAATCCGAGATCGGGCGGCACCAGTTCGTTCCTGAGCTCAACAAGCCTTTCACGCAACTTCATCTCATCGGACTGGATCAATTCGAGCATCTCGTCGTCCGGTATGACGACAAGGATGAACGGTCCGGCGCGCGTTGAATGGGGAGCCGGGATGGCCGCTGAAAGGTCGAGGTCTTCCGCGTCCACCATCAACTCGACGAGGAATCGCTTGCCGCGCGAAACGGATCCTTCCGGGTCTGTGGCAATTCCCGCCATGGCCAAGGGAAAATCAAGGCCCGGGGGAGACGATGGGGCATCGGGTTCCAGCGCGAAGGCCCTCAGCGTTTCGGATGGGGGCAGGGAGTCGAGCTTCCTGGCGAACGGTTCGAGAACCCTCGAACGAGGCAGGGGAAGTCCCGCGCCACCTTGCTGGAAAGCCATGGAAAACTGGACGGCGCCAGCAAGGTCGGAACGGGCGAACAAGGGAACGGCGGAAGCGAGCCTGAGGGCCTGGGGCGCCTTTCGGATTCCAGCCATCGCGGCGGCAAGGTTAAGGGCCGCCGGCAGCCTTGATGCTGGTTCCGGTGACAACATGCTGGCCAGACGCCCGGCGAGAGAACCCGCGGCGCCGTCCCTGTCGATTTCCCGGACCGTCCATTCATGACGGATTCGGGCCAAGCCGTGATCGTCCCTGGCCGATCCCCTGAACGGTATGCGGGCCTTGGCTGTGACGAGATAACCGGATTCGGTTTCGCGCAAATCCTCCACCGGCCGGCCTTCCAGCGTGGGTGCCTGGTCGGGTGATGGCCGCAGGACGAGCTTTCTTGAACCGTTGATTCCGTCGGCATCGGTGAACTTCAGGACCACGACCCTTTCCTCGCGAATCGGCGCAATTTCCAGAACGAAGGACGGCGCGCCATTGGAATTCCTGATGGAATGGGCAGGCAGGGTTCCGTTGGTTTCGACAAGGGTGGGGGCCGCACCGAAGGAACGGCCTTCCTGAATGGCCACCTCGATTGACAATCCGCTTCCCGAGGGAAACTCGATCACGCTTGCCTCGGCCCGGGGCATCAGGCGGTCGCCCGCCGGATAGGACTTGCGAAGGGAGGCCAATTCATCAAGGGCGCTCGCGCGGGCTTGTCCGTCGAGGCGGGCGTTCACGCGTGAGTCAAGGTAAGCGGGCCGGTGCTCCGTCACATCCATCCGGGCCAGGACGGGGGCGGGCAGGACAATGAGTTCATGTGGTCGTGTTTGGAAATTTCCGGCCCTGGCGATGATTTCCAGACTTTCACCGGAATGCTGCACCGGCCTGAAGTAAAGCCCTGGTTCCCTGGAGTCGATTCCCAATTCCTCAATCAATTGCCTGGAATGCTTGCCATCCTCGCGAGCCGATTTGTCGGTTTCAAGCCACTCCACGACCGCCGGCAGGTCCACCAGTCGGACCTGCCGCCTGTGAAGGAAGGAAACCGAGGCGCTTTCCATCGCTTGTGCGGCGGCCTTGATGCCCTCATGGTCGGGAAACCTCCTGAAAAGCGAATCGATGGACCCTGCGATTTCACCGGGTCTTGGCGCCATCGCGATTTCCGGTTCAGGGAGATGCCAATCCTGTGGCGGGCCGATCCGGCCCAAGTCGAACAAGGTCGCGGGCCGCCAGCCATGATGGGCCGACTTGGAAAAATAAGCGACCGCCGCATCGAGTTGACCGGCGCTTAGTCCACACCCTTCAAGCCAGGCGCGGCATGCCTCCAACTCTGCCCGCCCCGGCGAGCCGGCGACGAGAAGCCGGTGAGCCTCCACGCGGAACTGGTGGGAGGTGCCACGGCCAACCCGCAGTGGCGAGCCATCAGCGGGAAAATCAGCCAACCTCAGGAAAGCATCCCTGGGCCATGAAACATCCCTGCCCAAAAGGGTTCGTTCGGTCCAGAACCACAGGCTGTCGTGGTAACCGGCCATCCCGTCGCCCCAGGCGAAAACGGAGAGGCCCATCAGCGCGAGATATCCACCCACCGAGGCTCCCGCAGCCGTCACGGCTTGCCGGGTGGGCCGGCCCTCGTCGAAAACCCGCTCGACCGGCAAGGTGCCGACAAGCCTTGCGGCCTCGGACCTAGTGGCCTCGATCATGGCCACCGACATGCCGGAGATTGCTGGGGCGCCGGCCCCGCGAAGTTCAATGGCGGTGATCAGCCTGCCTCCCAGGTCTTTGCCAAATCGCCTTTCGAGTGCCAGGGCCATGTCCGAGTCGGAAAAACCTGAGAGCAGCAGCGGGATTCGTCCAACCATGAAGGTGATTGCCGCGCACAAGACTGCCAAAGGTTGCCCCCATCGCGCCCATCCGGGAAGGTGTTCCGCAAGGTCGAAGGACAACAGTTCAAACAAGCCGCGGTCGAGGATGTAGCTTGCGGCCATCCAGAGGGCCGTCCACACAGCCAACCTTGCGACCGTATCAACCAGCAGACGGTTCTTGAGGCCCGAGCGTACCTTCGAGAGCGCGTCCGGAATCGCATCATGAGGCGCGGGGTTCACGATCGAAGCCTCCTCATGCCAGGCGCGCGAGCTTGCGCAGCGACCATTCAAGGCCGAGCAGGCCGACGATCGCCGCCAGCAGATAGGGGATCATGAGAGGCCTGTCGGACATCCAGGTTGATGAAGCCAGCACGAGGCCGCGATCCCACAAATCCTCGACCCTGTTGGCTCCGGGAAGTTTCCGGATTTCCTCCCTTTTTTCAGGACGGAAGCATGAGGGCACGGCCTCCGCCCGTGAAAGAGGGAAGACCAGCTTGCGGTCATCACCCCGCTCCGGTCCGGGAAGCAGGGCTGCCGACAAGCCATCCAGCGAGGCTGAGGTCATCCGTTCCCGCACGGTGGAAACGGTGGATGCCAGCTTCCTCCATGATTCGGGGTCGGGACGCGGGTCCCGGCTTTCCGGGTCGGGAGGCGAATCGACAATCACGAACTGGCCCGTCGAACGATCCTTCGTGGAGGGAACCTCGACAACGGCCTCGTAGGCTCCCGGCTTGCCCAGGGGAACAGATCCCCTGAAAAGGCCTTTGCGCCCGGGAATCGGTTCGAGCGGGATTATCGACTGGTAGTCCGAGGGACTGATGCCGTCGGGTGCCGTCAGGGCCACCCTTGGCCCATCGGATCGGCCCGGAACCACTGTCAGTGGTTGGCCCGCCCGATCCTCGATCTTCACCTCGAATTCCACCGGCCTGTCGGAGCGGTAAGGATTTCTCCAGTAGGGGATGATCCGTGTTTTGCCACCGCTGGCCGACCAGCGGACAAGCTTTGTCCAGAATCGTTCGTGGAACGCCTCCAGGTACATGCGGAGGCGCCAGGTTTCATCGGACCCAAGCCAGACCACCCGCCTTCCGGACGCCGGTGCCGTCACCACCAGCCATGGCTGTTTCTTTCCCGAACGGAGGGCCGCCCGGGGGTCGCCGAATCTTCCCACGACCAGCGCGCCCCTCTTTTCTTCCTCGACCGGGTAATAGCTGAAGAATCCCTTGGGTGTGCTTCCCTCGAAGAAGTCGATCCAATCACGCTCGACGCCGCGTGATGGGTCGTCGGAGAGGCGAAGAAAGTCCAACTCTGGGCTTGCCGCGTCAAAGACCAAAGGCCAAGGCGAGTCCGTGGTTCTTTCGGCCGCCTCGATGCGGCTATCCTTGGGGCGGACGGGCAGGAGATCGAGAATCGGGCGAAGTTTTTCCTGGTCGGTGCCGGGGCGCGCGAGCGTGAGCATGTTCACGGGCCCCGCGACGACAACGAGTCCCCCGCCATTGTCGACCCACTGTCTCAGGTTGGCCAGTTGGGAACCATCAAATTGGTTCCAGTCAGGGTCGAACATCACGATGGAATCGAAGCTGGCGAGATCGGTCGGGTCGTCGCGGGTTTCATCCGCGGCGGGGGTGAATCGCGCGGGGAAATTCTCGAGCAATCGTTCCTTCGGGACATCCTGGACGATGTTGGCCCGGCGGGTCGACGCGCCCGGAGGCAACTGCAGGAGAATGCTCAGCAGAGCGCGTTTCTTTTCGGTTTCACGGGAGAACAGGGTGCGAAGGAACTGGTATTCCCTGCCGGCGGCGCCAGCCACGAAGAGCAGCCTCAGCGGCCTCCTGATCACCTTGAGCCGGGCCGGGCCGCGGGTGACCCATTCTGGCGCCGGTTCGCCCGCCGGCTTTTTCAGCCTGGCCACGATCCGGAGTTCGGAATCCCCTGTTTCCATGATTTCCCAACGCTTGTTTTTCATCGCTTCCTCGGCACCCGCGGCCCGGCCAAGGGTGTCGGCGTCGATGATGAAACCGACTTCCACGCGGGGAGGATTGCTGTCGTCAAACCGCGCCGGGTCGCCCTTGTGAGGAACGGTGACATTCCTGCCCAGCGATACTTTCTCGCGCGGCTTGTCGCTTTCGGTTGTCTGGCGCGGAATCCCCTTTTCCACGGGGGGCGGTGGCTCCTCAAGGATGATGTCGAGTGGTTCCTCGACGCCATCGGCGCGCCTGCGGACGCGTGTCACCTCGAGGACGGAGTCCGCCGGGTTGATCGCCTCACCCGCCCGGTTGGCGCCCGTGGCCTCGAAGGCCACCCTGAACCTGTCCTCGGGCTCGACGCGCGGCGGCACCCGGATGTCAACGATGTCGGTGCGGGTAAGCCGGGCGCCGGTATCCTCGCCGACCCCCACCACCATCACGGGAACTCCGCGGGCTCGCGCCGCGGCCGCGGCCCTTTCCGCGCCCCCCGTCGATTCTTCCGTTGACCTGCCATCGGTCACGATGATCAATCCCTGGATCATCGGATCATCTTCCCGTTCCAGCAGCCGTGAAATGGCATCGGCGGGATTGGTTCCATTGAATTCCTCGGCCGCCAGTCGGGCCTTGCCGTCCTTGGCCAGCCCGGCAAGCCAGTCCCTGCCGGAATCATCCCATTCGGGCGGATTGACTCCCTCGCTCCCCGGTTTCAGCCAAACGCTCCACAGGGAGGAGTGGGGCGGCCTCGCGGGTGCCGCGGCCACGGTGGCTTCGTCCGGCTTCGTGGTGCTTGGTGATACGGGGCGACCCGTCAATCGGGCCTCTTCCATCGCAAGGCGGATCTCTTCCTTTTTGCGCCGGTCGGCTTCAATACGAGCGATTTCCTCGAGCGAACGCACCCCTTCGGAATCAAGCCTCAGTCCTTTCTCGTCGAGAAACCGGCCAAAACGGTAAAGGTCGAGCTTTCCATTGTTCACCAGGGGGACAAGCCATCGTCCCTTGTTTTCAAGCAGGGCCAAAACCTTGTCCTGGCGCGTCGGGGAACCTGGCGGTCCATCGCTTCGCTTGGTCATGGAACCGGAGGCGTCGAACAGCACGAGAATCCTTCCCTCGAGTTGCCTTGTTTCGGTCCTGATGATCGACTCTTCCCAGGCGGGCAGCAGGAACGCCCATGCCAGCAAGCCATAGACGAGACATCGCAAGGTTCCCAGGGCTGAGGCCGCCAGGCTTCCAATGGCACCAGCCTCTCGTCGATAAAACAGGATGACCACCACCAGGCCGGCCAGTAACGCCAATGCCGTCACCGGCCACCAGGCCCATGCCGGCGCGGGTTCACCCGGCCATGGAAATGGAAAGTCCTCGGGCCTGCGGAACAGCATCCGCTGCTGGAGTTCCACGCTGACGCGTGATTCGTTCATCGGCGGCCTCCGCCGGGGGGTGAGGCATCGGACTTTCGCAGGTGGCTTACCCTGAGCGCCATCGCCTGTTCGCCCACCAGCACCAGGAGGATGGCCAGGAAAATCCACGGGGTTTCGGAAGCGTCGATCGGCTTCCGGCCCGCCATCTCGCTTGCCGATTCGAATCGTTCACCCGGAGATGCGAGACGGATACCCTTGCCTTGTTGCTCCTCGGTGCCGGTGATCATGGCGGATGGGGCGCGCCTCAGGTCGCTTTCCGCCGTGTCGACATTCACGGCGATGCCGCGGTGCTCAACCAGCGCCCCCTCGGCCATTCTCCTCCCCTTGGGATAAAGGGTGGCGGAATAGTAGCCGGGCGACGATTGAGCGGGCAGGACCAGTTCGGCCGGAAGGGATTCATCCATCTCCTGAACCACCCTCGCGACAACGGACTCTGGCTTGGGGGGAACTCCCTTCGCCGGCCCCGCCTGCGCGAGAAATGTCGCCGCGACCTCCGGATCAACGCGGTCCCTTGGAAGCGGTATCTTGACTGGAAGAAGGGGCCGGGCCTCGATGCCCTGGCCTCCCGCGCGCAGAAGGTCGATGAGGCTGTCCTGGATCAGGATCGGGTAGGTTGCCGACAGGAATCCATTGGCCCATTCGTTCCACCCGATGTTCGGCTCACCGGGTGCCGGCGGCTTGGAGAGTTGGGGGCCGGCCGAGGTGAGAAACGCGGTGACTCGCCCGGCTCCCCGGTTCCTCGACACCAGAAGCGGAGCCCCTTCCTGAATTTCCCTGACAAGATCCGCAAGCTCCGAGGCGCGCGTGGCAAGGGCGGGTGTTTCCCAAGCCTGCCTGAGCGGGCTCGACGCGGCGGGTTGCCCGAGGTCGAGGAACGACTCCAGGGCCGCGACCACCTCGAACTGGGATCCAGCGGCGAGCCTGCCGCGCAGGTTCGCCGACCGACGCGCAAGCTCGGCCAGCGCCTTGCCCGCCTCCGGCCGCGTGTAAGGATCGGCCTGCAGGTCGACGGCCTTGAGAATCCGCTGTCTCAGGTCGTCGCGGCGGACCGCGTTGGACCATGACCGCGCCGGAAGGGCCAATACCCTTTCAGCTCCTTGCCGCCACGATCCATCCGTGGCGGGCGGCCAGTGTCGTTCAATTCGAAGGAAACGGAAAACCTGTCGGAAAGAGGCCAATCCCGTGACAACCGGATGTTCCGGGTCGGGCAGCACGATCTTCGGGGAGTCATCCTTGCGGTAGTCTTCGCGCTGCTGGTCGGACCAGGCGGGGGATGGCTGGGAGGCCAGTGGCAGCGGGAAAAGACCCGCCAACGAGTACAACCTGTTGGCGAAGGCGGGGTCGGTCCGGTCGCCGGTGAACCAGGCCAGGCCTCCCCCTTCGCGAACGAAGTTGTCAAGCCTGGCCACCTCGGTGTCGGGCAGGTCGGTGACATTGAGCATGGCGATCATCGGGTAGGCGCCGATGTCCGTCGCCGGCAATTCGCGGGGGTCGCGGAATTCCGCGTCAAACAACTGGGGATTCAGCGCGGCGCCAAGGTGAAGGGCATCGGAGCCAAGGGAACCATCGGTCCTTCCCGATGAGGATCCGTCGATGACAAGCAGCGGAAAGCGGGAACGAACCGGCAGCACGAGGTCTCTCGTGTCGTCGGCCGCCAAGCCGGTCCTGCCCGAGTCTTCCACCGTCACCCGCACCGACATGAGCACGGGATCGGCCCTTCGAATGGCGTCCCTCCGCGCGGGGTCGGGATTGGGCGTTCCGGGAACCTGTGGCGCGCCGGCGGGACGGGAAGGAACGACCCGGAACGGCACGGATGTCACTTTCCCGGGGGGAAGCGAATCGATCAGTGCCGAGGCACCGGAATCCCGGGCGCCGTTGACAAGCACCGACAACCCCGAGCGCCGGGGGTCCCGACCCAGGTTGGCCACCATCGCCGTGACCGTGACAGGTTGCCCCTCGAGCACCGAACGGGTTTCAGGGACCAGTCCCAAGAGGGCGAGATTTCCATGGGCTTGGGGTTCCGGGGTGCCGGTTCGGGAGGGACTCGCGCAATCAAGAAGACGGATCTCGCCGTTTTGCGAGGTGAACCTTTGGCATTCCGCGGCCATTTGTCCATCGGCCCAGTCGTTGGCCCGCAGGTCGGAATGAAGGTGCACTGTCCTGCGGATCCTCCCTTTGTCGGCAAGGGCCAGCGACGAGTCGATCGCGGCCTTGAGAGGAGCGGCCATCGCGATGCGCGCGGGCTTGGCGGAAACCTTCGCGAGAGCGGAGGCAAGGGCCTGTGCCGACCCATCGCCCACCTGCTCGTCAAAGACCGGATTATCGGGATCCGAAGCCAGCCTCACCCGCAGGTTCGCTGGAATGCGTCCCTTGGCGAGTTCTCCCGCGAGCCTGACAACCTCGTCACGGGCGGCCTGGAATGACTCGCGTTCCTCACCCTGGGAAGGCTCCCGGTCCGCCATGCTCATGCTGTCGTCGAGCAAGACATCGTTGGCCAGAAGGTCCACGGGCGGCGCCGGTGGTTCACCGCTGACCAACCAGCGGGAAAGGAGCAATCCGGCAAGCAGCATCAGCGCCACGCGCAGCAACAGGAGGATCAGTTGCTCGAGGATCATCCTCCTGCGCATCTTCTTCTGGGCCGCCAGCAGGAACTCCATGGCCGCCCAGCGGACGCGACGGAACTGCATCCTGTTGATCAGGTGGATGATGACCGGAACGGAAACGGCCAAGCCGCCGGCGAGGAGCGCCCATGGGTTCAGAAACAAGCCAAGCAGTCCTTCCATCTCCAGGGGGGTCCTTTCAGGAGACGGGGGCGCGGCCGCCGGCGAAGGCGTCGCGCCTGTGCAGGAACCGTGAGAGAACGGCGTCCAGCGACTGGTTGGTTGGAATCAATTGGTAGTCGACGCCAAGCCTGGCGCAACCCTGGCGAACCTCCTGGAGGTAGGCATCCAGTTCCTTCAGGTAACCGTCGCGCAGGGCCTCGGGGTCGCAGAGCAGTTCGGGCAATTGTTCCATGCCCTCGAAACGGGTGACCCCCGTGAATGGGAAATTGAGTTCGTCGGTGTCGAGGATGTGGAAGACAAGGACCTCCTGCCTCTTTTGGCGGAACATCCTCAGCGCCTTCATCAGGCCCTCCCTTTCCGTCAGGAGATCGGAAAACACGGCAACCATGCCGCGGCCATGGATACTCGAGGCGATCCTGCGGCAGACCGTCGGCAGGTCGGTTTTTTCCCCCGGGGCGGAACCATCGAGCGCCGAGACGATGGCATCGAGATGGAGTCCGGAGTTGCGGGCGGGGACCACCCGGCGAGCGGCCTGGTCGAAGGTCACAAGACCCACGGAATCCTGCTGCCTCAGCAGTAGCCAGGCGGCGCTGGCGGCGGCGGTGCAGGCGTAGGCCCTCTTGTTCGCCGATCCGTTGCCGTAAGACATCGACTCGGAGCAGTCGACGAGCATCTGGCACCGGAGGTTGGTCTCGGCCTCGAACTGCTTGATGTAGAAGCGGTCGGTTTTCGACCAGACCTTCCAGTCCAGGTGCCTGATGTCGTCGCCCGTCACATATTCCCTGTGCTGGACAAACTCGACGGAATGTCCGAAGAAGGGCGACTTGTGCAAACCCGTCAGAAAACCTTCGACGGCCTGCCGCGCGCGCAATTCCAGCCGGCCCAGCCGGAACAGCACGGCGGGGTCGAGGAATCGTCGCGGGTCTTCGGAGGCCGGGCGGGTCATCGTGGATTCGCTTCGTTTCAAGCGGCGAAGATCGGCTTGAGCCTCTCGTCACGCAGCAGGTCGCTTTCCTTCTCGGGTGTCTCGGCCAGGAGGCGGGACACGACCGTGTCCGTGGTCGCGCCATCGCTGGCCGCGGCGAAATTGACCTGAAGGCGATGCCTCAGCACGGGTAGGGCCAAGGCCTTGATGTCCTCGGTTTGCACATGCGTGCGTCCCCTGAGCAGGGCACGGGCCTTGCCTCCCAGGACAAGGTTCTGGATCGCCCGGGGGCCGGCTCCCCACGCCAGGCTTTCCTTCACATGCCCGGGAACACCGGGCTCGCTGACCCGGGTCTGCCGCACCAAAGCCAGCGCGTAACGGAGGACATGGTCGCTGGCTGGAACCCTTCGCACGAGGTCCTGCAGGTTGAGAATCTGTTTTCCGTCAAGGACCGGCTTCACCTCCTCGGTCGCCGTGCCCGTGGTGCGGCGGGCGATTTCCATCTCGTCGTTGAAACCGGGGTAGCGGACGAAAACCTTGAACATGAAGCGGTCTTGCTGCGCCTCGGGCAGGGGATAGGTACCCTCCTGCTCAAGGGGGTTTTGGGTGGCCAGAACGAAGAACGGGTTGTCGAGGCGGTGTCGCGCCCGGCCGACGGTGACTTGCCGTTCCTGCATCGCCTCAAGCAGGGCCGCCTGGGTTTTGGGTGGCGTTCGGTTGATTTCATCGGCCAGGACGATGTTGGCGAAAAGGGGGCCCTTGAGGAAACGGAATTCACGGGCGCCGGTGTCCTTGTTCTCCTGGATCACCTCCGTGCCCGTGATATCGGATGGCATCAGGTCGGGAGTGAACTGGACGCGCGAGAATTCCAGCGAAAGGGTTCTTGCCAGCGTGGAAATCATCAGGGTCTTGGCCAAGCCGGGCACTCCCTCCAGCAGGCAGTGGCCCTTGCTGAACAGGGCGATGAGCAACTCCTCGATCACCGCCTCCTGTCCGACGATCACCCGTGAAAGCTGGCCCTTGATGCCGTTGGCGGCCTCGGCAAGGGCGCGCGCGGCGGCAAGGTCGTCGTTGGTCAGGTTTTCGAGCGTCATGGTGGTCATTCCTTGGGTGCGGTCTGGGTGAACCTTTACTAGCGTTGATAGATGGGAAGGCAGGCCCTGTCGAGTTGCATGATGCAAACATGCACCGATGTGATGAACACCGGGCCCACATGTCCACCCGTCCAGGATCCATCGGTTCCCTGGGTGCGGACCAGGTTGTCGAAGGTTTCCTTCCTGTATTTGGTCCAGGTGAGGGTGTCGGATTCCTTGGCGGCGGGGAACAGCTTGCGGTAGCCATCGTCCCCGAGCATGTAGACCGCCTGGGCGAAATAGTAGTGGGTGTACTCGTCATGTCCCGTCCGGTTGCCACCCAGCGTGCCAAGCCTCTTCTGGCAAAACTGGAACCACTTTCGGACGAATTGGATGGATGGTTCCTTGAAATAATCTCCGGCCGAAATGCCGCAGGCGATCGCAGCAGCGGTCAACGCTGGCCTGCCGTCGCCACCGCCACCCCCGCCGTACTGGTAAATGATGCCACCTTCACCATTGGTGCATTCCTCAAGGTAGACCACGGCCCGCTGAATCGCCTCCGGCGGCACCTCGATGCCAGCGTTGCGAACGGCGCGAAGGGCTTGCACCTGGGTGATGGTCACGGAACCTTCGTCGAAGTTGCTTCCCTCCTTGGCTGATACATATCCCCATCCACCGAATTTGACCGACTTCCCTCCGCGATTGGTTTCCCTGACAGTCTGGGCGTTGAATGAAAACTTGGCGGCGCGTGCCAGAAGGTCTTCGAGACGCCTCCGGCGATCGTTGTCCTCCTCGTCGCCGTAGATGCAGGCCAAAAACAGCATCGAGAAACCATGGCCGTACATGTACCGCCCGGCCTCTCCCGGGATGTTCGGGTTGCCGATCATGCCGTCGTTGGTACCGCCCTTCTGGGCCCTCGACATCAGGAAGTCGGCGGCCCTGCGGATGTTATCCCGATATTTCCCCTCGCGTAGGGTGCTGCCTTCCATCAGAAAAGCCATTCCGGCCAGGGAGGTCATGGTGATCGGGTACTGGCCGCCGGTGGCCTCCAAATGACCATCACGAGCCTGGTTTCGGGCCAGCCATTCAAGGCCTTTCCTCACGGATTCGCGGTAGTCCTGGGGGATATCCTCACCGGGCGCGAACCCGGCGAACACCAGGCACAAAGTCAGGGCGATGGTCCACCTCATGGCGCGTTTCCTCTGCCCGGCAGGGCCTGGTCGCGGATGGCGGGCGCTCCTTGCGCCGGTTCATCCGTCACCTGGTGGCTGATGGTGTTCTGGGGGGAGACAAGGTCGATTGTTCCCTTGCGGATGTCGATGCCGATCGACCATAGCGGTTGCTGACCGGGAGACTCCTTCTCATAGAGCAGCTTGCCGGTGCGCTTGTCGAACGAGCGGATGGTCGTTTGCAGCATCCGCCCGTTCGGGTTGTTGGGGATGGGACGGTTCGACCTGCTGGCCATGACCACGACGGGAACCAGTGCGATCGCCTCGGTCACGATGCTTTGCTGGTTGCACTGGGTCCGCCATGACAACTTGCCGGTCGCCTTGTCGAAAACATACAGTTCGCCGTTGAGCTGCCGGCAGTTGATTCCCGAGGCCGGAATGAAGGCGGACTGGACTTGCGCCGCCGCGTCCGGCTGGCGATGAAGGCCCACAAAAACCTTGGCGCCGTCGGAAACCGCGAACGGCGAGGCGTCCTTGGCGTGCCGCGGGTCGACCTTGGTGACCATCGTTTCCTTGCCCGTGCCAAGGTCGACAAGCCTGAGCGTGCCGTCGGCTTCGATGAAACCAGTGAATGATTCCCCTTGGCACTGGATCACGGCACTTTCGGCGGGAAGGTCGCGGGTCCAGATATCCCGCAGGGAAACGGCCTCGGTGAGCTTGAGCTTCCGCCCGTTCATCGACTCGTCGATCCAGAGCACCATGCTGCCGGAAATACGGATCTTGTTGGCAAGGAGTGTGGAACTGTCGGGAATGGGAACGGAGGCTCCATCCACAACCCGGATGCCCCTGACGGCCGAAGGCTTGCCGGAGGCCGGATCGAGAGAAGCCACGGCCAAGGTGAGTCCATCGGAGAAAACCTGCGAGTCGGATGGGATATCCTGGCGCACCCAGAGGGTTCGTCCCGTCACGGGGTCAACGGCCATCATGCCGTCCTTGGTGAGAAGGATGGCGGCATGCGCCAGCAGTGGACCGGCTTGCCCCATCCGCTGCCGATAGCCGTCCGGGTGGACGAAATCAACCTTCAGGCCGTCCATTTCCAGCCTGCCGTTGATGGGTGAGGAACTGGCTGACGCCGGTTCACCGGGTTGGTTGAGGTTCATGTCCCAAAGCACGCGCCTGCGGAGGGGGTCGATCGCGTAAACGACATTTCCCGCGGAGGCCAGCATGATGTGGCCGACGGCCTGATAGGAGAACCTGGGATGGTTCATGAACGGATTGATGTAGTTGGAGTTGTTCAGCGCCGTGGACAGCATGTTGCGGCGGGCCAGCGATTCGGACATTCGCTCCTCGCCCGTGGCGCGGTCAACCAGGGTCAGGGTGTTGTAGCCCTGCGTCTGCTGGTTGAACTGGAACTGAACCATGTGGCGGGAGAAAAACGGCAGCATTTTCCCGTTCGCCGCCAGGGAATGGGCCATCAGGTTCCTGCCACCGCCCGGCTTGTCCACGACCTTGATCCTGCCGGCGGGGAAGGAATGTCCCGGGCCATCCAAAAACGGAAGCAATCGGTGGTCGGTGGCGGCCTCCGCGAGCCTTGCCTTGCCTGATTTTCCATCGATCAAAAGATCCGGATACTCCAGGGCAAGCGTCGAAAGGCAGGCCGCGGCATCGTCGGGTAGTTGCCTGGACAGGTTGAGCTTGGCCAATTCCACCAGCGACCGGGCGTGCTGCTCGGGCGTGGCGAGCGGCGGCCTGACAAGTTCCAACTGCTGTTCGGCGAGAGTCATCGCGTCGGCGCTTCCCTCGGAGGCCAGCCGGGCTGCCAAAAGCAGCCTGATTTCCTGCCCCGAACTGGAAAGGTGCCCAAACACGGTTGACAGGCCGCGCAATTCATCAACGGGGGTGTTAGCCGCCTTGGCCTTTTCCAGCCTTTGGGAAACCTTGGCCTCAAGTTCGCTTCTTTTGGCCGGCGCCGCCTTGGCCATCATGGCCGATACCCTGCCTTGGGCCCAGGTGTCGCTGGCCGCCATCAAGGAGGGTTCCTCGAGGACGGGCAGCAGTTCGGATCCGCCCAAGGTGGCGGCGACATCGACATATGCGTCGAAAGCCTCGGCAAGCCTGCCTTGGGATTCCCTGCCAGCCGCCAGCAAGCCCATGAAGGCGGCCTTGCGCCTCCGAGTTTCCTTCTTGGCCTCGGCTGCCTGCGTTTCGGTGGACATCGGCGCTGGAGACACTTCGCAGGCCGACTTGAATTCCTCGAGATACTCCTCGGCCCGGCTGAAGTCGCGCCGGGCCAACTCGCACATCGACTCGAAGAACTTTTCCCGGGTTCGCTCGAGAATCTCGGTTGGGGGTTTGTTCCGCAGGGCTGTGGCCAAGTCCAGCACGGCCCCGATCCAGTCGCCCTTGTCCAGTCGAAGTTCGCCCCTTTCCGTCAGGCCTACGGGGTCGGCGGGATTCTTGCGGATCAGGTCGTCGATCTGGGCGAGCTTGGCCGAAAGCTGGGGATAGACCGCGATCGAGGTGGAAGTTTGCGACACCATGTCCCCGTCGTGGAAAACCAGGTTGCCGGGCAGTGACTTCTTGCGTGAACGCGTGTGGGCGGAAATCTCCCCCTTGGCGACATCGATCACGCACACTTCGGGTTCCTTACCGGAACCGGCTTCCCGCAGGGGCAGGAAATACTGGTTGTCGCTCGCCGTTCCAAAACCGGAGGGGAGCCCGGAGGAAAGGGTCCAGGCCACCTTTCCGGCACCGTCGAGTTCAAGCGCCCTGACGGCTTTTCTTCCAACAACGATGGCCTTGCCGGCCACGACGCCGCCGAGATAAAGATCGTCGTCCTGGCGTTTGTGGCTCCATAGGCGGCTGCCATCGCGAAGGCTCACGCAATGGATCGCGTCGGCATCCGGCGCGGCAAAAACGACCTTGCCGCCTGAAACAACGGGAGGCGTGACCTTCCAGCCGCCCAGCGCCAGGGGACGCTGGTTCATGCCAATCATTCGACCGCCCCTGATCAACACCCTGCCGTTGGGAAGGGGCATCATGGCTTGGCCGGACGGATCGGCGGAAGGTTCGGGGGAGGCGGCATACGGATAGGCCCAAACAAAGCTGTTTCCAAGCAACTCAATGCCCAACACCACCCCCGCGTTCGTCGGGCAGACAAGGATCCCGTCGGCGTAGGCGAGGTGAGCCGCCTGTATCTTGCGCGCCGGGTCGGCCTGAAGACGGGTGCGCGTGGTGCAGAGGCGTTGCAAGCCGAGCAGCGAACCGGATGCCGGGTCGAGTATCACCAACCGCAATTCCTGCTGCTTTTCGTTGAGCTGATAAAGCCTGTCACCGACAGGCAAGGGGGGGCCGAGGAAATGGGAGTCGGCAAGCTCGCCAGCGGCCGGTCCTCTTCCTCCGGCAACCCAAAGAAGTTTGCCGGAGGCGAGGCTGTAAGCCTCGGTCCTGTTGTAAAGCAGGGCGTCGGAGATGTCGGGACCAAACCCGTTGTTGCCCATGCTTCCATCAAACGGGTTTCCCATTCCCTGCATACCCGGCGGTGGAATCTCCAGGTCCACCACCGTGAAGACCCGCTTGGAATCGCTGGAAAGCGTCCCCACCACGGAATTGGAGAACATCACCTCAGGGTTCTGGCGGCTTTGGACATATTGGGTCAGCCATTGCTGCACCACGGTTTTCTGGGAGCCCTTGCTCAACAATCCACCCAGGCCCATCCGGTCGATCGTCCACTCAATCGGGTTGGCCCACAGAACCGCTCCCGTTTTGAGATGCCTCGCCAGAAGGCCTCCGTGGCTCCGGTAAATCATCATCGGGGTGCGGGAGTTTTCATCCCCGATCGTGAGGGCCAGGGGCTGGTTGGCGGGGATGGGCGCGGCCTGACGCTCCTTGACGAGATAGTTTTCTCCATCCTCAAGAAATTTCCTGGTGTCGTTGACCAGTTCGCCCGGCAGCGTGATTGATTCGCGGTGTTGGACCGGCACGAAACGGCGTTCAAGCATGGTCGCCTCGGCGGGCCAGCGAGGCTCCAGGAAGGGCGTGCCGCCTAACGACTGGGCTGAACGACGGGGATCGCCTCCGACGAGGGTCCAGTCTTGAACTCCCGAATCCCGGGGCGGGGATGACTTGGCCAGGGCGGCCTTCCAATCATCCGCGGTTCGGCCCTCGCCGATCAAAGCGATCTTTTGGCCGCCGCGACGCGACAGCCTTTGCCAGGCCACCTGCTCGCCGCCCGTGTCTCCGGCACGGCGCATGGCGACGGCGGCCTTGAGCAATGTGGGGCCGGTGAGGCCCGCATTGTCATCCGGATCGGCTTGGAGAAGTTTGTCGAAACAGAGGCTGGCGGCCAAGTCGTTGCCTCGGTCCAGATAGTAGGTGCCCAATGAAATCGCCGCTTCCCGTCCAGCGGGCGTGTGAAGGAAACTCCGCATGATCTTGGCCAACAGTTCCAGGTTGCCGTTCTCGCGGGCTTCCTTGAGCATGCCCCTGGCCTTCGGTTCCTGGGCGGTTTGGTACAGTTCCAAGGCTTCCTTCGGAAGACGCGCGACCAAGGCGTTGGCCAGCGACCTCACACTCAGGTCGGGGCTGCCAAGCTTCAGGCCAGGAACCGCCTCCGTTAGCAGCTTTTTAAGTTCCGGCGAAATCCTGATGAACACGTCCTCCCTCGTATCAATGAGCGATTGGAGGATCGTCGTGGCCTGGGCCCATTCCTTGGTTTTGAAGTAATCAAGCGCGGCTTCCAGCCTGCGGGTGGTGTCGGGGTCGCGCGGGAGTTCCACGACGGGCTCGCCGGAGGAATCACGGGGGACGCCGGGAATGGGCATCGGGAACGGCACGGGTTGAACCAGCCCCGGCCTGATTTGAATTTGCACCTGGGCATGCGCCGCCAAGCCAGCCATGAGGACGAAGATCGCCATTCCCAAGGCGATCCATCGAAAACGGATGATGGTTGCGAGACCAGATTTCACAGCCATGTCCGTGATCCTCCCTGATGCGGCATGGCCCACTGCGACGCCATGTGAGGATTTCGAGAACCTAGGCATTGTGCCACCCCTGTTTTCCTTCAGCAAGCTGGAACATGGCGACACCGTGATTTCCTTTGTGTTTAATGCTAGGACGAATCAGCGGCTCGATTTGGTTCACCGCGCGTCCGGCGCCGGGGAATTCGTGAAGCGACCCAGCATTCCGCTTGAAGTTGTCAATGCCGGCGGTGCCCACCATCGGCCCGTTGACCGCGGAACCTCGCGCGTCTCGGCGGCCAGGAAAACCAGAACCTTCCGCCCCAACTACCTGTCCTTCTCAGGCTCTTACCAATGCAATCTTTCATGCGCGCACTGCTGTGTTCCGATTGAGTGGCCTGATCGCTTGCCCATACCTGTGGCCATCAGGTTCCTTGAGGACGCCCATGAACATGGCATCAGGATGCTCGGATTGACCGGAGGCGAGCCGTTTCTTTACCCGGAGTTCGTTCAGGCGATGGTTGCCAGGGCCGCCGCATTTGGATGGAGGTTCGACACGATCATGTCGAACGGGGTGTGGCACGATGGCCCCGGCCACCTTGAAAGCATTCTTGGACCCTTGGCGGAAGCGGGATTCACAGGCAAACTGGGACTCAGCCTTGATAAATTCCATGGCAGGGAAACGCCGAAAGCGGCTGAATTCTGCCGGGCGGCGCGCAAGGTTTTCCGTCGGGATTCGATCATTTCGGTTTCCTATGCCAGCAGGGCGCCGGAGGAAGGCCTGGAAGCCGCATCCCGACTCGCCGACGAACTGGGCCTGATCATCGAGTGGTCATCTTTATTGGGCCGAAGGCTCATGGTCGGACCCGACTTCACCATCACCGTCAATTGGAATCATCTGGCCCCGGTGGAACGGGCTGAAAAGCTATCGGGCGCCTGGGATGGTTGCTGGTTTGCGGAGGATTATTGCGAAGGTCCGGGACAAGCCTTCATCGTGACTCCCAAGGGAGAGGTGAAGCCTTGCTGCGGCTTCGCGTCCGACCTGGATCAATTGACCATTGGCAACATCCATCATGACACGGTCGCCACGATCATCCGGAGGGCGCGCCGGCATCCCGTCGTGGGCCGCATCTTCCGACACGGACTCTCGTCGATCCGTGAACAAGTGGAACGGGATCATCCGGGAGCCCTGCCGGGTAAAACCAGCAACCATTGCTTTTTTTGCTGGTATGCCTTGACGAGGGGCCTTGTCGAGGGGGCCGCTGGCCACGGAGGCAAGGTCGGAGCTTGGAAATAAAAATCCACCTTATCATGGTGCTGGGATTTTTTTGGGCCTCGTCGCGTCTGAATCATGTTTCCGGATCGTGAAGTCGGCCGACGGCATTGAGGGAGGGCGCGCTGATGAAAGGAAAACGGTTCGCTTTCACCCTCATTGAATTGCTTGTGGTCATCGCCATCATCGGCATCCTCATCGCGTTGCTGGTGCCGGCCGTTCAAAAGGTGAGGGAAGCGGCCAACCGGATGTCGTGCCATAACAACCTCAAGCAACTGGGGTTGGCGGCCCACTCCTACGAGTCTGCCCACGGCAGGCTTCCTCCCGGATGTCTCGGCGCCAAGCCTTCCGACAGTTACCTTGCCCCGGGATTCCTCAACTATCCTTATGTCAGCAGCCTCGCGCTGATGCTCCCCGGTTTGGAGCAGGAATCACTGTTCAAGTCGATGAACTTCCAACCCATCATCGGCGCCACGGGGTCGATGTGGTCGTCTGTGCCGGCGATCAGCACGGCAGCTCAGGCCCAGCCGAGCGTATTCCTCTGCCCATCGGACACGGCAAGGACAAGAAACGACCGCGTTTTCATGTACGACTACGCGCTCAAGCTACCTGTGGCTCTTCCCGGAAGCCCTCAGGCGTTGGTGACAGGCATTTTCTCCACACCCCCCACGGGTAATCCACTGGGAAGGACCAATTACACGGGCGTGGGCGGGATCGCCGGTGGCGGGATTGGGGCCAACACCGATTCATCCGCGGGAGTCTTTTTCAGTCAATCGATGACGCGGCTTTCGGACATTCTCGACGGGACATCCCAGACGGCCATGTTTGGAGAAATTTTGTTTGACAGCCTTGTTTCATCGGCGGGAAGCGCCAGGTCCGCTTCCTGGATGGGGGTTGGTTGGTTGGGCACCCCCCTGGGCATCGACCAGATGGGGGCTTGGAACATGTATTCAAGCCGTCATTCAGGTGTGGTTGGTTTCGCATTCGTGGATGGTTCGGTTCGAACGCTCAAGTCTGGGATCAGTGCCAGCCAGTTGCAGGCCGTGATGGGCATCGCCGACGGTTCCACATGGGTTCCGGATTGAGATCATTTCATCCGTTTGGAATCGGATAGATTTGGTGGCTATCCCATTGGGTTGCTGAAAAGTTCAATTGAACTGAAATCTGAAATGGTGGCAGACAATAATTTGGAAAAAAATCAAAAAATCATGTTTGAAACTTGAAATGGATCAAAAAATAAATTATGAATTTTATGTTAGGATTCGTCAATCCTCCCCGCGAATCCTCTTGCTCTTCTTCAATTATCTTAAGGAATGGTTTCCATGAACCACAGTAATCTCCGTGGGAAGGCCTTCACCCTAATTGAATTGCTTGTCGTCATTGCGATTATCGCTGTTTTGATTGGCCTTTTGGTTCCTGCCGTGCAGAAGGTCAGGGAAGCGGCCAACCGGATGAGTTGTTCCAACAATTTGAAGCAAATCTGTCTTGGAGCCCATAACTATCAAACTGCAAATGACAGATTTCCTCCAGGCCTTGTAATAAATTCAACCATTAACTCGAACTGGCTTAGTGCTCTAACCCACCTTCTTCCTTATGTCGAGCAAGAAAGCGTCCATCGATTAATCCCATTAAACGAACTTGATTCTTCTAGTTGTACATCACCTTGGTGGGGTTCTATCTCGCGCGGTGCTAATGGTCCAATGATTAGTGCTGCTCGTACCTCAATTAAAGCGTTTCAATGTCCTTCCGACCCTGCGCCATTAAATCAAACATTAGGTGTATTCGTGGGTGTCACAATCTCAGGAACAAACCTAACTGGCAGCTTTAACGCGAATGGTGGCAACGCTGTAACGGCTGGAAGAGCCAACTACATTGGCTCAGCTGGAATGTTTGGAGACGCTTACAACTACCGTGGAATTTACACTTCCAACTCAAAAACCCGTGTGGCAGATGTTATTGATGGTACTTCCAATACTATTATGTTTGGAGAGGCAATTGGTGATAACGACACAGGTCCTCGGAGATATTCATTAACATGGATGGGTGCGGGTAGTCTTCCAACCTATTGGGGGTTACCAACAGGTACTGACAACACCAACGGACAAGGCCAAGCTGCTTGGTTTGCATTTGGTGGTTTTCACACAGGTATCGTTATGTTTGGTTTTGGTGATGGTTCCGTTCGAAATCTCCGCAAAGGAATACCAGCTTGTGCTAATACTGCATGTCCTAACAACCCATCCGGACTAGCTTTGCAAAGATTGAGCGGTAGGAATGATGGGGAAATCGTAGACCTTGCATTAGTTGGTCAATAACATATGATTATTTTGAATTGAGAGATTGGGTACTAATAATTGAAGGCAGGTGTGTAATGAAAAGTTTCATGCCAATATTATCTGTTGTCATAATGATTTTTTTTAGTGGCTGTGGCAATTCTAATCCCAGCCCTTCGCTGCCGAATACTCCAACCGTTGCACCACCTGGTCCCAATGATTCAAACAAAATTCCTGCTCCTAACGCTCCAAAAAGTGCCCAATAAAGCTATTTTTTGTTAATGAATTTGTTTGAATAACGTATAATTTTTTATATTACTTGTCTTTGTGAAGTTAGCCAAATTGGCAAAATTATGCCAGATGTTTGTTTTATATTTATTATTAGTTTTTTATATTTTTAACTATGAATTCTATAAAATTCCTTCTTTGGCAATGCTATCATATCATTAATTGGTAATTATAAATAAAGATATAAAGTCGTGATTTAAATGGAGGAGATAGTGTTTGCTAGATTGCCTAAACGGTATTATCGTTTGCCGGCAACTGTATTTTAGATTATACATTTTATTTATTTGAAAGAGTCACCATGAGGAAAGCATTTACACTTATAGAATTGCTCGTCGTGATAGTAGTTATTGGGGTACTCATTAGTCTTTTTATACCAGCCGTCCAGAAGGTCAGAGAAGCAGCTAATCGGATGACTTGCACCAATAACCTTAAGCAAATCGGTTTGGCGGTGCATAATTATGAAAATTCTCGCCAGCACCTACCCCCAAGCATGACCAACCGGGGTGTTTCGGTTTTGGTTTTGCTGCTTCCGTTTCTGGAGCAAGAGAACGCCTTCAGGGTCTGGGAACCAACATTCTCCACTGCTGGGGCTAGTTGGTGGGGTTCGAATCTGTTACCCGTATTACCTGGCTACGGTCAAGCTCCACCTTCTGGAATTCCCTATGCCAACGCCAACCCTATCAAGACATTCATTTGTCCTTCTTCGCCAATTCAATATTCTTCCATGAATTTGACCGCATACAGGTTTTTGGGAATCCAAGGCAAGCATTATCCGTCAGGAGGAATTTGGTCGCTTCCCCCTTCAATTGCTTCACCTGTATTAAATAACACAACCTCTATTTTAACAACAGGTAGCGGATTTGGTATAACCATTTCACAGACCGCAAAAACTAATTACTTGCCTAGCATTGGCTATATTCAAAACGATTTATTTATTGGTGCATTTCAGTACAATAGTCTTCAAAGAGGTATTTCTTTATCCAATATTCTTGACGGTACATCCAACACGATTGGATTTTGTGAAACCGCCGGTGGCTTATGCTTTGCCGGGACCGCAAATGAAGGTTGGAACTACTTTGCCTATGGCCACGGTTATTTTGCCAGTGACTCCGGCATTTGTCCCAATTCCACGAACACCAACTGCAATAACACTTCTGCCGGGCGCGGACTCTCGGCGGGAATACCCGGAAGCTTGCATGGCAACAATCGCATTAACTGCTTGTTCATGGATGGCTCCATCCGGGCCATCAACAGTAACCTGACATTCTCGACTTATGTGTATATTTCTGGCATTTCAGACGGTATATCTGTGAACTTTGACTGATCTTATAGTTTTCGTGAAACAGGAGGATTGCATGAAAATCAAACCGTTGCTTTTGTTGTCTTTACTTTCGTGGTCCATTTGCGGGTGTGGTGAATCCTCACCCAATGTCGACCCGAAACCTGCCGATCCCTCCAAGGCGCCAGTTCTCAAACAATTAAAGGCTGGTGGCGACGGGGAGCAAAAATCCGTCATGAAGCAAAACTGACCTTTGAAAGGTCGTTTCCCCGGGGGGGATCGCATGGGTGTGCCATCCCCCCATCTTTTTAATCGCCGCTCTATCTATCGAAATGGTCGATTGGAAATAACTCACAAAGCAAAACGGTTGCCTGCACATTTCTATTCATGAAGCCGAGGTCCGTCCCGGAAATCAAACCAAAATCACCCACTTGTCCGCCTTTGCGTTTTGCCCATTTTTACGGTGTTTTTGATGGCGATGTTTTGATCGCCAAATGATGAATTTCCGAAAATTGATCAAAAGCGTTTTGACAAATCATTCGGAAAAGCATATTTGATTGGATGTGGCAGCCTCTCTCGCCACATCCTCTTCATATCTCATGTCGACTGAGAGGAATTTTCATCATGAGACCATCCCATGCCTTGAGACGGGCGTTCACCCTTATCGAACTGCTCGTGGTGATCTTCATCATCGCCATCCTGATCGGTCTTCTTGTACCGGCCGTGCAGAAGGTCAGGGAAGCCGCCAATCGCGCCAGTTGCACGAACAACCTGAAGCAGATGGGCCTGGCACTTCATGCTTATCACGGATCTTTAGGTGTATTTCCCCAAGGTCATCGTCCTTGGGTTAATCCAGGGGTCACCACGGCCCCTTTTGAAGGTAGTTGGTCGTGGCAGGCCTACATCCTGCCTTACATCGAGCAAGAGGCCGCGTGGCAAAGGGCCAAATCGTTCGCGGCGTCGGGGGGTTCCAACTGGTACTCGTGGAACAATCCTTCCGCCGCCATCAAGTTGAAAACCTACACCTGTCCCTCAGATTCAAGGGGGCCGGTCGCCTATCCAGGGCCAGCCAATGGCTTGCCGGTCGATCAGGCCCTCACCGGTTATCTTGGAGTTTCCGGCACCGCCTCAACATCCCTGAATGGGATGCTTTATTCCGGATCGAAAGTCCGTTTCGCCGATGTCATCGATGGCACCACGAACACGATCATGGTGGGGGAAAGGCCACCCAACTCCAACTTGGAATATGGCTGGTGGTTCGCCGCCTATGGTTACGATGGCAAAGGAAATGGCGATTGCGTGATGACAACCAATGATCTTGCCATCGCCAACTACTTCAGGGCCAGTTACGGCTGTGACAACACCAACATGGCGGCCAAGATCGGCCTGAAGACAGGCAAGCCTGATGTGGGCTGTGATGCCGCCCATTTCTGGAGTTTTCATCCTGGTGGCAGCCAGTTCCTGATGGGTGACGGATCGGTTCGGCTCATCAATTATTCAAGTGACAGCCTGATTCCCGCATTGACGACCACCAATGGCGGGGAAGTCAACAATCTTCCCTAGCCACACCGGATCCGCCTGATTTTGGCGGATCCATCTTCCATTTCGTCGAGGCGCAATCATGTTCAGCCGCATGCTTTCAGTTCCGTTGTGCTTGGCATTGATGGGCTGCGGTGGCGATCCTCCGCCCCCGGCCAACCTGCCCGCCGCGCCACCACCGGAAAATTCCAAGGCTGATGCGAACGCCTTGCCACGGGGCGGCATGCAGCAACCCGGTGGAGTCATGAAGGGGCCACCAGTCCGCGGGCAACCTGCGCCACAATAGTGGGATGAATCGACGCCATTTGGTCATTTCATTCCCGTGGCACAAGGGGGCATCAACAAGACTTCTGAGCCGGCGATGCCTGCTTGATTTCCATGCCATGCTCTGGAAGCCAACAACGGCGTCAGTCGGCCTTGATGACCGGGGAATCCGCCCCCAAGGCGGAGTGGTAGGCCTTGAGCCATTCGGTTGTGTTGGCGGATGGCTTGACAAGAGTCAGTGGCGTCACCGGTCCGGCGCATGCCAACCCGCCCAAGTCTCCATACCGGATCGATCCGGGTAAAAAATGCGGATGTGCCGCGTCCTTCAGGTTTGAAAAACTGAACCCTTCCAGTTCGACCTCGGCGCGGGATACGAGATCTCCCGCCGCGGCACGGGCCAGCAGGGCGACAGGACCCATCGTTCCGATACCGTCCAACTCGACGGGCTTGCCTTGGTCCCGGGCGTGGGCCAAGGCCAAGAGGGCGTCACGAACCCGCTCGGTCAGCAGGGGGCGGTTGTAGCACCAGGTGTAAGGTGGAAATTTGGCATCCACCTTGGCCTTGGCCGGGGGACTTTCCCCTGTGCCAAGGAGGTCGACGGCCAGGAAACCCGTTCCGGCGGCCAAGCCCTTGGCCACCTCGGTTGTCGGGGAACCGTTGTTGAACAAGGCTTTCTTGCCCATGGGATGGATCACCACGCGTATGGTTTTCAGTTCCTTGGCGGGGCGCAGGAACAACGCGGGAACGGCGGCGCCGTCATCAAGACGCTTGAGCCACTTCGCTTCCACCACCGCCCCGCCGGGGAGGGGGCGGGTGCCCTTGATTTCCACCCGGAACGAGTCGGGTGACGGGAGCGGACCGCCAAGCAAAACCTTGGTGACCGGTTCCAGGTGTTTTTTCCAGTCGCGCGTCTTGCCGGCGTCGGACGGGAATCGTTGCTTGAGGTCGGAGTCCTCGGCCTTGGCCAGGGCCAGCAGCAGTTCCGCCTCGCCCAACGCCGAGGGAGGCCGCTTGTGTTCGGCATCCCAGACCGAGAGCTCGTCCTTTGTGGCCAGGACGAACGGTTGTTCCTTCACGGGTTCCCGCGCGCCCAATTTCAGGTGCTTGTTGAACCAGTTGTACATGCTTTCACGGGAGACCTGATTGTAATTGTGCCCGAATTCGGGCCAGCATTTTCCCGAGATGTTCGCTGGAGAGCCGAGCATGCCATAAAGGGTGCGCAATTGGGGCAAACCATGGGTTTCGATGGCCACCGTCCAGTCGTTGGCACCGCTGAGGGCCATGGGCTTGGGGGCAAACAGCGCCGCGATTTCGACATTGCCGGTGGCCACCCTGAGGAAGGGGGCGTTCTCGCAAACACAGCCTCCCTGCATCCGGGTGCCGACCATGACGGCCGGGAAAACGGCCGAAGGGCGCGGGTCGAGGGCGCCAAGGATGAAGGTCTGGGTTCCTCCGCCGCTGGCACCGGTCACGCCGATGCGCGCTGGATCCACGCCGGGCAGTTCCACAAGGAAATCGAGGGCCCGGATGCAATTCCAGGTTTGCAGCATCATGGCGCCGTGAAGGCGCAGCAGCGTGTCGGCCTGCGTGAACCCCCCGCGGTGCTCGATGGGGCCGCCGTCGGCGTAACCGATCATGTCGTGATGGAAAACAACGCATCCCATGCGGGCCAACTGGGCACAGCGAGCCTGAAGGGGCGACTGGGCTCCCTCGGGTGTTTTTTCAGCCCCCGATTTCAGTTCCTTTTCCCGGGATTTGGCATCAACGGTCAGGAATCGGCCGTTGGTCCAATGGCCATGAGGGCAGAGCACGGCGGGACGGAGGCCACTGGACGAACCGGTTGGCAGATAAAGGTTGCCGGTGACAAGGTGGCCGGGGAGGCTTTCAAACACCACGCGCTGGACCTCGTAGCCGTCGCGCTTCACTCCCGGCCGGATGGATGCCTTCAGGGGGTTCTTGGCCGGCCATGGATACAGTCCCACGGCAATCTGGACTTGCGCCCGAAGGTCCGCCGAGCGGGCTTTCCAGGCGTTGGCATTGGATGGGGGCGAGAAATCGAAGTCGGTGTCGTTGAGCGTGCGGGCGCGGAGATGGCGACTGTCGGGACTTGTCTCCCCGGGGGCAAGGATCGTGTCGATGCCTTGTGACGGTACAAGGGTTCCGAGCGCCGCCGCGATCACAAAGCCAATCATGAATTTGATCCCCCCATCATTTGCGATGGGAGGCAGACTAAGGCCAATCAGCCGGGTGGTCAATCAACTCAGCGGAACGAGGCCGGCGCCAAAACCGCCCCGTAGCGGATCGAGTCGATCTTCTCGCGTACGGGGCCTTGAACTTCCTCCAGGGCGCGGGAAACCTCGCGGGCTGAAGGAAGGTTCTTCCGCTCCAATTCCAAGGCCCTGATGAACGACTTTTCGGCCGCCGCTTTTTCACCGAATCCCCATTGGGCGAGGCCGAGGAAGTACTCGAACCGGGCGTCGATTTCCTTCCCGGCGTATTTGGCGGCCAGTTTCAAGGTCTCCTCGGCTTGTTCAAACTTCCCCTCAAGAACGAAACGCTTGCCCTTGCCGAAGAGCCTGTTGGCCTCGTCGCGACGCGCCAGCGGAGACAATGTGACCGAATCGGACCCGGCGCTCTTGGATTCGAGAGCCTTGGCGATTTTGCCAAGCAGGATGACAGTTTCGGCGTCCGTCCCCGTGTCACGGGAGGCAAGGTGCTCGCGCAGCTTTTCCAAGGCCAGGAAAGGTTGGTCGTCCTCCAGCAATACTTGGGACTTGAGAAGCGGCGGTGCCTTGGGATCGTCAAGTATCGCCTTGATTTCACGCTTGCGGGCCAGTTCGCGGGGATCCCTCACAGGCAGCACTTCCGTGTCGGCCAGCGCCGTGAGGGCCACGAGCATCCAGGCTTGAATCGTTTCCTCGTCTGTCAACAGGGCGATCGAGGAATTGATTCCGCCGGAGGCGGCCTTGAGGAGACGCAGGCGCGCCAAGCGGTATTGGAGCATCATCGGGTCGTCGGGCTTGGCGGCTTCGATGGCCCTGAAGAAAAGAACCCCGGCATCATCCTTGCCGCCCTTGGTTTCCCGGATGCGGCCAAGGACATAAAAGGCCAGCGCCTCCTTCGACTTGGATGCCTCCGTTGCCAGGGATTCGGCCTTGCCCAGGTCGGGCTTCGCCCCGGTGAGCAGCAAAAGAGCCAGCTCCGCTCGCAAACGGGGAAGGGCGGCGTCATCGGGCAACGGACTGGCGTTGGCGTTGGTGAGAAGGTCGAAGGCCTGCTGCCTTTTGCCGTTTTCAATGAGTTCACGCGCCTTGGTGATGGCCACCGAAGAGGGGCTAGCCAGGCGGGCGGAGAACGACTTGGCGGTGTCAGCCCATGGCCCGGAAGCCTCAGTGGTTGTGGCGGCAAGCGTCTTTTTGGCTTCAGCCAGCTTGCCTTGGGCGGCATCCGCGAGAGCCGCGACGATCTTGGCCTTGGAAGCCTCCGGGCTTTCGGGCGCCGCCTTGCCGAGCACAAGCGCGGCATCCCTTGAAGCGTCCTTGGCCAGTCGGGAATCGGGGATATCCGACGACAGGATCAAGCGCCAGGATTCAAGGGTTTCCGCGGGATCGCGGCGGCGGGCCAATTCGGCGTCCCGCGCCTTGATCTGGGAATCCTTACCCATGATTTCCGCCTCGAGGCGGGCTTTTTCCTTGGCCAGGTCGGACGAGAGCTTGCGGATTTCCCCGGCGGGATCCTTGATGGCCGCCAGTCCGACGGCCTTTTCAAGCAACGGCGCCAGGCTCGCGGCCTCGGCCTTGGTTTCTCCCAATCCCGAAGCCTTCAAGTTGCCGGCAAGCGCCGTCCAGACCTTCCCATCCGCCGCGAGCTTGGCTTCCAAGGCGTTGGCCCGTGTCTTTTCCTTGGCCGCGTCGGAATTGGCCTTTTCCAGCTCCACCTTGGCGTCGGCCTTGGCGGTATCCAGATCCTTTTCCAGCTTGGTCAGCTTGGTGTCATAGGATGTCTTGAGATCATCCATGTCCTTGGTCATGGCGGCGACCGAATCCTTGAGCGTTTTTTCAGCCTTGCCGCGCTCGGACTTCAGCGTCGCTTCATGGGTCTTGGTTTGCTCATCCAACCGAGTCGCCAGGGCCGTCTTGTCCGTCAGATGCTTGTCGATTTCCGCCTTGGCCTTGCCGGCGCTGTCCTCGGCGGACTTGATGGTTTCCGCCAATTCCCCTTCGAGAGAAGCGGCCTTGGCCCCGAATTCCTTGCCGTCCTTGGCCTGGGATTTCAATTCCAAAACAAGGGCCGGGTCGGTTTGCCTGATGGTGTGGGGCAATTCAATTCCAAAGAGCCAAAGGCCCTGGCTAACCGCCAAGCCGCCCACCAAGCCCGTCATCATGCCGACAAGAACGCCTCCGCGCCGCGGCTTGGGGGTTTCTTCCTTGGGCTCTTTCTTGGGTTTTTTCGGTTGAGGGGGCGAAACTGGCGGATCGTCGAGATTCGTGGGCATCACGCCCAAATCATTGCCGCTGCTGGCGGAATCTTCCCCCGACCCCGAGGCTTGGACCACGAGGTCACCTGATGAATCCTCGCTGGAGGATGTCAGCATGCCTGCCGCTTGCCGGGTTTCGGTGGTTTCATTCTCCGGAACTTCGCCCATTTCCTCGAGGATGTCGCTGATGTCGGGGTCAGAAACCGTGCCCGAGATGTCCGAGGAGTCGGCGCGATTGGCGGCGTCGTTGAGGGCGGATTCATCCAGCACATGAAAGGCGCCGGAGGAATCGGAAGAATCGCCGGCGAGAAGCGCGCTCAAGTCGGTTTCCGAGGAATCAGGGTTGGCTTGCGCGGCCTCAACCGGAGGTGGAACTAGCGGTTCCTCCCCGAACATCGCGCTCAAATCAAGCTGGTCAGGAGGCGGGGCATCGTTGGCCGGTTCTTCGCCAAACAGTTTGCTCAGGTCAGTCTCCTCGCCCGTTGGCGATGATGACGGTGGTTGCTCCGGCTGAATTTCCTCCAAGCCGCCGAACATGTCCTCATCTTCGGGTTGGGATTTCTTCGGATCAGTCATGGCGGCACCTGGGAGGCAACTTGATCTGGTTTGCGAATCAATGGAATCGAATGGATGGTTTCCCACCATCGCTGTTTTAAGCATCTTCCTCAGTCTTCGCGTATTCGTCAATCCTTTGCCAGATTCCCTCATCGGTTTGGGACCGTTCATCCGATACGCAACAGCAGATAACGAATGTTATGGCTTGGGCGCCTGGGTTGCAGGGCTTATGCCGGCGAGGATGTTCCGATGATCGAATTGGGGCTTGGAGTTGCCTTGGGGGCCGGCGTGACATGGTTGATCTCCAAGCTGATTTCCAAGGGTGGGCAGGTGGCTTTCAGGGGCGTGGTTCAGCGAGGCCATCACGATCAGGCCGATTCCATGGCGAGCGTGTCAGTTCCGGTTTCGGGAACTGGCGGGCCGGTGGTTGGTTCGCTTCTCACGAAGTTGGCGGACGCTTCGCGGAAGCTTGAAGACCTGGCCCTTGTCTGTTCTGAACAAGGCATTCGCGTGGCGCTTGACGCGGTCGCCTCGGCGCGTGAAAGCCTGATCCGATCCGAAACCAGTCGTTTCCCTGAACAGGTCGCGCCCAAGAGACCGATTTCGGATGCTCATGTTAACACCAGATGGGTTTCGTTGGGCCTTGCCGTGATTTCATTGCTGGCAGGGATTGCGGGAGCCTTGCTGACCTCCCGGTGGTGGGCGGCGATGCCAAGTGCCTTGGCTGGATTGTCCGCCGGTTGCCTCATGACCGTCCGTTGGTTTAGGTTTCCCCCTTGGTGCAGCTGGGCAAGCCTCACACTTTTAGCGTCTCATGTCGGCCTGACCGTCATGTGGCTATCCGGGCGGTCGGATGTCGAACTTGTTTGGCTTTCAGAAGCCTTCAGGCCTTGGGCCGCTGGTTTGCTGGTTCTGGCGGCGACCTGCTGGCTTTCCATCAGCTTTTTGACCGGGGCCAAAATGAATTCCGTCCAAGCTTGGATTGTCTGGGCATCGGCATGCCTTTTGGGTGCGGGACTTGCCAGGTCGCGATCAGTCGAGGAAGCAATCCCCTCACTCCTGTGGGCGCTTGTGGCCTATGGCGCGACAGTCGGACTCTTTTCCAGGTGGGCCGCTGGCGCCCGCGACCGCTTCGCCGCCTTCGGCCGGATGCTACAGGCTTGCGCCATCTCCATGGCGATTTTGTGGACCGGAGCCATGGCCAAGGGAACCCCGTGGAGCCAGTTGTCAACCATTGCCATGGCGGCAACGTTGGTTTTTGTCGCGCGTGGCCTGGCATGGAATTCTTTCGGATGGTGCGTGACCGGAGCCTTCACGGGATGCCTGGCGATCTTGGCGGCAGGCCGTCACCTGGAATTGGGGACGGGCATCCTCTTGGCCTCCACCTGTGGTTGGCTTGGTGTTCACTCCCTTGCGGTTCAAGCCTGCGCGGTGCGTTGGGGTGAAAGAAGACGGCAGTGGCTCGATTATCAATCTATCGTGGCCCTTTCGTGCCTCGGCGTTCCGGCGTTGGCTTCATTGGCCTGCCGTTGCCTGCTGCTGGAAGCCGACTGGCTTGTCGAACTGGCCTCCATCGCGGCCACACCGGCGTTCCTTGCGAGTTGCATTCCGGCATGCGCCGCCGCCGTAGTCGCCCTGGGGCGATTCGGAGTTGTTGTTCGCGATGGCTTGGTCGCTGCCTGCCTTGTGATGTTCGCGGGATGGGCCGGCGGTACTGGAGCGGCTGCCGCCCTGGGGGTGATGGCGCTTGGAGGGGTGGCGTTATCGCTGCTGACCAGTGGAGCGGGGCGATGGTATGCGGCTTTTCTGGCCGGATTGTCCATCACATTCACTGCCATCCTTGAATACCTTGAGCCTTCGACATGGCCCGTGGCATTGCAGGCTGTTTCCGCCATGGCGATTGTCACGGGTTGCGTTCTCGGGATTCGGGGAAGCGCTGCCTGGTGGCATCTTTCGGGACTTTCTGTCGTGCCATTGGCGATTGGCTTGTCCATTGGCATGCATGGCGGGATTCCGCTGATGATCGCCGGGCTCTCCGGAGGTTGGTCCGCCCTCGGGCTCTTCCTCAGGGTTTGCCGGTTCTCCGATGGGGAGGACCGGGATGAATCTCCCCGGCTGGCCATCCTGACGGCCGCGATGGCGTGTTCGGCTTTCTGCTGGATTCAAGGATTCGGCAGCCAGGCAGACATGTCTCAGCGATATCTGGCCTTGGCGGGAAGCCTTGCGGCATGGTTGGCCGCCACCCGTTATGGCGACCTCGCGCGGCGCCAGGTGATGCACCTGGTTGCCATGCTTTTGGCCGCTGGCCATGTGGGAATTATGGTTGCTTGCGCGGGCGGCCATTCCGAGTTGGCTTGGCTGGCATGTGCCGTTACTGCTGGTTCAGGAGTTGTCGGATCCGTCGCATTACTCATGTTTCTTTGCCATGACCTGTCTTCCGGTTGTCTTGTCATGGCGCGTCTGTCCTCGGTTTTCATTTTGGTCGCGGCAACCGGTTCTGGAATGGAACCGACCATTGCGAGGACGGCGCTGCCATTGACCTTGGTCCTGGCGGCGGCATTGGCCTGGCTTGTTTCCCTGGAACTGGACAGGCGCAGGCGCGTTGTCGCCATCGGATGGCGGACCATGTCGTTTTTCGCTGGCGCCGCTGCCGTTTCCTGCGCCAGTTGGTGCGTCATTTCCCCTGAGAACGATTCCTTGGCGCTTCGGCGGGTCAGCATGGCGGTTTTCGGATGGTGCCTCGGGCTATCCGTTGTCGCCGCCGTTGCCGGCGGACGGGTTTCCGCCGCATGGTTGACGCGCAAGGCAGCCAAGGGAGCGCTTGGAAAAACCGAATGGATCGCCATCGGAGGCTTGTTGATGGCCTTGGTTCTCGAAGGGGCGAGGTATTCCGGCCCGGGCGATTCGGCTTGGCATGGTTTGCCCACGGCCATCGCGCTGGCCTCATCCTTTGGGCTGTTTGCCATGTCGAGGCAATTGCGAGATGGCAAGCCCAGGGTTTGGTCGTTGGTTCTGCCCGCGTTCGGCCTGCTGCTGCACCTCGCTTGGACATCCAACCGGGGAGCCGAAGAGAATCTCGGCCTTGTCCACATGACTTCCGCCTGCCTTGTGGCCTTGGCCGCGGCTTGGCATGCCCGCGGCTTGAGCGGGTCGGAAGTGCTGCGCACGGCGGGTGTTGGCGCCTTGGCGATGGTGATTGGCCTTTGCCTTCTCGAAGCGCGGGGGACTTCTGAAACGGGACCACAAAGGGCGTTTTTCAGTGGCGCCTTGTCAATCCATGACCAGGCTGCCCGCGGCTTGAACACCCTGATGGTGCTTGGCGGACTCCTCGTGGCCTGCGGACTGACGGGTGGGCCACGCTCGCTGTGCGCGGGCGGTGCCTCGTTGGCCCTGCTTTCGGCGGCGGCCAGGCAGGCTGTTGACGGGCAATCGCTGTTCGCCGTCGCGCCCCAGGCCTTGGGTGCCTTGGCGATTGTGATGTCGCTTATCCGCAAAGAAGGTGAAACCCCAGCGGCGGTATTTGCCGGGTCAGGTGGTAGGGAGTCGAGGGCCGCCTGAGCACCCGAGCAGCGTCTCGGCCCTGTGAATGACATGTTCCACCAGCGGAATTGACTTGAAGGGGATCAGGCGGCCGGTTGCCTCTGGAACCGGTTCCGCCAGCAAGGCCTGGCTGGCCGCCACCAGCCAGGCCGTTTTTTTTTGCCGCGCCAGTCGCCTGAGGTGGGCCGCGACCGATTGCGGCCTTCCTCTAGTGATGAGATCAAGCCAGACCCAACTTCCGTCGGATTCCCTCGTCAGCCGGAGGTCGGGAATCCAGTAGCCGTCATCCAACTCCACCGGTTCCATTTCAGGCTCGATTTTCCATTCCGGCGCTTCCTTGGCAAATAGGGAAACCAGCGCCATTGCCTCCCTTGAGGGGCCAGGTATCGGGCCGGGCGCGCGGAACCCCTGGCCGCTCGCGTGGGTGAGTTCCAAATGGCAGGGAGTCCGCTTGGCGCCCCAGAGGATTTCCGCGACGAGGTGAAACTTCGGCAGGCACAGGATCCATGGAATGAAGCACGCGAGTTGCATTCCGTGCTTGACCGTTTCCTCAATCAGGTTGGCGGGTCCGTCGAACGACAATTCGAGCCTGCCCGGGGTTGGCCTCCGCGAGGCAACCAGCAGCCTGTGGAACCGTGAAGCCCTGAGTATGGCCCGGACCGTCTCGGGTCTCGGCCGGCCAAGGGTGACAATCACGCGCGTCGAACGCAGCAGGGCACCCTGAACGAGACCGAGGTTGTAGTCGTCGAGGAGCCGCGAGGAGTCGACGGGCTCGAATTCCCTGACGATTTCCTCAGACGGCAGGTCGGAATACAGCGCCGCCTCGACACCGGCGGCATCAAGCCCCATGGTGATGCCGATGCCCGAGAGGATTTCATCGCGGGGAAACGGGGAAACGCCCGTGGCCCGGGCCCTGGCCGCCTCCCTGAAAACGATTGCGCGCAGCGCGGCGGCATCCGGGCCCTCGGGCGATGAGGTGTCGCATCGCTTCCAAAGCAGGTGAATGAGTCCCTTGGCCACCGCCGGATGGACCGGCCCTTGGGCCGCCGCTTCAGCGGCCGATTGCGTTTCCTCCCTCGAGGCGCCCTTGGCAAGGTTGAACACGGCGACAAGCCGTGAAGCCAGTCCGGCGATTTCGGTGTTCGCGGGATCGATCATCGCGAGGCGAAGCTTGCCCCGTTGAACCCGCGCCCTGACCAGGTCACCGGTAAGCATCGTGGTCCCGCCGCCTTTTCGACACGGCCGCCTCGCCACTGTCCCTGACCACCAGCTCGAACAAGCGCGCCTGCTTGTCTCCCGATCTCCGCAGGATCCTTCCCAGCCGCTGGACATGTTCCCTGGGCGTGCCCGATCCCGAAAGCACGACGCCTATCGAGGCCGCGGGAACATCGACACCCTCGTTGAGGACCCGGCTTGTCGCGATGACCGGAAGCTCGCCCGAATGGAACGCCCTGAGCCATTCCCGCCTCTCGGCCGGCCTGGTGCGGTGGGTGAGGGCGGGCACAAGAAAACGCCTTGAGATATCGTAAACTGTCGCGTTGTCGGATGTGAAAACAAGCATCCGTTCGCCCGCGTGCTGCCGCATGAGTTCCTCGAGCTTTTGAAGCTTGGCCTCGGCCCGCTGCACGATTCGGCGTTGTTCCCGATAGGCCTTGAATGCCTCGCGGCCTTCCGGTTCCCGCGCGGCGGCCGTGATGAAATCACGCCATCCCGACGGGGAACCCGTGTCGATGCCACGGCTTGTCACGAAGTCCCTGTAAGTCTCCCG
>Ga0172376_10000144_pt1 | contig 85135 bp, 72 predicted proteins | sample Lak35m_FD_121114 | JGI IMG/M metagenome (GOLD analysis project Ga0172376, IMG submission 121114) | Freshwater microbial communities from Kabuno Bay, South-Kivu, Congo - kab_092012_35m | ecosystem: Environmental > Aquatic > Freshwater > Lake | place: Democratic Republic of the Congo: South-Kivu... | reverse complement strand
GCAGATCCTGCGCGATGCCTGGAGGATCATGCGGGATTACTTCTATGACGAGGGCATGCACGGTGTCGACTGGGCTGCGATCTACCGCAAGTACGAGGCGATGATGCCCGGGGTCGTCACGCGTGAGGATCTGAACTACCTCATCACGGAGATGATCTCGGAGCTCAACGTGGGCCATGCCTACCTTTGGGAGGCCGGTGACGTCGAGCAGATCCCAAGTCGCCGCGTGGGCATGCTGGGCGTCGAATTCGCTGCCGCGACGAACGCCGACGGCTCACCTGCGAAAGCGTGGAAGCTCGCACGCTTCATCTCGGGAGCTTCGTTCGACCAGGAGGCCCGCAGTCCGCTGGCAGCTCAGGGACTGAGGGTGAGCGAAGGCGACTACCTTCTGGCCGTCAATGGCGAACCTGTCGATCCCTCGCGGGATCCCTGGTCCTTGTTTCTCGAGCTCGCCGGCAAGTCCGTGACGCTGACCGTGTCGGCCAAGCCGGTCATGGACAAGGACGCGAAAGAGGTGGTCGTCACGACCATCGAGAGCGAGGCGAGTCTGCATGCGCGCGCTTGGGTTGAAGCGAAGCGTCGACGCGTCGAGGAACTCTCGGGCGGCAGGATCGGCTACATCTACGTTCCGAACACCGGCATCGACGGGCAGACCGAGCTCGTACGCCAGTTCTTCGGCCAGCGCACCAAGCCGGCGCTGCTCATCGACGATCGCTGGAACGGCGGCGGGCAGATCCCGACCCGCTTCATCGAGTTGCTCCATCGGCCGGTTACCAACTACTGGGCCCTGCGGGACGCTCGCAGCATGGTCTGGCCGCCGGATGGCCACCACGGACCCAAGGCGATGCTCATCAACGGTCTAGCCGGCTCAGGTGGCGACATGTTCCCCTGGCTGTTCAAGCACAACCAGCTGGGGCCCGTCATCGGAACCCGGACCTGGGGCGGGCTGGTCGGCATCTCCGGAAATCCCGGACTGATCGATGGCGGTGCGATCACGGTTCCCAACTTCGGCTTCTACGAGGTGGACGGCACGTGGGGTGTCGAGGGTCATGGGATCGACCCGGACATCGAGGTGCTCGACGACCCCGCCCGAATGAAGGACGGTGGCGACCCGCAGTTGGAGAAGGGCGTGGAGGTCCTGCTGAAGGAGCTCGAAACCAATGCGTACAAGCCCGTTCCCAAGCCCAAGGGCCCCAACCGCAGCGGGATGGGCCTGCCCGACAAGGACAAGTAAGATTGCGCCCCTTGCCGGGACCCACCGGAGCTTAAGTCATTTATCTACAATGACTTAAGTTCTGTTGGGGGCCCCAAGCCCCTCTGGAGCTCCAAGTCCTTGAGCGACAAGGCTTGAGGTCGGCAGAAGTCCACGGTCGGGGAGCAGTATCACCCGGGCCAGCTACTTGTCTTGGGGTGGCTGCTCGATCACAAAGCGATCCAGCCAGCTCTTCACCTCGCGGTACCACAGCAGCGAGTTGTTCGGCTTGAGGATCCAGTGGTTCTCGTCCGGGAAGTACACCAAGCGCGTCGGCACCCCGCGCTGGATCAGCGCGTGGTACAGCTCCAGCCCGTGGTTGACCGGCACGCGATAGTCCTTCTGTCCGTGCAGCACCAGCGTGGGCGTGCGGAAGTTGGCCGCGCCAAAGTGCGGCGAACCTCTGGCGATGACCTTGGACTGGTTCTCGGTCCAGAAACCGCCAAAGCGGCCCACTTCGGTGGCGTAGTCGGCACCCACCTGCGTGTACCAGTTGTAGACCGCTGCATGCGCGACGAGCGCGCGGAAAGGGTGCTCGCGGCCGAGCAGGATCGTCGTGAGATACCCTCCGTAGCTGCCTCCGCCGGCCGCCATGCGCTCGCTGTCGATCCAGGGCTGCTGCGAGAACCACTTGGCCGCGCCGAGGACATCCTGATATGGCAATTCGTCCTGCTGCGGATTGATCGAGTCGGTGAACTCCTGACCGAAGCCGCTGGATCCGTGGAAGTTCGGCCAGCCCGTGACATAGCCCCAGGACCCGAAGACCTGCGCATTCCAGCGGAACTGCATGCCGTTGGTGATCGCGTTGTGCGGACCGCCGTGGATCAGCAGGAAGAGCGGATACTTCTTCGACTTGTCGAAGCCCGGCGGATAGTTGACCCACATCTGGATCGGACGGCCGCCGGCGCCGGGATAGGTGATGCTCTCAAAGGTGCCGAGCTTGCTGTCCGCAAGCAGGGCATCGTTGACCTGCGTCAGTCGGGTTGCGGCTCCCGAGCCGCTGTCGATGCGCACGAGCGTCGGCGGCTCGAGGAAGCTCTGGCGCAGGCCGACCAGCGTTCCGCTGCTCTGGGAGAGGGCAAGGCTGGAAAAGCTGGACTCACCAGTGACCGCTCGCGGGGCACCGTCGACAGGCAGCTGGTAGACGCGCACGGTGCCCGCATCATCGATCGCACCGAAGAGGCTCTTGGAATCGCCGGCCCAGACCAGCCCATCGGCGCTGCGATCCCAGTCCGGCGCCACCGTGGTGCGCGCGTCGCTGGCGCGATCGATCAGCGTCAGCTTGCGGGTGTCGGCGTAGAAACGGAGCGTTTTCTGGCGCAGGAAGGCCAGAGTTCGGCCATCCGGGCTGTAGAGCGGGGACGTGTCCGAAGCCGGGTTGTCGCTGGTCCGGTTGCGTGCTTCCTTGGAACCGATGGTGAGCGTGTAGACATCGATGTTCGTGTCGTTCGCCGCAGGATTGGAGTCGGCGGTGAAGGCAAGTTCGCCGCCGTCCGGGGCAATGTCGTAGAGCGCGCTTTCGAGCGGGACCGAGCGGCGCGGAAGCTCAAGTCCGGTGCCGAGCGTCAGCGGCTGGGGCGTCGAACCGTCGGCATCGGTGGAGAAGATGTGCAACTGGCGATCGTCGACGAAGACATCCCAGGCCGTGACGATGTTGTTTTCAAAGACCTGCGCCTTGCTCTTGGCGTCCTCGCGCTCCTGCAAGCGCTTGCCCTGAGCCTCGAAGGTCTCGAGATCGGCCCACACGCGTGAGAGGAAGGCGATGCGACGTCCATCCGGGAACCACTTGGGCTGCGCCACGCCCGTCGGCACGCTCGTGAGGCGGCGCGCCTCGCCTCCCGCAAGCTCCATCAGATAGAGCTGCGGAGCCTTGTCGCCATCGCGCTGCGCCACGAAGAGCAGACGCGTCCCATCGGGGCTGATCAGGGGCGAGCTTTCGCTGGCCGGATGGCTTGTGAGCTGACGGGTCTGGCTGCCATCGGTGCGCAGCATCCACAGGTCGGCGACGCTCTTGTCCGCCGCCATGTCCGTGCGCGCGATCGGCACGACGGCGAAGGAACCATCGGGCGCGAGGCTCGGGGCGCCGACGCGCTGCAGCTCCCAGGCGCGCTCGGCGCTGAAGGGTTTCTGTTCCTGCACGAGCAGGCTGGTGAGCGCGGCGGCAGGGCTCGCGGGGGCGGGAACCGAGAGAAACGCAATCAAGTGCGGCAGCATGGGTCGACAGTGCGGGGGTTTTGGGTGTCGGGGAGCGCGGGCGGGGGCGGGCGATTCCCATGGATGAAACCAAGCCCCGGGCCTCGGGTCCAATGCGTCCGACCCGATTTTTTCCGGTCCAAACGCAACCGTCCCGCCCCCCGGCTGCGGACAACGGCAGCCAGAGAGCAGGAAACCCTAAACCTCCTCCGCGTGGCCTCCGATGAGATCCCCAACGGCTCCCCGGATGGGCGCCGGCACTCCCCGCAAGCAATCCCCCCTATCCGAGAACATCGCTGTCATGATCAAGCTGGAAGCAGGCGAGCGCATCGGCGCCTATCGCGTGGTCGAGTTCCTCGCCCGCGGCGGCTTCTTCCTCGTCTACCTTGCCGAGGACAGCGCCGGTGACCGGGTGGCCCTGAAGATCGGCGACATCGCCGGCGGAGGGCGCTATGTGACGCGCTTCCTCGAGATCACCAACCAGCGCCGTCCCGAGGGCATTTCCCCCGACGAAACTCCGGCCGAAGCGATCTTCTTCCGCAAGGACGGTGTGCGCATCGACTTCCTCGACGTGCATGAAATCGACGATCTCCTGCGAGCGGAAGTGGAACTGCTGAAGAGCGTCAAGAGCCCGAATCTGGTGAGCGTGCGGGACTGCTTCCTGCATGAGGGACGCCCGGTTGCGGCCTACGAGTACATCCGCGGCAAGACGCTGCGCGAGAAAATCCGCGCGCTCGAGGGCATCCGACTCAACTGGTTCCTGACCATCGTGCGCACACTGCAGAAGACGCAGCGCTCGCGCACGCTCGCCTATCACGGCGACCTCAAGCCCGAGAACATCCTCATCAAGCCTTCGGGATCGGTCGTGATGATCGACCCGGCGCTCCGTCAAGACGAGCGCGGCGTCATCACCACCACGCCCCACTACAACCCGCTGCTGCTGCGCGACAGCAAGGCCGACGTGATGGCGATCGGCGTGATGCTGTACGAGATTCTCACGGGCGTGCTGCCCTTCGACGAAGTGCCCTGGCAGTACGCCGGTCGCGAGCAGGGAGGCGAAGTGGAGCGCATGAGCCTCTCCTACTTCCTGTCCTATCCGCCGCCGAAGGCGCTCAACCCGAACACGCCGGAACCGCTGGCGAAGATCGTGTACCGCTGTCTCACCGTTCAGGACTACGGTCTGGCCGAGCTGGAGCGCGACCTCGTCGACTTCCTGCGCAAGGAATAGGGCCCGAGTGGTCCTGCCCCGCCGCCGGCGGGCGCGAAGGCCGCGGACGCGTTCCGCGGCCTTGCTTTTTTTCATGCGGCCTTCGGGGATACGGCTCCCCTCCGGGGACTTCCAAGGACCTCGGCTGCGGCCCGCCCTGGATTCAGAGGGAATCGGAGGTCTGGGTGGCTGTGGGGTTCCAGGTCCTTGACCGATGAGACTTCAGGTCGCCAGAAGTCCACGCTCGGGGTGCGGCGCCGCTGTCAGGGCTTGAGGCTGCGTTCGTTGAGCCCCTCTTCGAGCTCCAGCACCAGTTCCATCCGCTCGCCGCTCTCGAATCGCACCACGATCTCGGCGCGCATCGGCGGCAGGGAATCGACGATCAGCAAGCCGCCCTCGAAGCTGCCATCCAGACGCAGCGGTTCGCCGAGGAATCCGATCGGCAGCGCCTGACGCGGGCGCCCCACGATGCTGTAGGTGCCACCGGCCGGGCTGCTGCCGTCCGTGCGAGTGCAGTGCAGCACCAGGCGCGCATGCGGCCGCGCGGACTCCTCCAGCGCGGGCGGCGGCCCGCTGCTGACCGCGTAGAACATCAATGCGGCCGGAAAAACAAAGAACACCGCCAACGCAAGCAGGACGCGTCGGCGGTGTCCCATGCGACTGAGCCGATCAGACGCCGACGCGCTTCTTGCCGGCTGCGAGGCGCTCGCGCGCGAGGCGCAGCGCCGCCTCGTGCGTGCTGACGTTGTCGCGACGGGCGATTTCGAACACCTTCTTCAGGTTGGAGTAGATGTTCTCGATCTTCTTCAGCGAGGTGGCCTCGTTGTAGCCCCCGGGCAGCAGTTCCACGGAGACGTTGATGATGCCGCCGGCGTTGATCACGAAGTCAGGGGCGTAGAGGATGCCGCGCTTCTTGAGTTCGTCGCCGTGGCGCAGCTCGAGCAGCTGGTTGTTGGCGGCACCGCCGATCGCCTTGCAGCGCAGCTTGGGCAGCGTCTGGTCGTTGAGCGTCGCCCCGCGCGCGCACGGAGCGTAGATGTCGCACTCAACCTCGAGGTGGCGGGCGTCCGCGATCTTGCCGAAGCCGTGCTTCGCGGCGAGTTCGTCGACGCGTGCCTCGTTGATGTCGCAGATCGTGACCTTGGCGCCCTGCTCCTTGAGCAGCACGGCGAGGCGGCCCCCCACGGCGCCCACGCCCTGGATCAAAGCATGCTTGCCCGCGAAGGAGTTGGTCTTGAAGCCCTCTTCGAGCACCGCGCGCAGCCCCACGAGCACGCCCTGCGCCGTGTACGGGCTGGGGTTGCCGGAGGAGCCGACTTCGCGCGAGAGGCCGGTCACCCAGCGAGTCTCCGTCTTGACGGTCTCCAGGTCGGAGATGCCGATGTTCATGTCCTCGGCAGTGATGTACTTGCCGCCCAGGCTGTCGACGAAGCGCCCCATCGCCTTGAGCAGGGCGGGCGTCTTGAGCTTGGGGTCGCCGATGATGACCGACTTGCCGCCGCCCAGTCCGGTCTCGGCGCAAGCCGACTTGTAGGTCATGCCCTCGGACAGGCGCAGGACGTCGAACAGCGCCTCGTCCTCCGAGGTGTAAGGCAGCATGCGCATGCCGCCCAGCGCGGGACCCAGGGTGGTGTCGTGCACGGCGATCAGCGCGTGCAGACCCGATGCCTGGTCACGGCAGCGGACGACCTTCTCGTAGCCTTGGCATTGAAGCGTGGTGATTTCCATCGCGGTACGACTTGCCTTCAGAACGTTGTCTTCAGAACGACCCTGGGGGGCGGGGCTGGAAAGGGCTCCCGGGAGGATTTCCCGGAAAAGGCGCAGCAGTATACGGGCTCCCGTGCCGTCCGTCGAGATGAGGGGGGATTCCTTGCGCCACTGTGGCCCGGGATTGCGAAGATAGCCCGCCCAGCCCCCGCAACATGACCCGCAGCACCTCCCCCAGACACCGCGTCCTCGTCCGCTGGCACGCCAGCGGCCCCGATCCCGCGCAGGATTGTCTGCTGCGCGTGGAAGCCGGCGAGCTTCCCGGCGAGCAGCACATGCTGCTGACGGTGCGCCCTCCCGACTCGGAGTGGAGCGATGCGCGCTTTCGCGAGCGCGTGGCCCGCGAATACGGCTGCACGGAAGCGGAACTCGCCGAGGCCTGCAGCCCGCAGGAGGCCTGGGAGCAGCTCGAGCGCTTCTGCTTCGGCGCCGAGGTGATCGTCGCGGACACGGAGAGCTTCCTGACCTGGCGCGGACATTTCGGCGGCCCCGAGCATGGCCGCGTGCTGTCGCTGAGCGAACTGGCCGCGCTGTTCCTGCCCGGACGCTGGGCGGCGCGCCCGGAGGAGCTGATTCCCAACCTCTGTTCCGAGCCCTGCGCGCTGGGGACGCTCGGGTGGCAGGTGGGCCATGTGGGACTGGCGCTCAAGGAACTGCTGCAGCGGGTGAGTGCGCTCGATCCGGAGGCGCTGCTCATCGGCGTACAGGCACTTTCGATCGCGGCGGAAGCGCTCGCCGAAGAGGAGCCCGAGCTGGCACGCACGCTGGAGTCGGCGATGACGCTGCTGCAAGAAGCACCGGAACTGGAGCTGGGACTTCCGCGCATCCTGCCCAAGCGGCTCGACAGGACCGATCGCCACGAGAGCCTGACGGATCTGCTCGCAGGCGTTCGCACGCGCGGTGAAGCCGACGGCGAACGCTGGCGCGAACTGGAACCGCTGCCGCCGACGCGCGAGGACGCGACGCTGGATTTCCCCGAGGAAGACATGCTGCGGCTCGATCGCATCTTCGAGCAGCACCTGCCGCGTGGCTTCGCGGGTTCGGGTGGCAGCGGCTATCGGGCCGGCCAGCATCAGGTGGCGCGCGAGGTCGCGCGCACGCTGGCCTCGGAGGAACTGCTGCTGGTGCATGCACCCACCGGAACCGGCAAGACCCTCGCCTATCTCGTGCCGATGATCCTCTGGGCCCGCCGCCATGAGCTCCGCACGGCGGTGGCAACCTTCACGCGGGCGCTGCAGGAACAGGCTTTCGACCGCGAAGTGCCGCGGGCGCTCGCCGCGCTTGCGATGGAGGGCGCTGGCGGCGGGGTGCGCGTTTCGCTGCTCAAAGGGCGCGAAAACTACTGCTGCTGGCGCGCGCTCAAGCTGGCTCTGCCGCAGGAGCGCGACGATGGCGCGAGCTGGCTGGCCTGGGCGAACATGGCCATGTTCGCGCTGATCGACCCCGAGGCAGATCTCGATCGGCTGCCTCTGCGTCTGCCCCTGCGCGCCGAATCGGCGACACGTCTGATGAATGCGGCCCACGAACTGCGCCGCAACGCGCGCGCCCAGACCTCCTGCTGCAGGCATGCAGAAGACCGCCACACCTGCGGCGCGGAGCTGGCGCGCCTGCGCGCCGAGCGCAGCCATGTCGTGATCGTGAATCAAGCCTTCACGCTGGCGCGGCCCGAGTTCTTCCGCACCTTGGTGTTCGACGAGTGCGAACACCTGCACGATCAGGCGCACAGCATCTGGTCGCGCAGCCTGGGCCTTTCCGCGCTGAAGAACACGCTGGCGCGCATTGGACAGCCCGACAAATCAGGTGCGCGCGGGCCTTTGGATCGAGCGCGTCGCTTCCTTGTCGAAGGCACGCCCAGCCACGAAATGCTGGAGCGGACCGAGTCCACGTTGCTCGCGACGCGCTCGTCGATCGAGTACCTGCGAGCCGAAGCCGAGTTGTTTCTGGCCTGGCGCGAGGAGGAGGAGCGGACGAGCCACAAGCCCGAGGCTCACGCGCTGCTGCAGAATTTCCTGCTCCGCGACGACAGCCGTGGCCTGCTGCAGGCTCGCATCGAACTGGGCACCAAGCTCTCCGAGCTGGAGTCGGACCTGGCTGAACTGACCGCGCGTCTGGCAGCGATGCCGATGAGGCAGGCGGATATCGTGCGACGCGGACTCGAGCTCTCGCGGGCCGATCTGGTCGATGCGCGGGGATCCCTGGAGGCCTGGATGCCGCTGGAGGAAGGCCTGCCCGTGTTCATTCCGCGGGTTTTCTACGACGTCGAGCGCGATCCGCGCGGTTACGAGCTCCAACTCGCCTCGCGAGTGCTCCTGCCTCAGGAGTTCCTCGGACGCACCTACTATCCGCTGCTGCGCAGCGCGGCCTTCGTGTCCGCGACGACCTGGCTCAACGGCGGCTTCGAGTCGGCACTGTCCTACCTGGGCCTGGAGCGTGCCGCACAGCCGGCCGAAGACGAGGAGCGTCCGCCCGTGCGCGTGCGCTCGATGCGGGCGCCCGATCCTTTTGACTACAGCCGCGTGCTGGTCTGCATCCCGCGCGACGCACCCAGCCCAAAGGCCCATGAAAAGCAGCGGTTTCTGGCCTATGTGCGGCGCTTCATCGCCCATCTGGGCGAACGCACGCGCGGCAGGATGCTGGTGCTGTTCACCAACGCCGCCGACGCACGGCAGGTTGGCGAAGAGCTGAAGGGCTTCTTCCGGGCGCGCAAGATCCCGCTCTGGTACCAGAATCAGGAGGGCACGGTGAAGGAAGAGCTCTCGGAGCTGTTCCGCTCCCGCGTCGATTCGATCCTGCTCGGCGTCGACACCTTCTGGTACGGAGCGGACTTCCCCGGCGAAACGCTGGAGTATCTGGTGATCGTCAAGCTGCCCTACGGAGTCCCGGACCGCTACCACGAGGCGCAGTGCGCGGCGCTGGGAACAGGCGCTCAGCGCAAGCAGATCTACATGCCCCGCGCGCTGGCGAAATTCCGGCAGGGTTTCGGGCGGCTGATGCGGCGCGAGAGCGATCGCGGCTGCGTTTTCATTCTGGATGGCCGCGTGCTGGAGGCTCAGCACCGCGTCTTTCTGCGCGAGCTGCCGATCGAGAACTCCCTCGAACAGCTGCGCGAGGCGCAAGCGTCCACGCCCCGCGCCCGGCTGGTGCGGGGCGACACGGAGCTGTGCATCCGCGAGGCACTGACGCACATGGGGCGTCTTGAGGAAGTGAAAAACCGCGGACTGAGTTGGACATTCGAGACGCGCAGCGAGCATTCTGGGCGCGAGCCGTCATGAGCGATCACGAGTGGGTGGAAGTGCGGGTGCTGGTGCCGCAGGGCTGGGAAGAGCTGGTCGCCGAGTCGCTCGCGCTGGGGCCCTGCACCTCGGTCGCGTTCGGACGCTCCTCGCTGGCGAGCGACCCCTTGCCTGAAGGCATGGAATGCGTGCGCACCTTCATTCATGTGCGTGAAGACACGCCCGAGCTGCGCGAGCGGATCGCACAGGCTCTGGCGGGGTTGGCCCGGGACACCGGCGCGGAGGAGCTGGCTGCGCTCAGCCCGGAGTTCAAGGAGCTGCCGCGCGAGGACTACGCGCGATCCTGGATGAAGGTCTGGAAGCCCTTCAGGGTCGGCCGCCTCGCGGTCGTGTCCCCATGGAAGCGGAGCCATCCGCGCGTGGACGACATCCTGATGGAACTCGAGCCGGGAGCGGCCTTCGGTTCCGGCCGTCATGCGACCACGCGCACTTGCCTCAGGCTGCTGCAGGAACGCGTGCTGCCCGGTCAGCGCATTCTGGACGCCGGCTCCGGTTCGGGCATCCTCGCCGTTGCGGCGGTGCTGTTCGGGGCGCGCGAGGCGATCGGTTTCGACATCGATCCGAACGCGGGGCCGTACGCCGAGAAGCTGGCGACGGTCAACGGTGCCGCCGGACGCGCCCGCTTCCTGACCGCGGATTTTGAATGCGTGCCGCCGCTGGGCCTGTTCGACGGCTTGTTTGCCAATATCTACTCGGATGTGGTGCAGGAGCAGGTCGGCACGCTGCGCGACGCCCTGCGGCCCGGAGGCTGGTTTCTCTTCAGCGGCTGTCCCGCCCATCATGCGCAGGCGACGCTGGATGTGATCCGCGCCAGCGGCCTCAAGGTCGAGGAACAGCGCCACCGTGGACGCTGGCACACCTTCGCGGGCATCCGCTAGGCTCGCCGCTTCCCGTGCGGATCCTGTTTCTCTCCCAGCGCGTCCCCTACCCGCCCAACCGCGGCGACAAGATCACCACTTGGCGCCTGATCGAGCGCATGCGGCGGCAGCATGAGGTGCGCTGCGTGGCATTCTCCCATGGTGAGGCGGACGAGGAGGGCGCCGCAGCGCTGCGCGAGATGGGGATCGCGCTGCGAACGGTGCCCTACCATGACCGCGCGGCCAAGCTGCGCTCCCTGCCCCTGCTGCTCGGCTCAAGGCCGCTGACTCTGGGGGTTTACGGCTCGCGGGAACTGCAGACGATCGTCGACGAGGAGATCGAGGGCTCTGCCCTCGCCTACGCCTATTCCTCCTCGATGGGCGCCTTCCTCGAGCCGCACTCTGGCACCAGGCGCGTGATGCACTTCGGCGAGCTCGACAGCGACAAGTGGCGCCAGTATTCGCAGCGCACAAAGCCGCCGATGTCTTGGATCTACGCCCGCGAAGCACGCACGCTGCTTGAGTTCGAGCGCCGCATCGCGGGCGCCTTCGACGAGAACGTGGTCTGCACGGAGCTTGAGCGGCGCGTGTTCCAAGCCGCGATTCCGGGTGCGCCCTGCATGGTGCTGCAGAACGGAGTCGATCTTGAGTACTTCCACCCGCGCCACAACCAGCCGCAAACCGCTCAGCTAGCCTTCACCGGCGTGATGAACTACCACCCCAACGCCGAGGGCTGCATCTGGTTCGTGGAGGAAATCCTGCCGCGCATCCGCGCCCGGCACCCCGAGGCGCGCTTCGCGATCATCGGCGCGCATCCGACGGCAGCTGTTCGCGCACTTGCCCGCGTGCCCGGCGTCGAGGTCACGGGCTTCGTGCAGGACACCCGCGAGCACCTGCGCAGAGCCAGCGTCTCCGTCGCGCCGCTGCGCATCGCCCGCGGCATCCAGAACAAGGTGCTGGAAGCGATGGCCATGGGCCTGCCGGTCGTGGGCACCACCTCGGCCACGCAGGGCGTCGGCGCGCGAGATGCTGAGCACTACTTCGTGCGCGATGACGAGCAGTCCTTCGCCGATGCGGTGGTCGCGCTGCTCGACGATGCCGGGCTGCGCTCGACCACCGCGCGCGCCGGGCGGCTCTTCGTCGAGCGACACTACGACTGGGAGCGCGTTTTCGAGCCGCTGGACGGACTGCTAGCCCGGCTTCTTCGCCTGTGAGGCCTTGAGGAACTCCTCGAAGGCCTTCTGCAGCGCCTCGGGTGTTTCGTAGCCCAGCTGCTTCCACGCTTCCTTGCGCTGCTTCGCCGTGTAAGCCCGCCGCATGTAGTCGATGAACTTCGCGCGGCCCTCGGGGCCTTGCGCGTGGATGAAGAAATAGCTCAGCGCGCCCGCCTGATCGTAGAACACCGCCGTGGGCGTGTAGCGTCGACCCTGCAGGGTGTTGCGCAGCTTGATCTCGACGCCTTCCTCGATCTTGGTCAGGGACTGGAAGCCGTTGTTGTCCATGTCGAGGATTTTGGCGGCTGGGAACAGCTCGCCCAGACCCGAGAGCACGGCGGCGGCGTCCAGCGACTCGACGGTGGGATCGTCGAAGCCCGGGCCGTGGCGCTCGAATTCGAGCACCTGATCCTCGACGAAGCGCGCGATGCCCTCGATCACCCAGAAGCCCGGCGCATCGGCGCGCGATCGGGATTGGCCGCCGGGCATGGGGCTCCAGACCTGATCGAGATAGTGGTGGGTCAGCTCGTGCGCGACCACCGAGAACAGCTGCTGTTCGCGCATGCCGCTGAGCACGCGGTTCTCCTCGGGCACGTAGAAGCGCGACACATTCTCGCCTGGAGAGTAGTAGCCCGCGGTCCAGGACAGCTTCGCGGCTCCCTCCTCGCCGTTTTCGTTGAGGTAGTCCTCGCGATTCCTGTGCAGCCGAACCTGCAGGCGCTCGGAGTCGCGTGCGGCCCGGCGCCCGTGCGGATTGTCGCTGAGCAAGAGCTCGAGAGCCCCGATCGCGAGCTCTCCGTCGCGCAGCACGCCGCTGACGATCTCGCGATCCTGCTCGCGCGAAACCAGCACCAGATTGCGCGAGCGCAGCACGATGGTCCCCGATTCCCAGATCTTGCCGCGGAAACCCTTCCAGATCGCGGCGTCCTTCGACACGAACTCGCCTTCGGAGGCGAGCAGACTCTCGCTCCAGGCCAGCCACTGTTCCGTGGCCTCCGGCTTGTCCGCCCACGGGAAGGCGGGGTCGATCCATTCGCCGGCGAGCTTCAGGGCGCGCTCGTCCTGCGGGGAGATCTGTCGCGAGAAACCCGCCAGTGCCGATGCCGCGCGCGTCCAGCCGCGTGAGGCGCACCACTCCAGCGCCGCCACGGCACGATCCGCCGAGGCCTTGCGCAAGCCCTTCTCCTCCCCGGCGATGCGCTCGCGCTGGGCTTCCAGATTGCTGGCCGTCGATCGGGTGGTGCCCGCCAGACGGTCGTTGAAGCTCTTGAGTTCCGCGGCGCTCGCACCGAGGCGCGTCGACTCCTCGACGATGCGTCGGCATTCGTCGGTCAGCCGCTGACTGCGGTATTTCTCGAACAGGCCGGTCAGTGCCTCGCGGTGCGCGCGAGCGAGCGACGAGCGCCAGGCGAGGAACAGCGGCCATTCGCCGCCCGGCCTGAGATCTGCTTCGCCGCCTGCCTCGACGAGCGCAAAGTCCGCATCGGTGAAGCTGCGCTTTTCCTTGCCGACGGTCAGCTTGCCCTCCGCGCCCTCGACGATGTCTCCATCGAGACGCGTCCCATCGAACAGCACCACCCCGTTGCCCTCTCCCGGCGCGCTGCGCCGGCTCGTGCCGCCGGCGATGGCCGCGCTGGCTGCTTCCCTGGGCGCACCGGAGCCGAACATGCTGAGCTTCTTGCCTTCGACAAAGGCGATGCGCCCGGGACCCAAAGGCAGAGCCGGAAGGTTCTTCGGAACGCTGGAGGAAACCCACATCACGCGGCGAGTGGTGACGTCGACCGCCCAGTTGCCCAGGTAGAGCACCTGACGCGCTCCGGTGGGCGGGCCTGCTTGCGCGTCCTGAGGGCGCTCGGCGGCCTCGATCACGGGATAGTAGCTGCCGTCGAGCTGCTGATGGATCAGCACGCCCTCTTCGCTGAATCCGTACATGCCGCCGCGCACCAGCGCGGGACGGCCGACGATCATGATGCCGCGGGCCTCGCCGTCCTTGACGATCAACCCGTAGGCGGTCTTCGTGAAGCCCTGCAGAGCCTTGGTCCCCACGATGCCCCAGGTCTCGTCGGCGCCGACGCGCATCACGGCCGCCTGGCCGATGTCCTGTTCGATCTTGAGCGGGATGAGCTTCGCGACGTCGATCACGAAGGACGGCTCGGCCTTGCCCTCCTTGCCGCCCTTGACCCACGCATCGATCGGCAGGCGGGAGGCCGTGATGAACAGACCCACGTAGTTGGGGTGCGTGGCGGACTGCACATAGCCCAGCTGGTTGCCGACCGGGTCGGCGAGCGTGAGGCCCTTGTAGACGCCGGGCGTCGAGGCGACGACGCGCATGGCGCTGAGATCGACGGCCTGCAGCGTCTTCTGCGACTCCACGAACAGCAGGTTCTTCCACAGCAGCGGCTCGCCGGAATACTTGCCCGGAAGCGAGCGCATCAGCTTGATGTCCTTGCCGCGGTGGTTGAACAGCGAGATCACCTCGCGCTGCACGACCACGACCTGACTTTCCCACGCACCGAGGAACAACTCCTCCTGCGATCCGAGCACCGCCTGTCCCAGCGGCGTGCCGTCGATGGCCGACAAGGCCTGGAGCTTGCGGCTCGAGCCCTGAGAGGTGATCACAAAGAGCGTGTCCCCCCACGCGATCGGCTGCAGCGCCATCGCCCCCAGATCCTTGGCCCACAGAAGCTTGGGCTCGGTCAGCAGCGGCTCGGTCTCGCTCGAATTCCAGCGCAGCGCACTCCCGCCCGGCTGGTGCCAATGCGGCGTGCCCGTGGTGACCGTCCAATCCGCCGCCTTCTCCTTGGTGGCCGGCTGGTCCTGAGCGGAGAGCGCGGGGGCTAGCAGGAACAGGGCCAGGGCCAGGTGTCGGAAGGGCTGCATTGCTGTGTCCGGTCAGAATAGCTCTCCCCGCGAGCTTTCGGACCCGGCACCGTCCGGAAGGGTGGATGGATCACCAATCCGCTCCCAAACCCCTGCCTTGGTGGGCATGGATGCTGGTCGGAGCAGCCTTCAGCGCCTTGCTGTGGGGCTGCGCCAGCCTCTTGCCACCCCGCAACGACGAGCCGCTCCTGCTGCGTTGGGCGCGGCTTGCCGCCCTGCACCCCATCCGAACCGCTCTGGGGGCGGGCTGTCTGGCGCTGGGCCTGTTGGGAGCTTCTGCGCTAGGAAGAAAGCCCCCAACAGGTTAGGATCGCGATCCACCCTTACCCTGGGCCAGTCTTGGCGCAGGGCCACCCTGATTAGGAGTATCCTCTTTTGGCCGCACCGACCATTCAACCGCTGGAGGCACCCCTCCCGGTTCTGCCCGATTCCCCGCTGATTTTTGGCCCGAAGAAGCTCGACCGTCTGGGTCTCACCATGGCGGTGGATCTCGGCGGAGACGACGTGGTCCTGTCGGTTTCGCGCGACACCCGCATGCCGCGCGCCTCGGTGGTGGTCACGACGGCCGCCCGCTACATCATCCGGACGGCCAAGATGGGCGAGAAGCTGGAGACCTTGGCGATCCGCGGATCGGTCAATGACCCCACTTTGCACCCAGAATTCCGTGCAATTACGAGCAATTTGCGCGACCTGCGCAACAAGTGGTTCTCCAAGGCCAAGCTGATTCTGGTCACGGACAACCCCCATTTCGAGAACTCGGACGTGCGCAGTTGCCTGGGGATCTTCGACCGCGTCATCGTGCGCCTCGAAGCCGGCACCGCCAAGACCTATGCGGCACTTACCGGTAGGAAGACCTCCGATTACACCTCCTTCATGAACCATTTGGCCCCCTCGGAGAAGCTGAGCATCCAGGCTCGCTTCTACAAGGGCGGCGAGGTCGACAACACCACCGAGGCCGAGATCAAGGCCTGGGTCAAGAAGCTCGGCGAGTTGAAGCCGCGCGAGGTCTTCCTGCTCAACCCGGAAGCCAAGCCGACGAACAAGAAGCTCAAGCCCGCCACCAAGGCCCGCGTGAGCGAGATCGGCAAGGATCTGGCTGAGAAGACCGGCATTCCGTCGGTGATCCTCTCCGCGGCCTCCGTGCTGGGCTGAGGCCCGGCTCCCGCGAGATGACGCTCGCGCGCCTCGAGCGAGTCACCAAGAGCTACGGGGAGCTTCAGGCCCTGCGCGGGCTGACGCTGGAGGTGCGGCCGGGTGAGGTCTTCGGCCTGCTCGGACGCAACGGCGCCGGCAAGACCACGGCCTTGCGCATCCTGACGGGCTTGCTGACCCCGGACAGCGGTTCGGTGGAGCTCGACGGCGTCGACGTCCTGCGTCAGCCGCTCGAGGCGCGCCGCAAGGTCGCCTTCGTGCCCGACGGCGCCCCGCTGTACTCCAACCTGAGCCCCTGGCAGCACCTCGAACTCGTCGGTCGCCTCCACGGACTGGAAGACTCCTGGGTGCGCTCCGAGGGCGAGCGCCTGCTCGGCGCCCTCGATCTCCTGACGCGCAGCCGGGATCCGGTCGGCCAGTTCTCGCGCGGCATGCGCCAGAAGACCGCGCTGGCGCTCGCGATCCTGCCGCGGCCCAAGCTGCTGGTGCTCGACGAGCCACTCAACGGCCTCGACGCCCCGACCACCGCCATGCTCAAGGAGGTCCTGCGCATGTGGGCCGATCGCCAGGGCGCGGTGATCTACACCTCACACCTGCTCGATGTCGTCGAACGCGTCTGCGACCGCATGGCGGTGATCGAAGGCGGCGTGGTCGCCGCCGAGGGCGATCTGGAAGCGCTGCGCCGCAGGGCCGGCAGCGAGGGCAGCCTGGAGGAGCTCTTCCGGGTGCTGACGCATGCGGAGGATCCGCGCGAGCAGGCCCAGCGGCTTTTCGGCTAGCCCTGCCGTCCCGCCGGGAACAGGATCGGTGTGGGCTTCATGTCGTCCCCCACCGCCACCATGGTGACATCCGCTTCCGTGACGTGGACGACCTCGCCGCCTCCGAAGCGGCGCTGAGCCCACACGGAGACATGCACCGTGATCGAGGTGCGGCCGATGCGCGTCTGCTCGGTGAAGAAAGAGACCAGATCTCCGACGAAGACGGGCTGCTTGAACTCGACCTTGTCCATCGAGACCGTCACGACCTTGCTCGGATGGTACTTGTGCGCCTCGATGGCGGCCGCCAAGTCGATCTGCGAGAGGATCACACCGCCGAAGATCGTGCCCAGCGCATTGGTGTCGCGCGGCATCATCAGCTGGCGAACGGAAGGGATCTTGTCCTTGGGGAATGGCAGTTGGCTCATGTGCGGGCGGGCCAGTTCCGCTCGGCCCAGCGGCGCACGCGCGCCTGCAGTTCCTGCGTCCTGGTCTCGAAGAAATGGTTGGTGTCCGGAATCTCGTCGGTCTCCAGACCGGCGGGCAGGTCGGGGAACTGGTCCTTGAGCTCGGCGAGCGTCCCGAACTCGTCCTTGCCGGCCATCAGGATCAACCCGGGCTGCTCAACGAGCCGGATGAAGGAGCAGTCGTAGGCGCGCACCGGCAGCGCGACGAGCAGCAAGCGCCGGATGCGCGCATCCTTGGGCGCCCATCCGGCCGCCGTGCGCGCGCCGAAGGAAAAGCCGCCCGCGATCTGTTCGATCCCGGGAAACTCGCGTTCCATGTAGTCGAGCGCCGCGCGGAGATCCTGCTCTTCCCCGCCCTTGCCGTCGTGGACACCCGCGCTCTTGCCGACGCCGCGGAAGTTGAAGCGCAGCACGGCGAGGCCGGCCTCCTCCAGTCCGCGCGCGGAGCGAAACACGGCCGTCGTGTTCATGGTCCCGCCGTGCAGCGGGTGAGGGTGGCAGAAGACCGCCGCTGCGCGGGGCTTTGCGCCCTGGGCGGGGCGCCACAGCTTGGCTTCGAGCGGTCCGACAGCTCCGGGAATCATCAGGCTCATGGGGCCCGCGCAGTGTAGTCTCCCCCCCCGGCGCATGGGCATGTTCCGCTCCGTAACCGCACTCTTCCGCGCGCAGTGGCAGAACCAATGGGCGGGCGGGGCTTGGCCCGTGGCACCCTTGCTGGTTCACGGAGCGATCAGCGCACTGCTCTGCGCGTTGGTTTCCACGCTGCTGGTGCCACAGGCCTACCTGATCTTCGCGCTGGGCCTGTCGGCGGCGCTGTTGTTGCTGGCTCTGATGGGCGACTACGCGCCCTTGTTCGCCGAGGACGAGGCGCTGGAGTGGATCGAAACACAGCCGGTCAGCCAGCTGGAGCGCCGCAGCGCGCGCCTGGCGTTGATGCTGTCGCTCGTCGGCCTGCTGTCGCTGGCCAGTCTGCTGCCGGCTGCGGCGCTGTTGCCGGACGGTGACTGGCTCGAGCGCTGCGAACTCGTGGTTGTGGGGCTCGGTCAGGCGCTGCTGCTGAGCGCGGGCGTGCTGGCGCTGACCAACGGACTGCAGGGCAAGGCGCGGCCGCTGCTGCTGATGCTGCAGACGCTGCTGGTTTCGCTGGCCGTTCTGGGACTGATCCTCTCACCCGGACTCGCGCGGCTGCTGCGCGAGACAGTCAGCGAGCCCGGCAACCCATTCGACGGCTGGGCGCGCTGGCTGCCGCCGGTTGCCTTCGTCCAAGCTCCCGAGCTGGCCTGGCTCGCAACGCTGCTGGCGCTCGCGATCGTGATCCTCGTGCCCGCAAGCGCGGCGCGGGTTTCGACCGGTGCGCGCGGACCGCTGGATCTGTTCGTGCAGCCGCTGCGCGGGCTGACGGCACGCCTGTGGGTGCGGCCCAAGGAGCGCGCGGGCTTTGAATTCGTGCTCGACGCGCTGCCTCGCGAGCGCGAATTCGTGCTGCGGACCTATCCGATGCTCGGGATCCCGCTGGCGCTGCTGTACGCCGGCAACGGGGCAGCCCGCTCCCAGGAAGCGCTCTTGACGCTGCTCTTGTTTGCGCCGCCGGTGTACCTGCCCGTGCTGCTGGTGCATGTTCCCGGTTCGCGGAGCCACGCGGCCCGGTGGATTTTCGATTCCAGCCCCTGCGCGCAAGCGGATCTGCACCACGGCGCGCGCAAGGCTCTGGCCCTGCGCTTCGTGCTGCCCTTGTATTTCGTGCTCACCCTGATCGCCGTCTGGATGGCCGGAGCGGCCTTTGCGCTGCGGGTTGCACCGCTCGCGCTCCTGACCACGCTGCTGTTCCTGAAGCCCCTCTACGCCAGACTGGTCGGCGATCTGCCGCTGTGCGTGGCTCCCGACCGGATTCTGGCGCGCATGGACTGGGCCGGCCTGCTGATGTTCGTCGCGATGCTGCTGGTGGGCATCGCGACCGCGACGCAGCTACTGGTGCGCACACCAATCCACGCGCTGATCGCGCTGGGAATTCTGCTGATCCTGCTGGCGGCGCAGGAGCGCCGAGGAGACAACTGAAGCATGTGGATGCACGCCCTGTTCCTGCTGATCGCTCAGCAACCCTCGACGGAAACCGCCTCCTCGATCGAATTGGTGGAGAGCTGGCCTGCCGGCACGACGCTGGATCACGCCGATGTCCCCGAAGCCTGGCAGGTCTGGATCGACATGATCGACGCTGCTCGTCAGCGCATCGATCTGGGACATTTTTATGCGGTTGATGAAGGAGCTTCGCGGCTCACGAAGGTGATCGAGGCGCTCGAGCGCGCTGGCAAGCGCGGAGTGAAGTTGCGGTTCATGGTCGAGAAGAATTTCCGCGGAGCTTCGGAGGAAACACTCGCGCGTCTCGAGCGCATCGAGAACCTCGAACTGCGACGGCTGGATTCCAAGGCGGCGTACGGCGGCGGCGTGATGCACGCCAAGTACATGCTCGTCGACGGCGAGCAGTGCTTCCTCGGCAGCCAAAACTTCGATTGGCGTTCGCTCGAGCACATTCAGGAGCTGGGCGTGCGGGTGCGCTCGAGGAGCTTCTGCGCACCCATCCAGCAGCTGTTCGAGGCCGACTGGGCGCGCGCGGCCGACCTTCAGGCGCCGCTCTCCGCCAACTCCACGGCAACACCCGAGGAAGCGGCCGTCTTCCGCGGCAAGACCGTGCGCATCCAGGCACTCGCGAGTCCCGAGCAGCGCGTGGGCTCGGCCCAATGGGATCTGCCGCGGATCCAGGCGGCGATCCGCTCCGCCAAACGCAGCGTCGATGTCCAGGTGATGACCTATCGCATGACCGGCCGCGACAAGCGCTATTTCGAGGAACTCGAGGGCGAGCTCAAGGCGGCGGCGGCGCGCGGAGTGGAGGTGCGGCTGCTCGTCGCGGACTGGTGCAAGCGCAAGGGAACGATCGAAGGGCTGCAGGCGATCGAGCCACTCGACCATCTGGCTGTTCGCATGGTCACGATCCCCCTCGCGGAAAGCGGCTTCATTCCCTACGCGCGCGTCGTCCACGCCAAGTACATGGTCGTCGACGGCGAGCATTCGTGGCTCGGGACGAGCAACTGGGAGCGCGACTACTTCCACGAAAGCCGCAACTTCGGCGTGTTCGTCGAGGGTGCGGAGTTCGGCAGGGAGCTGCGGCGCTTTTTCGACAGCGGGTGGAGTTCCCCCTACGCGGCGCCCGTCGACCCCAAGGCGAGCTACGAAGCGCCGCGCATCGGCGATTAGGGTTTGCGCTCGTCGAGGTAGGCCTGCATGTCCTCGGGCAGCGGGCTGCTCACCTCCACCTCGGCCTGCGTCGCCGGCGAGCGGAAGCGGATGCGGTGGTTGTGCAGCGCATGGCGCTCCAGACCGAGCAACTCCAGATCGCGCGCATCGAGCTTGTCGTCCAGCGCCTTCTCGAACAGCATTTCATCCGGACCGTAGAGCTTGTCGCCGATCACTGGATGCCCGATCGCTTCCATGTGCACGCGGATCTGGTGCTGGCGTCCGGTGTAGGGCTCGCAGGAGACCAGCGCGCAGCCGCGGTAGCGCTCGATCACGCGCCAGTCGGTGCGCGAAGGCAATCCGTCGGGCACGACCGCCATCTTGAGCTCGATACGGCTCAGGCGAGCCTGCGCGATCGGCAGATCGACCGTCCCGCCATCGCGATCCGGAACGCCCTGCACGATGGTGAGGTATTCCTTCGCGACTTCCCGGCGCTCGAACTGGCCCATCACGTCGGCGTGCGCGATCGGGTTCTTGCCGATCAGCACGATGCCGCTGGTTTCGCGGTCAAGCCGATGGCAAAGGCGCGGCGCGCCCCCGCGTTCGAGCTCGAAGCCTTGGCCGTAGCGCTTGTGCACGCGCTGGATCAGCGTATCCGACAGGTAGCGACCGGAAGGATGCACGGCGAGCAACGCGGGCTTGTCGACGGCGAGGATGCTCTCGTCCTCGTAGAGGATTGCGAGCTCATCGGTGCTCTCCCGCAGCATCGGCAGGCGATACTCCTCCGGAATCCGGACCAGCACGCGCGAGCCATGGCGGAGGTGGCGGCCCGGGCGCTTTTCGGTCTGCGGAGTGCCGGAACCCTCTGGCTTGTCCGGCGTGCTGGCATCCACGAGCACGAAGCCGTCCCGGATCAGCCCCTGCAGCGAGGAGCGCGAACGCCAGGTGAGGTGGTGCGCAAGGAAAGCATCGAGCCGGATGTCGACCTCTTCGCGCTTGAGGCGCAGGTTGCTGCAATCGACCCGCAACTCCACGTGCGTGGGAGCCTTGGTGAGATCGCGTTCCTTGCCGAACAGACCCATGAGTGCAGCTTGGCTCCAAAGGCGCGCCGGCGGAAGGTCGTAAACGACGGGACCCCGGTTTCCCGGGGTCCGCGTCCACACCATCCTGCCGGGTCGGAGCTAGGTCATCGAGCCCGTGCTGCCGGAGCTCGAACCCGGACGCTCGGAGGTGCGGGTCGGGCGCTTGGAGGAACGACGGATGCGACGGCGGGTCGCACGGGGATCGTTCTTGCGGGTGGCCTTCTGGATGATCCGCAGGCGCTCGCGGCGTTCGCGGCGGCGCTTGTCGGAGCGCTTCTCATGCCAGGTGTGGGCCTTGGCGAGGCGGAAGATGCCGCTGTAGTTGCACTGACGCTTGAAGCGGCGCAGCGCCGCTTCCAGGGACTCGTTGGAACGAACCTGAACCTTGATCACTCGTGAGAATTCCTTGAGGGCTGGATGGGTGTGCTGGTGTGCCGACGATGCCCCCTCAGGGGCAAAACCGGGCCAAAGAGTCTAGCTTCCGACACCCGCAGCGGGAAGGGTGCGCTGGAATGTGCCTCGGGCTCGTGCGATCCTAGGTGCTCATGAGGGACGAGGCAGCAGGCTCGGGCGTGGTTGTGCAGGGCACGATCGAGCGCGTCACCTACGCCGACCCCAAGACCCTCTACTCGGTCCTAAAGCTCGACCCTGAAACAGGTTACGAGATCCCCAAGTCGCACAGCCTGTTCCAGCCGACGCGTGTGACCGCGGTTGGAAAGGTCGATGCACCCAAGGAGGGCACGCGGGTGCGACTGACGGGCCGCTGGACGGAGCACCGCTCCCATGGCCTGCAGTTCGAGTTCGAAGCCTTCGAGGAGTTGCCGCCCAAGGACCGGCTCGGTCTCGTGCGCTACCTCGCGTCCTCGCGCTTTCCGGGCATCGGCGAGAAGACCGCCGAGCGCATCGCGAAGAGCCTCGGCGATGACGCGCTCGAGAAGATCCTCGCCGAGCCCAAGGTCCTCAGCCGCGTACCGGGACTCAAGCCTGCCCAGCGCGAGATGCTCGCCAACCAGCTGCAAGCCGAGGCGGGCCTGCACCGCGCCAATGTCTTCCTGCGCGAGATGGGTCTGGGCCCGGTTCAAAGCGCGGCCGTGCTGCGCAAGCTGGGTCTGGAGTGCGAGCAGGCGATCCGCCAAGACCCCTACGTGATCGCCAACGGCATCACGGGCATCGGTTTTGCGCTCGCCGACCGGGTCCGCGCGGCGCTGGAGATTCCCAACGACGATCCGCGGCGCGCGCGCGCGGGGCTGCAGCACGCGCTCAAGTCGGCCTCCGAAGACGGACACTCGCTGCTGACGCAGGAGCGGCTGCTGGAAGAGGCGCGCACGCTGCTGTCGGGCGCGATCACGCCGGCGGTCCTCGCGCAGGCGCTCGACGAACTCGTCGCCAACCGCGAGCTCGTGCGCGAAGCAGAGCGCGTCTGGCTCCCCCACCTGCACCACTGCGAAACCGAACTGGCGCGCAACGTCCAGCGCCTTCTGCGCAGCGGTCCGGTGCGAGCCCTCGCCGACGCGCGCGCGCTGCAGGCAGCCGAGCAGCGCGCCCGCGTCGAGCTGCATCCGCTGCAGCGCGAGGCCGTGCTCGGCCTGCTGCGTTCGCCCGTGGCGCTGCTGACGGGCGGCCCGGGCGTGGGGAAGACGACGATCGTGCGCTTCGTGGTCGCCCTCGCCGAAGCGGCTCAGGCACGCGTCGCCCTCGCGTCTCCCACCGGCCGCGCCGCCAAACGCCTCGCCGAGGCCACTGGCCGCGAAGCGCAGACCGTGCACCGCCTGCTCGGCTACGACCCCGAGGCCGAAGGCTGGCTCCACGATTCCAAGAACCCGCTCGAAGCCGATCTGATCATCGTCGACGAGATCTCGATGCTCGACGTGATCCTCGCGCACCACCTGCTCAAGGCCGTTGCCGTTCCCACGCGCATCGTCTTCGTCGGCGATCCCGACCAGCTGCCCTCCGTCGGTCCCGGCAACGTCCTGCAGGACCTCCTGCGCTCCCGCCGCGTGCCAACCTGGAAGCTGACGCAGATCTACAGGCAGGCCAAGGACAGCCTGATCGTCACCAACGCGCACCGCGTGCTCGCCGGCGAAGAGCCCATCTTCCCCCAGCCCGGCGACAAGCAGGGCGACTTCTACTTCTTCGCCGCCGACGATCCCCTGCGCTGCGCCGAGCGCGTCGTCGAGGTCGTCACCCAGCGCATCCCCCAGAATTTCGGCCTCAACTGGGTCCGCGACGTGCAGGTGCTCGCCCCGATGTACAAGGGCGACTGCGGCGTCGACGCCCTCAACGACCGCCTGCGCGAAGAGCGCGCCAAGACGCTGCGCACCGTGCGCGAACTGCGCGCGGGCGGCCGCATCTGGCGCGTGGGCGACCGCGTGATCCACACGCGCAACGACTACGAGCGCGAGGTCTTCAACGGCGACATGGGCGAGATCACGCGCATCACCGACGAGAACACGCTCTTCGTGCGCTTCCCCGACCGCGAACTCGCCTACACCGGCTCGGAGGTCTCGGACCTGCAACCCGCCTTCGCCATCACGGTCCACCGCTCGCAGGGCGGCGAGTTCCCGGCGATCGTCTTCCCGCTCGTCACGCAGCACTATCTGATGCTGCAGCGGCATTTGTTCTACACGGCCATCACGCGGGCGCGGAAGCTGGTGGTGCTGGTAGGCTCGCGCCGCGCGCTCTCGATGGCGATCCAGAACGCGGATCAGAACCAGCGCGAGAGCGCTCTGGCGGACAAGTTGGCGAAGCTCTGAGCTGCTCTAGCCCGAGGATTCGTCTCTCGACGCGTCCCCGCGCTGCTTCGCCCACCATTCCAGCCGCTTGCGGATCTCCTTCTCGAACCCGAAAGGCCCGGGCTCGTAGAAGTGCCTTCCGCGCAGCTCTTCGGGCAGATATTCCTGCGCGAAGTAGCCGGTTTTCGACTCGTGCGCGTATTGGTAGCCGCTGCCGTAGCCCAGTTCTTTCATCAGCCGGGTTGGCGCGTTGCGGATGTGCAGCGGAACGGCGGCGCCCGGGGTCTTGCGCGCGGCTTCGAAGGCGGCATCGAGGGCTTGCTTGACGCTGTTCGACTTGGGCGCCGTGGCGAGATAGAGGATCATGTGCGCCAGCGGGAGCAGGCCCTCCGGCGTTCCCAGCATGTGGTAGGCATCGCGCGCGGCGACGGCGACCTCGAGCGCCTGACTGTCGGCCATGCCGATGTCTTCCGATGCCATCGCGATCGCCCGACGGAAGAGCACCATGGGATCCTCGCCGCCTTCGATCAGGCGCGCGGCCCAGTACAGCGCGGCGTCCGGATCGCTGCCGCGCAGCGACTTGTGGAAGGCGCTGAGCTGGTTGTAGTGCACCTCTCCGCCCTTGTCGCTGTGAGCGAAGCGCAGGGCCAGCGCCTCGCGCATCGCAGCTGAATCGATGCTGCCACCCGTCCCCGCCACGGCGGCAGCCGATTCCAGCACGGTGAGGGCGCGTCGAGCGTCGCCATCGGCCTCGATGCACAGCAATTGCAGGGCTTCGGGCTGCACTTCCAGGTGCTGCGCTCCAAGCCCGCGCTCAGCGTCGGCCAGAGCGCGCTTCAGCAGCTGCTCGATTTCCGCGGGCGCGAGTGACTGCAGGACGAAAACGCGCGCACGGGAGAGCAAGGCCCCGTTGACCTCGAAGCTGGGGTTTTCCGTGGTGGCGCCGATCAGCGTGACGAGCCCTTCTTCGACCGCCGGCAAGAGCGAGTCCTGCTGCGACTTGTTGAGGCGGTGGATCTCGTCGACGAAGAGCATCGTGCCGCGCTGCTCGCGCGCAAAGCGATCGCGGGCCTCGCTGAAGATCTCGCGCAGGCGCGGGACGCCCTCGCTGACGGCGCTGAAGGACACGAAGCTCTGCCGCGCATGGACGGCGAGCAGCCGTGCGAGCGTCGTCTTGCCGCTGCCCGGAGGGCCCCAGAGGATCAGGGATCCGGGCGTGCCCTGCTCGATGGCGCGACGCAAGGGGCGTCCCTCGCCGATGAGGTGCTTCTGACCGGCGTACTCGTCGAGATTGCGCGGCCGCATGCGCGCCGCCAGCGGCGGCCGCGGCAGCGAGCCGCCGAAAAGATCGGTTTCAGCTGCCATGATGCCGACGCTTGTGAGCGCAGTAGAGCAGGAGCGAGCCCGCGACGGTCACGTTGAGTGACTCCACGCTGTCCGCGATGGGCAGGGTGAGGCTCTCGAAGTCCTTCGTGTCGAGATCCAGTTCACCCGTCTCGCCGCTGAGCCACAGAGCGAGCGGACCCCGCCAGAGGAAGGCGTCGGGGTCGGTGCCGCCGCGAGTGGCGGCGCGGACTTGGCGCACGCCGCGCTGGCGCAAGTCGGAGCTCAGCGTGCGCGGGTCGGGGGAGCGCACGATCGGCAGACGCAGCAGCGATCCCATCGAGCCGCGCAGCGCCTTGGGATTCCAGGGGCTGACCCCTCCGCCGCAGATCGCCAGTGCACTGACCCGGAAGGCCTCGGCCGAGCGCGCCAGAGCGCCCAGATTGCGCGGATCGGCGATGCCGGCAACGACGAGCAGCAGGAAGCTGGCGTCGAGCTTCAGCAGAGACCAGTCCACGGAGGCGGGCTCGGGGCCCAACGCGAGAATTCCGGGGCTGGTATCCAGGCCGCTGATGCGTCCGAGGAGCAGCTTGTCGACCGGGCGCGCGCCGACGTGGCGCCGCAGCAAATCGGGCCGGTCCTCGGCGACGAGAATCAAGTCGAGTCGATGCCCGGCGCCCAGCGCATCCTCGACGAGTCGCTCGCCCTCCAGAGCCAGCACGCCCTTCTCGCGACCCGCCAAAGCCGCAGCGGCGCGCTTGATCAGCGGATTCTCGCGCGAGCGGATCGGTGTGTCCGTCGACATCGGCGGTGTTATAGCATGGAGCGCGATGCTGCTGTCCTTCGCCTTCGGCCTGTGCCTCGTTCAGGATCCCACGCCCATGGACTGGTCTGCGCTCGGACGCTCGATGCAGGCCTCCATCGAGCGGCTGGCCGAGCTGGGCATCGAGGTGGACAGCTCCCGGGTGCGCGTGCGCAGCGCGGATGAGGGTGAGCTGCGGCGGGCCATCGAACTGGAGAACATCGCCGCCTTCGGCGAGTCGTGGTTCGAACTGCAGCGCGTGCTCGATCTGGCTGTCGGCCGCAGCGTGCCCGCCGAGGCCTCGCAATACTGCTCGGAACAACACGCGCGGATGCCGGTGCAGGCGGGGTTGAATTACATCGCGGGGATGGACCAGTTGTTGGTGCACCCGACCCTCGTGCTCTCCAGCGAAGGCTATGCGCAGTCCATGGTGCGGGAGCTGTACCGGGCCTACGACGATCAGCGTCAGGACGTGCGCGATCGGGAGAAGCGCGTGGGCACGACGGCGGAGGCGGTGCTGGTGGCGCGCGCGTGGAGCCATGCGCATGCCGAGTGGGCGGTCTCAAGGGCTCTCAACATCGCGGTGGACGAGCGGGCAACGCCTCTGGAAGAGCGGGCGGCCTCGAGCGCCCTGCATGCACGCTGCGGCATGCAGTGGTTGCGCGCTGACGCGCAGGCAGCCATTCCTCAGACTTCGGAGCAGTTGCTGCACCGCATCGAGAAGGGGCGCGAGCCCGGCACGCCGATTGCGCCGATACCGCTCGAGATCGAGGGGCTGGCGCTACTGCGCGACGAGCAGTTGGGCGAGATCGGCTTGCGCATGCTGCTGGCGCAATGGGGCGTCGAGCCGGTGCGGGCTCTGGCCGCGGGCATCGGCTGGGACGGCGATCGCTGGGCCTTGTGGATCGGCAAGGATGGGCTGCGCGTGCTTCAAGCGCGCATCGTCTTCGATCGCGAGTTGGATGCTCGCCAGTGGGAGGCGGCGCTCAAGCCGCTGTGGAAAGGAGCCCTGCGCTGCCGCGGAACCGCCGTGGATCTGGTCTGGTCCAACAAGGCGGAGTTGCAGCTTGCAGCCGAGTCGGCGCTGAACAACTGGACCTGGGATGGCCAAAGCGAAGAGAGCAAGGCCCGCAGCACCGAACAACTCGAGGCCCGACTCCTGCGCGAGCAGCCGACGCTGGAGAACGGCACTTGGCGCGTTCCCGAGCAGGCCTTCGCGCTGAGCGTCGGCCCGGGCTGGTCGCAGGCCTTCGAAGGCGGACGGGTCATGCTGGTTCGCGGCGAGGAGCGATTGATGGTCGGCACGCTGCCGACTCCCGGCCCCATGAGCGGCGCGGAGCTGCTGGCTGCGGTCGAAGACACGCTGAAGCAGGCCGGTCCGGGAGTCTCCGGCAAGGCCGAGGCGCTGCGCGTGGGCAACCGCGATGGCGTGCGCCTGAGGTATTCGCGCGACGAAGGCGGGAAGAAGTGGTTCTTTGCCGAGGTGCAGGTGCCCGGACAGCGCTCCAAGCTGGTCCTGACGCTGCGCCACTCGGAAGCAGTCTGCGATGGCTGCGAAGCCATGCTCGCCTCGCTTCGCATCGAGGCCGCCCGATGAGCCAGCCGCTGGCTCGGGGCCTGGTACTGCGCACCGACGCCAAGGTCTGCCACGTGCAGGTGGAGGATCGGGTCGTTCAGGCCGCACCGCGCGGGATCCTGTACGGCGAGGATCAGGAGCGCCGAGAACAGAAGAATCCGGTCGCGGTCGGAGATGAAGTCGAGGTCGATCTGTCGACCCAGCCAGCCGGGCTGGAGCGCGTGCTTGCGCGCCGCAACTGGCTGTCGCGCACGGCTTCCTCTCATGATCCGCGCGAACAGGTGCTGGCAGCCAACGTGGATCAGCTGTTCGTGATCGCCTCGGTGGGCAAGCCTGGCTTCTCTTCCAACCGCACGGATCGGATCTTGGCCGCTTGCGAGTGGAGCCGCATACCGGCGGCAATCGTGCTCAACAAGATCGATCTCGCGGGTGAGGGTGAGCTGGAGGACCTGATGGACACCTACGCCCGGGCGGGCGTGCCGGTGCTGCCCACCTGCGCTCTCGACGGTCGCGGTGTCGAGGCGCTTCGTGAACGGATGCGCGGCCGTACGAGCATCTTCTACGGGGCCTCCGGATCCGGGAAGTCGAGCCTCGTCAATGCGCTCGATCCGACGCTGAAGCTGAAAGTCGGCAAGATCAGCCGCTTCTGGGATGCGGGCAAGCACACCACGGCCTTCTCGCAGCTCTACACGATCGGCGGCGACATGCGGGTGATCGACACCCCCGGCATTCGCGTTTTCCGCCTGTATGGGGTGCCGGTTGGCAACCTGCGCGACCTGTTCCGGGAGTTCGTCCCGATCCAGGGCCGCTGCGCCTTCCCGGACTGCTCGCACGACCACGAACCTGACTGCGCCGTGTTCGAGGCCGTCGAGGAGGGCGTCATCGCCGCCAGCCGCTACGCAAGCTACGTCGAGATGCTCGATGAAATGCGCGCGGCTCCTGTCTCGGAAGACGAGGAGCCGCCGGAACAAGGCTAGCCTGCAAGATCAGTTGAAGTCGTAGATGTACGAGAGGCGGGCCTTGTTGAGGATCACGTACGGCAGCTTCGCCAGCAGCTTGAGGTCCGCGTCGTTGCGGTCGTTGAAGCCGCGCACCAGCGGGTTGCGCATGATGAAGAACCGACGCGAAGCCCGGTCATCGGCCTCATAGGAACCCGGACGAACTTCCCCTGCAAATTCGATGTTGAGCGAGCCGGTGTAGAACACGCGCACCCGGTTGATTGCATGGTTCTTCGCCAGCTCGCGCATGTGCTGATCGCCGCCGGTGTCGATGAACTCGTGCCCCATCAGGATCTCGTCCACGTTGACGTGCAGCAGCGGGGTCGAGATCCGCTCGCAGCTGTTGAGATCGATCAGGGTCGCATCACGGACCTTGACGAAGTAGCGACGGTACTCGTCGAGGATCGTCGACAGGCGCGTGTACTTGTTCTCGATGTTCCCCTTGATCAGGAAGCTGTCGGTCAAGATGAGGTCGGAGACGATCGTGAGCATCGGTCTTGGGGTTCGTGGCAGGCCTGCGTGTGCGAGCGGACGGCGCCGGCAAGGTAGAAGGAGCCCACTACCAAGACCCAGCCGTCCTTTCGCGTGAGTTGGAGGGCTCTGGCGAGGCCGGCGACGGGCTCAGTGGCTGTTTCGACCACCATTCCGAGCCCCTGCGCCATCTGCGCCAGAGTTCCCGCATCCACCAGCGGCCCGGAAGCCACGGTGGTGCAAATGAGCCTATCGGCATGCTCGGACAGAACCTTGAGTATCGACAGAAAGTCCTTGTCGCGTCCCAGAGCCAGCAGGACGACCGGTCGGGAAGAAAATTCAGGCTGCCCGCGCAGTTCCTCGAGGATCCGGCGAACGCTCTCCGCCACGTGGGCTGCATCGAGCACCACGGAGAGGGAGCCGACGCACCGGCGCTCCAACCGACCGGGCAGCCAGAAACGGGCGACCCGCTCGGGACTGAGGGCAGAGCCGTCGACCGGCCAGCCGCGCTTGCCCAGCTCATCCAGCGCGGCCCGAGCGAGCGCTGCGTTGGTGTCCTGAATGGAAGCTCCCCGGCGCACGGGGCGCACGATCCGTACTCCCAGACGCGCGCAGTGCGCCTCGACGATCGCGGCGGCATCGTCCGCTGCCCGCTCGCCAACCGGCTCCAGCCCCACGATCAGCACGCTGCCGCTCTTGACGATGCCGGCTTTTTCCGCCGCGATGTGGCGGCGTGTGGGCCCCAGAACATTGGTGTGCTCGAGTTCGACATTGGTCAGCACGCAGACCTCGCCGTACACGACGTTGGTCGAGTCGAGCCGGCCGCCCAGACCCACCTCGATCACGGCCAGATCGACGCCTTGTTCGACGAAATGCAGCAGCGCCGCAGCCGTGAGGCAGTCAAACCAGGTCGACTCCGCTCCCGCATCGTTCGCCCCGACACAGTCCCCCCGCGCATCCAGCACGCGCGTGAGGAGGCGCGCGAGATCCTCGTCGCCGATCCTGCGATGGTCGACCGCGATCCGCTCGTGGATCGACTCGAGATGCGGAGAGGAATACAGACCCGTTCGCAGCCCCGCAGCCGTAAGCCCCGCGGCGATCAAAGCACTGGTGGTGCCCTTGCCCTTGGTACCCGTCACGTGCACGGCTCGCAGCGCCTGCTGAGGCCTTCCCAGCCGCTCCAGCAGCGCCTCGATCGGAGCCAGCCCCCGGCGCATCGAAGCGTCGCGATCCCGGCGCTCCCAGTTGATCAGGGCGTCGAGGCGCTGCAGGGCGGCTGCCAGTTCGGGGTGCATTCGAATTTTTCCGGTGCCCGGCTCATCATCGCCTGCAAGCGTCCGATAAGAAAGGCTGGGCTCCGCCGAGCTTTGGATCCTCCCGGCCATGACCGAACTGCTGCACAGGGTCAAGATTTTCGTCTTCCAGCACGCGATCCGCGAGCCGCGATACCTGCTGCTGCGCGCGGCTCAGGGGCTGGAGGGTTGCTGGGGTCCACTGCAGGGCAACATCGGCTTCGGTGAGAAGCTGGAGACGGCGATCCGGCGCGAACTGATCGACGAGACGGGCATCCTGCGCTCGCTGGATGTCATCGATCTGCAGCTGCACCAGCATCAAAGCCTCGGCGACGAGCACATCATCGAGTGGACCTTCGGGATCCGTATCCCCCCCCACGATGTGTCGCTGCGGCTCGATCCCAAGTGGGCGGCCTTCCGCTGGGCGGACTTTTCGCATGGCTATCCGCTTTTGGAGCTGGATGAGGACCGCGTGGCATTGGTGCGCCTGCACGCGATGATCCGGGCCGCCTGATGCCCCGCCAGGGATACTGCTCCCCGAGCGGGGACAGTATCGGTACAGGGAACCGGATTTTCCCCGCGAACCAAAGGCGTAGATCCCGTCTTCATAGGTGCCGGGGCACAGCTTCTCCCCGGCACTGGAACGCCCCATGCACAAGTGGATCCCGCCGGAAGGCCCCCACCCCGCCTGTCTCAAGAGCCCCTTTCTTCTCTACCGCCGGCGGCGACCGTGCGGGGCTGAACGGATCCCGCGCTCCTGCGGACGGCGCTTTTCCACGCAGACCTTCCGCGACGACTACCGGCACCACAAGCCCGGCCTCAAGCTCGGGATCGCCGATCCGCTGATCTCGAAGCTCTCGCAGCGAGGGATCGCCCGCAACACCAGGCCCCCCTGTTTCCGATCAACCACCAGTTCGCGATGCTGCGCAACGACATCTCGCGCCTCGCGCGGCGCAACTGGGGTTGCAGCCAGCAGGCCGAGCGCAAGCAGGATCACTTCTGGATCCACCTTGGCTACCAGAGTGACTTCCGGTCGCGCGCCAACCGGGACCAGCGCCCCAGCGCCGCCAGCAAGTTGGGCCTTGTGCAAAGACGCCTCGGCACGGCGGAGGCGAGCGGATGAAATCAACGTTTTCTGTGCATCCCTAGGACATCGCATTCCGGAGCCGATGTCCCCGGAAGGGGCTCAGTATCTTTTTCAGGCCTTCAGGATCTCGAGCCGCGGATACTCCGCACCCAGCACAGCCCTGCCCTCAGCTCCAAAACAGCCCTCCGCCAGCGCGGCGTAGACCGAACGGAAGTCGGTCGTCATCGCCAGATCTCCGTCATCGAGTTCCGTGAGTGAGGGATGCTTGCCGTGCAGGCCTCCGACCACCGGTCCACCCAGCGCCAGCATCGGCGCGGCGACGCCGTGATCGGTGCCTCGCGAACCATTTTCCTGAACGCGCCGGCCAAACTCCGAAAACACGAGGATCACCGTGTTGGCGTCCGCTCCGCTCTCGCGCAGATCCTGACGGAAAGCTGCCAGTCCCGCGTCGAGGAGGCGCATGCGCGCGTCGTGCGCCCCGCGCTGGTTGGTATGCGTGTCGAAGCCGCTCAACTCTACGGAGATCACGCGCGAGCCCGCACGCCGGCCGAGCAGCGCCCCCGCCACGCGCAGGGACTGAGAGAAGTCATCGTCGGCGTAAACGGCTTTCGTGCCGTGCTCCAACACGGCCTTGCGGACGCGCAGCGAGGAGGCGTTGGCGTCGTCGAGGATTCCGCGAAGGCGACGCAGCGCCTCGGAAGCGGCGGGTTTCTGCCGGCCGCCGCTGTCGCGGTACAGATCGCGGTCCTCCGCTTCGTCACTGATCCACTTGTAAGCGTTGGGGTTCTGCAGGATCACGGCCGGATAGCGCGAGGAGTGCAGCGAATAGGGCGGCGTCGCCCCGATGTGCACCACCAGCTCGGGCACGGCGCCCTTGGGCCAGGCCTCGGCGCACACGCGCCCAATCCAGCCATCGCCGGCATCGCGCCCCCGCGCCGAGGCCGTGTGCCAGATCTCGTAGGACTGAAAGTGCGAACGGTTGGGTTTGGGATAGCTGCAGCCTTCCACGATGGCCAGCGCGCCCGCATCCCAGGCCGCACGCAGACCCTTGAGCTCAGGATGCAGCCCGCGATACTCGTCGAGCTTGTGAACCTCGCCGGCACCGATGCGCGTGCTCGTGCGAGCCCGGTTGTAGCCGTCATCGGCCCAAGGCACGACCATCGAAAGCCCGTCGTTGCCGCCGGACAGCTGAACGAGGACGAGATTGCGGTGCGGATCCGCGCGGATCGAGTTCGATTGAGCGCGCGAGCGCCCGCCCAGCGCCAGACTGCCGCAAACGCTCAGCGAAGCGACCAGCAAGCCGCGGCGGTCGATCAGAAACGAGTGTTCCGGCTTCATTCCAGTTGCGCCTCCGGCAGAGAAAGGACCAGGTGCGCCATGCGGCGCAGGATGCGTTCCGCTGCCGCCCCCCCCTTGAGCAGTTCGCCGTCGCGCAGCCCGAGCATCACTCGCTCGCCTGCCAGATAGGAGAGCATCCGCTCGCGCGTGTCCTGCGGAGCTTCGGTTGCCAGCAGATCCTGCAGCAGCGCTTCGACGATTTCGTGATCGCGCGCGGCTCCGCGCAGCTTCAAGCGCGCGGAGAAATTGTGGGTGGGCGCCCATCCGGCATCCACGACGCGCTTCATCGCCGTGAAGGCCGTGCCCGCAGCACCCTTGGGCGCTTCTTTCTTCGCGCTTCCGCTCATGCTGGCCCCGCCTTCCGCCATTTCCTGCATATCGGCGTCGCTGGTCACGAAGACATCATCGACGCGCACGGAACCGAGCAGCAGCCCGGCGATGTTTCCGCGCTGCATCAGCGAGGACGTCGTGATCCAGGCTGTTCCTTCCTCCCAGCCCTTCACGTTGGGCGGGGCGAACAGGCGCATTCCGAGCATCGAGGAGGCTCCGGCGATCAGGGGTGCAGGCACTCGCTGGCCCATGCGCCGGGACATCCCCACCATGTAGTCGATCGGGCTTTGCACGCGCGCCCCGACCGCCTCCTCGCGATAGAAATCCGGATCAAGAAACAGCTTCTCGAAGAAGGGCCCCAGGGCCCAGTCGTTCTCGCGCAGTGCGGCTGCGTAGGCTTCCACGCGGGCCTCGTCGGGTTCGACGGCCTCAAACCAGCGCAGCAGGCGGCGCGCCAGATGACGCGAGCAGGCCGGTTGCTCCAGCAGGATGCGCGCCACGTCATCCCCGTTGAACTTGCCTTTCTGCCCAAGGATCTCCTTGACGCCGTCGTCGTGCGCGTTCTTGTCGAAAGTGTAGCTGCCCTGGCCGTCCACGGTCCTTCCGGTAAGCGCGCGAGCCACCTCCTTGACGTCCTTCTCCGTGTAGCTTCCCAACCCCAGAGTGAACAGCTCCATCAGCTCACGGGCGAGATTCTCGTTGGGGCGTCCCTTGCGGTTGGCGTCGTTGTCGAGGTAGGTCAGCAGCGCGGGATCGCGCAGCATGCCATGGAGGATGGTGCGAAAACTGCCCAATCCCTGCTCACGGAAGAACTGATTCTGACGAATCAGCATGTTCGCACGGCGCACCTCGTCCACGGAGCTCGTGAAGTAGCCGTGCCAGAACAGCACCATGCGCTCGCGCATGGGCTGCTCGCAGGCCTGCATACGCTCCACCCACCAGCTGATGTACTCCTGCAGTTGCCGCCTTTCCTTGTCGCGGGCAGCATTGTTGAGCCGGTTGCGCTCGCTCTCGCTCAGCTCCTTCTGCTCCGAGCGCGGCACTTCCGCGAAGCGCTCGACGAAGAAAGGAATGGCGTCCGTTCCCGGCGCGAGCATCGCACTCACGGCCCGTGCATGACCCAGCGTGACGAGGCGTTCGACTTCCTCTGTCGAGGCCCCAAAGCCAGCCCGATTCCACAGGTGCTCCGCGGCACGCGCGTTGAACTCTGGATCACCTGCGGGCAGAGAAAGAAGGAGCAGTGAGAGCAGCATTCCGGAAACCTCCACGTGTTCTGGTATTCTCCGCGAACTTTTCCGAACTGTCCAGTCAGGCGGGCCCGGCGGCGCGCGCATCCTCGGCAGGGCAAGGCACGAACTCTTTCGCGTGAGCACGACCCCCCAACCCACTGGCGCTCCTTCCATCCATGCCACACGGCCAGCTGCTCGTGACCTGCGCGAGTATCTCCATGAGCTGCGCCGCGCGAAGCTGGTGGTCGACGTGGAGGCAGAGGTCGATGCCCGGCTCGAGGTCGCAGAAATCCATCGCCGCGTGGTGGCGGCCGGGGGCAAGGCGCTCTTTTTCCACAAGGTTCGGGGCGCCGAGTTTCCGCTGGTGACGAATCTGTTCGGTACCCGTCAGCGAGTCGAAATGGCCTTCGGGACGCGGCCCCAGCAGCTGATCCGGGAAGCTGCCAATCTGCCCCGCGAGCTCGTGCCGCCCAGCTTGGGCAAGCTCTGGCGCAAGCGCGCCCTGTTCGGAGCGCTCGCCAAGGTCGGCATGAAGCGCATCGGCGGCGGACCGCTGAAGGAGCGCGCCGCCACTCCTGCCCGTCTTTCGCGCCTGCCGGCCCTGCACTGCTGGCCGCGCGACGGGGGGCGATTCCTGACCCTGCCGCTGGTGGCGACCGAGCATCCGCACGGTCACGGACCCAATTTGGGCATGTACCGCATCCAGATCTTCGACGATGAGCACGTCGGCGTGCACATGCAGATCGGCAAGGGCGGAGGCTTTCACCTCGAAGCCGCCGAGCGCAGCGGGTTGGCGCTGCCCGTCGCGATACATCTCGGCGGCCCTCCGGCGCTGATGATGGGCGCGATCGCGCCGCTGCCCGAGAACGTGCCGGAGCTGCTGCTCGTCAGTCTGATGCTGGGCGAACGCGTGCGACTGACCGAGACGCCGCTGACGCCGCTGCCGCTGGTGGCCGAAGCCGAATTTGCGCTCGTGGGCCGGATTCAACCCGGAGCGCGCAGACCGGAGGGCCCCTTCGGAGATCACTACGGCTACTACTCCGAAATCCACGACTACCCCTTCATGAAGCTCGACGCGCTGCTGCACCGGCGCGACGCGATCTTCCCGGCCACGGTTGTCGGCAAACCGAGGCAGGAGGACTTCTACATCGGCGACTTCCTGCAGGAGATGCTCTCCCCGCTGTTCCCGGTGGTGATGCCCGCCGTCAAGGACCTGTGGAGCTACGGGGAGACCGGCTACCACTCGCTCTCCGGGGCGGTGGTTGCCGAGCGCTACAAGCGCGAGGCCATGGCGAGCGCCTTCCGCATTCTGGGCGAGGGCCAGCTTTCCTTGACCAAGTTCCTCCTGCTGACCAACCAGCCGGTGGATTTGCGGGACTTCAAGGCGACGCTGACCTGCGTGCTGGAACGCGCTGATTTCCGCACGGACCTGTTCGTCTTCGCCAACCTCTCGATGGACTCGCTCGACTACGCCGGTCCCAAGATCAACGAAGGCGGCAAGGGCGTGCTGCTCGGTGTCGGCGAGAAGAAGCGCGAATTGCCGCGCGAATTTCTGGGCACGCCGCGTTCGCCCGTTTCGAGGGTGCGCGTGTTTTCGCCCGGTTGTCTGGTGGTGGAAGGACCCGCGTTCGAAAAGGACCCCGATTGCGCTGCAACGATCGCGCGCGACCCGGCCTTTGCCGACTGGCCGCTGCTGGTGCTCTCGGATGACGCCGAACGACACGCGCGCAGCCCGATAAACTTCCTTTGGGCCACGTTCACGCGCTTCAACCCCGCCTCCGACATCCATGCATCGCGAGTCGAGCTGGTTTCAAACCATCCGAGCTTCCACGCGCCGATACTGATCGATGCGCGCATGAAGCCTTGGTATCCGAAGGAACTGTTCTGCGATCCCGACACAGCCAAGCTGGTCACGCAGCGCTGGAACGAATACTTCCCCGATGGCGGCGTTGCGATGGGTGATTCCGACCGCGGGCACCTCGACTGAGACCGATCAGCCGTTCCGGAAGTCGTAGAACTCCGGGTGACGCAGCGCGGGAGCCGCCTCCCGTCGGATCTGCAGCGTGCGGATCGCCCAAAGGTCGCGGAAAATGCGATAGCGGAGCGCCGTTGTGTCGAGATAGTCGACTCCCGCGCTGCCCCCGGTTCCCGTGCGCCGTCCGATGACGCGCTCAACCATGCGGGCGTGACGCTGACGAAAGATCACGAACAGCTGCTCAAGCTCCACCAGCGCGTCGAGCACCTCCCGAGGCCAGGCCAGCAGAGGCAACTCACGATAAGTCTCGATGAACAGCATCGCAGCACGGATCCGCGCGCGACGCAGGCCTCCGTCGGCCGGTGAGGGCTGAAAGAAATCCGCGACCCCCTGCTTCTCGGTTTCGTAGCGCGCACGAATGCGCTGCCTGTCTTCCGCGTGGCGCGCCAGATCGCAGGAGCGTTCCGCGAGGCCATCGACCTCACGCGCATGCGCAGCCAGAAAATCGGCGAGGAAGGTGCGCAGTCGATCCTCGGACTGCGGGTCCTGGGGCCCGACCGCGTCGATCGGCGTGCGGAACAGCCATTCCTCGATCGCATTCTTGAGCGTCGGACGGTCCGCGAGCTGCGCATCGACGCGAGCCAGTGCGGGTGATTCCGAACCGTCGTGCGAGCGCAGCGCACTGCGGTAGCTGTTTTCGACGCCCAGCGGAATGCGCTCCGACTCCTCGAGTCCGAACAGGATCTCGATCTGCCGCAGTTGCGCGCTCTGGAAGCCGCTCGCAGGGACCAGCTTGTCTCGGAAGGCCAGAAACTCGCGCGTGGGGAGCGTTTCCATCAACTCCCAGTGCTGATTCGCGATGCGCAGCGCGGTGGTGGCGCGCTTGAGGCTGCGCACAACCCCAGAGAGCTCCTGCTCGGCGACCTTGGGTGCCGTGAAGAGGTTGCGCGCGAGCCGCAATTCGCGCAGCACGAGCTTGAACCACAGCTCGTAGATCTGATGCACCGTGATGAACAGGACCTCCTCGTTGCAGACCTTGGACTCGTCGCGGTCCAGCCCGCCCTGCAGGGCGAGCAGATCTTCGACGCGGATGTAGTCCCAGTAGGTCGCCGGCTTGGGTGCTTGCGGATTCATGCGCTTCGTGGCGCATGAGGATAGGCAATCGGAGAGCCTTGGGCTACGAACCGAGCGGGTTCCGCAGGCGGACCGCATGCCGGCGCACGAAGGTCTCCGCCTCAATCGAGTTCATGCCGCACAGACGGGCTTCCGCGATCGCTACGTGGAGCCGGACCCCCTCGTTGACCGTGCGGTGAACGGCCAGCAGGCTCGCCACCGTGCTCATGTCCTCGCCCACGAGCAGGATCGACTCGCCCCTGCGCTCCCGCAGGACATTCATCAGCGCATCGACGAGCGGATCGCTGACAAGCTCTGACTCCTCGCGGTTCAACGGTTGATACGAGATGTCCTGGATCACGCACTCGGCGGCCAGTTCCTTGTCCGCGAGGCGGCTAGGGCGGCAGAGGTCGATCACATGGCTGACCCCGCGGCGCTGCGCGTTCGCCAATTGGGCGGCATCGGGCGACTTGCTGATCCACAGCCGACCTTCGATGGAAACACTGATGGTTCCACCGAGATCCGCGCTCATCACGGCCTCCGGCGCTTCCGCGTAGGAGGCGTTCCAGGAACGCTGGGTACCCAGGCATCCAGACAGCGCGAGGATGGAAAGCACGGCGGGGATCATTCGCGGCTGCATGCCGATTGCCATCGGGCAGCTTCAGGATCGCCCTGAAAGGAAAGCGTGATTTCGCCGCGCTTCAGTCGCCCGCAGCGCGGGCGCGCCGAGCAAGCCAGGCCCAGCCGAGCCAGGCCGCGATCCAAGCCGTTCCGCCGAGGGGCGTGATCGCTCCCAGCCAGCGCGGAGCACCCAGAGCCATCGCGTACAGCGAACCGGAAAAAATGACCAGTCCCGCGAGCATCAGCAGCGGAATCCAGTTCGACAGCGGGCGACGCTCCGCCCACAGACCGCAGGCGAGCAGTCCCAGAGCATGCACAAAATGGTATTCCACCGCGGTTTTCCACCACTGCAGGCCTTGTGCGTCGATCAGCTTTTCGAGTCCGTGGGCGCCGAAGGCGCCGGTGATCACGGCCAGCCCGCAGCTCAGCGCGCCCCAACTCACCCAGACCGCGGACTTCATCCGTTGCGTTCCTCCAATTCGTTGAGAGCGCTCTGCACGGTTCCCTGAAAACCGCCCGGATTCGTCCAGCCCAGCGGTTCCATCCGCGCATACTCGCTCGACAGCGCCTTGTGACGCTGCACGCGGTCCCGCACGAGCGCCTCGATGCGCAGCGTCAGCTGACGATCCGACAGGCCATGCAGTCCCAATTCTCGCCATTGCGGCTCGGGCAGGATGCGCTCCACGATCCTCGCCAGCGGCGCGGGCAGCGTGTGGATGCGCTCGTGGATGCGGTCGTTTTCGTGCTCCTCAGCCGCGATCCGCAGGATCCACAGCCCACCCGCGCACAGCGCGAAACCGGCGCTCCAGATCGCGACCGTCAGGCGAAAGTCTAGGCCCAGCGGAGGAAACGAGAGATCGCCGGGAGTGAAGCTGCCCAGTTCCACGCTTTGGATCGGCGTCAGGATTCCGATCGGGATCCAGGACAGGACCGGGATCGGCACGGAGAGCACCTGCCACTGGTGGATGCTGCCTTGCCAGGTGATCCAGAAGCGAAACAGAAGCAAGGCCGCGAACCACCACAGCCACAGCGGGCGCGACGCCGACGCCTGCCGGCGGATCAGCAGCAGGAGCAGCAGCAGGAGCTCTGCGAACATCCAGGGGCCGCCCGGCGCCAGCACCGCGCTGACCAGAAAAGCGAGCGCGCAGAATTCCATGATGGCGGCCAGGCCTGCGAGCCCGTCGCGCGGCAGTACCGGTCCGGAGCGGGCGCGCAGCAGGCTCGCCATCAGCGCCACCAGCGCTCCCAGGCCCAAAGTCAGCCATCCGGTTCCGCTGGCCCCGCCCTGGGCGTCGATCTGCACGCCCAGCAGAAAGCCACCGCAGCCGATCATCACGGCGCTCAGGGCGATCAGCCAGCGGGCCTGACGAACTTCCTCGACGACCCCGACATGCGTGTGCTCGTGGTTCACTCGTCGCAGCCTCCATCGAGTTGCGGAAAGAGCAGGCCACACTCTTCATCGAAGCCCGCGAGCGGATCGTCCTCGCCGCTCAGCCCCTGCAGAGCGCGCGAAAAGCGCAGCTCCAGACCCTTGCCGACCGCAGTGCGCCGCCCGCCGGAACCGCACAGCTCCCCCAGAAACTGCCGGGCCCTCAGCTGCGGCGCTTCCAGATGACCGAGCAAAGGTGCGCGCCAAGCCGTGCGCATCGTGCGCGCGTACAGGAGCGTTGCCGCCAGCGCGGGCTCGCTCAGCAGAGGATCCTCGGCCCCCTTCGCGCCCCAGACACGCAGCCAGTCCTGCAGGACCGCGCCCAGCCGTTCCGCGCTGCGCGCATCCCCGCGCAGGCCGGGACTCCAGCCGCTGCCCCTCGCCAACTGAAAACAGAGGGTCAGCGCGGCCAGCGCATCGACTCGCGTTCCCCCACGCAGCTCGTTCAGCAGACGCTCGCAGCGTTGCCCCTCTGCGCCATCGAGCCAGTCGGCGGTGCGTGGACAGCCGCGCAGGCCGAAAAGCTCGGTGCGCATGGCCACAAACTCCTCGCGCAGTTCCGCACGCACCCATTCATCCAGCTCGCGGGCTCGCAGTCGCGCGCCGCGCGAGAGAAACTGCATGGGCTCGATGATGCGCGGCCCGGCTTCCATGCGATCCTCGGGACGCTGTGCCGGCCGGGGTTCCAGACCGCGCACGGCCACGGCGGCGATGCACAGGAGCCCCGCCAGCCACAGCAGCGACGGAATCAACCAGCGGGGCTTCGAAAAGCGCGGTTTCGACACGGCTCGAGGGATTGTGCAGCGCGCGCGGCCCGTTTTGCAATCCGCATCAGCGCGGAGCGGCGCGCTGGCGTTCGAGCAACGCGCGCGCGGCCTGCTCCAGCGCCGCATTTTCGCGCTGCACCTGCTCGAAGAGCGTTTCGTTTCGGTTGGCTCCCAGAGCTTCCAGTTCCGCCAGCCGGTACTGACCGCGCTTCAGCGCCTCGAGGGCCTCGCACAACTCGTCACAGGGCGGCTCAGCGCGCGTGAGCAGGTCGCGCGTGCGCTCCAGCAGGGCCACGAACTCCAGAAACTCCTGCTGCGGCTCCTGCTGCTCGATCCGAGCCGCTTCGCGCATCAGGTCCTCGAAGGAATCCCCCCGGGCGTGCACGCTGCGGCGCAGGAACTCCGCGAACTGCGCCACGACCACCGCGCGGCGATACCCGACTGGGCTGGTCTCGAACGGCGCGCCGGATGCGACGCTCACCAGCTGAGCCGTCTCGCGCACGGGCGCGACAGCGCCTGCCGGAAGCCGGCCCGGATCCTTCCAGCGCACGCGCACCACGGCGAGCGGCCGATCGGAGGCCGCAAAGGTGCGCTCCAGCTCATACAGCGCCGTGACCTGATGTCCCGATCCGACTTCACCCGCATCCACCCGGTCATCGCGGAAGCCGAAATCGGCGATGGCGCGATTCTCGTAGCCCAGCAGCCGGTAACGCTCTACCTGAGCGGGATCGAACTCCACCTGGAGCTTCACGTCGCGTGCGATCGTCTCCATCGTGCCCATGAAGCGCTGCACGAGCACGCGCTGAGCCGCCCGCAGATCATCGATGTAGTGGCACTGCCCGTCGCCCTTGTCGGCGAGCTGCTCGAGCAGCGCGTCGTTGTGGCTCGTCATCCCCACCCCGAAGGTGTTGAGCAGGATGCCGCGCTCCCGGATCGGCTGGACGGTCGCCGCCAGCTCTTCCGGATCGGTGATGCCGCGGTTGGCGACGCCATCGGAGAGGAAGATCACGCGATTCGTGGCGCGCGCGTCAAAGCCTTCCAGCGCCGTCTCGTATCCAAGCCGGAGCCCGGCCTCGGAATGGGTCCAGCCCTTGGGTTGCAGGGCATCGATCGCGGCCTCGAGGCGAGCTTTGTCGACCACGGGCGTCACTGGCGCGAGTTCCCGCGCCGAGTCGCTGAAGGCGACGAAGCCGACCGCGTCCTGCGGACCGAGCTGTGACACCAGCATGCGCAGCGCGTTCTTGACGAGCTCCATGCGCTGCTCCTGCTCCATCGAGCCGGAACAATCGATCACGAAGGTCAGGCGCAGCGGCTTGCGTTCGTGCTGGGCCATTTCGCGGCCGCGCAGCACCACGCGCAGCATCCAACGCGGTTTGCCGTCGCCGGAGCCGAAGCGACTGGGGGTGAGATCGGTGGCGATGCGCAGGGTGTCCGTCGTCGGAGCGGCAACATCCGCGGGGAAGTAGTTGATGAACTCCTCGGTCCGCACCTGCTCGCGCGGCGGCACCTGCCCCTCCACCAGCAGACGGCGCGCAAGCGTGTAGCTGGCGGTGTCGACATCCGCGGCGAAGGTAGAAACCGGATCGAGCACCGTCTGCTCGAAGCCTCCTTCACCCCAGAAGCGGAAATACATGTCCTGCGGAAGCTCTCCGGGACGGCGCAGGCAGTCGTGCAGAGGATCGATCTCCGCCGGCTGGGCCGTTGAGGCGCTCCCAGCCCCGAACGTGCGGACGCCAAGGCCCGGCAATGCGCCTTCGATGTGCGCCTGATCTTGCATCTCCACCATGCCCGCCGACAACTGACCCTTGTCCCCGCTCAGAGGTGCTCGCGCCACGGCCGACGCAACCGGAGTTGCTTCCTGATACGTCCCGCGCGTCTTGAGAACCTGCGGCACCAGTGCAACCCCGCCGACAAGCAGCAACACACCTGCCGCGATCCCCAGGCCGCTGCCGCGCCACCATGGACGGCCCTGCGGCGCGGGCAGCGCACGCTGCAGCCGCTCCCGCGCATCCGGCGAGAGTTCATCGGCCTGCGGACCGAGGTCCCGCACGAGCCCGATGGTGGCCTGAATGCGAGCGTACTCCGCCCGCAGATCGGGATGCTGCGCCAGCTCCTGCTCGAGCGCGGCGCGTTCGGTGGAGTCGACTTCTCCAAGGGCCAGCGCGCACAGCCGTGCGTGCATTTGCGGTTCGATCCTGTTCATGCTTTGCCTCCGGCCTGGCGGCCTTCGAGCTGCGGCTTGAGCCGCTCGCCCAGTTGCTGCAACCCCTCGCTCACCAGCCAGCCCACCGTCCCGATGCTGCGTCCGGTGATCTCGGCGATGTCCTTGTAGGAACGATCCGCGAGCAGCCGCAGCACCAGCACCTCACGCTGGTCGACCGGCAGTCGCTCCAGCTCGCGCTCCACCGCGGCACGCGTGTCGGCCTGCTCAACAGTCGCAAGGCCTCCATCGTGCGCTTCGGGACTCGCGGCTTGCTCTTCGCGGATCGATCGGCGTCGAGTGCTACGTTGGGTGTCCATGCATGCGTTCCGGTTGACTGTGTGAAGCCAGGCACGCAGGTGCGCGCTCTGCGCCTCCAGGTCGCCATCGGTCGATGGCGGCAGGATCGGCGGCGACTGCGCCAGCTTCAGGAACACTTCCTGCACCACATCCTCGGGCTCGGAACCTGCGCCCAGGAGAGCCCGGGCGTGTCGCAGCAAGACTCCCTGATGACGGTCGACGAGGGCATGGAAGGCCTGTCGATCGCCAGCCCGGAAGGCCTGCAGCAACTGTCCGTCGGAAGCGGGTGTCATGGACTCGTTCCGGCGCAGTCAACGAACCTTGGCCGGATCCTCTTGGCAGATTCTGGCGTTTTTCGCCGGCCTGCTAAGATCGCCGGCCATGGTAGACCCTGACCGCCCGCTGATCGGCATCAACGGCCTGCTCGACAAGACCAGCGAGCCCAGACTGCAGCTCGCCAACCGCTACGCCAACGCCGTGCTCAAGGCCGGTGGGGTGCCCGTAGCCCTCACGCCCGTCGGCGGGCCGGGTGACATCGAGCGCATGCTCGCCCGGCTGGACGGGCTGGTGCTCTCCGGCGGCGACGATTTCGACACGCAGCGCATCGGCTTGGGCCCCACCCACCCCGAAGCCGTCCCCGTGCCTGCGGAGAAGCAGGACTGGGACTTCCTGCTGGCGCGTGCCGCGATCGCGCGCGGCCTGCCGACCTTGGGCATCTGCTACGGGATGCAACTGCTTGGCCTCGCCGAAGGAGCCCGCATCCACCAGCATCTGCCGGAGGATCGCCCCGGCTGTCAGGAGCACCGCAGGAAGGTCGTCCACAAGGTCGCGCTCGTGGCGGGCTCCCGCCTCGCTCGCGTGATGGGCGAAGGCGAGGTTGATGTCGTCTCGAGCCACCATCAGGCGCTGGCCTCGGTCGGTCCGCGCTGGAAGGTCTGCGCCCGCGACCACGAAGGCCTGATCGAGGGCATCGAGCGCGAGGGGCATCCGTTTGCGCTGGCGGTGCAGTGGCATCCGGAGCTGGCACCTGAAGGCAGCGTGCAGGACAAGCTCTTCCGTGCGCTGGTCGCGGCCGCCGCGATCGAAGCCAATCGGCGGGCCTTCGGCGCCCGCACCTGATGCGCATGGAGGCGGTCACGATTCCGGTCGGCGGCTCACGCCCTTACGAGGTGCGTGTCGGTCCGGGTCTGATCCGCGATGCGGCGGCGCGAACCGTGCGCTGGTCACGCAAGCTGCTGCTGAGCGATGAGAACGTGGCCCCGCTGTATGCAGCCCGGATCGGTCTGCCCCAGTCGTACACGACGCATCTGGTGCCGCCGGGCGAGGGGTCGAAGAGTTTCGGGCAGCTGGAGCGGCTGCTCGATCGCATGGCCGAGGCGCAGCTCGACCGCAGGAGCGCGCTCGTGGTGCTCGGCGGAGGGGTGGTGGGCGATCTGGGCGGGCTCGCCGCGGCGCTCTACATGCGCGGCATCGACTGCGTGATGCTGCCGACCACGCTGCTGGCGCAAGTGGACTCTTCCGCCGGCGGAAAAACCGCGATCAATCTTCGCGCTGGCAAGAATCTCGCCGGCGTCTTCCATCCGCCCGCGCTGGTGCTGGCCGACACGCAGACCCTGGCGACGCTCGACGCACAGGAGTTCCGCTCGGGGCTGGGCGAGGTGCTCAAGACCGGCCTGCTGGCCGGTGAGGAGCTGCTGGAGCGGCTGGAGCGCGGTTGCGAAGGCCTGCGTCAGCGCGATCCGGAACTGCTGAGCGGAATCGTCGCGGACTGCGTGCGCCACAAGGCCGGCGTGGTCGAGCGCGACGAGCGCGAGCAGGGGGAGCGCGCGCGGCTCAACCTCGGGCACACCTTTGCACACGCCATCGAGCATGTCGCGGGCTACGGCACGATCCCCCACGGCGTCGCGGTCGGGGTCGGCCTGTGTCTGGCGCTGGAACTCTCGCGCCGGCTCGGTCGCCTGGAGGACTCCACGCTGCCCGAGCGCATGCGCCGGCTCCTGCACGGCCTCGAGATGCCCTCAGCCCTCGCCGAGCTCGAGCAGCGCCACCAGACGAAGCTGAGCCCCGCCGCACTCGCCGATGCGATGCGTCTGGACAAGAAGAGTCTGGACGGCAGCGTGCGCTTCGTCCTGCCTGTCTCAGCTGGTCGGATCGCCTTCGGAGTCGAGGCCGATCCGTTCACGCTGCTCGAAGTGCTCGGAAGCTGACGAGCGCCGGCACGAAAGCGCATTTGTCAGCGCCGGGCGGCTGGCGCGGAGCATCGACAGAGCCCGCGGGATTTGCTCTACTCGGACAGTTTACCCCCGCCCCTGTAACCGCGTTTCGAGGACCTCGCCGCCGATGCCGCGTCGCGAAGATCTCAAGTCCATCCTGATTCTGGGCAGCGGGCCGATCGTGATCGGCCAAGCCTGCGAGTTCGACTACTCCGGCACGCAAGCGTGCAAGGCCCTGCGTGAGGAGGGCTACCGGGTCATTCTCGTCAACTCCAACCCCGCGACGATCATGACGGACCCGGAGACCGCGGACGCGGTCTACATCGAGCCGATCACGGTCGAGGCGGTCACGAAGATCCTCGAGAAGGAGCGCCCCGATGCAATCCTCCCGACGCTCGGCGGGCAGACCGGCCTCAACACCGGCCTCGCTCTGCACGACAAGGGCGTGCTCGATCGCCTGGGGATCGAGATGCTCGGCGCAAGAGCTGAGGTCATCCGCAAGGCCGAGGACCGCAACCTGTTCCGCGCCGCGATGACGGCCTGTGGCATGGAAAGCGCTCGCTCGGGCGTGGCCCACACGATGGAAGACGCACGCCGCGTCCTGGGCGAGATCGGACTGCCCTGTGTGATTCGACCCGGCTTCACGCTGGGCGGCACCGGCGGCGGCATCGCCTACAACGTCGACGAGTTCGAGTCGATCGTCTCGCGAGGTCTGGCCGCCTCGATGAACTCCGAAGTCCTCATCGAGGAGTGCCTCTCGGGCTGGAAGGAGTACGAGATGGAGGTGATGCGCGACCGCGCCGACAACGCCGTCATCATCTGTTCGATCGAGAACTTCGATCCGATGGGCGTGCACACGGGCGACTCGATCACCGTTGCACCGGCCCAGACGCTGACCGACCGCGAGTACCAGCGCATGCGCAACGCTTCGCTGAGGATCCTGCGCGAGATCGGCATCGAATGCGGCGGATCCAACGTGCAGTTCGCGATCAATCCGCGCGACGGGCGCATGATCGTGATCGAGATGAACCCGCGCGTTTCGCGCTCTTCCGCGCTGGCCTCGAAGGCCACCGGCTTCCCGATCGCCAAGTTCGCGGCCAAGCTGGCCGTCGGCTACACGCTCGATGAGCTGCAGAACGACATCACGCGCGAGACGCCGGCGTGCTTCGAGCCGAGCATCGACTACACCGTGGTCAAGATCCCCCGCTTCGCCTTCGAGAAGTTCAAGGGCGCCGACCGCACGCTGACCACGCAGATGAAGTCCGTCGGCGAAACGATGGCCATCGGCCGCACCTTCAAGGAAGCACTGCAGAAGGCCATGCGCGGCCTCGAAACCGGACGGCCCGGCATGGGACTGGATGCGCGCGACCCCGTGGAGCGGCAACTCGCCGAGAATCCGGGCGCACTCACGCGCCTGCTGCGCGTTCCCAACGAAGACCGCCTGCTGAGCGTGCGCTCGGCCTACCGCGCCGGCTGGAGCACGGCCGACATTTACGAGGCTTCGGGCATCGACCCGTGGTTCCTCGAGAATATCCGCGAACTGGTTGAGTTCGAGTCCGAGCTGGGCGGCGCGCTGATCACGCGCGACCTGCTGCTCGAAGCCAAGCGGCTGGGCTACTCCGACCGCCAGATCGCGCTGGCGATCGGCTCGACGGAAAAGGACGTCACCGCGTTGCGCGGAGAATGGGACCTGCAGCCGACCTACAAGATCGTCGACACTTGCGCGGCCGAGTTCGAGGCCAAGACGCCCTACTACTACTCGACCTGGGAGGACGAGGACGAACTGCGGCTGACGGACGTGAAGAAGATCATGATCCTTGGCGGCGGCCCAAACCGCATCGGTCAGGGCATCGAGTTCGACTACTGCTGCGTGCACGCGGCCTTCGCGGCTCAGGAAATCGGCCGCGAAGCCGTGATGGTGAACTCCAACCCCGAGACGGTCTCGACCGACTACGACACCTCCGATCTGCTGTTCTTCGAGCCCCTGACGCAGGAGGATGTGATGAACATCGTCCGCAAGCTCAACCCCGAGGGCATCATCGTGCAGTTCGGCGGACAGACCCCGCTCAACCTCGCCGCCGGCCTGTACAAGGCCGGCGCGCCGCTGATCGGAACCTCGGTGGAATCGATCGATCGCGCGGAGGACCGCGAGCTATTCGCACAGGTGCTGCGCAAGCTCGGCCTCAACCAGCCGGACAACGGCATCGCGCGCAACTCGGGCGAGGCCTTCCAGATCGCGCGCCGCATCGGCTATCCGGTCCTGGTGCGGCCCAGCTACGTGCTCGGGGGCCGCGCGATGGAGATCGTCTACGACGACAACGCGCTCGACCACTACATGCAGCACGCCGTGCAGGCGACTCCGGACCGGCCGATCCTCGTCGACAAGTTTCTCGAGGATGCGATCGAAGTGGACGTCGACAGCATCAGTGATGGCGAGATCACGGTCATCGGCGGCGTGATGGAGCACATCGAGGAAGCGGGCATCCACTCCGGCGACTCGACCTGTGTGCTGCCTCCGCACACGCTTTCGGCCGAGCTGATCGAGCAGATCAAGACCGCCACCAAGGGCCTCGCCAAGGAGCTCGAGGTGCGCGGCCTGATGAACGTCCAGTACGCCATCAAGGACGACCGCATCTACGTGCTGGAGGTCAACCCGCGCGCCTCGCGCACCGTACCCTTCGTGTCCAAGGCCATCGGCGTGCCGCTCGCCAAGCTGGCGACCAAGGTGATGGCCGGCATGAAGCTCAAGGACCTGGGCTTCACGGAAGAACTGATCCCGCCCTACTTCTCCGTCAAGGCGCCGGTCTTCCCCTTCAACAAGTTCCCCGGCTCCGACATCACTCTCGGCCCCGAGATGCGCTCGACGGGCGAGGTCATGGGCATCGACGCCGAGCTGGGCAATGCCTTCGTCAAGGCCTACCAAGCCGCCGGGCTCAAACTGCCCAAGTCGGGCAAGATCTTCGTCTCGGTCAAGAACACGGACAAGCGCGCCGTGGTCTCCGAGGCCCGCACGCTGGCCTCACTCGGTTACGAGCTCGTCGCGACCGATGGCACCTGGCGCGCGCTGAAGTCCAACGGCATCCCCGTCACGCGCGTCAACAAGGTCCACGAAGGCCGTCCGCATGTCGTGGACATGATCAAGAACCGCGAGATCGCTCTGGTGCTCAACACTCCGCTGGGCAAGCAGCAGCGCGTGGATGACTCCGCCATTCGCGCCGCTGCGGTCACCGCCGGCGTGCCTTGCATCACCACGCGCGCCGGAATCAGCGCCGTCGTCAGCGCCCTCACGGCGATGCACCGCGCTGACTACGCGGTGCGTTCGCTGCAGGAGCATCATCAGGACCTGCCGCGCCGCATGCCGAGCACGGCAGTCCCGAAGAAGGCTCGCGTCTAGCGCCCCGCGCCATGCGCGTTGCACTCTTCGATCTCGACGAGACGCTGCTCGACGGCGTCAGCGACCTGCTTTGGAGCGAGTACCTCGCCGAGCGCGGAGCCTTCGACGCCGAGATCACGCGCGGATTTCACCGCGACTACATGCAAGGGACGCTCGATCTGCCGCGCTTCCTCTCGCACTACCTGGAACCCTTCATCAAGGTGCCGCCCGACACGCTGCACGAGTGGCGCGAGGACTGGCTCGCGACGCGCGCGGCCCCGCGGCTCAAGCCGCTGGCGCGAGAGCTCGTCGAGCAGCGCCGCCGCGAGGGTTTCGAGCTCGCCGTCGTCACGGCCACGAACGACTTTCTCGCGGGCGCGCTCGCGCGAGAGCTCCAGATCCCGGATCTGATCGCCACGCAGCTGGAACGCGAAGGGCTCGGCTTCACCGGCCGGATCGTCGGCCAGCCCTGCTTTCGCGAAGGCAAGATCACGCGGGTCGAGAGCTGGCTCGGCGAGCGCGGACTGGGACTCGAGCAGCCCGGGGAGATCTGGTTCTACAGCGACTCGCACAACGATCTGCCGCTGCTCGCGCGGGTTTCGCATCCGGTGTGCGTGGACCCGGATGCGAAGCTGGCCAGCGTCGCCATGCAGCGGGGCTGGCCGGTGTTGAGGCTCTGCGGCACTCGCTCGCCCTCGCAGCCCGAGTGAGCGGATCCAAGGCTCGGCATCGAGGACATCGCCGGCTTGTCTAGCGGGAGTACTTGGGGTCGCGGACCAGATCGATCGTGGTCAGTGAACCCGGAGGTCCCAGCCGAATGCTGCTCGGCAGCATTCGAAAAGGGCGAACCTCCGCCTGAGGCGGCAAACCCCTGATCCGAAACTGGCCGTCCGCTTCTGCCTTCTCAACGATTTTCCACAGGATGGAGCCGGCATCATTTTCCAGAACGACCATGAGGCTCATGATCCGCAACTCGCCTAGGCCCTCGGCCGTTCCCGTCAGGATGGCGCCGGGCCGAAGGGTTGGACGAAGCTCCAAAGGCGTACCCTGAATCACCGTGATCAGCTCGTCAACAAACCAGTGGGGGCTGTCCGGGTCACCAGGCCGTGCCGCGATTCTTCCCAACAGTCGGTATCGACCACCCGCGGCGCGGGTCATCATGACAACTTCGGTGTCCGAGAGCCCATCCCTGGGCATGAACCCGAACTGTGCGCTGAGCTGGTCCTCGAGAGCTCGGAGACTCATATCCACCGACGGCCGTTTCGAGTCGTCAAGGCCCTGAATATCCAGCTTCACGGTGACGACCGTGGTCCGCGTGATGCGACACGCCATTCTGGATGGCACGCTGTCGGGGTAGTTTGCCTTTTCGAAGGCAAAGGTCGATGTGGTGTTCTCTCGAAAGCGATATGGCATCTGAAACATCGGTGCGCTCAGGTCGTACTGACCCGGATGAAGTCCGTGTGCACGGAAGGGCAGATCCCAGCGATGAGTGATCGGGATCTCGATTTCGAACGCCTCCGGCTGATCGCCCATGTAGGAGCCGAAGAAGAACACCACATGGATCTTGTCCGCTTCGGGGTCCTTCTGGAGCACCTGATCCAGGTCGATACCTGATCCCGCAACGTCAACGAATTCGAATCGTGTTTCGAAAGTCGGTCCTGGCAGCATGCGCAAGCTGCCCAGATCTCGTTGCTCTCCCGCGCTCAGGTCGATAAAGCGGTTGATGAAGTAGTAGTCCGTCCCCCCGTTGCACCAGTACAGCGTGATGCGCTTGCGCCCTGGAACTAGAGGCCCCGATTGAAACCGGCCCTGCGCGTCCGTGTGCCCGGCCCATTCTCCGAGCAACATCGTCAGTGGTTGGCCATCCGGCTCCATGGTTCGGGCCACATGCGCGATCTCCACGCGCGCTTTGCCATCACGGTCACCGGGATGCGCTGGGAGTTCCACGGCCACACCGGCGATGGAAGCAGACTCTGAGGCGATCGCATGTATCTCCGGCTGCGCACCGGCTTCCAAATAGAGCGGATCGGTGATGTAGCTGAGAGGTTCGTAACCGGATATCGTTCGATCAGTGGATCGTTCGAGCCAAGCAGGTCTTCCTTCGAAGTGAACCGTCGAAATCATCTCGCTGGCAACGATGTACGTTCGATGCGGAAGCACATTTTCCCACCGCGCCAGTCCATCCCGATCGGTGAGTCGGCGGGAGGTTCCTTCGCTCGCTTTCTCAGGTGACTCGAAGCACTGCTTTGCCTTGTTAATGGCTTGCAACAGTTGCATGTGCTCCGGCATGTGCGGATTGCGGCGATCCACCTCCACAAGCCAGAATGGGACGTCGACCTGCGGTGCTCCCGTTGGAGTGGTGCACCACACGGAGATGGTCGCAACGGAAATGGCGGACGCGGCGGCCTCGGCGGCGGAATCGGCACGCACAGAGCGGCGCTCGTATGCCTCGCCGCCTGCTTGGGAGTCGAGCTTCGCCGCATCGCCCGTCGCGCTGTGCGTCGGACCGAGTGGAATGTGCGGGGTTCCGGCCTCCTTCAGCCACCAGAGCAACAACAGGAACGCGAGCAGAGCCGAAGCCGCGAAGAATTTTTTCATCGGGGAGTTCACCTACTGCGGGCAAGGGAGTTTGGTGATCTTGGAGACGAGGAGACCGTCGACGTTAACGATAGACTCAGCGTCGTCGAAGAAATCACCATTGGCCCAGGCAATCACGCGAACAGAACCGGTATGGCGTCGCCAATAAACCGTTGCACATCCTGAATTGAACCATCGCGTCGGCGATGTCGTCGGCGGAGTGGGGCTGAGCGGATACCGTCCTTCCCTCTGTTCATAGTTGCCTGTGATCGAGACCACATCAGGAATGCCTAGCGAATAGGAGCCTGCGGATTCCGTGGAGCGACTTTCGTTGATCATGATTCGAGGGTGCGCCCCCCCGGACGGGAGAGGCAGGCTGCTTGCGTACTCAAGCTGAAGGAACACCTCGCCCGCGCACGAGGCATCGACCAGGTTCAGGACACCGTCCGCCTCGAGATCCACCGTCTCTTCGATTTCCCCGACGGCTCGGCCCGGGGATGGATGCCATCGGTACTGCTCGAAGAGCATACCGCTTGCATATTGGGCGATCAGAATCTCGCCCCCGATGCTGAAGTCCCAGGCTTCAGCGTTCGCGAAGAGGTCGGTTCTCTGAGTGGCTGCAGGATCCGGGCTGCTCCCCACTCCTGCATTAGCCCATCCATCCCCGGAGCCCAGCCCCGAGGATGACGCGGTGACCGTTGGCGGGTTACCGTCTACCCGCGAGCGTTGCTCCAAGCGCCATTCGGCCCGAGCGGGAATCATGAAAAGCCAGAGTGCGAGAAACCAGAGCGCGTGCGGAGGCACGACGATTCCAGAACGAGCGTGGCGTGGCAGCATGGCTTTCTCCTGACAGATTTCGCATGGCGGAAAGGAGGACCGAACGCTTTCTGTGAGGCTACTGCTGCCGGCCTTCTGCGTCAATCCACGCGCCAGCGGAAACAGGCGCACATGCGCTCCGCGCATGATCATGCCGGACCTTGCCGATCAGCCTTGCTCGCAGGGAATACCGCCCCCGAGCAGGGTGGGCGGCAAGGGATCCGCTTTTCGCTCAGTCCCGGCTCAGGGCGACTTGCGCTGACGCGAGGTGATCTGGGCCTCGAAGGTCCAGTTGTTCTCCTCGGGCACTTCGTGCAGCTTGGGCTTGGGCTTGCCGCCGGCTTCGATCTTGATGTGCGTCACGCGAATCCGCCGAGAGTCCGTCTCCAGCTTGTAGAGCAGGTTCGAGATCTTGGATCGCGGGAAAGTCCGATCCGCGGGAACCGGCTTGATCATGATCTTCTTGTCAATGATGTTGCCGCCGATGATCGCTTCGCTAGGCGTCTTGTCGTTTTCGCCGATCTCGACACCATCCGCATCCAGAGCCTTCTGCGCATAGAGCTGCAAGCCTTCCTGCTCGCTGAAGCCCTCGGCGCGCTGAGCCTTGCCCAACTGGTCGAGACGGCGGCCGAGACTTTCGATCTCGCGCGCCAGCTTGGTGACTTCGTTCTCCTCGTAGGTTCCGCCCGCCACCTTGCGCTCGCCGCGTTTTTCGAAAGCCGCCTCCAGCTCCGAAACGCGCGAATGCTGCATGGAACCGAGCGCCGCGAGCCCCAGGCTGCCGAGCACCGAGAAAAGAATGATGCCCCGGGCGAGATTGAAGTTCTGAAAGAAGCTCTTCATCGCTGGTTTCCTCAGTTCTTGGCCGACTGAGCGTCGGCGAGCTTGCTGATGTTGGCCTTGGAAACGTCGACCTTGATCTGGAGGTTCTCGACGCTGATGCCCTTGCCGCCCTCGAGCGCTTCAGTGCCACGATCTGGCACATCGAGGCACCAGCTGCGCTGCTTGAGGGCCATCCGGAAGTTGTTGTAGTTCTCCGTCGCCACGGTCTGCGAGTCGGCGAAGAAGACGACGTCCAGCTTGACCAGCACGTAGTCGCCCTCCTTGTTCTTGCCCTGCATGTAGTCCGAAGCGACGGAACGCAGCGAAGGCCGTCCGAGCGAGGGCCCGCCGCGCTCGAGTACGTCGAGCACGAGCGCGAGACCCGAGAGCGCGGATTGGGGATAGCTGAGCTCGGTGTCCTGGCCGAGCTGCTTCTCCAGGTTCTTGATCTCGATGTTCAGCAGACGCTTGACCTCCTGCATCTGCTCCAGTCGGCTGCGGTCGGCGTCCTCGTCGATCGTCTTGATGTACTTGGCGATCTTCTCGGGGGGTTGTTCGAGGTATCCGGGTTGCGCCCGTCCGCCCTTCGTCGATCCGACGAGGAAATTCATGGTCCAGTTGCGCCAGGTCCCGATCTTGGCGTTGAGGTTCTCGTAGTCCTTGAGCAGGAAGATGTTCCAGACGCCGAGCAGTGCGACGAGCAGCAGCGCCGCCATGGCGAGCGGCATCTCCACGCGTTCCAGCGTGCCGGTGTAGCGCAACTCCTCCCGTCGCAGCGAGGGTCGCAGCAGTCCGCCGCCGAGCTGGCGCAGGGCCGCCCCGTAAGCAACCGCATAGGTTCCGCCCGAACCCTCGGGCGCCCCCGCCTCCTCGGGCAGATTCAGGCTGCGGGCCTGAAGATCGAGGAGGGGCGCTGCCAGCAGATCGGGTGCCTCGCAGCCGCACAGGTAGAGCCCCTTGAGCGGATGCGCCGTGCGGGCGGCAGAGATCGTGCGCACCAGTTCCCTGCGAATGCGGCGGATGGCCTGTTCCATCCGGCGCTGCTGTTCTTCCGCGTCGTAGGTGGCCACGGCAGCGGCCTCCACCAAGGCGCCTTCGGTAGGCGCCTGGCCGGCGGGCTGTGCTGGCGCGGCTTCGGCTTCCGCCGCGGGAGTCGTGCCCAGCTCCCACGACAGCGCGCCGACGTGGATCGCGCGCATTTCGCGCGGCTTGCCGCCGTCCACGATGACCACGCTGGTCGAGTAATCACCGATGTGAACGAGCACCTGTGCTTCGTCGAGCGGGCACAGTCCGGCTTCGAGCGCCGCATTGAACATGGCGGTGGTCTCGAGCTCCATCTCCTGCGGCTCGAAGCCGGCCATGACGGCGGTGTCCACGGCCGTGCGCAGATCGGCCTTGGGCACGGCGGTGATCAGAAGCTCGCTCTCGCTCTGGCTGGACTCCAGGATCTCGAAGTCCACGACCACCTCATCGATGTTCCACTGCGAAAGGTGGCTCTCGACCTCGAACTTGATCACTTCCTCGATCTTGGACTTCTCGCTAAAGGGCAGCTTGATCGAGCGAAAGGCGCCCAGACCGGTGTCCAGAGCCACTCCGACGGAGTCCAGGGGCAGGCTCTGCTGCTGGAATGCGGCTTTCAGGGCGGCGGCGCGGGCCGCGATGTCCGCAGCGGCATCGCCGGTGCGTCGCGGCAGCTCGCCGCTCAGCGTGGTGACAATCTTGTGCTTCTTGGGACCGCCGTCGAGCACAACCAGCTCGAAGCGGCGCGGTCCAAGGCGTATGCCGCAGGATCTTGCCATGGGGCTCTAGTGAGGTTTGGTGGGAAGTTCGGTGACCAGTTGCTGGAAGCGCTCGCGCTCGGGGCCTTGCAGGAGCTTGTTCTGAATGAGGTCCCGATAGTAGCGACCGCGGTCGGCAAGTTCCGGTTCCATCTGCTCCATCGTCGCCGATTCGTGAAGGGCTTTGATGCTAGCGATGTCGCGTTCGTAGGCGGTCAGCAGCTGGGAGAGGTATTTCCGGCGATCCTCCGGGATCCGAAACTCACGGATCAGTTGCTCGCGGTACTGGTCGAAGGGCCCGGGAGGCTCCGGTATGCGCAGTTTCTGGGTCGTCCAGAAGACTCCGGCTGCCAAACCGGCCCCGAAGGAGACCAGCGACAGCATCAGCACCCAGAACTTCAGGGAGCTCACGGCTACCTCGGTGCTCCGGCGGCGGCCTGGGTCCGGTTGAGTTGATCGAGTTCCTCCAGCACCTTGTCCAACTGAACTTCCTCGCGGTCATCCGCGGCCAGTTGGTTGGTCTGGGGCAGGCTGAGCGTGCGGATGCCCAGGGCCAGAGTGAACAGCAGCAGAGCCGCAGCCGCCGTGCAGGCCAGCACGAAGCGCAGCATGCCGCCCTCGCGGTCCGCGCCGACAGGCGTTGCGCCAGACACGCGCGAACCGGGCAGAGCCGTCAGTCGGCTGCGGCGGGGCAAGGGCTCGCCCTGAACCGCGGCGCGGGCGACGCGGGCGGCAAACCCCTGCGGGATCGCGGGAGTCTGCGGGGCCACGAACCAGCGCTTCAGGTTCTTTTCGTCCTGCGCGCCGGCGCGGCAGGGCTGGCAGTCGAGCAGGTGCGCGCGCAGCGGAGCGGCTTGCGCCTGCGAGAGCTCCCCATCGAGGTAGCTTTGGATCAGCGAACGGGCGTCATGGCATTCCATGGTCTGGTCTCCTAGAGCTCGGTACCGAACTCGGGGTATTTCTGCAGCAGCTTCTCCTTGAAGCGGGCGCGCGCACGGAACAGCCGGGATTCGACGGTTCCAATCGAGATGCCGAGCATGTCGGCGATGTCCTGATAGGCCAGTTCCTCGAACTCGCGCAGCACGAGCACGGTGCGAAAGATCTCGGGGATCTCCTCCAGCACGGACTGGGTGATCGAGCTGATTTCGGCGCGCTCAAGGTTGGCCGCCGGAGCGGGCGAGCGCGTCATCTGCGTGACCGGCAGCACCTCGAGGTCCTCCACGGCCTGAACCGGCGAGCGGCCGCGGCGCTTGATGTGGTCGAGCACCGTGTTGACGGCGATGCGGTAGATCCAAGTGTAGAAGGAGGATTGGCGCTGGAAGCCCTCGAGGTTCTTGTAGGCCTTGAGGAAGGTCTCCTGAGCCAGGTCCTCGACCTCCGCCGACTCCCGCACATAGCCCCGGATCAGGCGGAAGATGCGCTCCTGGTAGCGCTCGACCAGCAGTTGGAACGCCAACTGGCTGCCTTGCAGGCTCTCGGCGACCAGCCGGTCGTCTTCGGGTGCGCTCTGTTCCATGGGGAGGGCCTGTATCACGAGGGGAGGGACGCCCGCAGGGCAAGTCTATTCCCCGGCGGCAGGGATCCGGGGGCTAGTCGTTGCGCGGAGGGGGGCTCTCGACACCCCCCAGCCGGTGCCCAAGCTTGTCGCGCTTCGTTCGTAAATACTTGAGGTTATTCGAGTTAGGCTGGGTCTCCAGCGGCACCTGATCGAGCACTTCCAGACCGTAGCCGGCCAGACCCGCGATCTTCTTGGGGTTGTTGGTCAGCAGCTTCATTTTGCGCACTCCCAGATAGTGCAGAATCTGCGCCCCCAAACCGTACTCCCGCAGGTCGGCCGGGAAGCCGAGCTTCTCGTTGGCCTCGACCGTGTCCAAGCCAGAGTCCTGCAGGCGGTAGGCCTTGAGCTTGTTGGAGAGCCCGATCCCGCGCCCTTCCTGGCGCATGTAGACCAGCACCGCCCGCTGCTTCTCCCCCATGATCTCGAGCGCCCGGTCGAGCTGCGGGCCGCAGTCGCAGCGCAGCGAATGGAACACATCGCCCGTGAGGCATTCGGAGTGCACCCGGACCCAAACCGCATCGTCGATCGGGGGCCGCACGCCATCCAGACCCGGCTGCGGCAGGCCCAGACTGAGCGCGACGTGCTCCTTGCCGTCGATCTTCGAGCGGAACATGTGCGCCTGGAAGATGCCAAAGCGCGTGGGCAGCGGCACATCGAGCTCGATCGGCTCGACCAGGCGCTCGTGCAAGCGGCGCCAGGCGATCAGGCTCTCGATCGTGCAGATCTTCAAGCCGTGCCGAGCGGCGAACTGCTCGAGGTCCGGCATGCGGGCCATCGTCCCGTCGTCGCGCATGACCTCGCAGATCACTCCCGCCGGGCGCGAGCCGCACAGGCGCGCGAGGTCGACGATGCCCTCGGTCTGGCCGCCGCGCACCAGCACGCCGCCCTCCCGAGCGCGCAGCGGAAAGATGTGCCCGGGGCGGGCGAGGTCGGAGGGCTTGGCGCCAGCCCTGCAGGCCACCCGAACCGTATGCGCGCGGTCCTTGGCGCTGATGCCGGTCGTGACGCCTGAAGCGGCCTCGATCGAGACAGTGAAGCCGGTCCCCATCTTGTTGGTGTTGGTCGAGGCCTGCGGCACCAGTTCCAGCTGGTCGCACAGGTCCGCGGACAGCGGCATGCAGATCAGACCGCGCCCCTCGCGCGCCATGAAATTGATGGCCTCGGGCGTGACGGCTTCGGCCAGCATGGCGAGGTCGCCCTCGTTTTCGCGCCCGGGGTCGTCCACGAGGATGATCATCCGGCCGGCGCGCAGCTCTTCGAAGATTTCGGGGATCGTGGCGATGGGCATGGCGTGTCGGAGAAGGTCTTGGCGATGGCCTGAACAGTCGTCCATAGTAGTGAATCCCCATCCTGTTGGAGCCGTCGATGAAGAAAAGTGCCCTCGATCCCGTCTGGATTGCCCTGCTGCTGCTTGGCGCGGGCGCTTGCGCCGCGCCGCAGACGACGAGCAAGCCGTTCCAGCCCGCTGCGGGGCCGGTCCCGGTGCCCGCGCAGGATGCGCGTCTTTCCATCCGGCATTACGAATACATGCGACAGGACGGCGGCGGCTTCCTGCAGTACCAGCTGGCCAAGGGCTCGCCGCAAATCCGCCTGCTGGCGGCGCAGGCGCTTGGCTCCCTGCCCTTTCCGCAGTGGAGCGCGCGGGTCAGCACGGCCTTGTGCGCGGCTCTCCGGGACGAGGATCCGCTCGTGAGAAGCGCGGCGGCTTTCGGGCTGGGCCTCCGCGCCGACCCGCAGACGCTCGCGGCGCTGTGCGCGGCCGAACCGGTCGAGAAGCATGCACAGGTCCGGGCGCGGCGCGTGGAAGCCGCCAGTCGTTTCGATGATGACGCGGCGCGGGAGTTTGTGTTCACCGCGCTGCAGGATCGCGAAGCGGCCGTCGTTTGCGAGGCGGTGCTCGGCATCGCGCGCTGGGAGAAAGATGCGAAGCAGTGGACCGCCGCGGAAAGTCGACTGATCGGGATCGCACTCGACAGCCACAGCCCCGAGGACTGCCGCTGGAGGGCGCTGTTTGCGCTCGCGCGCCAGCGCTCCGGCGCGGCCGAGCGAGCCTACAGCGCCGCCGCCGCGCTGCCCGATGCCCGCGCCCGCATCCACGCCGCGCAGGGCTTGGGCTTCGTGCGTGATTCAGCGCAGGCAACGGCAGTGCTTGCCGGACTGCTCAAGGACAGCGACTGGCGCGTCGTCTGCGAAGCGGCGCTCGCGCTTGGCAGACATTCCGACGAAGCGGCTCTCGATGCGCTGCTGGGCCTGCCCAGGCACGCGAGCGCCCATGTCCGGCGAGTGCGGCTGGAGGCGCTTGGAAACTTCGCAGCTCAGGCCGAGCGCGTGCAGCCGGCGCTGGAAGCGGCTCGCAGCGATGACTCCGTCAACGTGCGCGCAGCGGCGATCGAGTCCGGGGCCAAGCTGCTGAAGGCGGGAGCGCTCGACAATCTGGAGGGGCTGGCATCCAGCGACGAAGCACGCATCCGTCTGGCGGTCGCCACCGGGCTGGCGCACTTGCCGGCGACGGCGCGCGTCGAACTGGCGCTGACGCTGGCACAGGACTCCGACCTGCGCGTGCGCGCCGCGGCTCATGAGGCGCTGCTGGGAGTCGACGATCCGCGCGCCACAGCCGCGATCGAGCAATGCTGGCGCAGCGGGGACAATGGTGTGCGGCTGGCGCTCTCGACCAGACTCGAGGAGAGCGCCAGCGCCAAGGATCTGCCGGGCATGCGCGCGTGCTTTGCCAACGCCAGCGGGGACATCGCCCCGGAGTTGAAGCGCTCGCTGCTCAAGGCCTGTGCCCGCATCGGCGGAGAAGAGGCCTCCAGCCTGATTCAGTCGGCACTCGCCGATCCGGACCGGAGTGTGCGGCAGCTAGCGCAGAGCCTCGGCGGAGCGAACGCAAGCCGGCTGGTATCCGAAGCCTCGGCGGAGCGCGACTTTTCGGCGCTCGAAGAGCTGCCCGAGGATCCGGAGGTTGAAATCGTGACTTCGCGCGGCACGCTGCGCTTTCGCCTGCTCTCGCGCGAGACGCCCCTGCACGTGCACAACTTCCTCGCGCTGGCGCGGCGGGGCGAGTACGAGAACACGCTCTTCCATCGCGTCGTCCCCGACTTCGTGATCCAGGGAGGCGATTACCGCGGCGATGGCAACGGCGGCCGCACCTTCGATGCCGGACCGCTCCCCGCCGAGTTTCGACCTCGGAAATTTCTTCGCGGTGCGCTGGGGATGCCGCGCAACGAGGAAGTGGACAGCGGCGGCAGCCAGATCTTCGTCACGCATCGCGAAACGCCTCATCTCGATGGCCGCTACACGCTGTTCGGCGAGTTGGTGGGCGGTTTCGAGGTGCTCGACGCGATCGAAGTCGGCGATCGGATTCTGTCCGTCCGCGAGCGGAAATAGAGCCTAGAGGAGCGGATCCCGCCGCTTTTCTAAATTTGCAATCTCCTACGTTCCGAAGGGAGGAACAGGCCGGCCCGACCCCCAGCGATCGGGGCGCCCCTCCTTCTCCATGGAACGCACCTCGATCTTGTACGCCCTGGTCCTCACCGCCGGCGTCGGCACCATCTGCATGCGGCATGTCGACGACCGCATCGCGCGTCTCGAACAGACACCGCGCGTCACGCCGCAGGAGTTGCGCATCCTGGGCGCAGCCGTGGAGTCGCTGCGCGATCGAGTCGACGGAACACTCGAGCTGCTCGAAACTCTCTCGCTCAACGACGCACAGCAGGCCGAACTCGCCAAGCAGCTGCGGCAGCTAGAAACAGAGCTCCAGCACACGGCGCTTTCCATCGGCGAACAGCGCACGCGGCTGGCGAGCTATGAGCTAGAGCAACGCGCCGTTCCCGAGCGTCTCGCGTCGCTGGTGGGTTCCCAGCTTCAATGCCGTGTCGAGGAATTGCGCGCGGAAATCGACGAGCGTTACACGGACATACGCGACATCGCCAAGGCGACCAGCGATCAGGTCCAGGAAGTCGAGCAGAACCTGCTGCGGGACGAGGATCGCATGTGGCGCGAGCTGGTCGGTCCGGTCGTGCAGCTGGCCGGCGAGGAGACCGTCGGCAGCGGCGTGCTACTCGAATCGCGACCGATCGACGACAAGCGCTGGCGCACCTGCATCCTGACGGCCTGGCACGTCGTGCGTGACATCATCGCCGAAGGCGACCCGCGCACCACCCCGATTCCGGTGACGATCTATCGGCCCGAGCGCCAGACCCGCTTTGAATCGGCCTTCGTGCTCGCTCATGATGCGTCGATCGACGCGGCGCTGCTGGTGCTCGACTGTGATCAGAAGGTGGAGTGCGGCGCAAAACTGGCCCCTGCGGAGGTCATCGCCCGCAGCCGGATCTTCGACCGAATCTATGCGGTTGGCTGTCCGCTCGGGAACGATCCCATCCCGACCTTCGGCGAGATCGCCGATACGCACCACCGGGTCGAGGATCAGCGTTATTGGATGATCAGCGCGCCGACCTACATCGGCAACTCCGGTGGCGGCATTTTCGATGCGGAATCCCACGAGCTCCTGGGCATCTTCAGCAAGATCTACACGCATGGTTCGCTGCGCCCCACCGTGGTGCCCCACATGGGTCTCGTGGTGCCGCTGAGCGAGTTCTATCGGTGGCTGGAAAACACCGACCAGCTGAGCCTGCTGGAGCCGGTACCGGCTGTGCAGGCCCGCACCGCATCCAGCGGACGCTGATCGCGGCCAGACGCTAAGCTCGCGGACATGCAAGCCATGTCCTGCCCGGATCCCGACATGATCCGGGCCAACCGCGTCGCGCTTGGGGAGCAGGTCATCACCACTCCGCAGCGCCGCATCATCGACGACGCCTTCGATCAGGCCTTCGGCGCCGCGACGCGTGTCTGGCTCAAGGAAGAGCTCTTCCAGTACACGGGCAGCTTCAAGCCGCGCGGCGCGCTGACCTTCCTGCGCGACATCGACTCCGCCGCGCTGCGCCGCGGCATCACCGGCGTTTCCGCCGGAAACCACGCCATCAGCCTGGGCTACTGCGCTCGCCTGCTCGGCACCAGCGCCAAGGTCGTCATGCCCCGCACGGCCAACCCATTTCGCATCGAGCGCTGCCGCGAGTTCGGCGTCGAAGTCGTGCTCGTGGACAACGTCGCCGAGGCTTTCGAGCGCGTGAAGGCCATCGAAGCCGGCGAAGCCCGCACGTTCGTACACCCATTCGAAGGTCCCAAGACCGCGCTGGGCACGGCCACGGTTGGACTCGAGATGATCGACCAGATCCGCGCGCAGCAGCAGGAGTTCGACGCGATCGTGGTGGCAGCGGGCGGCGGCGGACTGACCGGGGGTATCGCCTGCGCCGTGAAGCAAATGAGCCCCTCCACGCAGGTCTTCGTCGTCGAACCGGAGGGCGCGGACACCATGCACAGGAGCTTCGCCGCCGGCAGTCCACAGTCGATCCCCGCCGTGCGCACGATCGCCGACTCGCTCGGCGCGCCGCGCTGCGAGCCCTATTCCTTCGCCCTCAACCGCCGCTTCGTCGACGAAGTGGTGCTGGTGAACGACGAGCAGATCCGCGCCGCGATGCGGCTGCTGTTTCGCTCGGCCAAGCTGGCGGTCGAACCCGCGGGTGCGGCTGCCCTGGCGGGGCTGATGTACCCGCTGCGCGAGCGGCTGCAAGGGCGGCGTGTCGGCGTGCTCGTCTGCGGATCGAACACGGATGCCGCGAGCTTTGCTCGCCACATCCTGCCCTGAATCCTCGGTTCGTGAACCTCGAGCCCACCATCGGCTAGGCTGTTCCTCGTGACGATCGAGACCAAGAAGACGCTCTGCAACCGCGACTGCCCCGACACCTGCGGCATCGTCGCCACGCTCGAGAACGGCCGCGTGACGCAGCTCCAGGGCGACAAGGAGCACCCGGTCACGCGCGGGTTCCTGTGCCACCGCACGAACCAGTTCCTGAACCTGCAGTACTCGCCCGATCGCATCCTGAGCCCGCTGATCCGGCGCGGAAGCGGCTTCGAGCCCGTCAGCTGGACCGAAGCGATGGATCTCATCGCCGAGCGCCTGCTCGCGATCCGTGCGGAGTCGGGTCCGGCATCCATCCTGCACTACCGCTCGGCCGGCGGCATGGGTTTCGTGAAGCACGCCACGAGCTACTTCTTCGAGTTGTTCGGACCCGTGACCGACAAGCAGGGCGACATCTGCAGCGGAGCGGGCGAGTGGGCGCAGATCAGCGATTTCGGCGATTACGACGCCAACGATGCGAGCGACCTGCTCCACGCGAAGGAGATCCTGATCTGGGGTCGCAACATCCACGTGTCCTGGCCGCACCTCCTGCCCGAGCTGCGGGCCGCGAAGGCCAAAGGAACGCAGCTCACGCTGATCGATCCGGTGCATCACCGCACGGCCGAGCTGTGCCAACGGCACTGGCAACCTCGGCCCGGCGGCGACTTTGCGCTGGCGATGGGAGTCGCGTGTGTGCTTTTCGAGCGCGGCTGGGTGCATCCGGATGCGGGACAGTGGTGTGATCACCTCGATGGCTTCCGCGCACTCGCCGAGAAGAAGAGCCTTGTCGAGTGGTGTGCTGAGGCCGATCTGCCCGTGGATACTGCGCAAGATCTGGCACGGCGCCTGCATCAGGGACCGACGACGATCCTCGTGGGCTGGGGCATGGGCCGCAAACTCAACGGCGGCGGCAGCGTGCGCGCGCTCGATGCGTTGGGTGCGATCACGGGTAATGTCGGCATTCCTGGTGGTTCGGTGAACTTTGAGATCAAGCGGCGCCGGCCCTTCGACCTGTCCTTCGTGCGCGGCAACCCACCGCGGCGACTGACCGAACCGCTGCTCGGGCAGGAGATACTCGCAGCCAAGGACCCGCCGATCCGCGCCGTCTGGATCACGGCGGGCAACCCCGTGGCGATGCTCCCCGACTCCAAGACCACCGCGCATGCGCTGGCGACACGCGATTTCGTCGTGGTGGTCGACAACTTCCTCACGGACACGGCGGAGCACGCGCATGTCATCCTCCCGACGACGACGCTGCTCGAGGACGATGACCTGCTGGGGTCCTACGGACACCACTACGTCGGCGTCTCGCAGCCCGTCGTCGAACGCCCGGAGAACGTGCGATCGGATCTGGAGATCATCCAGATGCTGGCCGAGCGCACAGGCCTGGCGAAGGAGCTCGCTGGGGATGTGCGCGCGTGGAAGCGCCGGATTTTGGCTGGCAAGCTGGCGCCGGCAGGCGCCACGTTGGAGCGGTTGGAGCAGGGGCCGATGCGCAATCCGCTCGCCACCACGATGGTGTGGAAGGATCGACGCTTCGCGACGCCGAACGGTCGCGCGCAACTGATGCGCGAGGCGCCGCCGCCGGCTGCGCGGCCGACGGCACAGTTCCCGCTGCTGCTGCTCTCGGTTTCGACCGAAAAATCACAGGCTTCGCAATGGTCGCGCGTGCCGGAGGCTCCGCTGGTGGTCACCGTGCATCCCGAGGCTGCCTGCGGCATTGCGGATGGAGCGCTCGGGCGATTGGAGTCGGCCATCGGCTCGATGACCGTGCGCATGCGCCATGATCCGCGCCAGCGCCGGGATGTTGTTCTGGTTCCCAAGGGCGGCAGCCTGCGCCGCGGGATGTGTGCCAATGCGCTGATCCGGGCACGATTGTCGGATCAGGGCATGGGTGCCGCGCTGTACGACGAGCTGGTGCGGCTCGTGCCCTGAGCCGACGTGATTCAGGGCCAGCGTGATTCAGGGCCGGCGTGCGGAGTCGTTTTCCTGCGTGTGACTCTCGATCGAGAGTGGCTGGGCGCTGAGTTCGATCGGGGCCGCGGTGCCGATCTCATCCTGCGTGGCGGCACCCAGACGCTTGAGATCGCGCGCCTTGGGAAGCAGGCGCGACTCCATCGACGCAGAGGCCTTGTTGAAGGACTCGACCGCGCCGTTGAGGCCCTTGCGAACCTTCTCCATGTGGTCCGCGAAGGTCACGATCCGAGCGTAGAGCTCCTGTCCCGCCACCTGGATCTCGCGGGCGTTCTCGTTGATGGCCGCCTGCTGCCACTGCAGGGCGCAGACCCGCAATAGAGCCAGCAGCGTAGAGGCTGTCGTGATGACGACGCGCTTTTGCAGCGCCTCGTTGTAGAGCTCCGTGTCTTCCTCAAGCGCCGCGATCAGGCCGCTTTCCAGCGGCACGAAAAGCACGGTGATCTCGACGCTGGCGCCGAGCGCCTTGGCATACTCGCGGCCCGCAAGCGCACGCACGTGGTTGCGCAGAGCCTTGGCGTGCTCGGTGCGCCGGGCCTGTCGTTCCGCATCCGAAAGCGCCTGATTGAGTGAATCCAGATAGGCATTCATCGGCACCTTGGAGTCGATCGGCAGGAACCGATGGCCCGGCAGACGCACGATCATGTCCGGACGCAGCCGGTTCCCGGCTTCGCCTTCGACGTTGGCCTGTTCGGTGAAGTCGACGTGCTGGCTGAGACCGGCCAGTTCGGCGATGTTCCGCAGCGAAATTTCGCCCCACTGGCCGCGCTGACGGTTGTCCCGAAGGGCACTGGAGAGCGTCTGAGCGGCGCTGGAAGCCTTCTGCTGGAGTTCCGCGATGTTGCGCAACTGCTCGCCGAGGGTCTTGGCATCCCCCTCCTGCTTCTGGCTGATGCGCGCAACCAGCTCCTCGCTGCGCTTGAGCTGCTCCTTGAGGGGCTTGAGCGTCTCATCAAGCAGCTTGTGGGAAGATTCGCTCTGGCCCTTGGCCTGCGTCTGGAGCTGCGCGACGGCCTCCTTGAGAATGTCGGCGCTCGCGGCCTTGAAAACGGTCTCAACCTCGGCCTTCTGCGCTTCGAGATTGCGACTGCGCTCGGCAAGGCGCGCCTGCTCGACAATCAGCGCGTCGCGCTCCTTTCGAAGCTGTTCGAGTTCAGCCCCGAGTTCGGCCTGGCGAGCGCGGGCGCTTTGGGTGCCTTGACGGCCTGCGAGCCAGCCGATGGCGAGTCCGGCGGCAGCGGCGATGAGGATCCATACGGGTTCCATGGAGGGCCATGACGCTACCCGAAGCGAGGCTTCTTCGTGGCCGAAAATCGCCTGCTACTTGAGCCTGTCCGCAGGGCTTGGGATGCTGCCGCCATGATTCGAGTCCATGCCGTTCCTTCGATTGATTCCACACTTTCCCGCAAGCACGGCTTCGACGCGCTGGTGATCGTCGCCCACGACCTCACGGCGGTGGAGCACGAGTTTTGCGTGCAGGCCTTCGCGGTTGCACGCAAGGTCGATGCGAAGGCAGCGAGCGCCCTGTCGCTCGTTCCGGTGGCGGCAGCGCCTGGCGGGCGCGTGATCCTGAGCCCCACCGGAGCGGTGACTCGCGACCACGATGATGTGCGGCGCTATGCGGACGCGGCGCGCAAGGGGTTGCTGCGTGCGCGGGACGCCGGCTCGCTGGAGCCGCTACTGGTGATCGCGGCGCCGCCCCAGGATGATCGGCTGGTGCATGCGGCCCGCGTCGCGGCCTTGGGTGCTGTTGGCGGGCTGTGGGAGCCCTTGGAAGCGCGCGAAGCGCGTGGCGACTCCGTCGAGCCGATCAAGAGCATCGGCGTGACCGTGCTCGGCAGCAGCTTCGATTCCGCGGATGCGGCCTGGGTGGAGGCGACCGAGTCGGGTCTGCGTCTGGCGCGCGACCTGTGCGGCACGGAGCCGGAGCGCATGGCCCCGCCGCGCTTTGCCAAGTATTGCGTCGAGGCCTTCGAGGGCAGTGGCGTCAAGGTCTCGGTGGTCAACGATCTCAAGCTTCTGGCGCGTGATTATCCGCTGCTGAGCGCCGTGGCGCGCGCCTCGCTGGAGGTCGAGCGCCATCGGCCCTGCGTGGTGCGACTGGAGTACAAGCCCAAGGTCAAACCGCGGCATACGCTGCTCTTTGCGGGCAAGGGACTGACCTACGACACCGGCGGCGCCGATCTCAAGGTCGGCGGCGTGATGGCGGGCATGAGCCGTGACAAGGGCGGCGCGGCGGCGGTAGCGGGTTTCGTGCTTGCGGCAGCGAAGCTGAAGCTTGACGTCCACGTCATCGCCGAGTTGGGCGTCGTGCGCAACTCGATCGGCGCGGAGAGCTTCGTCACGGACGAGATCATCACCAGCCACGCTGGCGTGCGCGTGCGCATCGGCAATACCGATGCGGAGGGCCGTCTGGTTTTGGCCGATCTGCTGTCGCACCTGCGACTGCGCGCACTGAAGCTGAAGGACGCGAGGATCTTCTCCGTGGCGACGCTCACCGGACATGCCGGACGCGCTGTCGGTCCCTACAACATCGCGCTGGACAACGGCCCCGCGCGGGCAGCGGGTGTTGCGCAGCTTCTGGGGTCTCGTGGGGATCTGTGGGGCGATCCGTTCGAGATTTCCCGCTTGCGCCGGGAAGATTACGACTTTGTCCAGCCGCGCACGAAGGCCGATGATCTGCTCTCCTGCAACAACCTGCCTTCCTCGGGGACAGCCAGGGGACATCAGTTCCCGGCGGCCTTCCTCGTGATCGCTTCAGGCCTCGACAAGCACGGCACGGATTCGAACCAGCCTTTGTGCTTCACCCACATCGACATCGGCGGCAGCGGAGCCGAGGGCGGCGATTGGCAGCATGGGCGCCCCACCGGCAAGCCGCTCGTCGCGCTGCTGGCGAGCTTTGGATGAGGACGCCGGTGGCTGCGGCGCTGCTGATGAGGGCAGCGCGCGGGTCAGGGAGCATTCGGGGTCCTGCTCGGGCCCGAAACCCAGGCATCTGGGCTGAAAGGCCCGCTCGCCCAGAGCGAGTGGGCGCTCCTGCGGGCCTTGCCGAAAGAAAAACTCTGCTTCGCATGCGCATGGACGGGTGCCTCGTTGCCGGAGGAGCGCCATTGCGGCCGCCCTTGAGCGCCGCTCCTTCGCCATCGAGTTCAACAGCACGGACAGCCCGGCCCACGCCCAGCCGATCCGGCATGACCCAGAGCGCGACCAGGGCCATGCGCCGAGCGATCATTGGACGGCGAAGTCACGCGACAAGCGCTAAGCTCATCCGGCGTGTCCCTCGCAGCCTCAGCCCTGACCACCTCCACGAGGCCGATCGCTTGAGTCTTCTGTGCTTCATGCTGTTGTCCGCGGCGATCCAGAAACCCCCGCAAGGCTGGGAGCTGCGCTCCGACCTTCAACGCTCGCTACCGGATTCCATTCGCATTCTGGAACGGCAGGATGCCCGTCTTCCCGTGCGCGCATGGCTGGTCGAAGCTCGCGCCGACAAGGCATGGCGGCCGGAGGCGAGCCTTCCCCCGAAGGGTCTGCGCAAGACGACGCAGCAGGCCGGTGAACTGCAGGCCCTTGTCGCGATCAACGCCGGGTTCTTCTCGAGCAGCGGATCGGTCAGCCTCGTGATCGACGAAGGCAAACTGGCGGCCAAGGGAGTGTACTCCGTGCAACGCGATGCCTTCACGCATCCGCTGACACGCGCGGCTCTGGGCTTCGATGCAGACGGACGCCCCGACTGTGCCTGGGTTTGGTGTGCGGACAATCTGCTCTACGCGCTCGAGGATCCGCTTCCCAATGCACCCGGCAAGCCGGCGCAGATTCCAAATCGGCTGCCCAGACAGACGTGGGTGATGGAGGAGGTTCTCGGCGGGGGACCGATGCTGGTCAGCGCCGGGAAGCAGCGCATCAGCGAACAGGAAGAGTGCTTCCAGAGCATCGGCGGCGATTCACGCCATCCCCGAACGGCAGCGGGGTATTCGAAGGATGGCCGCTTGCTGTTGCTGATCGTGGACGGACGCAGCCAGCGCAGCCGGGGAGCCACACTGAGTGAGCTGGCGGAAATGTTGCTGGCCTTCGGCGCCCAGGAAGCGATCAACCTGGACGGCGGCGGGTCCACGACTTTGGTTGTGCGCGAGAAGATCGTCAACGAGCCTTCCGACATCACGGGCGAGCGCCCCGTTGCCTCCATTCTGGCTCTGGTCCCGAACGCCCGGTGAACTCATGAACCACTGCGCACGCCATGCATTGCAAGTTGTGTGCTTTGGCCTGCTCTCATTCGCGGCGCGGGCGCAGGACTTGGTCGGCCTGTATCTGGAGTGGGCGCGCGATCCCTCGAGCACCATCATCGTCAACTGGGTGGATTTGTATCCGGAGGGGACGACGGACCTGCTCTGGCGTCAGGAAGGTGCAGCCGACTGGAAGCAAGCCAAAGCCCTTCGGCGCTCCGTTCCTCCGTCCAGCCTGCAGCGCTGTTCGGTGGAATTGACCGGGCTCTCGGCGGACACGCGCTACGAGCTTGCGATCGGCAAGCCGCCGGAAAAGAACGCCAAGCCGCTGTTTTTCCGCACGATGCCCCGGGATCTCACATCGCGTCCGGTGCGTTTCGTCAACGGCGGCGACACGATGGCCACGCGGGAGATGTTCGAGACGATGAACCGCCAGATGGCGGCGCTGGATCCCGACTTTCTGGTGATCGGCGGGGATCTTGCCTACGAGAATGGCACATGGGCCATGCGAGTGGTCGATTGGCTGGAGGCCTACTCCAGAACGGCCGTGACCAAGGATCGCCGCTTGGTTCCGTTGGTTGCTGCCATCGGAAATCACGAAGTGCGCGGGCACTTCAACGGCAAAGCACCCGCGGATGCCCCCTATTTCTATGGATTGATGACGCTTCCGGAAGGCAAAGCGCATCGCACGATCGATTTTGGTTCGTATCTGTCGCTGATTCTGCTCGACAGCGGTCATACGCAGCCAATCGAAGGCGATCAGACTCGCTGGCTCGAACAGAGCCTCCAGTTGCGCTCCAACCAGCAGTTTCTTTTCCCCATCTACCATTGCCCGGCATGGGGCACGACCAAAGCGCCCAAGGACGGGACGCCGCTCGACAACCCCATCTCCGTCGCCATTCGCACTCACTGGGTGCCGCTCTTCGAGCGCTTCGGGAACACGGCGGCCTTCGAACACGACCATCACAACTTCAAGCGAACCCATCGGATTCTCGAGGGGAAGCGCGATGACGAGCGCGGCTTGCTCTACCTGGGAGACGGAGCTTACGGAGTCGCGGTCCGCACCGTCCCCGCGGAGGGAACGGCGTGGTGGCTTGCCAAGGCGGAGCCCCGCAACCATCTGTGGTGCGTGGATCTGCGAGTCGACGGCTCCGCCGCCATCCGCGCGATCGACGCCTCGGGAACGGTGTTCGACTCCGTGGAACTGAAGCGCTCCCGCACTGAGCCGCTCACGCGACGCTAATCGAGCTCAACCTCGATTTCGTAAGCGACGATCCTCTCGGGCGCCTCAGGGTCGGCGATGCCCTTGATCTCGATGTCGATCACCGGGTAGTTCTCGACGTCGTTCATGGCGCTGGCGAAGGTGGCGTAGTCCGTGATGTCGCCGGTGAACACGCAGTTGACGGGCACAAACACCTCCGGGGTGGCGCTTCGGTCCACGCTGCCACCGAACGGATCGTCGAATTCCTCCACCAGCGCGTAGAGTTCCAGCCCGGCCAGCGTATCGATGCCACCGATCACCGATCCCTCAGCCTCGCCCGGCTTGATCCGGATCTCGGTTGCGGGCAGTTCGCGGGAAGAGGGGGTTGATCCGGTCAGCTGACCTCGGACCTCCACGCGCTGGCCCGCCTGAATCCAGAAAGCCGGAAGCGCCGGGTTGACGCCGGCATCCAGCCATACATCCGGCTGCGAGAGGAGGCTCACGTGGATCGGTCCACTCACATCTCCGGATTGGATCAACGGAGCAAGCGGCGGCAAGTCCAGATCGAATGAGAGCGGCATGCCCGCGTCGTCACTGACCGTGCCTTCATATTCGTTGCCTTCGCTTTCGATTTCGACGCGCGAGGCCAGGAAAGGAGCGCTCTGGAACTGCAGGAAACGAACATCGACTTCCATGCCGACGCTCAGAGCGCTTGCATTCACTCTTTCCCCGTCGTCGACCATGAACATCGTCTCCGCATCCCAATGGACCGTCTGGGTTGCGGGGATGGATTCCAAAGCGCTCTCGACCAGGGCGGAGCCTTCCTTCACCTCGGCTACGACCATCGTGAAGCTGGAACCGAGAGCGTCGACGCCGATCACCACGCCTCGCATGCGCACATCGTCACCCGCACCCGCTTCGTCCTCGATTTCGATGCGGGAGGCTTCGATGTACCCGTTGACCATCGCTCCGTGGACTTCCACGACGCTCGTATGGGCAGACAAGGCTGCGTAGAACGAGCTGCGATCCGCGAACACTTCTCCTGAGTCATTCTGCAGCAGTGCACTCACTGGGACGGACACCTCGAGGCTTCCGAGCAGCACGCCGCAGTCGTCATCGACCCAGGCATCGATCGTGATCCTGTGGTTGACGGTGTCGATGGAGCGAACGATCCCGGTGATGTCATCGATGTCGATCGGGTCGCTGGCGTCTTCTTCAGCAAAGGAGCTCCCGATCGGATCGAGAACAAAGCCGCTCGCCCCATCGCCCGTCAGCGATTCGTTGAGATCGAAGTCCACGATGCAGCGCTGGTATCCGTCAGCCGTCAGCACCAGCGGGATCACAAAGTCGGCCTCCAGCAGGTCTCCGAGCACAGTCACCGAAGCCTGCGATCCGTCGAGCAGCCGCGCGTCGACGCTGAGCGGATCGAAACCCAGCTCCACACCCTGCCAGGTTCCTGTCGGGACCGGCTTCGACACGAGCCAGGCGAGTTGCGTGGCCGCGCCAAGCACGTCGACTCGCACCGTTCCACTCAGCAGATTCTCCGTGCGCTCGCCGTCGGCGTCGTAGAGGCGCACGGATTCGATGGTGACATTGAAGGACAGGAGCTCATCCGTCGGAGCGTCCGTCAGGAGCACATCCAGATTCGCGCTTGCCTGCGAGGAGCTGCCGCCCCCGCCGCAAGCCGGGGCCCAGATCAACAGGAGCAAGGTCGCGAGCTTCGCCAGCAGGCTGTTCTTCATGGCTCGGTACATCGACCTGCGAAGCGAGTTCCCTGAGCACGACACCCGGCCGCTTTTTCGGGATCGGAATTTCCTTCCCGGGAAGAGCTCCCGCCTGGCGCGAACCGAGAGTTCTTCTTGGATCCGGGGACCTGCTGCGGCCTTACACAACCCGTTCGCGGAGCCTTCATCCGGTCTTCCGGCGTCCGCGAAGACACGGGCATGAAAATTCTTCTTTCCATCGCTGTTCTCGCGGGCGCACTCGCCCCGACCGTTTTCTCCGGTGGCAACACCAACACCACGACCACCGTTCCCGCCAGCAAGGACATCGTCGACACTGCTGTTGGCGCCGGTTCCTTCAAGACGCTGGTGGCCGCCGTTCAGGCCGCCGGTCTGGTCGAGACGCTCAAGGGCCCCGGTCCGTTCACCGTCTTCGCCCCGAGCGATGAGGCGTTTGCCAAGCTGCCGGCCGGCACGGTCGAGTCGCTCCTCAAGCCTGAGAACAAGAAGCAGCTCGTGGATCTGCTGACCTACCACGTTGTTCCGGGCAAGGTGATGGGAGCTCAGGCCATGAAGACCGACTTCGCCGCCACGGTTCAAGGTCAGTCCCTGCGCCTGCAGGTCGTCGAGTTGGCGAAGGACAAGACCGCGCTTCAGATCGACGGCGCTACGGTCGTCAAGGCGGACATCGAGTGCACCAACGGCGTCATCCACGTGATCGACACCGTGATCATGCCCCGCAAGAACATCGTCGAGACGGCCAGTCAGGCCGGAACCTTCAACACGCTGCTTGCTGCCGCCAAGGCCGCCGGTCTGGTCGAGGCTCTGAGCGGAAAGGATCCGCTGACCGTATTCGCACCGACGGATGAAGCCTTCGCCAAGCTGCCCGCGGGCACCGTGGAAGGCCTCCTCAAGCCCGAGAACAAGGACAAGCTCGCCAGCATTCTGAAGTACCACGTCGTCCCCGGCCGCAAGCTGGCGAAGGAAGTGGTCGGCATGACCGAGGTGAAGACCCTCCAAGGCAAGGCGGCCCGCATTCAGGTTGCGAACGGCAGCGCCAAGATCGACAACGCCACGATCGTCAAGACGGACATCCTGGCGGGCAACGGTGTGATCCACGTGATCGACACCGTGATCCTGCCCTGATTTCCGCTCTCAGGCGACCCAGTCCTGAACCGACCGGCCCTTCGGGACTCGACCTGCGTCGAGTTCCGGAGGGTCTTTTCATGGGAGCGGCTGGCGCGGGATGTGGAAAGCGGTCGCCAGCGGGGAGAAGCCGATCCTCGGATAGTAAGCCAGTGCATCCGGGGCTGAGTTGAGGACGAGCGACACACCGGGACCGATGGTCCCGCGCACGCGCTGCACGAGCTCCAGTCCTATGCCCCTGCGCTGGCAATCCTTCGCCACGGCCAGATCCGCGAGGTAGCAGGACCAGGAGAAATCACACAGACAGCGCGCCACTCCGACGAGCCGCTCCCCATCCCATGCGGACCAGACCAGATTCGAGTGCCGGAACATGGTCGCGATGCGCTCGAGATCGCGAGTCGGCCGACGCAAGCCAGCCGACTCGTACAGATCGGCGATCCGCCCCGGATCCAGCGGAGTATCCCGCTCGTAGCGAAGCGTCATGAGATCAGGTGCGCGAAGCTTCGAAGATGCTCTCAATGGCCTCATCCAGCGCATTGTTGAAGTCCGCATCGCTCATCTGGGCGGTGAGGCCCTCCGAGAGCGCTCGGCTGAAGCTCGCGATCATGCCCTCGTTGCGGGCCAGGCGCTGATTGCTCTTGAGGCGGCTGTAGCCTCCGGAAAGCGCCACGACGCGCACGACATTGGGGTGCTCGATCAGCCGCGAGTAGAAGTTGTCGACCTCCGGCAGTGTCAGCTTCAGCATCACAAGCTGGTCGTATTCGAGCTCGTCAAGGTGCGACATCAGCGCTTCCTCGAGCACCATCTCCGCATTGGCCTTGTCCGGGCAGTCGATATCGACCTCGGGCTCGATAATCGGGACCAGACCGGCCTTCACGATGCGCAGTCCGATCTCGAACTGCTGCTTGACGGCGGCGTCGATGCCGGCCTTGCTGGCCTGCTTGATCACCGAGCGCATCTTGGTGCCGAAGACCATGTTGCCCTGAGCCTTCTTCAGCAGGTCCTCAAGGCCGGGGATGTCTTTCATCAGCTGGACGCCGTTGGCCTCGGCGGCGAGTCCCTTGTCGACCTTGAGGAAGGGCACGACACGCTTTTCTTCCCACAGGTACTGCGCGGAGCCCTTGCCGCGGATCTGACGGTTCATCGTGTCCTCGAACAGGATCGCACCCAGGATGCGATCGCCGTTGAAGGCGGGCGAGGTGATGATGCGCGTGCGCATCTCGTGCACCTTCACATACATGGCCTCTTCGCCGGAGTAGGCGCTTTCGGGAACGCCGTAGAGCTTCAAAGCTTTGGGCGTGCTGCCTCCACTTTGGTCGAGCGCGGCGAGGAAACCGTCTTGGGAGAGGACCTTGGTCAGTTGTTGGTCGAAAGCCATCGGGATGGAGAGGGGGTCGGTCGGGGAGAGAGTGTGAGGGACCCAGTGTTGCGGATTCACAGTTCTCGATCAACCGTGGGCCGCTCTGGGTCTGCTGCCGGCCGTGCGGATCCCCCGAGCAAAGCGCTCATGCAGAGCCATTGCTGCCTCAGCGCCCGTCCTTCAGCACCAGGTCAAAGCGAATGGTCTGCACCGTGCCCTCCGGAGTGGATTCGACGGGGATCATGCGCTCGAAAGTTTCGTAGAAGGAGTCCGTCCCGAAGTACCACTGAGTTTCACCAGGTCGCAACCAGAGCAGGGTTTGGTCCAGCTCCCGGCGTACTGCTCCTGCGCGTCGACCAAATTGCGTGACTTCAAGCCTGCCGGCCTGCTCGATCCGGCCTCTGTACCCTACGGGCTCGACGAGCACAGGGACAAGTTCGATGTCGAGTGAGATTTCGAACGCGCTGCGCGTGCGCGATCCACGGAGTTCCTCACGCACCCACTTCACCCCCATCGCGATGTTTGTGTACGACGAGCGCTACCGCGTGAAGCCGAAGTCGCACCAGCAGCGCCTGGCCAGCAGTTGCCGATCACCAATGTCACGGGCTACACCGAGCAAGAGCCCTTCGCTGGATCCTCGTCCTTGGAACTCGACGACCAAGTCCACCGCTTCGTCGCCACAGCCGGCAAGGATGGTCGACTCCCCCTCCTGTTTTCAGGTCCAACGAACGGCAAGCACGGTTATCTTGGAGGACGCTTTCTCGACATCCCCGCACCGCACCACACCCGCACTTGGATCGACTTCAACCGTGCAATCAACGCACTGCGCAGCTTCACAGGCTTCGGGTCTGCCCCGTTACCACCCCCGAGAGTCGACTGGGCATCCCGATTTTCGCTGGCGAAGGGCGACCGACCCACCCCTGAGCGTGTCGTTCGCGTCAGGCCTGTGCGCTTCGTCCCAAAGCGAGCCGAATTCCCGCTGAACTGCCGTAGAAGGCTGGCATGAAGACATCACCCTCACGCGTTTGGAGTCCGACCGCCGCGTTCACCGCTCTTGGGCTGTGGACGGGCTACTACATTTTCACTTTTGGCGGCATGGTGGCCGTTGATAATACGGAGGTCATAGGGTTGCCGGAAGCCATAGGTGGGATAGCGTTGCAGCTGCTGCCGATGTTCGCCGCAACCGGCTTTATCTATCCCATGATCCAGCGCGGCTTGCGCAGCAACCGACAGTGGGCAGGTTTGGGCCTGACGATCCTCGCCTTTTTGGGAGTCATGCTGCTGTCTGCGATCGTCACCCATTTGGCGTGGCGCCCTGATGACCTGCAATATAATCCGCCCTTGTTTCACGCCATCTCTCATTTGTTGATACATTACGCGCTGACCTTCGCGGGCTGCGCTGCACATGCCAGCTATGTTCTTCGGCTAGAGCAGAAGCGCGCCCTGCTCGAAGCTGAACTGCGAGCCTTGCGAGCGCAGCTCCAGCCCCATTTTTTGTTCAATACCTTGCATGCGATTGGAGTGACGGCGCGACGAGACGGTGAAACGGCTGCGCAGATGACTGCGTTGTTGGGCGACATGCTGCGCAGCTCGCTCACGCAACGCGAACAGCCCTTGGTTCCGCTCGCCGAAGAGCATGCCTTGCTCCAACCGTATTTGCGGTTGCAGCAGCTGCGTTTCGCCGATCGTTTGCGCATCGAACAAGATCTGGATAGGGACACGCTGAACGCTCAAGTCCCCGATCTCATCCTCCAGCCGCTGGTGGAAAACGCATTGCAGCATGGGATCGAACGCAAGCCGGGCGCTGGATCGATCAAGATCCGCTCTCGTCGGCACGGAAACGAGCTGGTCTTGGAAGTGAGCGATGATGGTGCGGGCCTCAGCACGCCACCTTCCGAATTGGCGCAAGGCACCGGATTGACGAGTACCCGAGAACGCTTGCGGGGTCTATTTGGCGCGCAAGCGAGTCTCGATTTGCAAGGCAATCAGCAGGGTGGCACCACCGCCACCGTACGCGTTCCCTACCAAGAGAGCGCCCATGCTGCCTGAGCGGGTGCGGGTGCTGCTGGTCGACGATGAACCTTTGGTTCGCGAAGGCGTGCGTCACGTTCTCGCTCGCCAACCTGGTATCGAGATCGTCGCGGAAGCCCGTGATGGCTTGGAAGCGCTCGATGCCATCGAGCGCTTCCGGCCTGACCTTCTGTTCCTCGACATCCAAATGCCTGCATTGGATGGCTTTGGTATGCTGCAGAGTCTGGAAGAGAGCCAGCGTCCTACCGTGGTCTTTGTCACAGCGTACGAGCAGTACGCCTTGCGCGCCTTCGATGCACACGCGGTCGACTACTTGCTGAAGCCTTTTGACGATGCGCGCTTGCTCAAAGCGCTGGAGCGAGCACTGCAATGGGTCGGGCGCGGCAGCGCCAGCGATCTGCGGGTCTCCGCGTTGCTGCGTGCACGCAAGCGCCAACGATTCGTAGTCAAGCATGGAGGCCGCTTTCAACTGGTGCAGGCCGACGATGTTCATTGGATCGAAGCTCGAGGCAATTATGTGCATTTGCATGCCCCAGGCGGTCCGTTCTTGCTGCGGGAGACGCTGACGGCTTTGGCCGACACACTCGATCCGCAGCGTTTTGTGCGCGTGCATCGTTCGGCTATCGTCGATGGAAATCGCGTGCAGAGCATGCGACGCCAACCCTCCGGCGATTATGAACTTACACTGACTGGCGGTGAGCGTATCCCGCTGAGTCGCTCGTATCGCGATGCCTTTCTCGAGATTTGGAAGGGCGAATCGAGTTAGCGCTGATCAGGCTCTCCCATCCCAAAGCGGCCATGGGCTTGGATCCAGCTGTCTTGTACGCGGTAGCAGCGCGCTTGGCCAAGATGGAGGGCGCGAGCCAAGCCGCGCAACGCCGCGCTGCCAAAGGTCTTAGCGCGCTCGAGGCTTTGTCTGCTCAACTGTTCAGCAGCATCGAGCGTGGCTTGGCGGGCCGCAAGGGCCCCAGCGTTGCGGAGGACGAATGGCTCGGCATCGCGATTCGTGTAGTCGAAGAGTGGGAAGGGACACCCATGCTCGACAGTTTCCTCGCAGGCAAAGGGCGCAAGCTCGTGGAGGTGCGCAAGTTCGCCGACACCACGCTGAGCGAGTACTACCGCAAGGTGGAACGCGATCCAGCTGAAGCCATCGAAGCCGGCGTGCGCTTGCTCGAAGATGGTTGGGTGTCGGATCGCTGTTTGGAAATCTCCAGCGCACTCGAAGCCCTGCTGGCGAAGTCTCCTGAGCTCAAGTTGCCCAAGAAGCTCTTGAATCGCGCGAGCAACGCACGCAGCGCCTACGCCAAAGGTCGCGAAAAAGGCTTCGCGGCCTACACGCGCGCGCTGGCCAAGCTCGAGCTCGGGCGCTGAAGGTCAAGGCCGCGGCGCGCTCTGCTGTTGGGCCGGTGCTTCCAAGGAGTTCGCGATGCGTTCATGCGCGCGCATGGCCCGCCAAGCAACCCACATCCAGAATAGGGTCGCGGCGAATCCGAAGATGGCGCCGAGGACCAAGGAGACACGACCCAACCATTCACCTGCACCGACGTTCATGTGAATTCCTGCCTTACAAAAGTGAGAAAGGGAATAGGACGGAGGCGATCGTGCTGAGTAGTCCCAACACGATGATGACGATGAGGATCCTCGGAAAACGAGTTGCTTCAGCACTGTGGGGCGTGGATTCCCGACTCCGGCGCCTCACCAGTTGCTGCGCCTTCGTTTGCTGAGCGGACATCGAGGAAGGGGAGGGCCCGATACTGACCCTCGAGGCCGCCGGTGGAGCGCTGACACTCGATTGTACGCGCTGAACGTCCGTCTGGATTTCGACAGCTTGCTGGTAGCGCAGTCCGGGGTTCTTTGCCAAGGAGCGCAACACGATCTCATCCAGACGCACATCGACCTCAACTTTGTGAGAGGGAGCTTCGAATCGACCGAGCGGCAGTTCACCCGTCAGCAATTCGTAGAAAACGACTCCGAGCGCGTAGATGTCGGCCCGATGATCGACCTCCGCAGGCCGCTCCCACTGCTCCGGCGCCATGTAGTGCGGTGTGCCCATGACCTGATCGGTGCGGGTCAGCGCTCCTAGCTGCTCGGACTTCGGTACCTTAGAGAGTCCGAAATCGAGCACTCGCACCCGGCCTGAGCGGTCGACAAGCATGTTTTCGGGCTTGATGTCGCGATGCACCACCCCTCTTTCGTGGGCGTACTGCAGGGCTTCGCAGATCTGGGTGACGATGGCGAGCGACTCGCGCGAGGAGAGGGCCTTCTCGCGTATCAGCTGGCGCAGATTGGTTCCCTCCACCTTCTCCATGGCGAAATAGAACCACGGCCCGGCGCGGCCACAATCGTAGACAGTGACGATGCCGGGGTGCTTCAGCGAGGCGAGGACCCGGGCTTCACGCCGGAAGCGCTCCTCGAAGTCGGGCTGCTCGGCGATTTCCGGAGCGAGCAGCTTGAGCGCGACGGGGCGTGCCAGCTCTTTCTGCTCCGCTGCGTATACGATGCCCATGCCACCCTGTCCCAGCAACTCACCGATGGCATAGCCCGGAAAGAGGGTTGCCAGCTCCTCCCGTGAAGGCAAGAGACGAGGAGGCTTGGGGACGGGCGTTCGGGCGACCTGCATCAGCAGGCACTTGGCGCACAGCCCGTCCGGTTGCAGAGCCGTGCCGCATGCGATGCAGAATCGGGGGGTCATGGATCGATCACGCTTCCGAAAGAAGAACAGGCGGCGTTGGCAGGAGTTACAGAGGAAAACCGGCTTTTGTGCTGCCTACCCTGCCAGCGCTCGCAGCAGCGCAGAAAGTTCATCCTGCCAGTCCTCACCCGGCCCCAGAGTGGACTGAATGCGGGATTGCAGCCGTTCCCGAAAACGGGATCTCAGCCGGTGCAAGGCGACTCTGCAGGCTCCCGTACTGATGCCCAATCGCTCCGCGGCGGCGGCGCATTCCGACTCGCCCGGCCGTTGGAGTTCGTCGCGAAGCTCCTCGAACAGGCGCCCGCGACCGCTCTCGGCATATTCGCGACGCAGATCTTCCACAGCCATCCGCAGCAGTTCACGCGCCCAGGCCTGTTCGAATGCCCGTTCTGGGTCTTCCGCGAGACTGGCCTCGCCTCTCCAGCGCTCGTCCGCTCGCCCGGGATCCAACGACAAGGGGGCGCGCCCTCCCCCACGCTTGGCGGCCCGATCGTGAGCGAGCTTGTTGATCATGAAGTTGCGAACGGCGACGCGCAGAAACGATCTGAAGCGGCCGGCATCGGGAGAAAGCACATCCAGATCCCGCCTTTCGATCAACCTCGCGAAGAACGCCTGAACGATGTCTTCTGCTTCGTCGGCTTGCAGTCCGCTGCGGCGAACGAAGGCGTAGAGCGGATACCAGTAGTCCTTGCACAGCAACTCAAGTGCCTGTCTGGCTTGCGGATCTTCACCTTGGGCGGCTCGCACAATGCTCCAGCGCGTGGTGAGGAAGCGAGGGTCGTCACTCATTCTTCCTGAAGAGTACGCTTTGACGCCGGATGCTGGAAGTTGCGCTAGGATGCTGGGATGCGCAGCTTGTGGCTCGTGGTTTTCTTGGCGTCGTGCTCAGGCCCTTCTCAGACTCCCAAGGGAGCCAGCTCCGTGGCTTCCGAGGGAGCCCTTCAGCAGATCGCCTGGCACGAACAGCGACTCGCCAGACTTCGGGCCGAGGATGGATGGCTGACCCTGGTCGGACTCGACTTCCTCGAGGACGGTACGCACACCGTGGGCTCGGGAGAAGGCGTTCGCCTGCGTTACGCGGGCTGCAGTCGGTCTGTCATCGGCCGTTTTGAGGTCCGTGGAACGAAGGTGCGCTTTCACCGCGAAGCGGGCTCCGAGGTCAGCATCGAAAACGGCACCGAAGGCGAGCCTCTGATGCCGGACTCTCTGGGGAGTGCGGCCGTGGTGCGCGACGGCCCGGTCTCTTTCACGCTAGTGCGTAGAAATGCCCGCCTCGCTCTGCGCGTGCGCGACAACAACAGCCCGATTCGCGCGCAGTTCCGCGGCATCGAGTTGTTCCCTTACGATCCGAGCTGGCGAGTTCCTGCACGCTGGATTCCAGCGATGCCGGGTCAGAGCATCGCGATCACGAACGTCACGGGATTCACCGAGAATCAGGCCTTGGCCGGATATCTCGAATTCGAACACGAAGGTCGAAGCGCGCGCCTTCTCGCCACTCCTGAGTCCTCAAACCGCGTTTCGGTCATTTTCGGGGACGCCAGCAACGCTTCCCTGACCTACGGTGGTGGCCGATTCCTTTCCGTTGAACTCGGCGACGACACCCTGACTTATCTGGACTTCAATCAGGCGTACAACCCGCCCTGCAGCTTCACCCACTTCGCCACCTGCCCGCTGCCGCCTCCGGAGAATCGCCTCCCCTTCGCCGTTCCGGCGGGTGAACGCCGCTATCAGTGACGGAAGTGGCGCACCCCGCTGAAGACCATCGCGGCCCCGCGTTCGTCGCAGGCGGCGATCGTCTCCGGATCCTTGACCGAACCCCCGGGCTGGAGGATCGCGGTGACCCCGGCCTCGATCGCGGTGATCACGCCGTCGGGGAATGGAAAAAAGGCATCTGATCCGAGCACCGCGCCGCGGCATTCTCCGCCGGCCTTGCGGACGGCCAGCATCACCGAGTCCACGCGGCTCATCTGCCCGGCGCCGACGCCCAGCACGCGCGTGCCCTTGGCGATGACGATCGCGTTGGATTTGACGTGCTTGGTGACCTTGTTGGCGAAGGTCAGCCCAGCAAGTTCCTCGGCGGTCGGCGCGCGCCGCGTGACGCACTTCGCCGCCTTGGCGTCGACCGCTTCCAGATCCCGGCCCTGCAGCAGGAAGCCCCCGACGAGCTTCTTGACCTCGATGTCGCGCGGATCGCGGCAATCGGGACCGAAGGAGCCGCACTCCAGCAGGCGCACATTCTTTCCCCACTTGGGTTTTTCCACGAGCAGGCGCAGCGCGGCTTCATCGAAGGAAGGCGCGATGATCGCCTCGACGAAGCGGTTGCCGCTGACGAGATATTCAGCGCTCGCCAGATCCAGGGGCCGCGTGAAGGCCAGCACGGATCCGAAGGCAGAGAGCGGATCACCGGCCCAGGCCTGCTCCAGAGCCAGAGCGATGCCGATGGCGCTGGCGGCGCCGCAGGGGTTGTTGTGCTTGATGACGCACACGAAGGGCTCGCGGAATTCCTTGGCCAGTGCGAGCGCGGCGTCGAGATCGACCAGGTTGTTGTAAGAGAGCTGCTTGCCGTTGAGGACCTTGGAGCTGGCGACGCTCGGCTCGGTGCAGCCGCTCTGGCGGTAGACAGCGGCCGTTTGGTGCGGATTCTCCCCGTAGCGCAGCTCCTCCAGCTTGGTGCCAGCCAGCGCGAAGCTCTGCGGATAAGCGCTCTTGGCCTTGCCGTCGCGCAATTCCGCGTCGAACAGCCAGCGCGAGATCGCGGCGTCGTAGCGCGCGGTCAAGCCAAAGGCCTTGACGGCGAGTTCGCGACGGAAGTCGTCGGAAAGCCCGCCGCCATGCTGCTCCATCTCCTCAATCACGCGGCTGTAGTCCCCGGGATCCGTCACGATGCCGACATGGCGGTGGTTCTTCGCTGCCGAGCGCACCATCGAGGGTCCGCCGATATCGATATTCTCGATGGCATGCTCGCGCGTGCAATCGGCCTTCGCGACCGTGGCCTCGAAGGGATACAGGTTGACGCACACCAGATCGATGCCGGCGATGTTGTGTTCCTGCATCGAAGCGACGTGCTTCGCATCGTCGCGCAGCGCCAGAATCCCTCCGTGAATCTTGGGGTGCAGCGTCTTGACGCGGCCATCCATCATCTCGGGGAAGCCGGTGTGCTCGCTGACTTCCTTGACGGGAATGCCCGCCTTGCGCAGCGCGGCGTAGGTACCGCCCGTGGACAGCAGCTCGACGCCGAGGTTGGCGAGCATGCGTGCGAAGTTCTCGATGCCGGTCTTGTCGGAGACGCTGATCAGTGCGCGCTGGATGCGGTGGGACATGGTGGTCCCCCGCATTCTAGCGATCCTGGATGTGCCGTTCGAGCAGCGCCTTGAGGCTTGCGGGCGCGACCACGCCCGAGGTTCCCGCGAGGAACTTTCCGTGTGCGTCCGCGAGGATCACGAACGGCAGCATGTAGGCGTCCTCAATCTGTGCGGCGAGCGCCATGACCTCGTCCTCGCACTCGTCGCAGTCGGAGGCCAGCGCCACGAAATGCTGCTGGAGCAGCGGGGCTAGGTCGGGTCTGGGTATCACGATCTCCACCAAACTGCGGCACTGGCTGCACTGCTCGCGCCCAAACTCGATGAAAATCGGCTTGTTGGCCGCCTTGGCGAGCTGCAGCGCATCTTGATAGCGCGTCTGCCACTGCAGCGTTCCACGGTCGTTGAAGTGCGGGTGCGGACGCAGGTTGCCCATGTTCAGGTCTTTCGAACCTTGCTGCTTGTCTTGCGCAGGTACTCGGTGATGAACTGGTCGAGCTCGCCATCGAGAACCGCCTGAATATTACCACTTTCGACGTCCGTGCGGTGGTCCTTCACCATCTGGTAGGGGTGCATGACGTACGAGCGGATCTGGCTGCCGAAGCTCACGTCGCTCTTGGCGCCATACTGCGCGCTGAACTCCGCCTCGCGCTTCTGCTCTTCGATCTGCAGGAGCTTCGCCTGCAGCAGCTTGAACGCCATTTCCTTGTTCTTCAGCTGACTCCGCTGGCTCTGGCAGCGGATGATGATGCCGCTCGGGAGGTGGCGCAGGCGGACGGCAGTCTCGACCTTGTTGACGTTCTGGCCGCCGGCCCCGCCCGAGCGCATGGTCTCGATCTCGCAGTCGCTTTCCTTGATCTCGATCTTGATTGAGTCATCGAGCAGGGGCGTGACGTCCACCGAGGCGAAGGCGGTCTGTCGGCGAGCCTGCGCGTCGAAGGGGCTGATGCGAACCAGTCGATGAACGCCGCTCTCGGCCTTGAGATAGCCGAAAGCGTAATCGCCGATGATTTCGAGCGTCGCGGATCGGATTCCGCCTTCGGGCTCATCCTGGCGCTCCACTTCGTTGACCTGAAAACCCTTGCGCTCGGCCCAGCGGGCGTACATGCGGTACAGCATGCCGGCCCAGTCGCAGGCATCGACGCCGCCGGCGCCGGGTGCGAACTGCACGAATGCTCCGCAGTGATCCTGAGGTCCGCCGAGCATCACTCGGAAGTCGAGCTTGCGGATGCCCTCCTCGATCAGGGGCAAGAGCGGCTCCATCTCCGGGAGCACCAGCTCAGGGCCATCCGACCGCGCCATTTCCTCGAGGATGTGGAATTCCTCGAATTGGGCTTCGAGCGTCCGGATCGGATCCACCACTCCGCGGATCGTCTTGAGTTCCGTAACGACCGTCTGAGCCTTGCCTGAGTTGGTCCAGAAATCCGGAGCTTCCTGAAGCTCCTCGATTTCCTTCACTCGACGGGAGCGTGCGGAGTAGTCAAAGACTCTCCTTGAGCTGCTGGAAGCGTGCTTCTAGCTCGTGCACGCGGTCGGTGTTGTCCTTCAGAGATGCCATGAGGGCGAACAGTATAGGTTGTTCGCGCGGAGCCTTGAAGCGCGAGCTGGCGGAAGGCAAAAGAGTGGAGCTGGCCAACCGGGGTGGGTTGTCAAACAAGGTGCAAGTCGCCCAGGCTGGAACGCCAGTAGGCATTGTCCGCGGCCCCCGGGGGCCGCGGACGCCAGCTCCGCCCCTGTTTTCGACCAGCGGACCGGGTTGACCATGAGCGGAATCGCCTTCGGAAAACTCTTCCCGGCCAGCACTATCTGGGGCGCAGTTCCAACAGCAGTTTCCGCAACTCGGGATCCTCGCGGTCCAGCAGACCCTCGCTGGCGACGAGCCGCTCGAGCGTGGCGCGATCCTTCGGCACGAGCGCCGAGAGCACCTCGCAGCCCGTCGGCGTCACGAGCACGACATCTTCGATGCGGATGCCAATCCCCGTCGAACGTTCGTACAAGCCGGGCTCCACCGTGAAGACCACGCCCGGCTCGACCGGCTTCGAGCCGTCGCCTACGTCGTGGACCTCCAACCCCACGTAGTGGCAGGTGCCGTGGGTCAAGAACTGCTCGAGGCCGCGCCTGCGCAGCACTTCTCGGCAGGCCTGCTCGACTTGACGCATGGTCACGCCCGGCTTGACCGCCGCGATGCCGGCTTCCTGCGCTTCCAGCACCGCGTCGTAAAGCTCCGCCATGCGCGGCGTGAAGCGCCCGTCGACCGGCCAGGAGCGGGTGATGTCGGAGAGGTAGTGCTCATACTCCGGCGCATAGTCGATCAGCAGCATCTCGCCCGCCTGCATGCGGCGCGAAACCGCCGAGTAGTGCAGGATCAACGCGTTGGGTCCGGCGCCGATGATGGCCTGATAAGCAGCGCCTGCGGATCCCTCGCGGCGATGCACGAAGCTCATCAGGGCGTCGAGCTGCCACTCGCCCAAGCCGGGCCTGCTCGATCGGATGGCCTCGATCATCGCCAGCGACCCGATTTCGGAGGCGCGCCGCAGCACCTGGATTTTCTTCCGGCTGCTTGATGCGTCGCAACTTGGACAGTTCGCGCGAGAGGTCGCGCACCTCGACTTTGAATCTTTCCTTGAGGTTGGTGGCGAGCGCCTCCTCTCGGCTGACGCGCCCATCGAGCGGATCCGCGGCCTGTCGTCGATCCGCGGGAATGGCCCGGTCGTGGCAGCCGGAGAGCTCAATGTGCGGCTGTTTCGAGATCCAGACCAGCGAACCCTCTTCGGTGCGCTCATCCAGAAAAGCCATCAGATCGTCGATCGGTCGGATCTCGGTGAAGCCGCTCAGCTCGGGAACCCAGGCATCCTCTGCATCCCAGATCTCTCCATCCCACGCTTCCAGACCGGCATTGCGCTTCGGCAGGAACAGCAGCTCGCGCTTGCGGTCGAGATCCATCACAAGCGCAGCACCCGGACTCTCGATGCCCGTCAAATACCAGAAGGCCTTGTCCTGATGGAAACGGGTGTAGCCGCGCGTGGGCCCCAATCCGCGCATCAGAACCATGCCCTTTTCGAGCGCCGCGGCCAGCGCCGCTCTGCGCCCGCCGTGGAACTCCCGGCCGAGCCCGCAGCGCATGTCGGGAGGCACGCGACCGGCCTCCTGAGCAACCATGGACAGCGCCACCTGCAGAAACAGGGCCGTCATCATGACTCAAAAGTCCCCTTGATGAGCCTGCGGCCCTCTCGCAGATGCCAGACGCCGCGTGCCATCACGTCGCGCACGGAACCTGACTCGTCGAGCACGACGAGATCGGCGTCAGCACCTTCGCGCAAATGCCCCTTGTTGGCCAGCCGCAGCAGCCGCGCCGGATTGGAGGTGATGAAGGGCAGCACCGTTTCGAGGAGATGACCGCGCAGCAGCAGTTCCCGAAGCGTTTGACCCAGCATGTCCGGAGCGCCCACGTCCATACGCGTCACACGACCGTCCGCATCGAAGATCGGCAGGCATCCGCCACCATCGGAACTGATCGTGAAGCGCTCGGGTGCGATACCTGTTTCCAAAAACCGCTCGCAAGCGTCTTCCGCGCTCCATGCGTCTTCGCCTTTCGCGACAGGGTACGCGGTGACGTCGATCGTCACGCCGCGCCGGGCGACATCCAAGGCTTCATCGAACAGCCGGCGCCTGCGATTGACGTGCGTC